>ENA-UOJL01001328-UOJL01001328.1-human-gut-metagenome-genome-assembly--contig:-P47-NODE-1328-length-26954-cov-9.962675_pt1 | contig 26954 bp, 12 predicted proteins | sample MGYA00242347_ERZ723894 | MGnify/ENA metagenome assembly ERZ723894
GAACGGCAAAATTTTTTACACTTCTATTACTTCTTTATCGCACATCAGTAAAGTCACAAGGAATAAAACAGTTGATGGCGGGCGGTGGCATCGTACTGATTGGAATAAACCTGATTCCACAGCTTGCAACTTTGTTTGGATAAATAAATGGGTGGAATAACCGAAAAAATAACAGAGTTCATAAAGGATCTGCTAACAGGCTGGATCACATCAAACCTGGATACCATGTTCACCGATGTAAATACCAAAGTAGAAACGATTGCTGCGGAGGTTGGGAAAACACCCCAAAATTGGAACAGTGGCATTTTTTCCATGATAAAAAATCTGTCGGATAATGTCATTGTCCCCATTGCGGGGATGATTATTACATTTGTACTGTGTTATGAACTGATTTCCATGATTATGGAAAAAAACAATATGCACGATACGGATACGTTTATGTTTTTCAAATACATTTTTAAGATGTGGGTAGCGGTATATCTGGTTACTCATACTTTTGATATTGCAATGGCAATCTTTGATGTAGCGAATCATGTGGTATCCAATGCTGGCGGTATGATAACCGGTTCCGCATCTATTGATGTTACAGAAGCATTGAAAACGCTTCTTGAAACGCAGATTGAAGATATGGGAATCGGAGAATTACTGGGGCTTGGTCTGGAAACGATGCTGGTCAGTTTATGTCTAAAAATCATATCAGTCCTGATTACCGTCATTTTATATGGACGAATGATAGAAATATATCTTTATGTCTCTGTGGCACCTATTCCGTTTTCAACATTTACGAACAGGGAATGGGGAAGTATTGGAAATAATTACGTGAAGGCATTATTAGCGTTGGGATTCCAGGGATTTTTTATGATGGTATGTGTTGCGATTTATGCAGTTCTGGTAAATGCTATTACAGTTGCGGATAATCTTCATACAGCTATCTGGTCAGTTGCAGCATATACAGTTATTTTATGTTTCAGCCTGTTTAAGACCAGTTCCTTGGCAAAATCAATTTTCAATGCACATTAGGAGGAAACAAGAATATGGCATATGTTCCAGTGCCGAAAGATTTTTCAAAAATAAAGACAAAATTAGCACTGAATTTAACTAAAAGACAAATTATATGTTTTTCTCTGGCAGGAATTTGTGGTGTTCCGGTCTATTTGCTGACAAAAGCAGGACTGGGAACAGATGTGGCAGCAACGCTTATGATCATAGTGATGCTGCCATTTTTCTTTTTTGCAATGTATGAAAAGGATGGATTTCCAGCAGAGAAAATATTGCTTCACATTATCCGGCAGAAATTTTTAAGACCTGGAATTAGGGTCTATCGTTCCCAAAACTTATATGACCGGATTATAGAGTACGATAAATTAGAGAAAGAGGGTGCATGGCTTGAGAAAAAGGCAAAAGAAGCCAGGGAAGCGAGAAATCCGTTCCATTTCCTTAAAAAAGCAGACCGAAAAAAATAAGAAACAGAAAACCGGACTTACGAAAGAAGAAAAAAAGCGTCTGAAAGAACTTCGGATGATAAAAGCGGAGAATCAGAAGAAGAGGAAGCCTTTTACAGCGCAGGATACGATTCCATATAAGGAAATATATAAGGATGGTATCTGCAGGACGGATGATAACTATTATTCAAAAATGGTGCAGTTTTACGATATAAATTACCAGTTAGCGCAGAATGATGATAAAGCGGCTATTTTTGAGAATTATTGTGAGTTCCTGAATTCATTTGACAGCTCTGTTGAGGTACAAATTACATTTCTTAATCAACAGGTGAATTTTGATGAGTATGCAAAAAATATTGATATTCCAGAGCAGGATGACTGTTTCAATGATATCCGGAAAGAATATTCGGATATGTTGAAAATGCAGCTTTCCAAAGGAAATAATGGGCTTGTAAAAACAAAATATATCACATTTTCCATTAAAGCGGATAATCTGCGAAATGCAAAATCTAGGCTGGAGAGAATTGAAGCCAGTGTGTTGAATAATTTTAAGGTGATGGGAGCCATGGCAGAGCCTTTAAATGGAGTAGAACGTCTGAAAATTCTGCATGATGTGATGAATATGGACACAAAAGAATCTTTCCATTTCCATTATGGGATGGTTGCAAAAACAGGTCTGCAGACAAAAGACTTTATTGCACCTACCGGATTTGATTTTCGTAATGACAGCTATTTTCGGATGGGACAGACTTTTGGATGCGTGTCATATTTACAGATTACATCACCAGAACTTACGGATAAACTGCTGGCAGATCTGCTGGATCTGGAAGAGAATCTTATCATCAATATGCACCTGCGTCCCATTGATCCCAAGGCAGCTATTAAAAGTCTGAAAAGTACGCTGTCAAATATTCAGAAAATGAAAATTGAAGAACAGAAGAAAGCGGTCAGAAGCGGATATGATATGGATATTATTCCAACGGACATTTCTACATACGGAGAGGATGTGGAGGGATTGCTCAATGAAATCCAGTCCAGGAATGAGAAACTTTTTGAACTTACTTTTTTGCTGATGAATACAGCGGACAATAAGAGAAAACTGGACAATATTGTGTATCAGACGGCAGGAATTGCCCAGAAATATAATTGTAATATACGGAGACTTCAATATCAGCAGGAACAGGGACTTGTGGCATCACTGCCACTGGGAATGAACCAGACTGGAATACAGAGAATTATGACTACGACTTCTACAGCAATCTTTGTTCCGTTTACCACACAGGAACTTTTCCAAGGCGGTGAAGCTCTTTACTATGGCTTAAATGCACTGTCAAACAATCTCATTATGGTGGATCGGAAACGATTGAAAACACCTAACGGCTTGATTTTGGGTACTCCTGGTTCCGGTAAGAGTTTTGCAACGAAAAGAGAAATTCTCAATGTTTTCCTGATTACAGACGATGACATTATTATCTGTGACCCGGAGGGAGAATATTTTCCGCTGGTAAATGCCTTAAATGGTGAAGTTATTAAAATCAGTGCAAAAAGTAATGATTACATCAATCCTATGGAAGTGAACCTGGATGTTATTTATCATCCGGAGAAATACAGGATTAATGGCGATGTGGAGGATATTGATACCATTATTGCTGATAAAGCAGAGTTTATCACATCTTTCTGCGAGGTCATTATGAAGAAACCTCAAAATGCAGAATTAAATGGTGATGAGGTTTCCATGATTGACCTGTGTGTAAAAGACATTTATAAAAAATATCTTTACAATGATCCAAAACCGGAAAATATGCCGACTTTGCAGGATTTCTATGAACGTCTGAACTTTTATGCACCAGATAAACCAGCAGCACAGAACATTGCCAACAGTCTGCAGTTGTATGTAACAGGATCGCAGAATGTATTTAACCATCGAAGTAATGTCGATACGCAGAACAGAGTGGTATGCTTTGATATCCGGGAACTTGGAACCACACTACGAAAAGCAGGGATGTTGATTGTCCAGCATATGGTTTGGACAAGAGTATCACAGAACCGCAGTCGCAGGAAATCAACCCGTTATTATGTGGATGAATTTCACCTTTTGCTGAACCAGCCACAGACTGCTAATTATTCTATTGAAATGTGGAAGAGATTTCGTAAGTGGGGTGGAATCATTACAGGAATCAGTCAGAATGTAACAGATTTTCTTGGCTCTCTGGCAGTAGAAAGTATTGTGGGAAACAGTGATTTTATCCTGATGTTAAATCAGCACAGCGGGGATCAGAAGATCCTTGCGGAGAAATTGAATATTTCCAAGCATCAGATTTCTTTTGTAAATAACAGTAATGCAGGAGAAGGGCTGCTTTTTTACGGAAATGTAATCATACCTTTTGCAGACAGATATCCGCAGGATACCAGAACCTATGCTTTGATGAGTACTAAACCGGATGAGATTCAGACTTAACGGACAAAAAAGCAGAGGTGAGGTACATTGGGAAAACAAAAATATACGGCGAAAGAGAAGAAAGTCAGCCGTATGACCAGAAATGGTCTGGTTGAGGAAAATCTTGCAACAAAGGAGACCAGAAAAGTTACAAACAGCGATCAGGAGTTGCCTTATAAACAGAAGGATGTAGAACAGGCATTTATTACTTCTGAAAAGAAGAAAAACTCTCATAAAAAAGCTGAAAAGAAACAATTTTCCGAAAAAGTTCAGGAGGGAAATCCTGCCAAAAAAGAAGAGGCTGCAAACAGTCCTCCGGGAAAACGAAAAACACAGGGACGGTACAGATACCGGGACAAGCCTGCAGGTGTATCTGTGGATTCTGCGGTAGAAATACGTGAGCGCAAAGAAAAACACAGGAGCCAGTATCAGCGACAGAAAAAGAAACAGCAGAGACTGCAGTTTGGAAAACTGGAGACAGATGGAAGTCTGAAGAAAGAAAAGAAAACTTCGGCTGAAACAGATGGAGGACATTTTCAGGCAGAGAAGAATGATGTTTCTACAAACCGAAAAAAAGGAAAGCAGAAATATAGCCGAAAAACAATAAAAACTTATCAGGAAGTGGATAAGGCTGCAAGAAAACAGGAAGCTGAGAGGCAGAACAAAATTCCGAAAGATTCTGTTTATACCAAGAAAACAAATGAGGAACAGAAAGCAAAGGTAAAGTACCATTTATATTTCGACAAAAAAACAGAGAAAACGGATGGTAAAAAGAAAACCTTGTCTTCTGTTCCCAAGAAAGCATTAAAAAATGCAGTATATCAGAAAGCAGGCGAAGACGAAGAGGAAAACAGTGCTGTAGATGCAGCACATAAGCTGGTGCGTTCAGGTGAGTGGATATTACAGGAACATAGCAGTCGAAATATACGGAAGAATCGCAGTCAGATACACAAAGAAAACCGTTTAGAGCAAAGAGCCTGGAAGAGTGCATCCAGGTATCAATATCAGAAATATCTGGAAGAACATCCAGAGATGCAGAAAAAGCTGATCAGAAAATTAATACAGAAGCAGAGGATTAAGCGAGAGTATCAGATGGCATACCGGGCTGGGAAGATTGCAAAAGAAACAAAAGACACCTCAATCCGGTCAGTAAATCTTGCTACTAAAATTGCAAGAAAAGCACAGGAAATATTTGTAAGAAATGTAACTACTTTGATCTCATTGGGGTTGTTATTGATTTTGCTTCTTTCTGTAATGACAGGATTTGCTTCCTGTTCGGCTATGTTTTCTAATGGAATTTCTACGGTAATCGCTTCCAGTTACATTGCGGATACGGACGAAATTGAAAAAGCAGAGTTGTATTATACGCAGTTGGAAGCCAGTCTTCAACAGAAAATAAACCAGATGGAAGCCCGGTATCCAGGAAAAGATGAATACAGATATAACATTGGTGAAATCGGCCATGATCCTCATACATTGATCAGTTATCTGACTGCCAGGTATGGGGATTTTAAGTTTGATGAGATAAAAGGAGAACTGGAAACAATTTTTTCTTTACAGTACGGAATCACCGTAGAGGAAAAAAGTGAAACCCGGCAGGAAACATCTACAATACAGGTAGGGCAGTCATTGGGAAACGTTGTGACCAGTGGATACTGTAATTGCCCCATCTGCTGTGGCGTGTGGAGTGGAGGACCTACTGCTTCAGGGGCAATGCCACAGGCTAATCATACGCTTGCGGTTGATGCTGCAAACCCATTTCTTCCAATGGGGACGAAAGTAGTGATGAATGGGATTGAGTACACCGTAGAAGATACTGGAAACTTTGCTCAGTATGGTGTCCAGTTTGATGTTTATTATGATAATCACGCAGTAGCTGAGGCACATGGTCATCAGACCTGGGAATGTTTTCTGGCAGAGGGCAATCAGAACTCTGTGGAAGTTACCCGTACAGTAACTGCAGATGTACTGAATGTTTCTGTTCAGGCAAAACCGCTTAGAAGTGTTATTCTGTCCAGAATGGAAGAGGATGAGCAGGAAATTTATGAAGAGGTCTATTCCAACAGAGGAAATTTACAGACATATAAAACTCCGGTTGAGTTAAACTGGTATGCCTATATCAGTACCTATTATGGGTATTCTGTAAACAATGGAACCGGGCAGACACAACTTCACAGAGGTGTGACGATTAATGTACGACAGGGAACAGAAGTGAAGTCAGCGATGAATGGTTTTGTTGTAGATGTAGGATATAGCGGAACTTTTGGAAATTATGTAGTTACGCAGGATAAAAAAGGTGTGCAGATTAAATACGCTTATCTGCAGAGCATTTCGGTAGCAAATGGTCAGGAAGTAACAACAGATACTGTAATTGGTACAACGGGAAGTACAGGAAGTGCAACCGGAAGCCAGTTATATTTGGAACTGGTCAAAGATGGGGAATATTATAATCCTGTTTTTTATATCAGTACCGGAGATAGCGGGCTGTATGGTGGAGGCGGCAGTTATGATGATGAGACTGTGCGGAGATTATTTGCGGAAGCAGATAAATATCTTGGTATGCCGTATGTATGGGGCGGTTCCAGCCCGGAGACTTCTTTTGACTGTTCTGGTTTTGTAAGCTATGTGTTTACCAATTCGGGTGTCTGCAATATGGGAAGACTTACTGCACAGGGAATTTATGACATTTGTATGCCTGTATCACCAGAAGAAGCAAGGCCAGGAGATATTATCTTTTTCACTGGGACGTATGATGCGGGAGAGCCGGTTACCCACGTAGGAATTTATGCCGGAGATGGACAGATGCTCCATTGTGGAAATCCAATTCAGTATACGTCCATTAATTCTGCATACTGGCAGTCTCATTTTTATGCTTTTGGCAGGCCATAAGGAGGGGCGTATTTGAACATTGAACGAATAAAAGAAGAACTTGCAAGAACCTACGTTAAGATTGAAAAGCTACAGAAAAAAGCAAGGGATCTGGAAGAACAGAAGAAACAGGCAGAGGATATGGAGTATCTGAAAATTATCCGAAGCAATGGAGTTTCCGCAGAGGAACTTCAGTTAATGATTGATATCAGCAAGGAGGAACAAAAAAAGATATTGGAAACCAGAGAAAAGGAGCAGACAGAAAATGAAGAAATTTCATAAAAGAGCAGCTGTATTTTTAACCGCAGCTACGTTAGCAGGACTTCCGGCAGGAGCTTTCTTTTATAGTTCGCCCGGAAGTCTGACTGTATGGGCAGATAATGTAGAAGTGGAATCATCAGAAGAAAGCAGCCCGGAAGATGTTGATTTTTCAGATGAATCAGAAGCTGAAATTCTTGCAGATCCAGTGGAACAGGCACAGGAAGATGCAGGAAATGATGTGACGGAAACACCGGAAGTAGGGATTACCTTTACAGAACCCGAAGGCTGGCAGACAGATACGGCAACCGTAAAAATTCAAGTGGAAGATACAAAGAATACAGGTGCTTTTTCTATTGCAAAAGTAGAAGCAAGACTTTCAGAAAATGGAGGATGGTCAGACATAACCGGAAATATGGAAGTATCCATCTCTTCTAATTGTAGTGTTTATGTGAGAGTTACCGATCAGAATGGAAATACTTATGAGCAGAATCGTTACATAGAGTGTTTTGATAAAACAAAACCAACTATTATTGCGGCTGCGAAGAATGGGATACTGATCGTGCAGGGAGTTGATGCGGAATCAGGAATTGCTGCTTTGTATGTCAATGGAAATGAATTCACAGAACTGACGAATAATACATTAAATGTCCGTTTGCAAAAAGCGGATACTTCCTATGAATACTTTACCCTGCAGGCAAAAGACAAAGCAGGAAATATGTCAGAGAGCTATAAAGTAGGAAACCCTTATTATGAAAATCCAGATGCAGTAAAAGAGAATACAGAGGTTTCCGGAACGGAGCAGAATGCAGCTTCTTTGCCAGCCGATGGAACTGCAAGTAAGTCCACCAGTGCTACGGCAACCGTAACGGAACATCAGACAACGAACGAGACTGCTACTGCACCAACAGAACCAGAAAACACAGGAAATGAAACGGCTACAGAAGCAGATACCGGACGGGTGCAGGGAGAAAGTTCTGCTTCTGGCATGACAACAGGAACAGTTCAGGACAAGGGGGGAAAGGAATTTTATACGATCAAGACAAAAAGTGATAAGGTTTTTTATCTGATTGTAGATAAGGATAAAACGGATGAAAATGTTTATCTTCTTACAGAGGTAGGCGAAAATGATCTGTTGAACTTTACGGATACCAACATGGTCACACTTCCACAGAACCAGGCTATTGCAGAATCTGCACTGCCACTTGAAACGGAGAAAATCACAGAGACACCGGAACCAGAAGTTACAATCATACCGGAAGAAGAGGAAGAACCTGAGAAGAAAAGCAATAATTCCGGCACGATTTTATTAATGCTGCTAGTTCTGGCAGGAGTTTGTGGTGCTTACTATTATTGGAAATTTATGAAAGGAAGAAATACTTCTTTTGATTATGAAGAGGACGAGGACGACGATGAGGAGGAAGATACAATTCGTGAGGATGATGAAGAATTAGAAGAATATGAAATGGAAGGTGAAGTAGAAGACGAAGAATCAGAGGAATAACTTTGTTTCACTTAATTACAGCGACAGGTGCAGAAAGGAGATAGAAAATTGCAGCTTGTAATTGCGGAAAAACCCAGCGTAGCCAGAAACATTGCGAAGGTGCTTCATGCCACAAACGTAAAAGATGGCTACCTGGAAGGAAAAGAGTATCTGGTTTCCTGGTGTATTGGGCATTTAATTGAACTGGCCAGTGCAGATCAGTACCGGAATGACTGGAAAGCATGGAAATATGAGACACTTCCCATGATCCCGGAGAATTGGAAATATCAGATTAAAGAAAGTACAAAGGGCAGTTTCAGATTTTAAAGGAACTGCTTCACAGAGCAGATGTCACAGAAATTATATGTGCAACAGATGCAGGAAGAGAAGGGGAGTTGATTTTCCGTCTGGTATATAACCAGGCAGAATGTAAACTTCCCTTTAAAAGACTGTGGATTTCTTCCATGGAGGAAAAAGCAATTCTGGAAGGATTTCAGCAGATGAAAGATGGACATGAATATGATAATCTTTATTATTCTGCGGTGGCGAGAAGTGAAGCAGACTGGCTGGTGGGAATTAATGCCACCAGACTGTTTACGGTGCTGTACCACCATCGGTTGATTGTAGGTCGGGTGCAGACACCTACACTTGCAATGCTGGTGGAACGGGAAAAGAGTATCGAGAACTTCCAGAAAGAGAAGTATTATCTGGTTCATCTTCTGATGGATGGATTGGATGCTGTAAGCAACCGGATAAAAGAGAAAAGTGCTGCCGTTCAGATGATGGAGGATATGAAGGATGAAACTGCACAGATTCTTTCAGTAAAGAAAGAGAAGAAAAAGGTACAGCCGCCGAAATTATATGATCTGACCACATTACAGAGGGAAGCAAATCGTCTTCTTGGATTTACGGCACAGCAAACCTTGGACTATACCCAAAGCCTTTATGAGAAGAAACTGGTGACGTATCCAAGGACGGATAGCCAATATCTTACAGATGATATGGAAGAAAATGCTCTTCTGGTTGTCGGGGCAGTAAATAGTATGTTTCCTGAAATGTCAATAAAGGATTCAGAACCAGATATAAAGAGACTTTTGAACAGTAAAAAGGTATCAGATCATCATGCAATTATACCAACGGTAGAAATTACAAACATGGATTTAAAAGCACTTCCGGGTGGAGAAAAGGAAATTCTCATGCTGATTGCATCAAAGTTATTATGTGCATCGGAACAGGAATACATATATGAGAGTATTAAGACTGAAATTTCCTGTCATGGAGAACTGTTTACTGCATCTGGAAAGAATGTTCTCCAATATGGATGGAAAGAAGTGGAAGAACGATTCTTTAAATCATATGGGAAAAATGCAGAAAAGCCAGAAGAGGAGGAAAGTGATTTTCCAGATATAAAAATAGGACAGGTATTTGAATGTGTTGTTGTAAAATTTAGTGAACATTTTACAGCACCGCCGAAACATTATACGGAGGATACGCTCCTTAGTGCCATGGAACACGCTGGAAGTTCGGATACGATAGAAGACGCAGAGAGAAAAGGACTTGGAACTCCGGCTACCAGGGCAGCGATTATTGAAAAACTGATTGAGAAAGGCTTTATTGAGCGTAAAAAGAAGCAGATATTACCTACAGCAGATGGAAGAAATCTGATTAGGATTCTTCCGGAAATGATCAAATCACCAAAACTTACAGCAGAATGGGAAAATGATCTGACACTGATTTCCAGAGGCCAGAAAAATGTAGAAGAATTTCTCTTCGAAATTGAAAAAATGGTTACCAAATTGGTAAGTGATAATGGACAGCCAGTGGAAGAATACCAGAAACTATTTTCAGATGGTCGGAAAGAAATTGGAAAATGCCCAAGATGTGGCAATAAGGTTTATGTGGGAAAGAGAAATTATTATTGTTCAGGAAGTGATTGCAGTTTTACTTTATGGAAAAATAACCGATTTTTTGAGAGTCAGGGAAAAACGCTTGATGAAGCAACTGTCAGGAAGCTGCTGAGTGAGAAGCAGGTGCATTTCAAAGATCTGGTATCAGAGAAAACAAAAAGGAAGTATGAAGCAACTATAAAGATGGAGGTTTCAGAAACCGGAAATCCAAAGTTTCAATTGATTTTCCCGGAACGGAAGAAAGGAAAAAAGAATGAAGAATAAAAAAAATATGAGAAGATTTTTGTCGGGATTCTTGGCATTGCTTACAGTGTTATCTACAATTCTATCTCCAATACTGTCCTATGCGGCAGATGTAGTGCCAGTGCCAGAAGAGCCACCGTTATACGAAGCGGTAAAAAATGAACTTGATGCAGATGAGGTGGTAAAAGCAAAAGATCTGGAACTGGAAACAGGCAGTATTTTTGAAGTGGAGAAAGATTTTACCGGACTGGAAATACCAGATGAAAAAAAGGTGAAGATCACTTTCCATGAGGCAAAAAATGAGGAAAAGCAGGACTTTACAACAGATTACGAAGATACATACAAAGCTGTTTATTATGTAGAGCCAGTAAGTGGCCACCCAATTTATCAGATCAATCGTAAGCTGATTGTAAAGGAAGCGGTGGTGCAGGTTGCTGAATCTGAGAATCAGGAATCTGTAAGCAACCAGGAAGATGAGAATGAAGCAGAAGGCGAGGAACCAGCCATAGGCACTGCAGAGAGTGAAGAACCTGTGCAGGATGAGGTAAATGTAGAAATTCCGTCAGAGGATGAAATCTATGAAGAAGTAACTCCGACAGAAATTCCGGTTGAGGAAGAGCCAATAGATACACCAATCCCGGAAAACCCGTCTGAGGAAGTTTCAACAGAAGAACCTGCCATAGATGATAATCCGGATACAGACAGCACATTTGAAGAAATTACAGATACAGATCCGGAAGAAATGCCAGAGGCGACAGACGACTCTTTTACAGATGGAACAGAGAAAACAGAAGATGCAGATGGAAATTATCAGGTAAATATTGTTCGTGGAGAGGAATTTCATATTGAGCTGAACCATGAAGATGGACAGTATCAGCCAGGAGAAACCGTTGTTTTTTCCGGAGATATGCCGCAAGGCAGCTTAATTGCAGTAGGAACAACAAAAGTACAGGCAAACCAGACAGAGAATACAGAAGATTTATTGTATTCTGAGGTGACTTATCACGAAGAATCGGATAAATTCAGTTTTGAAATGCCAGCAGATGACATTGATCTAAGTGTTTCCATGGATCAGGCAGAAAACGGTATCATGTTACTTGCAACCGATACTCCATGGGATGATGCAACAAATATTGAAGCAAATAAATATTACTATTATTCAGATGGCCAGCTTCATCCGTTTGATACAGTTATGGGACAGGGTGGAAATGACAGCTACAAATATGTTCGTTACAAAGCAGGCGGAAAGACTTATACAGTAAATGCGTATTGTATGCAGCACTCCATGCAGTCACCTCCAAGTGGGACAACATATAAAAATATGGTTGAACTGGATGAAGGCGGAGATGATAAATATTTGAGAAAAGCCTTATTCTATGGATATGGCGGTCCAGGATGGGGACATACATTCAATGGATATAATGTAAAATCCATTATGGAAAAATATGGATGCAGTTCTGAGACAAGAGCCATGCAGCATTACCTGGTTGACTATTTATATGATGGCGAATCCGGATTTGGAGGTGCGCTTTCTACAACCGCTAAAAATATGCTGAAAGAGATTAAAGCAGCTCTTGCTAAAATGCCTGATCCGACAGCAATGAAACTTCTTCCAGGACTTTCCGTTAATGCAACGGGAAAGGAAACTGAAAGTTTTACCTGGAAGGCAAATGAAGCATTTACCATTACCATTCATCTGGAGAACGGAGTAAGCCTTGTTAATGAAACCACAGGAAAAACGGCATCTGGAAATGTCACTGTAAAGGGTGGAGAGAAATTCCATCTTGTAGCTACAACAGCCAATATGGGCAGTCTGAAAGGAAAGTATGCGATCACTTCCAATTTTCCCCTGGATTTCCATGCAATGCTTTTAAAACTGGAGAGTTCACAGGACATTGGTTTTGGCTACTATACAGATTCCTCTGACCTGCAGATTACAGTTGACTGGCCGGAAGAAGCAGTTATTGAAATTACAAAGAAAGATGGAGATACTGGAAAAAATCTAGCTGGAGCCGTGTATGGGGTATATAGTGATAACGCCTGCACAAAGCTGATTGTTAAGATGCCGCCAACAGACAGCAATGGTTCTTCACGTGTAACTCTTACCAAGACACAGGATACTGTTTACTTAAAAGAGATTACAGCACCGGAAGGTTATGTTGTCCAGGCTTCTTCGTATGGAGTGAAATTAGTAGTTGGCAGTACAACCAAACAGACTGTAACGGACAAAGAGCAGAAAGGAAATCTGACCGTTTATAAAGAGGGAGAAGTTTTTGTAGGAGCTGTATCTGATGAAAATGGAACTTCATTCCAGTACGAGAAACGCCGTCAGAAAGGAGCCGTTTATAACGTATATGCTGCCGAGGATATTGTAACAGCAGGTGGAAAAACAGTTTACAAAAAAGGCGCAGAAGTAGCGAAAAATCTGATCACAGGTGAGGACGGTTCTGTAACGGTAAAGAATCTTCCGCTTGGAAGCTATAATGTAACAGAAGCACAGGCCCCGGAAAATTTTTATAATGCAAAAGAAACAAAAAAAGTAACCATTTCTTATGCAGGGCAGACTGCAGAAGCGGCTTTCTCAGAGACTACCTTTACAAATGACCGTCAGAAAGCAGTGGTGCAGGTGATAAAGAAAGACAAAGATACTGAAAATACACTATCCGGAGGGCATTTTGCTCTGTTTGCAGCGCAGGATATGAAAACTGTGGATGGAAAAGTAGCAGTAAAAAAAGATGCTCTGATTGAGACTGCAATTACTGGTACTGATGGAAAAGCAGCATTTAAAGCAGATCTTCCAGTGGGATTTTCTTATTATGTAAAAGAAGTCCAGGCTCCGGCTGGTTATGTCAGAAATGAGAAAGATACTTATTCTTTCCAATTCAGTTATACCAATGATGAACAGGCAAAAATTTCTTTCAGTCATACTTTTGTGAATGACAGGGTCAGTGCTGCAATCTCTTTGAATAAAAAAGATGCCGAGACAAAAGAAAATAAGGCACAGGGAGATGCTTCCCTGGAAAATGCGGTGTATGGACTTTATGCAAGAAACGACATTACCCATCCAGATGGAAAGACAGGCGTTATTTATAAAGCCGGAAGCCAGATTGGTACGCTAACTACCGATAAAGAAGGAAAAGCAAGGATAGAGAATCTTTATCTTGGAGAGTATTACATCAAGGAAATTACCCCATCCGTAGGATATCTGGCAGACGAGCATGAATATGATCTTGTATGCAGTGATGAAGGTGATCTGACAGCGGTTGTAGAAAAAGAGTGTACCTCACTGGAAACGGTGAAGAAACAGCCGTTTGAACTTATTAAAGCTGCCAATAATGGAGACACAGATGCTGCATTACTATCCGGAGCTGGATTTAGTGCATATTTGGTATCTTCTTTGGTGGTAAAAGAGGATGGAAATTATGATTTTTCCTCTGCAGAGCCGGTTGTGATCGGTGAAAATGGAGCAACAGAAATTTTTACAAATGAGAAAGGTTATGTAAAATCCATTGCAATTCCATATGGAACATATCTGGTGAGAGAAACTACAACACCCCATAATTACAAACCTGTAGATGATTTTATTGTCCGGATTACAGAGAATAAACCAACAGAGCCGCAGACATGGAGAGTTCTTTTGGACAAAGAATTTTCTGCAAAACTGAAAATCATCAAACAGGATGATGAGACTAAAAAATCAGTTTTAATTCCGGGAACAGAGTTTAAAATTTATGATATGGATCATGAAAAATATGTAGAGCAGGTAACTACATACCCGACAACTGTTACACATACCTCATATTTCACAGATATAGATGGATATCTGATACTGCCTCAGAATTTAAAAATTGGTCATTATAGAATCGAAGAGGTAACAGCACCGGACGGTTATACCATTAACAAAAATTATGTCGAAATACAGGTGGATACCAATACCCTGTATCAGACGGATCCGGTTTCAGGTGATGCGGTCATTGAAGTGGTATATGAGGACCATTCGGTGAAAGGAAAACTCACTGTACAGAAAAAAGGAGAGGTTCTTTCGACCTATAAGAATGATTTTAGGTATGAAGTTCAAAACCTTTCCGGTGCAGTATATGAAGTATATGCTGCAGAGGATATCTATACAGCAGATTTCCAGAAAGATGATACAGGAAAAAGAATCCTGAAATATGCAAAGGGTGAAAAAGTTGCAGAACTGACAACGGATGAATCCGGAAAAGCAGAGCTTGATAATCTGCCTCTAGGAGAATACAAAGTTGTAGAAAAGACTGCACCGGAGGGATTTGTATTAAATGAAGAAGAACAGAAGATTTCTTTCGTCTATGCAGACCAGAATACACCAGTGATCTCACAGAGTGCAGAGTTTATAAATGACCGCCAGAAAGTAGAAGTGTCAGTTGTGAAAAAAGATGCTGAAAATGAGAAAGGGCTTTCTGGAGCAGAGTTTGGTCTTTACGCAAAAGAGGATATAAAAGCAGGGGATAAGGTACTGGTAAAAGCAGACGAACTGCTTACAAAAGCGGTAACAGGTGAAGATGGAAAAACTGTTTTTGAGCAGGATCTGCCATTTGGAACTTATTATATAAAAGAACTGGCAGCACCAGATGGTTTTGTATCTTCAGATGAGCAGATTGAGGTGACTGCGAAATATCAGGGACAGGAAGTAAAAACAGTAAAACTGGAAACCGTTTTTAAGAATGAGCCGACAACAACTGAATTTACGAAATCAGATATTACAACAGGTGTGGAACTTGACGGAGCAACACTGACGGTTTTGGATTCAGACGGAAAAGAAGTAGAAAAATGGACTTCTGTAAAAGGAAAAGCTCATGTAATAAAAAGACTCCATGTGGGAAAAACCTACACACTTCGGGAAGAGTTTGCACCATATGGTTATCTGCAGGCGGAGGAAGTGAAATTTACAGTTTCTGATACTGCAGATGTTCAAAAAGTAGAAATGAAGGATGCTGTTCCGGTTGGACGAATCATCATCAATAAAAAAGGTGAATTTGTCAAGGAAGTTACCTGGAAAGATATGCTGGCAGGCGGCATGGACGCAGCATTTGGCTATGTTACAGGTTCTTTGAAAGATGTTACTTTTGAAATTTATGCAGCGGAGGATATCAAGGCTGCAGATGGGGAAAGCAGTGATTATTATAAAAAGGACGAATTGGTAGCAACAATTACGACAGATGCTCTTGGATATGCAAGATCAGAAGATCTTCCTTTAGGCAAATATTATGTAAAGGAAAAAGAGACGGCGGATGGATATGTTCTGGATGGAGAAATCAGAGAGGTTGATCTGACTTATCGTGATCAGAATACTCCGGTTGTGACTTATGATGAGGACTGGCAGAATAACCGCCAGAAAGCAAAAGTAACTGTAGTTAAGAAAGAAAAAAATACAGACCGTGTTCTGGAAGGCGGAGTATTTGCACTTTATACAAAGAATGATATTTTAAATGCAGAAGGCGAAGTAATCCTGAAAGCAGATACCATGATCGAGCAGAAAGCTACGGATCAGGATGGAAGGATTGTATTTACGGCAGATCTTCCAATCAATGGCAACTACTATGTAAAAGAAGTGCAGGCTCCTGCTGGATTTGTGACAACAGAAGAAATCAAGGAATTTGATTTTGCTTATGCGGGAGAAGAGGTTGCAGAAGTATCCTTTGAGTTCACTTATGAAGATGAGCCAACTACTTTTGAAATCACAAAATCAGATATTACAACCGGGGAAGAATTACCAGGTGCAAAACTGAAAGTATCCGATTCAGAGGGAAACGTTGTGGATGAGTGGACTTCCGGAAGCACACCACACATCATTAAGGAACTGGAAGTTGGAAAGAAATATACATTAACAGAGACAATTCCTGCTGATGGTTATGCAACTGCAGAATCCATTACGTTTGTAGTAGAAAATACTGCAGATATACAGAAAGTAGAAATGCAGGATGATACAACAAAAATTCTGATCAGTAAAGTTGATATGACAGATGGAAGCAGCGAGGTCAAAGGTGCTAAACTGTATATTCTTAATGAAAACCAGGAAGTTATGGAAAGCTGGACATCTGGTGATCAGCCCCATTATGTAGAGAAACTTTCAGTCGGCACTTATACGTTGTTGGAGGAAACAGCACCGAAAGGCTATATTGTGGCAAATAAAGTGACATTTGAGGTTAAGGACACCGGAGATGTTCAGGGAGCCAAAATGGAAGATGAACAGGCAATGGGCAAGGTAATCTTAAATAAAACGGATAAAGATACCAAGAAGCCAATGAAAGGTGTAGAATTTGCCCTTTGTGACAGCAAAGGTAAAGTTCTGGAAACTCTGGTAACAGACAGTGCTGGTCATGCAGAATCAAAGAATTATCCGATTGCGACTTTTAAGAATGGGCAGTATAAAAAAGCAATCACATATATCCTGAAAGAAACAAAAACACTGGATGGCTATCAGCTTGATGAAACCGAGCATAAGATTCAGTTTGAATATGTCAATGACCGTACTCCTGTGATTGAATATACTCTGGATCTGACAAATAAGAAAGCTCCGGAAAAAGACACTCCGGAAACATCAGAAAACCAGGGAGTCAGCACTCCTGGTTCCCATGGTTCTGATGCGACTTCTGTATCCAATTCACCAAAAACAGGAGATAATACAAATATTGCTATTTTTGTGCTGGCACTTGCAGTATCAGCAGGATGTCTGGGAACTGTAGTGACAGTTAAGAGAAAACGCAAATGATAATATAAATAGTGTTCTGGGGCTGTGGTTACTGCACAGCCCCATTTTGAAAAGGAGAAGAAATTGAAATTAGGAGCAAGAATAAGAAAAATCCGTATGTTTCGCAACATAACTCAAAAGGAATTGGGACGCAGATTAGGATATGGGGAAAGTAGTGCGGATGTGAGAATCGCCCAATATGAAAGTGGACAGCGTACACCGAAGCAGGAAACGCTTATCCGGATAGCAGAAATATTGGAAGTTGATGTCCGAAATTTTTTAAGTCCTGGAATTGCGACAATGGACGAATTAATGGAAACTTTATTCTGGATGGATGAAGAAAATAGAGGGCTTTTTCATCTGTTCCTGCTAAATGATTCAGAAAGTGAAACAGTTGGAATCACAATGAGGGATAAAAAAACAATGTCTTATCTGCAGGAATGGATGGGGAAAAAGCAGAAACTGGGCGATGGAAGAATCACAGAAGAGGAATATCTGGAATGGAAACTGCATTGGCCAGAGGATAAGAGAAAAACAGAATATAAAACCGTATGAAGTAAAAAGGAATTGCTTTGCGGAGAGTTACCTGTTAGAATATTACTGGAGTAACCGTGTACAGGGTTGGTAAAAACCTCCTGGATTTTCAGATCCCGTTAAGGGATACAGAAGAAGGGAGGTGGAGCGAATGGATACATACGAAGTCTTGAGCTTATTGTTCTTAGGCGGTACGTTTCTGATTGCTTTGCTTGCCTATTTGGATAATAGGGACAACAAGCGAAAAAAATAGCCTACCCTGTCTGCCAACAGGATAGGCAGCTCTCTTTGAGAGCAAAATAAATTAAAACCTAATCCAGGAGCATCCACCTTGTGGGCGGTTACTCTTTTCAATTAGAATATAGCATTTTCTCTCCGAAAAGTAAAGTACATTTTATGCAGCCAATTCTAAAAAGAGTAGGCTGTTTTTTATTGACAGGAGGGAAGTTAAATGTCTAAACTACAGGACATCCGAAACTTGATACAGGAACATGCCGTATCAGTGAGCAGTTCGCCAGGGGATTGGATGGATTATATGGACACAGCATCAAGGTTATATCGGTATTCTTTTTCAGACCAGCTTCTGATCCATGCACAGCGTCCAGACGCAACAGCCTGTGCATCACTGGAACTATGGAATGAAAAGATGTTACGCTGGGTAAATCGTGGTGCAAGAGGAATTGCCCTGTTTGATGAAACCTGGCAGAACACCAAACTTCGTTATGTGTTTGATATTTCGGACACCCACATGGTAGCCGGAGGCAGAAGCCCGTATCTGTGGCAGATGCAGGAACACCAGAGAGAAGAGATCCTTACGCATCTGGAAGAGGTCTATGGTCTGGAAGAAAAGGATACGGCAACCTTGCAGGACGCATTGATGGCGGTCGCAAGGGAGATGGTCAGTGACAATCTGGAAGAATATCTGGATGGATTGGAATATGCAGTAGAAAATACTTATCTGGAAGATTTGGATGAGGTGACGATCCGCAGTGATTTCCGCCAGCTGGTAACAGACAGTGTTTACTATATGCTTTCCAGACGATGTGGGATTGAGCCAATGGAACTTCTGGAAGAAGAGGATTTCATGCACATCACAGATTACAACCATCTGTCTGCCCTTACATTCCTTGGAAATGCAGTGAGTCAGCTCAGTGAGAGTATTCTGATCGATATTGGAAGAATTGTACATAAAATTTCTCTGGAAGAAGCGAGAAAAGAGGTTGAAATTTCAAAGGAAAGGAATTATAATAACTTTACCACGTTAATGCGTGAAACTAAAAACCGGGATGCAGAAACGAAAAAAGAAGAAAATATTGAAAATGAAGGAGGAACCGATTATGGAACTGACATATCATCGCAAGGGAGATTACCTGTTTCCGAATCTGACCGTCGAAGAGGAAGAAGTGACGATCGGGAAATACGGGATGCTGCGGAGGACATTTCTGAAGGAACACAAGAACAGCCTTTATCAGAGCCTGTTCCTGACCGGGAAGCTGAACAGCCATCTGGAACAGATCGAGAAAGCAGCACAGGAGAGAATGGACAGCCAGATGGAGAAATTACTGGAGAAGAATCCGGCACCGGACAAGGAAGCAGATCCGATGGCATGGACAGCACACATGAACGCACTGATGGCAACAGCGGAAGAGAGCATCTTGACGGAATTGGTATACAGTTAGTCGAAGATACAAGAGAAGATGGATTGAGTAAAGCAGAGGAAGAGATCGCCTCTGCTTTATCTTTGCCCGAATATCCAACCGCAAATGAACAAAGACGGCAGATCGAGGAAAGGGCAGCTGCCCTTTATGCCGGAGAAATCCCGATTCCAGAGGAAGTTGTTGATGAGATCTTACGGACAGGAGGAAACCGGAAAGCCAGCCAGCTCCGGATCATCTATAATTTCATGAGCGAACAGACACCGGAGGAATATACGGAGTTTGTAAAGCGTGAATACCGTAAAGGTGGAAAAGGCTTTCAGATTGATGGAAATGAATATTCAGTCTGGTTTGATGAAACTGGGATGCAGATCGCAGTGGGGCATACGGTTACAGACCATATCTTAGATAAGGCATTTTTATCATGGGAGGATGTCAGCGGACGTATCCATCAGCTTTTAGACCAGGGTGAATATGCACCACAGTCTGTATTGGATGCGGCAAGAAGTAATGCAGTAAAAGAACACGCCCAGGCTCTTGCCTATATGAAAGGGGATATGGCAGAAGGAGTAGCGGAGATTGTCTTTGACGAAGAGGACTTACCACATCTTCGCAGTATTTATCCAGAGATCACGGATTATTTAGAAGAAAAAATAGAAGATCCCCAGTGGCTTTCGGAACTGAATGAGAGACTGGATGCACTGGCAGAAGCCTATGAAATGGACAGCTCTCTTATGCGTTTCCATCACTATAATCCGATAAATATCTCAAAGCAGTTTCAGAAGTTTGCTGCGGAGGTCATCCCTTATCAGGCAAGAGATGGGTTTGCATGGAAAGAACATCAGATGTTCATTACCCAGGATGAGATAGATGCTTTTCTCGCAAGGGGTGGCCCTTATTCAAAAGATAGGCTCAAAACTTATTCTTTTTATTTGTTAAATGAAAATGAAAAATCCAGAACGGATTTTATTAAAGAAAAGTATGGAACCAATAAAAGGATTCATGCACTGCCTGATGTAGATGAGTTTTATGTAAATTATGATAGGAAAGGACTGCTTCTTGCAAGAGGTGATGATAATAGTCCATATACTTCAATTTCATTATCTTGGAAGAAAGTTGCCAATAGAATATCCTATCTGATAAAGAATGACCAGTTCCTGCAGGCAGAAGATTATGTCCATATGTCGGAGTATGAACGGGAACAGATGGCGAATAAGATACTTAGTTTTTATGCTCGTCTTCCGGAAGGAATAGACAGACCATTTACCAATGACTTTTTGGGGGATGTGTCGAGAGCAGAATTGATGGCAGTGTTGGAAGGAACAGAGCAGACAGAGGAACTGTTACAGAAGATGGATGCGGCATTGGCAGCTCTGCCATTGGATTTTGAAGCATATGGGACAAACTATCAGCAGAAAACAGAACTTCTTTCGGAACTTCATCAGTATGTAGAGGGGACTTACACAATATTCCCAACACCGGAAGCAGAACCATCCTTTGCGGGGCCGTCTGGTCATCAGATGACCATGTTTGATTTCTTAGATACTAAGTCGGTAACAGAACCGACCGTAGTAGATATGTCAGATGTAGAGGAAATAGAAGAGGAAGAGGTTACTGCCAAAGAAGATATTCCGGAAAGTCAGGAACAGGAAAAAGCTGTGTTAGAACCACACAACTTCCGTATCCAGGATAATGACCTTGGTGCAGGCGGTCCGAAGGCAAAGTATAAAACAAATATGGAAGCCATCCATTTGTTACAGACTTTGGAGAAAGAAGAACGTCTGGCAACACCCGAAGAACAGGAAATCTTATCCCGTTATGTTGGATGGGGTGGCATCCCACAGGCATTTGAGGAGAGTAACAGCAGCTGGGCGAATGAGTATCTGGAATTAAAGAATACCTTATCATCAGAAGAATACAGTGCAGCAAGGGCATCGACCTTAAACGCTTTTTATACGTCCCCGACCGTGATCCGAAGTATGTATGAAGTACTGGAAAATATGGGACTGAAACAGGGAAATATTTTGGAACCGTCCTGTGGTGTCGGTAACTTTATGGGACTGATCCCGGAGAGTATGGGCAAAGCCAATATGTATGGTGTGGAACTTGACCCGGTTTCGGGCAGGATCGCAAAACAGCTTTACCAGAAAAATAAGATTGCAGTACAGGGATTTGAGGAAACCAGTTATCCGGACAGCTTTTTCGACTGTGTGATAGGCAATGTTCCATTTGGGGCGTATCAGGTCAGTGACCGCAGATATGACCGGCATCATTTTATGATCCATGATTATTTTATTGCAAAATCCCTTGATCTGGTGCGTCCGGGCGGCGTAGTTGCAGTGGTAACTTCCAGTGGAACGATGGATAAGCAGAATCCGGCAGTGAGACAGTATATCGCAAACCGGGCAGAACTGCTTGGAGCCATCCGATTACCGAATAATGCATTCCAGAGAAATGCCAATACCAGCGTTGTTTCTGATATTCTGTTTTTCCAGAAAAGGGACAGGGCATCCATTGAGGAACCGGAATGGTTAAATCTAAAGGAAACACAGGAAGGCTATTCAGTCAATGCTTATTTTGCAGAGCATCCGGAAATGGTGCTTGGTGAGTTTACTACAGAAAGTACCCAGTATGGAAAGCAGGAAGTGACCGTAAAACCAAAAGAAGGAATTACCTTAGAAGAACAGTTAAAAGAAGCCGTCCAGAATATCCATGGCACGATCACGGAACTGGAACTTTCGGATACAGAGCTGGAGGAGGATGTTGTCTCTATCCCGGCAGACCCGGAGGTAAAGAATTTCAGTTTTACCGTAGTGAATGATGAAGTCTATTACCGGGAAAATTCTGTGATGAACCGCATGGAGCTTCCGGCAATGACAGCGGAACGTGTCAAAGGGATGGTGAAGATCCGTGATGTTACGAATGAACTGATCCAGTGTCAAATGGAAGAGGGAAGCGCTGAACAGATCACAAAGCTGCAGGAAAAACTCAATGAAGAATATGATGCCTTTACAGCAAAATATGGTCTTATCAGCAGCAATGCCAATAAGCGGGCATTCAGCCAGGACAGCAGCTATTGTCTTTTGACTTCTCTGGAATTTCTGGATGATAAGGGAGAACTGAAACGGAAAGCGGATATTTTTACCAAAAGGACAATCCGCAGGGCAGAAACGGTAACTTCTGTAGATACTGCCAGTGAAGCACTTGCGGTTTCTATCGGTGAGAGGGCAGGCGTTGACCTTTCCTATATGGCACAGCTTTCCGGGAAAACAGAAGAGAAGCTTACCGAAGAACTGGCGGGGGTAATCTTTAAGAATCCGATTAGTGAAAAATGGGAGCCATCGGACGAATATCTTTCTGGAAATGTAAGAGAGAAACTGCAGATCGCCAAACAGTTTGCAGAAGATCACCCAGAATATCAGGTGAATGTGCAGTATTTAGAGCAGGTACAGCCAAAAGATCTGGATGCGTCAGAGATTGAGGCAAGACTTGGAGCAACCTGGATTTCAGAGAACTATATCACACAGTTCATGGCAGAGACATTCCATACACCAAGATATTATGTAGGGAGCAAGGTCAAAGTCCAGTATGCCGAAGTGACCGGACAATGGAATGTTATGGGAAAGAATGTGGACAGCTACGGAAATGCCCTTGTCACTTCCACTTATGGAACACAGAGAGCCAATGCCTACCGCCTTTTGGAAGATGCCTTAAACCTTAGAGATACCAAGATTTATGACACGGTACAGGATGCCGATGGGGAACACCGGGAATTAAATCGGAAGGAAACGATGCTGGCACAGCAGAAGCAGGAGCTGATCAAAGAGGAATTTAAGGAGTGGATATTTAAAGACCTGCACCGACGGGAAGATCTCTGTAAAATTTATAATGAACGATTTAACAGCATCCGTCCACGGGAATATGATGGAAGCCATATTCAGTTTGTCGGCATGAACCCGGAGATCACCTTGATGCCGCATCAGAAAAACGCAGTGGCTCATGTGCTGTATGGAAATAATACGTTACTGGCTCATTGCGTAGGAGCAGGAAAGACGTTCCAGATGATCGCAGCCGGTATGGAATCAAAACGGCTGGGACTCTCACAAAAGAATCTTTATGTTGTGCCAAACCATCTGACCGAGCAGTGGGGCAGTGATTTCCTACGTCTCTATCCGGGAGCAAATATCCTGGTGGCAACGAAGAAAGACTTTGAGCCGGCAAACCGAAAACGGTTCTGTTCCCGTATTGCGACAGGGGATTATGATGCCGTGATCATCGGCCATACGCAGTTTGAGAAAATCCCTCTTTCAAGAGAACGGCAGATTGCCATGCTGGAAGATCAGATCGCAGATATTACGTTTTCCATTGAAGAAGCGGCACATCAGGCAGGGCAGAATTATACCATCAAGCAGTTGGAAAAAACAAAGAAGAGTCTGCAGGCGAGGATGAAGAAACTCAATGACCAGACCAGAAAGGATGATGTGGTAACTTTTGAGCAGTTGGGTGTAGACCGGCTGTTTGTGGATGAGAGCCATAGTTTTAAGAACCTTTTTTTGTATACAAAAATGCGGAATGTGGCGGGTATCTCACAGACGGATGCACAGAAAAGTTCGGATATGTTTATGAAATGCCGGTATATGGATGAACTGACAGGCGGCAGAGGAATCACCTTTGCTACAGGTACTCCTGTATCAAATAGTATGACCGAGCTTTACACTATCATGCGTTATCTCCAGTATGACACACTCATGCGTATGGGTATGGGACACTTTGATTCCTGGGCGGCAACGTTTGGGGAGACAGTAACCGCAATCGAATTATCACCGGAAGGAACGGGCTATCGTGCGAAAACACGGTTTGCCCGTTTTTTTAATCTTCCAGAGCTGATCTCCATTTTTAAGGAAGCTGCGGATATTCAGACATCGGATATGCTGAATCTTCCTGTACCGGAAGCAGAGTTTATCAATGAAGTCTTAAAACCAAGTGAAGAACAGCAGGAAATGGTCAGTGCCTTTTCGGAACGTGCGGAAGAAGTAAGAGCCGGTCTTGTGAATCCAACGGTGGACAACATGCTCAAGATTACCAATGACGGAAGAAAATGTGCATTGGATCAGAGGCTATTAAATGAACTCCTTCCGGATGCAGAAAAAAGCAAGGTCAATACCTGTGTGGAAAATGCTTTTCAGGTATGGGACGAGGGAAAAGCAGATCGGACAACACAGCTGATCTTCTGTGACTTGTCTACTCCAAAAGGGGATGGGACTTTCAATGTATATGATGATGTCCGAAACAAACTGGTTGCCAGGGGAATCCCGAAAGAAGAGATTGCGTTTATCCATGAATACAACACGGAGACAAAGAAAGCAGATTTGTTTGCAAAGGTACGGGCCGGGCAGGTGAGAATCCTTATGGGTTCCACTCCAAAACTCGGTGCTGGTACCAACGTACAGGACAGGCTCATTGCCCTCCATCACCTTGACTGTCCGTGGAAGCCGTCTGATCTGGAACAGCAGGAAGGACGTATTTTAAGACAGGGAAACCAGAATGACAAAGTAAAGATATTCCGGTATGTGACGGAGAACACTTTTGATGCGTATATGTGGCAGATTTTGGAGAATAAGCAGAAGTTCATCAGCCAGATCATGACCAGTAAATCACCAGTCAGGGCTTGTGAAGATGTGGATGATACGGCACTGTCCTATGCGGAAATAAAGGCACTTGCCACAGGCAATCCGTACATTAAAGAAAAAATGGATCTGGATGTGCAGGTGAGTAAGCTGAAACTCTTAAAGGCAAACCATACCAGTCAGATTTACCGTCTGGAATCCGATATTGCAAAGAATTTCCCGGTACAGATCAGTGCATTGAAAGAGCGGATTGCCGGGATGCAGGTGGATTCGCAGGTAGTAAAAAGCGTGGATTTACAGGATAATGACACGTTTGCCATGACGGTAGGGAATGTTCTTTATGAAGATAAGAAAGAAGCAGGCGAAGCGTTGATTGCCGCCCGTGCAGGGTTAAAAACCGTCAGCACCGGCGGAAAAGTTGGGGAATATCATGGGTTTACGTTATCTGCTTCCTACAATATGTTTTCCAATGCGTTTGAACTGACGATCAAAGGAAAATGCTCTTATAAGCTGGAGATTGGAAAAGACCCGGTAGGAAATATGCAGCGTATCCATAACACCCTTTCTTCTATCGACAGGAAGCTGACGGAAAGTGAGCAGAAATTGGAAACTGTACAACAGCAGCTTGCTACTGCACAGGAAGAGGTAAAGAAGCCATTCCCGAAAGAAGCAGAGCTGAATGAAAAGATGGAACGATTATCCGAGTTAAATGCCCTGCTGAACATGGATGAAAAGGGTAATGAGACGATTATGGCAGATGAGGATATTGGCAGAGAAGGAAGCAGCACAGACAGCAGGGATGCCGTAGAAGAAAAAGAACTTCCGGAAACAGCAGACAGAATCCATAAGCCGTCTATTCTGGAACGCTTAAAACAGGAGAAGGCACAGCAGAATACAGCGGAACCGACCGTTACACAGAAAGCTGCAAAGAAAAAACACGAACAGGAGTTATAAAAGATGTCCCGTCAGAGTTTTCTCTGGCGGGACATAAAATGGAGGGTTTGTTTATGGCAAATAATATAGAAAAACAGTTAAAAGAAATATCGGAACGGCTGGAGCAGGGAGTAAAAGAAATCTTTACTTCGGAGAGATATACCGAATATCTGAATACCATGTCAAAGTTCCACAATTACAGCTTTAATAACACGCTGCTGATCACCATGCAGAAACCGGAAGCAACACTGGTGGCCGGGTATCATGCATGGCAGAAGAAATTTAACCGTCATGTAAAACGTGGAGAGAAAGGAATCCAGATCATCGCACCAGCACCGATACGGGAGAAACAGGAGATTGAAAAGATCGACCCGGTAACAAAAGAGCCTGTGATCGGGGATGATGGACAGCCGGAAACAGAGATCGTGGAGATGGTGATACCGAGATTCCGTGTAACGACAGTGTTTGATGTCAGCCAGACAGAGGGGGAACCGATCGCAGAACTGGAGGTGCCGGAGCTTACCGGAAGTGTACAGTTTTATGATACGTTCATGCAGGCATTGCAGAATATTTCTCCTGTGCCGATCCGTATGATGAATGTGGAAGGGGATGCAAAAGGCTATTATCACCAGACAGAAAAATATATTGCGATAAAGGAAGATATGAGTAATGTACAGACGATGAAAACCGGAGTCCATGAGGTGAGCCACGCATTGCTGCATGACCGGGAAGTAATGGATGCGGAAGGAGTCTTAAAAGACCAGACAACAAAGGAAGTGGAAGCATTATACTCAGCATTCCAAAATGTTAATCATTTTAAAGAATGCTGAGAAATAAGAC
>ENA-UOJL01001340-UOJL01001340.1-human-gut-metagenome-genome-assembly--contig:-P47-NODE-1340-length-26777-cov-5.298481_pt1 | contig 26777 bp, 31 predicted proteins | sample MGYA00242347_ERZ723894 | MGnify/ENA metagenome assembly ERZ723894
TCTCATATGATTAGTCGTGCATCTTTTCAGCAAATTTTGCCGATTGCAACGCTGAAAAAGTTAATCATAAAACAGTATAATTTAATTTTTTCGCCTTGCCTCAGCAAAATTCTGATTGAAAATCCGCAAGCCGTTCCCGTGAGAACAGGTTCTTATATTTTAAAACATTTACGAATAGCGCTTTCAGTACCGAGGACAAGTAAATTGCCGATCTTTGAAAAACTTGTTTCGGGCGTGATGTTCGGATCAAGTACATTGTTTGTAATGACTGCAAGAATATTTATGCCGTATTTTTTCCGTATATCAAGATCGCCGACAGTTTTTCCAACCCATTTTTCCGGAACAGATATTTCAAATATTGCATAATCGCCCTCAAGATCAATATAATCAAAGACATGGTCGCTGCTGTATCTTATAGCCGTCCATGAAGCAAGCTGCTTTTCCGGATAAATTACTTCATCAGCGCCGTTTTTAAGCAGGAATTTCTCATGCACATCGGAAGCTGCACGGGAAACTACTTTTACTGCGCCCAATTCACTAAGCAGCGATGTAGTTTCAAGAGAACTCTGAAAATTGTCGCCGATAGCTACGATACACACGTCAAAATTGCGTACTCCAAGCGAATTCATAAAATTATAGCTTGTTGAATCCCCTATCTGCGCATTCGTTACATAGTCGAGAACGTTCTGAACACGTTCTTCTACGATGTCAACAGCGAGGATTTCATGTCCGAGTTCGTTAAGTTTCATGGCAATATGTCTGCCGAACCTTCCAAGCCCGATAAGTAAAATTGATTTCATAATAACAGTTCCTTTCTTACCGCTTATCCAACAGTGATTTTCTCCAGCGGCAGTTTTGATACGTTTGCATGATTTCCCGAAATTGCGGCATAAATGACCGTTAGGCCGCCAACTCTTCCGAGAAACATCATGATAATAAGTATGATATGGGAAGCGGTTCCGAGACTTGGTGTAAGTCCGAGCGAAAGTCCAACTGTACCGATAGCCGAGGCAGTTTCAAACAAACAGCTTCTTATCGGCGCACCTTCAATACCGCTTATTGCGACTGCTCCGCTCAAAAAAATCATCAGATACATGATAAGTATGGCGGCAGCGTTTTTAACTGTTTCATCGGAAATCCGCCTGCCAAAAAATCCTGCGTCTTTTTTTTGGCGGAATACAGAGACTGCCGAAGAGAAAAGCACCGCAACAGTTGTGGTTTTCATGCCTCCTGCCGTCGAACCGGGAGAGCCGCCGATAAGCATGAGGAAAATCATGATTATTGTGCCTCCGCCTTTCAGCATACTGAGATCAACAGTATTGAATCCTGCTGTTCGTGGAGTAACAGCCTGAAAGAAAGCCGATGTAATTCTTTCTTTCATTGTCATATCCCAGTTTTCGCCGCCGAATTCAAAGAAATAATAAATTGTGGGGAACAATATCAGAATACCGCTTGTAACGAGAATGACTTTACTCTGCATTCTGTATTTTTTTATTCTGAATTTATGCGTTCTCACGTCATCCCATGTAAGGAATCCTATTCCGCCGATTATAATAAGAAGCATTATAACAATATTTATGGAAACGTTTCCTGTAAACGATGTCAGCGAGGAGAATTTTTCTTTCGTTCCCATAAGATCAAAGCCTGCATTGCAGAATGCTGAAATCGAGTGAAATATTGAGTACCATATGCCCTTGACTATTCCAAATTCAGAGCATAATGATGGTGCCATAAGCAATGCGCCTATAATTTCCACGGTAAATGTGATTCTGATAGCAAGTGAAGTGAGCCGGACTATTCCTCCGACCTGCGGCGCAGATACTGAATCCTGTATTGTATTTCGCTGCATCAGTCCGATTTTTCTTCCCGATATCATAGCGAACGCAGTAGTTATTGTAACCACCCCAAGACCGCCGATCTGAATGAGGATAAGTATTACTATCTGCCCGAAGAGCGTCCAGTATGTTGCCGTGTCCTGTGTTATAAGACCTGTAACGCAGGATGCCGACGTTGAGGTGAAGAGTGCATCGATAAATGAAGCGCAGCCTTCGGATTTTGAGGCGAACGGCAGCATCAGAAGCAATGCTCCGATAAGTATTACGCATATAAACCCGAACATGATCGTCTGAAACGAAGAGAGCCTTTTCAGTGGATTTTTCATACTGTGCACTCCTTGTTCTGCAATTTTCCGGATATACATTCTTTTAATTTTTCATAGCATTTGTAATTTGCAATGCAGTCCCCGAGAGCACGATGAGCGTCGTTGTGCTTGATTCCGAAATAAGCGGTAAGAGTGGTCAGCTTCAGGTCAGGAGTATTCAAGCCACAGCGCCTTGCGAAATAACAAGTATCAAGAGCATCATTGTTAAAGGGAGGAAGTGAAAGCTTTTTACATATATTTTCGATAAATCGCCTATCGAATGATACGATATTATGACCGAGTATAATATCATCTCCGATAAAATCAAGATATTCTCCGATTATTTGCCCTATTGCAGGAGAATTCTCAGTCATCTTGTTTGTTATCCCTGTAATAGAAGTTATTCGCCTGCTGATTGGCTTTTCCGATCGCACAAGTGAATTGAATCTTGCGGTTTCTCTGCCGTCCCGCACTTTTACGGCTGCCAGTTCAATGATCTCATCATTCGCCGAGCTTAATCCCGTTGTTTCGAGATCAATAACCGTGTAGTCACTGATATATTCCTGCAAACTTTTTCGACTGTTGGTATTTAAAATTTTTTTCATTATCAATATTAACCTTTCTTAAACCATAAGCTCTCGCTTAGAACCTGTCTTCACAAGATATTGTACGCATCTTTTCGGCAAATTTAAGGCAACACCGCACAAAAACCGCCTAACGGCTTTGTACGTCATCTGCTTGCATATTTTCCGTCATCTTACACAAAAATTTCTTGACAGACGATAGTCTGCCTGCACAATTTTTGTGCTGTGTTGCCTTAATAGGTTCTGAATAATTCTTGCTTTTTATTATTTTACCATAACTATTGAATTTTTTCAAGTATTAAAGCAAATTTTACCTGTGTCTGCGTTGAAAAAGCTTACCATACATATGCTATGTTGCCTATATCGTTTTGACCTCGCCTGATAATTCAATGCCTTTCTTAGCAGCGATAACGGCAATGATTTCATTGATAACGGCTGCGGCTGTCGATTTGACTTTAATTGACTTCATGTTCATCCCTCCCGGCATAAAATTGAAATATCTATCTATTTTTAAAGATTTCAATATTTTTTCACTTGAGGTTATATGATACATTGCATTACACGTTTTAACACATATGTTTTCTGGTACGTCAAAATAATAGCTGTAGGTTTTATATTTCCTGGATGAAGCCGAAGCTGATGGAATATCATAGAACGAAGCAGAAGAAACCGCAGCTGCCGTTAAAGAAATTAATGCTTTTTCTCAACCAAAATTCATACATTTGATGTTTTTCGACAAATATATGCAAACCAAGACTTGACTTTTTATAAAAAATAAGATAATATATAAAAGGATAGAAAATCCAAAATATATTATTTCAGGAGGTTTATCATGAAAAAAACTTTTAAAAAAATTGCCGCATCTATTATGGCAATGACTTCACTCGCAATGAGTACTTCAGGTTTAAATTCTATGGCGGAAACAACCGAGATTGAATCAGAAAATTTAGGCTTTGGAGAAGGATTGATTTCGGAAAGCGAAGATGATCTTAACGCATTTGCTGCACAGTTTGAACCGGATAATCAGATAGTGCCATTTGCTGCAGCCTCACTGCCGTCAAGCGTAGACTTAAGTACAAGCCCTTGTTTCCCTCCTATAGGAAATCAAGGCTCAATTGGTTCATGTACTGCATGGGCTTCTACCTATTATCAATATTCGTATGAAGTTAACAAGCTTAATAATGTAACATCAACTGCTGACCGTGTAATCTATTCTCCGAAGTGGACATATAATAATATAAACAGCGGTGTTGACAACGGTTCTTCATACACTAATGCATATACTCTTCTTAAAAACCAGGGTGCTGTTACGTTAAATGAGTTTCCGTATTCTTCTTCGGGTTATGATCTTCAGGATCTGCCAACTTACGATGGAGCGATAGAAGATATGAGAAATGCCCTGAATACAAGATTATCGTTTTACGGTACATATTCAATTTCAGGAAGCGGAACTGCCATTACAAGCAATAAGGATTCGGATCTCAATCAGGTCAAGACAGCTTTGAATAATGGTAAAGTTCTTACATTCCAGACATACAATGATTTTAACTACAAAAAAGGAACAGGCAGCTGGAGCAATACTAAACTTGTTTACAGATGTTACAACGCTCCTAATTCAGGCAGTCATGCAATGACTATCGTTGGTTATAATGACAATGTTACTTGCGATATAAACGGCAACGGAACTATTGAGGCTGGTGAAAGGGGCGCATTTAAGGTAATCAACTCATGGGGTACAACCAACAGCGGCGCAAATAATGCCGGCGTACTTTGGGTTATGTACGATGCTCTGAATGGTAAAAGTGCAAATAATCTTGATGAAAGCCAGTTCACTTATACAAGACAGCGTGTTTTTGGAACGGGTACAAATAATGTGTTCAACTATATTAATGTTGATCATAAAAACGTTATGTTTGTCGCTGAAGTAAGTTTTACCACAGAACGCAGAAATCAGATTAAAATACAATTAGGCAAGCAGTGTCCTACAGATTCGGCAGAATTATGGAATACTGTTTATAACTTCAGCTCTGGTCGTGATAATGAAGTTTTTTATGACGGAACAATGGTATTTGATTACGGCGATCTCACCGAATCATTAATTGATTTTTACAATCAAGTTGATTTACGAATTTCATTGACCGACACATATGCCGACAGATATAAAGCTACATATAAGGGAATGAAAATAACTGATAACTTAGGAAATTCTCTTGCTAATTTCGGAGAATTGGGATTGAATCCGGATGGTTCATCTTATGCACCATTATGGCGCTGTAAACTCCAAAAGGGAGATATAAATCTTGATAAAAAAGTAACTACAGAGGATGCGCAAGCTATTTTACAGTATTATTCAGACAATGCCGCCCAAAATAATCCTGTGATTTCAAATTTACAATTCTTTTTAGCTGATATGAATAATGATGGTTCTGTCAATATATCTGATGCATCGTTAGTGCTGTCATCTATTCAATAATATTTCTTACATTAAAGTCGCTGCAATTTATTAGCAGCGGCTTTTTATTATCCCCTGGGAGATGAAGTATGTTACAATACCCGACAAATTTTTATCCTGAGAATGTGGCAATAGATACAGATGCAACAAAACAACATTGATTTCACGTTCAACGGAGATTTTTTAATGTCAGTCACATTCAGGACGATTAACTATATGACCAGTGAATCAGTTGACAGCTATCTTATCGCTGCGAATCAAGTTCCGGGATGGTATAACGGTGACAGAGTTAGGGTAAGAGGTCTGGCAAACCTTACTAACGGTGATGATTACACCATACGAAGACTTCGCAGCCGCCGGAATGATCGTCAAAATAAATAGTGAGTCTCGATTCATAGAAAGTTACAATTGTGAAACAGGTGAAATAATTTTAGATTCAGTTTTCAAGTTGCGTAACTCATCGAAGCATATCGAACGAAGTATTTTCAAAGCTTTATGTAGCTTTTTTGACATTGCCTGCCTTGATATTCCCCACATTTTGGCATATGCTTTAATGGTATGATAGTTTCCGTAATAGAAACTGATTATGACTTCAAATTTATCTTTATGCAGATTTTTGAGTTTCAGAAGTGATTATTGCAGGGCAATCAGCTGAATATCTTCGGGTTCGGGAGAAATGTACCTATTGTCATAGTAAGCAGGATTAGAATCAGTAATCTTAATCGTTTATATTGAAATTTCATGTAATATTAAAGAAAACCAGAAAAAGTCATTCGAATTTGATTTCATGTTACCATACAGTTTCAAAACATTCTTCTGAAGATGGCAACGTTGATTCATTAAATGCGCTTATAAAATCTCCTACCGTTCTATATTTTTTACTTGAAAACTCCGGAAAATATGCTAAGGTATCTAATTTCAATAATTTTGACATTAAATCATTTTGTTCTTTTGTCAGTGCCATATTTAAAACCTCTATTTTTGTTTTTTACGTTTAAATATTATATAGACCGTAATCTCCATATCCTCCAGATTGTTGTACATACTGAGCATATGAATCTTCCGCTGAATTAATTAATTCAAAGTCATCATCATTAACTACAATAATATAACATCCTGAATATAATTCTGAATATAATCCTGCTAATTGCAAATCAATTTTTAATTGTGTACATATATCAGGTATTTCTTCACAGTTATATGATAATGGTATTAAAATTTCAAAACAATAATTTCGTTTATATAAGTCATCTTTGATTTTGGGAATTTGTGTATCCGGAGAAAATCCATAATTCGGATTATCCTCTGTAACCCGAGTCACAACAAGACAATAGGGTATATCCTTCATGTTTTTAGAAATAATTAAATCAGCATTTTCGCTAAATAAAGACTGGTAATAAGATAGCATTACTGTATCACCCGCTACTGTATATGAACCGTCATCAAATGTAACGTGTACTTCATATGTTCTTGCATTATCGTTTTTTTCATCAGATTTTTTTACAACTGTAGCACGATACCATCTGTTTCCACCCAATATGCTGTCACGCATTTGGTTTTCACCGACTATCACAAATTCTTCATCATATTTTTCATATAAATAAGATAAAGCCATTTCACCCGCCACGGTGTTATCTATGCTTTGATCTTCTTTCAGCCATTCGCAGCTTGTAAAACACATTCCTATGATCGTTACAATTACCAATAATATGCTCGTTTTTTTCATAAAAACCCCCAAAAAACTTTTTTAGATATCTTTGATGCGTCGCCTCATGAAATTTAATCTGATTATATTAATTAAACTCTCAAATATATTTATATATCATTATTAAATTGTTCTTTTACAATAATTTTTAATGGAATTAAGACAACTTTAATCAGTGCTTCCTTAAAATATTTCTGAAAATTAATTTTTCTTGCAGTAAATTTTACATTCCGACTGTAAGCTTTGTTTTTTCCTGATTAAAACTAAAATAACGCCGATCAAAGGTATCATAATATGCACGATTGAAAATTCGTTAATCATAATATTCAAACTTAGCAGTGGATTAAATCCTATTTTAATCATAAAGTCTGCCCCAAGGAGATAAATAATGATCGTCAGAGCGAATATTGCAAAATTTATAAGTACAGTTAAGTTCATATTTTATATAAAGCTCATTGTTCACATCAATACACATTGGTTCAGCAGTATCAAGTATGGAAGAATAACGCTCGGCAATAAAATCATTCCACGCTTTTAATAACTGTATGACAACTTTCGCAAACGGCAGCATTCTTACTGACAGATTTGACGAAACAAATGCAATGTTGATACTTGTATGCATACAGTTGGCAATTACCGCCGCATATCTGATTTATGTGATGAAGCTACCAAAAAGAGAATTGCCAGAGATATAACGATAAAAAATAGTATAGCCTGTGGATTAAAAATTAATCTTCACAGACTTTTTTACGAAACATCACAATATTGTGTTTCTCGCACCATTAAGCAGTTCATCCCGAAATACATTCACAGTAGCAGCAAAGCCTTGAAAATATGATTGCAGCTCTATCATATTCGCCTCCGTTTACTGCCGATATAAAGTCATTACAAAGAGTCTCGCCCGTTGTCATTCCCAGCTCTGCACAAACTGCCGCCGCCTTTTTTACAGTCGCAATTCCGCTGCCGAGATTTTGTATCCCTGTAAATCCCACGTCCGATATTACCTGCTCCATAAGAGGTATGAAATTGTTCATATACACTCCTTTACTTAAAAAAAGAAATTGTTTATTCCATTTTTACCCATAAGGCTTATAGGGATATTCGCTTTTCTTGTTATGCGAAGCACCATGAAATGTTCCGACATATCCTTTTCCGCCAGCAACTCGATAAATCGTTCCGCCATATCGTTTACTTGTGAATGGATGATCTCGCAGCGAACGGCATTTTCTTTGGGAGACACAAGAGTGAACTTAAGCACCTGCTGTGAGGTGTCAAAGACAATATCATCCACACGAGAGATCGGATATACACAAAAGCTATCACCGCCTCCTGCGGAAAAATAATTATACTCCGGAGGAGACGGAAGAACTGATATCTCCCGTGAGATATTCTCGGGAACGAGATCACATCCGATGATACACACGGTCTGCTTCGAGGAAGATATGCGTTTTTTACTGTCAGCCTTGTAATTTATCAGTTGAAAAATTTTCCCCGAAATCGTCTCCAAGGAAACCTCATTCTGCCAATGGCAATTCCTTCTGAACTGCTTTTTGAACGATTGCTTTGAGGCGGCATCGGCAGTGTTGTCATAAATATCCGATAGTCCGCTGCCATAGGTGAAAAATTCTTTTTTCTCCGTTTCATAGAGCAGAGCAGTAATACCCGCAAAGCCCGATGACGTGCGGTATGGATATGCGCCCAGACAGATAAATTTGCCGTTTCCCTGATCAGTGTAATCGTCGCTCCGAAGCAGTCGTTCTCCACGATCTCCCGATGCTGCTTATACAGTGTTTATGATCCTGCCTAGTTTCAATGATGCGCTCAATGGATTAAATGCAGAGCTGCGGCTGTTCATAGATTCAATGTCTGCTGCGGCACTGCGGCAGAGTGCAGAAATCCTGCGGCAATTTCCGCTGCCTTTAAGGGAAAGGGACATAAGACTCTGCTGCTCGGATATTCCGCAGTTTATCAGTCCTTTTTTCAGTATGACGGTCACGTAGGCTTCAACCTCTTTTAAATACAGCACATCTTCCGGATTTATGCTCCAATCCTCTTTCGGCTCTGTTTTCTTTTCTTCAAGAAATGCTTCCGGAGATGTCTTCTCTTTTTTGGAGGGCGTTTGTGTGATATTCTCCTTTCCGGACGGAGCATTGTCCGCCGCAAATTCTCCCATAACAATAGCAGCGGAGATAATATGCCTGCACACGGTCTTTGAGGGACAGGTACACATAAATTCGCCCAATGCTTTACCCGCCGTCACCTCGCAGTCGGAAAATGTGATGACAGCCCTCACAGGCTCGCCGGAAAAGGTGATATTCAGGCTGCCCGAACTCTCAATATCCTTACGGGCACGTTTATATGTTCCCTTATTTGAGGCAGCGATCAGCTCATCCTCAGAAAATCTCGGCAGCATAGCTGCTATCGCCTGTATATCGGCGTTTTCCTTGTTTATGACAATATAGTTCCGATCCATTCGGCAAGTCCCTCCGGCGTCACTGCTCCTACCTTTGCCCCCAACTTTGCAAGGGCCTTGGCGGCGTTTCTGTTATACATTGGTTCGCCCTCGTAGTCAAGGGCGGGCAGCACGAATAGCTTAACACCGCCTTCAATCATATCGGCGCATTTACGGTATGTTTTGCGAATGTCCGAGCTGTCGTACAGGTCTGTTATAAGAATAAATATGGTATGGGATGGATTTTTGATAAGTGTCTCACCATAGCATACAGCCTTGAAAATATCTGTTCCTCCCCTAAGCTGCACCTTCATCAGAATATCCGCTGCGCTGTCCGTGTATTCGCTCAGATCCACCACAGATGTATCAAAAACCGCAAGGTGCGTTTCAAGAAACGGAAGTTTTGCAAATATGCTTGCGGTGATTGCCGAATAGATGAGGGAATTTGCCATACTTCCGCTTTGATCTGCAAGAATGATGATGTCATAGGGATTACGCCGTTTTACATTGTCGTGAAAATAGATCTGTCTCGGAATGACCGTTCCCAGCTCCGGACTGAAATTTTTCAGATTTCGTTCCACCGTCCGCTTGAAATCAAAATTTTTATATACACGGTAATAGGTATTTGAAGTTGCGGCACGTTTTCCGGTGACGGCACGGGTTATCTGAATTTCCAGCTTCTTTCTGATCTCCTCGGCAATACTGCGGATTATCTCATCAGCCTGACTGCGGATATGCTCGGGAATCACGCTGCGGAATGACAGAAGTTTTCCAAGAAGCTTCATATCCGGCTCTAAATTACGGAGCACCTCCGGATCGGCGAGCAGCTCCTCGATACCGTATTTTTCCATTGCATCATGGAAAAGAAATTCGGCAGTCTGCTTAGGGAACAATTTTCTCACCTTGTGCAGCCAGTCGGGGACGGTAAGCACCGAGCCTCCCCGTCCTGCCGAACTGCTTTCGGAGCGCACTCCTCTGCCCTCATATTCCCTGTCGTAGAGGAAGGAAAGAGCATTCTCCGTTTCCTCATCCCCCTTTCCCAAGGATAGCTCATCGTTTGCAAACTGCCCCAAAATAAGCCGCCAGCGTGATTCCATCAATGCACTGTCAGACATTTTCCGCCGCCTCCTTTCCTGATATTGTCAATGTATCGAATGTGTCAAGTCCCCATGTTTTCATAACAGCTGCCGCTGCCTTGTCCGCATTGCCTGCGGCGATAATTTCCTCAGCTGTGAATGAAACACTGCCGGTGAGCCTGTCGGCCTTTATTCCGTGGAGAATGCTCAACCGCCGTGCAATGCGTACTGTTTCGGCAGGCAGAAACGAGGTGAATGCACGCCGCAGCTTCGGCAGAGCAGCCATAAATTCCTCATCGTTCATTCGTGAGACCGCACCGTCCACAGAAGATAGAACCTTGTCGCTTGTGAACAGAATATCTCTGCCCGTAAGTATGACGCCGTAAAGGAATTCCGCCGCATTTCCGCTTTCCGCCGAAAGCATATAGCCGCTGATGATATCGCAGTATTCCTCCTCGGAGATCGCTCCGGTCTTAGAGAGCAGCGCCGTCATAACGCCGTAGATCTGAGACGAGCAGCTTCTGTTTTCAGCGGTTTTTTTGATTTCATACATAAGCGCATCCTGCGGACACTGTACAGGGAAGTCGGTGCAGCGTGCATACATTGCCCTGAGACTCAAAGCGATCTCGTTTATACGCTCCCCCGTGACAGCTGCGGCATCGCCGATTTTATTGACCGCCGCAGCATAGGAAATTTTCAGGAGGTTTAAAATATCCTCGTCGTATTCCCCAAAAGTGAGTCTTTGCAAATTCAGCAGTCTATCCGAATATGCCATAAAACGGCTCTGAGAGATAAAATCGCTGTCGTCCCGTATTTTGTCGGCAGCGTCTGTAAGATAGCCGCTGATTTGTGTGGAAAATCCGGTCATATAGGTGGAGAGCAGAAACTTTCCCACCTCCTCCGCACTTTGTATCTTCCCGAAACTGATGCGTATGACCTCTCTGCACAAATTCTCAACGGTATCGCCGTAAACGGACAGATCGACAAGCCTTGTCTGCACAGATGTACCGTTTCGTACACGCCAGTGTTCACGGACAAGATTTTTATTCTTTCCTGTCACATAATCGGGACCGCTGTCCATTTTGCAAAAGCCTGTATCAAGATATGCCATGCGATGGAGAAAACAACTTTTGTTATAATGATTTTTATTTTTGACCACGTCAAGGGTGATGTCCTGTTCGGCTATCGTTCCGATGTTAATGCGGAACTTTTTGCACTGCGCCCTGAAATCCAACACGCAGGGAGGAATTATGATACGCTCCTCCTCGCCGTTTTTGGGAGTGATGTTTATTTCACCTGTGCCAAGCCCTGTCATACGGCGATAAAGATAATCAAGCTCAAAGGCGGCAGTTGTGTTGATGTCGCCCTTTACAAATGCGCTGCGTACTCCGTCGATCAGCTCGAATGCGCCGGGCTGACATCTCCCACGAAGCCTTGCAAGCTCCTTTGCCATATAGTAGCTCTGCGCCTCGTCGGGAAGTGAGACAGGCTGCTTGTCACGGGCATATCTTGCGGTTTTGACGATATAATCAAGAACCGCAGATGTATATGGCTCGCTGTCTCCTGACTCCATAAGTTTCCAGACATCGGAATAAAATGCAGGAAACGGTATGCCTGCGCCGTAACCCGAACGGCTGTCAGTCTCCGCAAAGGTATAGGGCATAAGATACAGCTCACTGTCTTTAGCGATATAGCTTTTAAATTTGAATGTATCGCTGTCCGTGAAAAGTCCTCTGACGTGATATGCGCCAGTTACAACAATGATACGCTTGAATTTCTTTTTCGCATCGGCAATCTTGTCACGCATATAGCATTCCCTGTATTTGCATTCCTCATCCGGAGCAGACAGCTCCCTCATATAAATTCCCAGCATAAAGACAGAGCGGATAAATTCCCGGTTGTCCGTCTGAAAGTTAGTCTCGAAAGAGCTTTCCCAGAATTCGGAAAAATTACGGCATCCGCTTTTTTCCGCTGTTCTTCGGTAGTACTCCGCCGTCTCACTTCCGGAAACATCCTTGACTGTGCTTTCCGGCGGAAAATGGGACAGCTGCAATGCATAGGGCATATCCACAAACTGCGCCGTAATATGTCCGGACACGGCATATTTCACAGCCGCATATTCAGGAGAATAGCTCAGGAACGGATAATATGCACGATACTTTTCTCCCGGCTCGCCAACCGTTCCCAGACGGTCGCTGTAGCTCGAATATATGCACACGGGAGGTATCACGTTTTCGCTGCCAAGATAGGGGATCAGAAAGCTGCCGTCAGAAGGTCCTTCGATCAGGATGCAGTCGGGTCTGAAACGCTCCGCTAATTGTTTAAAGTGACGTGCGCAAGCAGGCGAATGGTGACGCACGGGATAGTAGATCAACCCATTTGCCTCCGCCATTTCGCCGCAGCATTTTTCAAAAAGCTCATTGTTCATTTAAGAAAGCTCCTGCTGTCGTAAAATTCATTCCATATACCGCCCCACCGTTCGGCTTTAAGCTTGATCGCTCCGCTGTAATATTCACGAAGCTTTGGAAGGTCGTCTCGGCTCTCCTTGAGTACTGCACCAAGAAGATTTTCCGTCAGTTTACGCATGGAAATATGTCCGCCGCCGAAATATTCAGCATCAAGAGCGGACTGGTAATATACCGACACAGCCTCCGCCGTACTCATCACGCAGGACATTTTAGGAACGCTCGCCTTTTCCGAGGAAACGCCGCTGCGAAGCTCCCCGAAAACCTCCGCTAAAATATCCGCCGCCTGCATATCTATTTTTGCGAAAATTCCTGCATTTTCCATAAGCTCCTCACACTGGGAGGCGATGATTTTCGCTTCCAGTTTCGGACTTTTTACCGGTTCGACAGTTTCAAAGTTAAATCGTCTCTTGAGCGCCGAGGACATATCGTTTACACCCTTGTCACGGGTGTTGGCGGTGCCAATAATATTAAATCCCTCCGCAGCAAAGAGCAGATTCTGTCCCTCCTCAAACTCCGGAATATTCATCACACGGTCGCTCATCAGCGAGATAAGCGTATCCTGCACTTCTTGTGGACAGCGTGTAAGCTCCTCGAAACGGGTGATTATCCCCTCACGCATACCACGGTACACAGGAGCAGGGATAAGTGCTTCCTGAACAGGACCATTACTGAGCAGCAGCGCATAGTTCCATGAGTATTTTATATTATCCTCGGTAGTTCCGGCTGACCCTTGAACAGTATTGGACGATATTCCGCAGACAGCTGCGGAGAGCAGCTCGGAAAGCATAGTTTTTGCCGTTCCCGGTTCACCCACCAGCATAAGTCCCCTGCTTCCTGCAAGAGTTATGACAGCCCGCTCCACCAGCGCATTGTCACCGTAAAATTTCTGAGTGATCTCCACATTTTCGCCGCCGAAAGCTATGGGTTCGTTTCTGCCGATTATGAAATCTCTCACCGCCGCCGGAGAAAGCTTCCAGCCGGCAGGCTTGCTGTTTCCCTTGTCGGCATATTCAAGAGCTGCAAGCTCCTTAGCATATCTTACCTCTGCAAGAGGCTTCTGAATTTTTGCCATTTGATGTTTCCTCATTTCAGTCAAGAATATTTTCCAGTATGCACAGTGCGCAGCTGATAAAACGGGACTTTACGGTTTTCGGAGAAACGGGTGTATAATCCTTGTAGCTGTCCGGCTGCTCGAATCCCTCGGGAATAGCATAGAAGTACACATCGGAAAGGTTCACAGTCTCGCCGAAGTCCTGACCCACAAACAGCGAATCGCCGTTTATCGCCATACCAATGCCCAGAGTCTTGTCCTGAAGATGATAGCCTGAAAATCCTCCTGCGTCCTCCACGGAGCTGCGGACAAGCGAGTATTTCTTCGCTGCACCGCTGATACTGCCTGCAGTAAAGGTACGTCCCGAATATTTTATGAGCTTATTTTTATCGTCGATATCCTTATCTCCCAAAGTGATGACATTGGCGGACATCTGAGAAAACGGCTGAACAATCTCATAATCGGAAAGCTGCTCGATCCATGCTGCAATGCTATCATCGGTCATTTCCACAGGATGAACAAGGGAAATCTTCGCATCCTCGGGAAGCGTGTACATATCGTCATTCTCATCGCAGAGCGTACCGTCATCGGCGTATCTGAATGTTGCCGTTAGCTCTCCGTTATCGTCATAAACACCCCAGACAAGGCTGCGTGCAATAATATTCATAATCGGGTTGCCGCCGAAAAGCTTGTCCCATGCGGACTTGTCCCACGTTCTGCCGTTTCGGAAAACGCTTTCCATACGTATCTTCTGGGAGGACACCACCGCCTTGATCTGCTTTTTAAGCTCGGAGAAATTTCTCTTGGCGATCTCAGCCTTTGCTTCATCATCATTTGCTCCGGGCTTTGGTAAGCTTTTTACTGATTTGCCTTTTTCATTGTCAAAGATCGTCAGTGAAAAGTCAGGCATAAGTGTGACGGTAAACTGTCTGTTTCCGTAGTCGATCAACTGTTCGCCCTTGTCATCAAATCCCAGATCTGGGACTATTTTGTCCGCCAGCACATCCTCTGTAACGCCGAAGGATTTTGCCGCATATGCAAATGCTCCCTTGGCAGCTTTCTTGACCATATTGTTGGGGAACTTTGCGGCAATATCGCTTACGGTCATAAGTGCGGTGCTTCCTCCGTTTATGGCAATAGCTGTCACCGCAAATGCTGCCAGTGCGCCTCTGGATGCGTCAGACCAGTCACGCAGCTGCTTTTTCAAGGCAATGATTTTCCCGTCTGAGGCAAAAACGCAGTATGGAACAAGTATCATCTTCTTTTTGGTGTCCGCACCTGCCGAAAGCCATTCCCTGAAGATATTCTCCAGACAGTCCTGAAGATCAGGCATATGGAGCTTTGCGGCAATTTTTTCGCAGACGGGTATCACCTCGGGAGCTTGTCTTGACATATATTCGCCAATGATATATCGTATCACCATCGGCGAGGCTTTGCCGGAGAGATCGGAATATCTCACGTCTATGAGCATTTCATCGGGAATAAAGGAAACAGCCTTTTCATGAGCTTTTCCGTAATTATCCCCGACAAATTCCTCCATAAGCGAATTGTCTGGAAAGTCAAAATTCTTGCCGTATTTCCGTGCATTCTCCCAGCGTTTGAGCAGAGCTTCCGAACGCAATTTTGCATCACCCTTTAATTTTGGAAGAGCAGTTTCCAGAGCAGGACGGAACGTATCTTCGTTATTTACCATAAGCTCTGTGACGATTTTCTGCACTACCTTTGACTTGTGAGTAAATAGCTCTATCATAAATGCCGGCTCGGTATACCCAGCCTTTTTAACGATTTGTTCCGCAAGCCATGCGGCACGCTTGGCGTTGCCCTTTACGGTCTGCCAGTATTCCAAAGCTTCATCAATATGCTCCTTAAAGAAAGCGCTTATGTCAATATTAGACAGCGGCAGGAAATAGCTTTCATTGCAAAAAATAAGTCCGCTGAACAGCGTCTGTGAAGGAATGCCCGAGCTGTAAAGTCTTTCAAGACTTTCGCTGCCATCTTCGCCAAAAGCCGAACATCTTGCACAGCAGAAATTGTAGACAAAGAAGCCGCACTCGTTCATTTCCTTAGCTGCCAATGTCATGGCGGCATAAATAGCCTTCGCCTTTTCGCTCACATCAAAAAGCAGTGAAAAGGTTTGCAGCAGCTGAAATCTGTTCGCTGTATTTAGTTCAAGACGTTCCATGTAATGTATCATATGCGCTGCTTTTACGGAATCATAATAGACTGCCGGGATAAACATTCCTGCCTTAAAATCTGTTTCGTAGGTGGATTTTGATGTATCGACCACAAGTTTCATGATATCTGAGTATTTCAGAATTTCGCCGAAATGCCGTTCCATCCTTTCAAGCTCCCCTGTGTCCTCACCGTTTTTCGCACGAAGCGCAACAGACTTTGCAAGCATTGAAAGATGCACAAGATTTTTATATTCTTCCGCACGCTTTATCATCCGCATAAGAAGCTCACCGTCATCCGCTGTTTCTCTGACAACGAGGTCATATCGCTTCGCATCTATTCTAGAGCACAGTGTCCAGTAGACGTATTCCTCGTATATGCCCAGCTCACGAAATATCTCTACCGGCTTATACGACAGCAATATCCTTGCGCCGTCCTGATGAGAGGCAGCTTTTTTTAGGGAATCGGTAAGTTTCTTATGTCCTTTGTAGATATTATGCAGGATATGTACGCATCTGATCGGTTCTTTGATGCATCCGATATTTTCGGCGATAATATCTTTAAGCTTATCAGTCTCTCCTGCATCATTTTCTATCATAAGACCGGCAAGCATCATTGCTAAAAAGCGAGTGTCGTCCCACGAAATTACATTTGGAGAGGTAATAAGACTTCCGGGGAGAATGACCGCTTTTCCGCTGAGTATCTTTTTAAGATTATCCGGTGTAATAAGCTGCTCGGTCTGGTCGGGATACGTTTTGTACAGCTTCTCCGAAAGTGAGAGATAATGACTTTCCGTATTGAAAATACAGTCGGACAGAGAGTAGCCTATGCGCCTTGCAGTGGGAATATCATCTTCGCTGTAAACCACACTTTGAAATACGATCTGCGTAAACGCAAGCATGGCACGCCTTGCAGTTTCTCCGCCGTCTCCGGACAGCTCGTTAACGAGTTTTCTGGGGTAATAGCAATGATAACCGCCAGCGTGTGCCTTATGTCCCGGAAGAATTTTCAGAGTGTCCGTCCTTCCGCTTACAAATTCGTCCGCTTCCCTGTACTCATCGGGATGTGACGATCTTAAACCATTTGTTTCCTCGAGCCACAATTCAAAAACCTGCTGATTTGTCATAATAATTCCTCCGCTTAAAAAAATAAACCAAAATAGTGTTATATGAAAATTATATCATATTTTTCCAGTTTTGTAAACAGCTTTTGTATAAATTTTATATTTTGGAGCTGTGCAAAGCGGCTGTGTCCAAGAGAAAAACAAATGCCCCAAAACGATGACAGCGGAGACTTGTAAAATTTCGGTTTCACACAATTTAGGGTGTGATTGCCGCACGGTTGCCGATGCTTATACCAAACGTATCACTGCAGAGGTGCTGGAGACGTGAACAGATAAGTTTCCAGTTCGCTGTCAGACATTCTTGAGTATCCCGTCTGTATGTGCATATGTGGTGCAAATTTTTTCATGTCGGTGCATTGATACTTCAGACAAAAAATTGCTTGAAAAGACGTATAAAATGAAAAGTCATCTTCAATAAAATGGTTATACAAGGTCACGGGGAACATAAAATAAGCATCATATTGCTTACGGCAGTTCAGACGGTTTTAGTAATCTTCTTTTCCGTGCCACCAATCAGACCAAATCTCGCTGACGATGTAATCCTTGTCAAGCATATCATCTGCGTAAGCTGTCATACTTGCCAAATCTATCAAAGTCATACTTGCTACAATGGGTATGATTTTTTGAATCATTCTAAACATCTCTTTGTTGTTTCAAGTATTGGGTGCAATACTATTATATGTCTTTGCACATGACTTTTCAAGTCGCAATGCGCATAAAGTTTGCGGAAAAAATCCGGACAACTTTTACAAAAAGAGTTGACATAAAGCTCCTGTGAGGGTATAATTAAAATAACGGGTACAATACGAAAGGATTGATTCTATGTACTACAACGAGAAACGCAAGGCGATTACGGCAAAGTACGTCAAAGCACACCTTGATGATATAAAAATTCGTGTTCCGAAAGGACAGCGTGAGAAGTTAAAGGCTATAGCTGCTGAAATGGGTATGAGTATGAATCAGATGTTTATTAAGGCTGTGGAGGAATATATTGAGAAGAATTATAAATCTGAATCAAAAAATGAAACAGATTGACAAATCGGAATTTATATAACAAAATTTGTAAAGAGTTGGTGGTCATATGATATATAGGTTTAGTGCGGTCATAAATACTGAGGTTGGTCGTGCATTTATCAAGATTCCATTTAATGTTTGGGAAAAGACCGGCATAAAGGGGAATCTTCCATGCAGGGTGTCTATCCGTGGTATCTGCTTTGAATGTAAACTTATTCCCAAGGGGAATGGAAACTATTTAATCCCTATCACGAAGAAAACGCTCTCCAAGCTTGAGTCTGAAGAAGAATATTAAATTGAAATGGAACCCATTGAAAGGCTGTCGCGAATCAATCATGACAGCCCATATTCCAAGGAACACCCCATACGGAAAATAGACGGTATTGAAACAATACCAATTCAAGCTGGATTCTGTGGTCATTGTTGCGTTGCAATGCTTGCTGGTGTGCCTGTCGCTGCGCCTTAACAACGATAATTCATACTATTTCGGACGGTTGGTTTTGCAATATAATCGAAAGGATGAATACAAATGATTGATGTGATTTATAACTATCGGCAGGGCATTCTGCCAACCGTTTCGATGTCGGAGGAATGGAAAACGCTCTATATTAAGTTTGAGGAAATTCTGACCGATGAACAGTTGACAATATTTCGTAAACTTTGCGATTTACAAAGTGCAACTCTGCTGATGATACAAGAACAGCTTACAAGACAGGTTTCAAAGACGGCATAACATTGATGAATGAAGTACAGAAATAATTTTTATATAAAGTTTTCAATTTTAATAAATAAAGCAATTCAATCTTATGAAATACTGTTCTTTTATTAGATAACATATGATATAATCTATATTCATAGTAAAATTGAACCATTAGTAAAAACATCGTATTGTCTAAATCGACAATACGATGTTTCTGATTTGTCCCTTTTTGAAGAAATACGCCAAATAATCTTATTGCAGAACGGCTATTGTGCAGATACCGCACTGTATCAAAGATGAACTTATATGTATTTTAAAACATATTGCAATAAAAGTCAATTACAAAATATGCATTTTACATTACATTATGTGCAACTTTAGTTGAATTAAAACAACGCACAATATGTAATATAATTTGCACAATTTTCTATTGAACATATTGATTTAAACAGTTATAATAAAAATAATGGAAGTACTTCAAAAATTTTTGGAAAGTATATTGCGCTGTATACTTTCAGAGAGGGAATATTATGAATATCAAAAGCAGAATGATAAGCTTGTCTACAGTGGCAGCTATGTTCGTATCTGTTATTGCATTCAATGCAGGCACTGGCATTGAAGCAAACGCGGCATTTGAAAAAAACGCTGCAGAAACAGTCGCTGATATGGGATTTGGCTGGAATCTTGGCAACTCACTGGACAGCTACTCCGGTACCGTTATAGGTTCAAATATTGGCAGTACATCTTCTGAAACCGCATGGGGAAATCCTGCAACGACCAAGGAAATGATTGACATGGTGAAAGAATCGGGCGTTGAAACTGTCCGTGTACCTGTCACTTGGTACGAGCATATGGACCCAAACACTTATAAAATCGACGAAGTATATATGAACAGAGTTGAGGAGGTAATCAATTACGTACTTGATGATGATATGTACTGTATCCTCAATGTTCACCATGATACAGGTGAAAAGGGCTGGTTGAAAGCCAACAGCACAAACCTTGACCAGAAAAAAGAAATGTTCACTGCGGTATGGGAACAAGTCAGTGCAAACTTTGCGGATTACGGCGATAAGCTCCTTTTTGAGGGTTACAATGAAATACTGGACGAAAGTTCCAATCAATGGTATAATCCCAGCTCAGAGGCTTGTCCGATTTCCAACGAACTTAACCAGATATTCGTCGATATCGTCAGAAAGTCTGGTGGAAATAATGACAAGCGCAATCTTATCTGCAATACATACTGTGCAGGTGCAAACAGTGAGATAACCAGTCAGTTTGTATTGCCAAAGGATACAGTCAGCGACAGACTGATTGTGGAAACTCACATTTATCAGCCGTTTCAGTTCACCTCCGAAGCATATCCTGATATTACGACTTGGGAGCCGACCTATCTTGACCAGTACATCAATAATGTGTATAATCAGTTTGTCAAGAACGGTACACCTGTTATCGTTGGAGAATTTGGCTGTGCCAATAAGAGCAATATGGACCAGATTACCTCATGGGCAAAATATTATGTTGAAAAGTGTACAGACTACGGCATTCCTTGTATTTGGTGGGATAACGGCTCACAGTATAAGATATATAACCGCCGGACACTGAAAGTTGCTGAACCTGATTTGCTGAACACCATGATAGCCGCTTCAAAGGGAGAGAGCTATACCCCTGACAAGAGCGTGAAAGGTGATGTAAACGACGACGGACAGTTCAATATCAGTGATGTCGTTGTTCTTCAGAAATGGATTTTGGCTGTACCTAATACAAACCTTGTGAACTGGAAAGCTGCTGACCTTTGCGAAGATGAACAGCTTAATGTTTTTGACCTGTGTCTTATGAAAAGATTACTTGTCAGTGCTGATAACCTTTGTGCAAATGAAGATAATTGGACAAGTTGGGTTGATACCTCAACAGGCGCTGACGGTGAAATGACTTACACATCGAATGGTGTGAAAATGCAGGTCAATGCAGGTGGCGAGTACGAATGGAATGCACAGTTCTATTATGAAGGCATCACACTTGAACAGGGTGCGACTTATAAAATCTCTTTCGACTACAAGGCTGATTCCGAGCAGTCCACATCATTCCATGTCATGCAGGGGCATGACGATTATCTGCCCTATTACAGTGGAAATCTGAAATGGACAACAGCAGCACAGCATTATGAAGATACATTTGAATATACATCGGCTACTGACAAGGCTTGCCGTGTTGGTTTCAATGTCGGCGGAAGCGGTGTGAATGTTCCTTTCAATGTTGAAGTTGCTAATCTTAGTCTCATCAAAGTCAACGGCGGCAGTACGAGTACTGCAACTCCTGTTAAACCTGAAACTCCTTCTGATGAAACGGGCGTAAACCTTTGCGAAAATGTTGACAACTGGAGCAATTGGGTTTATGAAGAGGAAGGTGCTTCTGCTGAAGTTACCACAACAAATAATGGTATCAAGGCAGTCGTTAAAAACGGTGGTGCCGATGTCGGTATGTACAGGGTAGCTACGCAAATCTTACTCTTGAAAAAGGTGCAAAGTATCAGCTTGAATTCGATTATGAGGCAAATCAAAGTGCATCTCTTGGTGTAAACGTTCAGCAGAATTATGAACCTTACGGTCAGTACTATTATGAAGCACTTGACTATACTTCATCAAAACAGCATTATTCCGCTGTATTTACAATGACTGATGATACTGATAACAATTCTGTTATTGTATTCAACTTTGGAGGTAAGGAAATTCCTGCCGGTTTCACTGCAACAATTGATAATCTTTCATTGGCAAAAATTTCGTAAAACTACTAAATGTCTGAGAAAGCCGTTTTCGTTGATGAGAATGGCTTTTTTGTTCTTGACATTTGAAAGGATATGATGTATAATGCAGATAAAGAAACTTTTTGTGCAGGGAGACGATGCTGTGATTGTCAATACAGAATTTGCAGGAACAATCATATCTTTGCCGTCTATGTGAAAAATGGTATCGGTTTTTTGCCCCAGCATACATTTGAGAACGACTGGCTGCATTTTGATTTTTCAACTAAGGATAAAGAAGCAGATTTTCTCGGCAGAAACATACCTTTTGAAACACCTGTCCAAATGAATTTAAATTTTCTGAGTTTTTGTATCAAATCCATTGCTTATGAAAAATATTCCAATCATCCATACAAAGATCAGAGTATCCGCAGCTATCTCTTTCTAATGTTCATAAAGATAGCAGAATATGTTGAACAAACAGAGGAGTATTATTCTGGAGGACAGTACGAAATACTGTCTACTATCCGTCATAAAATTTATGCTGAACCGTATATTAACCGCACTGTTGACTGGGCAGCTCATGAAATAAGAATGAGTCGTTCGACATTTCAGCACGCCTATAAAAAACATTTTAGTGTAAGCTATATCCAAGATTTTATTAACAGTAAAATTTCATATTCCAAAATGCTGCTGACATCTACGAATCTGACAATTGATGAAATTGCAAAACAATGCGGCTATCGCAGTTACGTTCACTATACAAGGCAATTCAAGGAGCAAGTGGGTATCAGCCCTACAGAGTATAGAAACAGAAATAAATAGCAGAAAAGTGGAAAATTGTTCGTTAATGAAACAAATTGATTATCAATTGAAAGTCAAGCAAAGTTTCTGACAGAAATCTGCCTTAGGATACAAAAATTTTAATTGACTACCAACGCTTTTGTATTAGAAAAGTACAGGAGCGTTATTATTTTCATACTAATTCTGTTTGCGTCCTGACATTCCATGTGCTTTTTTATAGCTCTGAACATATCAAGTTGGTGTAAAATATTCTCAACCGAGTCACTGCACCCATAAAAAGTTACACATTCTGCCTTTTCAGGATTGGTTATGAATTTGACGGATTCAGCTTTTTCAGTTCGGTCTGAATACCGTGCAATGCGTTCCAAATCTTATTCATATCTTCCTGCAATTCAAACAGTTCTTGTTTATAAATACGACTTATCGAGTTCACTCTGAGTACAATCTGGTTGATGTTATTTGCTGCACTTGCAACCGACTGCCGTATTTTTTTCAGTTTCTCATGGTCGTATTCGAGGTAAATTCCGTGTAACATCATATGACGGAACAGTTTACTCATGGTTGAAACATTACACGCTTCAAGTCGCTTTTGTATAATATTCCACTCATCTTCATTCACTTTGAAGATGAGATTTTTATTACGCTTTTTTCTGTTCATCGTTCAAATCTTCCTTTCTTTTTATTCTGTTATCGTTGATTTTCGTTGCGTAAGCAACGGTTTCCAATAGGTCTTAGGGAAACGGAGTGTCCCTAACAAGCTGATGAAGATTTAACGAATGTTAATATCTTCATCGTTGCTTGCTACTCCCAATCAGCTGTATCAGCCAAATTTAACTTCTGTTTATTTTCCCTCTCACTATATATAGCAAAAAGTTTGGCAAAACGCATCCATTCTGAAAAAAGTTTCACCTGATTTTCACATTACTGGTTTTGCAAGCATAAAAATAACCGACTGAAAAGACTGAACCTTTCCAATCGGTTTTCAGATTATTTTATTGTTATTCGCTAATCAGAATATCTGACATATTCGATACTGTTACAATTTTGTATATTGAAATTTCTTATTCATTTTCCAGAATAAGATTAGCAAAATCCTGATAGCTATCTCCCGTTCTGCTTTCTGAATTCTCTAATTTATGAAACATACAATTAGGAATCTCTTTTCGTTTTAGATTCTTTGCAATGCAAGGAGCGCAGCCCTTTTCATGCTTTGTCGGATGAAGCGGGCATTCTAAATTTGTACAAGTACAAAAAGGACTTAGATTTTTCATGATTTACCAATTCTCAATACAGCACGGAAATGCGTTTTGGCTGCCATCATTTTTTCATAAGCTTCGGCCGCCTGCTCCAATGGGAATACCTCAATCATCGGACGGACATCTGTCAGAACGCTGAATTTTACAGCTGCCTCCATTTCATTGATGTCTGTGAATGTTCCCTTTACCGTGTTGGGTCCCATGAGAAAATCCATAGCCGACCAGTCAAGTGGTGTATCATCAACTGCTGCAATAATCAGTTCGCCCTTTGTGCCAAGACCGCCCATCAGTGACGAGATAACGCTTGCCTTTGGAGCGGTTGCAAGGATAACTTTTGCATCGCCCAATGCTTTCAGACTTTCAGCAGGATTTTCCACTTCGCAGTCGATATAATGATGCGCACCAAGTTTCATTGCAAGTTCTTTTTTATCCGTTCCTCGAGAAATCGCTGCGACTTCATAACCGGCTTTTCTTGCATACTGTACTGCCAGATGACCGAGTCCGCCAATGCCGGAAACTGCAACCAAATCTCCCATTTTTGCACAACTGTTATGCAATGCACTGAATGTGGTTTCACCTGCACAAAGTAAAGGTGCTGCTTCTTCTGGTGTGATTTCATCCGGAATAGAGATAAGTCCGTCTTCATAGGCAACCATGTATTCTGCATAACCGCCATCTGTAGTAAGTGCTGTTGTATGTCCATGTCCTCCGTGCCAGCCAATGCCGACTCTTTGTCCGATTTTCCAATTTGTCACACCCTCGCCAAGCTTATCGACAATACCGACTACTTCATGACCTGGAATACGAGGATAAGAGGATGCAGCACCCTCAATTACTTTGAAATCTCCATGACAAATTCCGCAGGCTTCCACTTTCAGTAAAACCTGTCCTTCTTTTGGCTGTGGAATCGGTATGGTTACCAATTTCATAGGTTCGCCCTTAGTAGCTACCTGAATTGCCTTCATTGTGTTCATAAATGAATCAACCTCCTGTTGTTTTACTGTCTTAATTATAGCACGAACAGGAGGATTCCGCTTGCACATTTCTTTTGGATTTTAATACATTCCTATTTTTTTATTTGTTTTTTCAAAATTTGAATATCTTCTGTGGGAGTCGTCATAAACATCTTTTTATAATCCCTGTTGAATTGTGAAATGCTGTCATAGCCAACATTTGTGGCAGCTTCTGTAACAGATACATTTTCATCAAGCATCTGCCGTCTTGCTTCTGTCAGGCGAAGTCTTTTCTGACATTGCAGCGATCCCATTCCAACAGCACTTTTAAATTTTTGATGAAAGTTAGAAACACTCATATTCCCAAGTTTTGCAAGTTCTTCTACGGAAAAGCTTTCTTTGTAGTTTTCTTTTATCCACGAGTTTATTCTGTAAATCTCACCAGCCTGCTGAATGCCTGTTATACTTTGCATAAACTGTTTACCGCAAGTACCGCAGAAAACATCAAATATCATTTCTTTGCGGACTATTTTCGCAGAAAAAGCAATCTCTTCCGGAGATTTCTGCATTTTTATCAAACGCAGAACGGATTCTATAACCTTGTTATCAAAATCTGCCATAACCTCTGCATCAAGATCGGACTGCATAATTCGTTCAGTCAAATCACCTTCAATATCCAGAATGACGGATATTGCCTCATTCAGTGTAAACGCAACAGAAATGGCAATAAAATCCTGATACTCGCTTTGTGTCAGTATCTGTCCGGCAATCGGCGTATCAATTGCAGAAACAGAATATTGTCCGGGAAGATAATCCATGATACCGCTTGGCGTATGCAGACGCATAGAGCCATCTGCTATGAGCCAGAGATAGGGTGTTGCAGAATCCGGCATAATAATGTCTGACGAACAGGATTTATATATATTCAGATATGGGATAGAGGTTTCATTTTTTCCGCATTCCAGTTTCATTGTACGCAGTTGTTTTATTAAGCTTTGTATCATGTTGTCACCTCGGTATGTAGTTTCGTTTATATGAAATATTATACTGTATTTTCAATGAAAAATCAAGCTGTAGAAAGTAGGTTTTACTTCAAAAGGAGCGGTTTATGGTTGCTCCTTTAGCTTTGCAAATTAGAATTTGTTGATTACAATAACCTTTCAAGATAGAGATGATTTTTATGTGCAATAACATTTCCAACTTTTTTAGATGCACTTGCTACTATCTCAAATCCGTTTTTTTGATACAGAGATACCGCAGGAATGTTTTGTCCGCCAGTATCCAAACGCAGAGTTTTACAGTTTTCTGCTTGTGCCAGTTCAACAGCGTATTTTATAAGCGATGAAGCAATACCTTTTCCAGACATACTTGGACGCACCATAAGAAGATGAATTACCATAACTTCATCTTTAGCAAAATGACCTTTCCAATGTATTTTGTCATACTCTATTGGTTGAAGTTTATCAATGATAATACTCCCGATAATATCCCCTTTTTCCTCACGCACAAATAAAGTTCCTGCTTTGATTGCTTTTTCTGCATCATTTTTTCGTGGGATAAACGCCCTTCTTAAATACGGTATAGGCTGTGTGATCTATTTCATATTGAAAATGCTCATTATAAGCATCTTCGATTAATCCGATATCATTCATAACAGCTTTTCTAATCATTAGTTTTCTCTCCAAACTCCCGATTTGTAAAGTAACTACCCTACATTCGGTGTATCAATTGCAGAAACAGAATATTGTCCGGGAAGATAATCCATGATACCACTTGGCGTATGCAGACACATAGAGCCATCTGCTATGAGCCAGAGATAAGGTGTTGCAGAATCCGGCATAATGATGTCTGACGAACAGGATTTATATATATTCAGATATGGGATAGAGGTTTCATTTTTTTTGCATTCCAGTTTCATTGTACGCAGTTGTTTCATCAAACTTTGTATCATATTGACATCTCCTCACAATTCATCTATATAAAATATTATACTGCATTTTCAGTAAAAAATCAAGCTGTGGGAAGTAGGTCTTCACGGCAACAGCATATACATTTTATCAGAAAAGTGGTAAAATAGAAGAATGAAG
>ENA-UOJL01001344-UOJL01001344.1-human-gut-metagenome-genome-assembly--contig:-P47-NODE-1344-length-26717-cov-17.786363_pt1 | contig 26717 bp, 16 predicted proteins | sample MGYA00242347_ERZ723894 | MGnify/ENA metagenome assembly ERZ723894
CGGCAAAGTACGGATTGCTTCAAGAAGCAGCTTCGGCGTGATTTTCTTCCCGGCTCTTTCAAAGGCGGTTTCCCCTTTGAAATATTCATCAAAGGTATGAAGCTGCCGCGCTTCTTCTAAGGTCAAGTCGGAAAAGGTAATCTCCTTTGCCTTATGCCTGTGCAGCTCTTTGTGAGCGTCACACGCTTCATTGTGCAGTACCGTATTGCAAAACTTCTGGAAAGCGCACTGTTTTATAAACTCCCTGCGATTAGGTTCCACATTCTCACCCCCTTTCTCGTTGGAAAGTTGGTGGTGCTTCCCCCTTTTCGCGGGGCAATACTGCCTTTTGAAAAAAACGCCGAAGATTTTCGGATTTTTTTCAAAAAATTTTTTGAGCAGCAAAATACGCCTGTCCGAAAAGCCCGGACAGGCGTATAGGTATTGTAAGTAGTATTTAGATGATTAGACAGTTCATATTCAAGGGTGGAGAGGTTCCCGACGGTGGTCGGGCTTTTTTTGATAAGTCAATGACCGTCGGATTTTGTCGATAGGGTATGTGCTTCATGGCGGCTACCTCCTTTAGCCGCCGCTTTTAACAGTGATACCGCGTCATTTCATTAGAAGATAAAAAGAAACGGCGGCTTTGATTTTTCAAAGCTGCTGCGGAAATCAAAGAACGACAAGCAACAGTTCTGATTTTGCTCCAATATGGTTATTGGGGGCACAAATTAAAATCAAAAAAGAGCCGATAACAGCAGTATTTCAAACTGCATATTATCGGCTCTGCGTCTGTGCGTCTGGCTCTTTTAATTAAATTATTTTTGTTGTTTTTTGGCTTTATTATATGTATTAGCTAATTGTCCACAAGCTGCTTTAATCTCTCTACCATGAGAAACTCTCATGGTAACTTCAAGTCCTGTTTGCTCTAATTGATGTTTGAACGCAACCATTTCTTGTTTTTGTGGTGCTCTAATTTTTGAATTACTCGTCGGGTTGTATTGCAGCACGTTAATCATAACATTTTTGCCCTTAAACCATTTTGCAAGTTGCCTTATATCTGAGGAACGGTCATTTATACCTGGTAAAAGCAAATACGCAAATACCACTTTTCGATTATGCCTTTGAGAATAGGACAATGCTTGCTTAACAACATCTTCAATAGCGTACATGTGCATATGAGGAATGATACAGTTTCTCGCAGCCTGTGTTGCTGCATGTAAAGATATTGTCAACTGAATTTTTAGATGTTCTTCGCGCAATTTTTTTAATTGATTAACTGGACCAACTGTTGATACGGTAATGCCGTCGGTTGGAAAGTTAAGTCCATTTCTATCTCGAAGAATATGGATTGCTGCAATCAAGTTGTCGTAATTGAATAAAGGTTCTCCCATTCCCATAAAAACGATACGATTTACTTTTTGACGTATCAATATGACCTGCTGCACAATTTCAGACGGTGTTAGATTACGAACGAAACCATTGCGTCCGGACTCACAAAAAATACAGCCAACAGAACAACCAACTTGCGTACTTACGCAAACAGTCCCACCATCTCGCCGTTTAATAAAAACCGTTTCGATATACCTGTTGTCTTTCAATTCATAAACATACTTTTCAGTATCGCTACTTTTATAGACTTTTTTTGTTGATATTGATAGATTTTTTTTGTGAAATGGCTGTTTATATAATTCCGTATATAAGGCTCTTGCTTTATCCTCTCCAATTACTTCCGACATTTCTTTGTAAGTAAATCCGTATGGGTCATTCAATATTTCCGTAGGTGTACTTTTAGGTAAGTGTTTCATTTAATATCCTTCCTTTTCAAAATTAAAAAGTTTGTTTTTCAGAGTTTTTGATTATGATTTCTAATTTTTCAACATCAAAGCCATAATTTATCCCTCTCTTATTTCCGGCAAGTGGTTAGTAGAATTCACATTTTATTATAGCACGAAAGTATGAACAATTCAATCTCAAGGTGTGTCATAAAACACATCCATCCGAAAGTTTTATTGAACGAACTCTTCTTTGGCAAGCAATGCCTTCCTGATCAGAAAGGCTCAAAACAAAAAGATTCCGCCCGGAGGCGGAACTTTCTATTTCTGCTTGTTGGGGGCAATCCCCAAACCCCAATGATCGAAGATTTCATCTTCGGCGGCGCACCTGACGGCGCTTATTTTTCTTCCTGCTGGTGCTCGCGCTGAGGCGCGCTTCTGACGTTTTCAATGCCGAACAGCCCAGCCAGATTAGCCTGATAAGTCAGCAGCTCCCGGTACTCATCTTTCGCCCGGTAGTATTCCGGGTATGCCGCCTTTTTCATCGCCAGCAGTTCGGCGTACTCCGCCCGGAGCGCTTTCAGGGAAGGAAGCTGCTTCTTGTGGGAACCGGCAGTTTTGCCGGAAGTGTCAGAGGGAAGCAGTTCATCAAATGCCCGCTTGGACGCTTTGCAGAGCTTGATCGCATCCTCATGTTCCTCATAGTACGCTTTGGAATAACCAGACGCCCGATAGCCTGCATAGATATCTTTGGTTTTGAGATAGTTGGTGATGTGCTTCTGGAGGACTGCAATCTCATTCAGCCGCTTTTCGGCAGAAGTGATCTGCGCGGACAACGCATCTCTGCGCTGCTTTGCGGCTTCCACCGATTCGGCAAATGCATCAAAATCATCTGCGCTGGTAAACCCATGCTGCTGATAATACAGAAGTGCCCTGGCCTGTTGTTTGGTAATCTGATTCTGGATAGACAGATCGTAGTAACGGCCCCGCCCCTGATTCTGTTTTGCCTCCAACGAACTGACAAGCTGGGCTTTCTGCTCTGCCAGCGAATTGCGTCGTCTACGCGGATTATGGATACGCCTGCCTGCCAGCACCTCCCGAATGGCATCCTCCCGGTATTCTTCCGGAAGGGAGCGCATACGGATATTGCGCTTCTGGCGCGGATGGCTGAAAGTGATGTTTTTCCCGCGGGTAACAGTGTAGCCGGCCTGCTCCATGAGCGAATAAAAGCCCTCAAGGTCATGCGGTTTATTCGCCAATGCTGCATCCATATCCAGACAGAGACGGTCGCGGTTTGAGAGCTTTTTAATATCACCCTGCCAGCGGTTGTAGCTTATGCCGTGGGGCTTCGGATTTTCAATGACGGATAACCTGTGCTGCACGCAGATCAGGTCGCTCAGCTTCCGGACTGCCATGGTGCTACCCCAGAAGTTCCGGAATTTCCGGGTGCAGTCAAGACTGGTGGAGTTCCAGTAAATATGGTTATGGATGTGCTGCTTATCTGTATGGGTGCAGACAATAAAGGCATGGTTGCCTTTCAAGAATCGCTCGGCAAATTCGTAGCCGATGCGGTTCGCCTCCTCCGGCGTAATCTCGCCGGGGCGAAAGGACTGGCGCACCTGATAGGCGATCACATCGCTGTCCTGCCTGCGGCCGGTCAGCTGAAAATACTCGCGTTTGGAAAGCGCAAATTCTGCATCTGCGGTCTCCGGGTCGCAGGCATAGGCGCTGATCAGTTGGCCCTCCTGGGTCTTATCCGGATTTTTGCCGTAATCCAATCTGTAGGACAGGCATTGCCGGATGGTTTTTCCCTTGTTCTGATGCATGGGGATAATGCGTGTTGTTGCCATATCGGTTCACCGCCTTTTTCAAAAAAGAAAGGCTCCTGCCGGCAAAAGCAGAAGCCCTCATCAATGTAATTCACTTTGCGCCAACCTGGCGCAAAGTTCTGTTATCCGTACAAGCTGTCCTGAATCCAGTAGCGGAATTTCTGCACCTGTCCCAGGAGCATGATGGAGAACATCGGCAGTCCGAACGGGGTAAAGAGAAACGCCGCAATCAGTCCGCAGATGCCCTGGGCAGTCTTTCCGTCAAAAAGGATGCAGAGTGCGCCCAGACCCACGGCAATGGCGATGAAATTCATAACGACAGCGGATATCTGAACCAGCTTCGATGCCAGCCAGACGAAAACGGACAGAACGGCAATCATCGGTGCGCAGAGAATTTTCAGCAGTATTTTCATGGTCAGAGCCTCCTTTTCTTCTTTTCTGATTCTATTGTAATTCTGAAATTCAAAGCGCTCAAGGATACGGAGCCGGATAACAAAAAATGCGGGCAGCAAAGCGCACGGCTCTGCTGCCCATGGGGTGTATTGTCCTTATTTCAAGGCGGACAGTTTGGTGAGAATATCATTCAGACGGGTAGCGGTTTCTTTCTGAAACCCCAGTATCTCCTCCAGATCTGTATCATAGATGCGCCCGGTATCGTGCAGATGTCTGGCAATCTGATTGATATTGGCATTTGCGCGCCTGAGCAGATGCAGCATCTCCTGGATCTCCGGCATATCCAGCTTAATGACCATGCCGTCAATGGCCATCTTCCGCAGGAAGGCGCTGAGATTCGTGCTGCCCGACAGCGCCATGTTCTTTTGAATCAGATCATACTCCTCCTGCGTTGCCCAGAAGTGCATACTGATGTCCCTGGTGTCTGCCATCATCAGAGCTCCTGCGCTTTATCCCTGCCGGGTTTCGGCGCGGCGTCCGGCAGGGGCTTCTGAAGCTTTTCCAGAACAGACGGCTTTTTCGCTCTGGGGGCTTTCTCCAGTTCCTTTCGGAAATGGGTAATGAACAGATCCGTCAGACCGGTATGCGGCCTGTCCACCACAAAATAGCAGTTGCGGTCTCCGCCCCATGAATCGGGATTCGGCACGACCGGCACGGTCTGCGCCCACTCCCGGTTGGCGCGGCTGATGCGTCCGTCCCAATCCTTATACTGCACGGTATTGGCCAGCACATACTGGATTCGCTCCATACTGAATTCCGCGCTGACCGCATCAAAAACTGCCTGAGAATTCAAGCGGTTGTTGCCGTAATTCTCAGAAATAGCTTCCTCAATCGCCTCCTTGCAGGCGATGTTGGCCTGATAGGATTCTCTGTACAGCGGCAGCTCATCATGCTCGCGCGCATAGGCTGCGTCATGCCGGTATAACGGCGTATCCGTTGCAATTTTCTTTTCCATGTTCAGCGAACCTCCTTCTCGGTTTCATTCTGTTTGGGATGACTGTCCCGCTGCGGCAGCGGGGCGTGGAGTTTGGCCAGCACAGACGGCCTTTCGGATTTTGCACTGACAGCAGAGCGCACCTCCGGCTCGCTGTCCGCAACCTCCACCATTGCCTCTATCGGCGTCCTGTCATCGATATTCAGCTCAATGTTCAACTGTGCTAGACGGGCGGATTTTTCTTTCAGCTCCTGCTCCTGCGGAAATGGCTTGCCCAGCTCCGCTTTGGCGGTATCCATCTGCGCATAAAGGGAATCCAGCTTTTCCTGCACACGGGCAAGGCGCGTTTCCATGCCGGCGAGGGCATTGTCGATGCGGATGAGATTGCCCCTGGGGTCTTTGCCCAGCTCCACACGGTGGGACATTTTCCCCTTGAGGGTCAGCACATACTGCTTGCCGAAATCCTCCAGCGTCAGAGACATCTGAAAGCCCCGGTAACTGCCGATGGGCACCGGCTCCAAGCCCTTGACCTCCTTCATGGCATCAACCAGCGCCGCACCGGCGTTTTCCTTATCGGTCAGCACATCGCCCCGCACCGTCATACCGGCAAAGCCGTCCTGCGGATGGGGGTGTTCCGCCAGCGTCTGCATATCTGCCTGAAACCCTGCGATGAATCCCTTGTTCTGTTCGATCTGTTCCGGGAAGTGGCGGAGAATGTTGTCCTCCAGCCGGTACTGCTGGCTCTGATGATTGGCTTTCATCAGCTTCAGCCGTGCCACATCCACATCCAGATCCATCTTCTCCTTGATGCGCTCATCACCGGCACAGAGCGCCTTGATCTCCGCGTAGGACAGCGCGGTTTCATCAATGTCCTCACAGCTTCTTACGGGGCTTTTACTGGTCATAATCTGCGAAATAAACTTCTGCTTGTTCTCCAGCGTCTGCCAGAGATAGGCGTCAAAGGTGGCCTCCGTCACATAGCGGAAGATGTGGACTTGCTTGTTCCTGTTGCCCTGACGGATGATTCGGCCGGAGCGCTGTTCCAGATCGCCCGGCCGCCACGGCGCATCCAGGTCATGAAGCGCCACAAGCCGGTCCTGCACGTTCATACCGGCTCCCATTTTGAAGGTGCTGCCCATCAGCACACGCACCTGACCGGAGCGGACTTTTGCAAACAGCTCTTTCTTCCGTGCCTCGGTATTGGCCTCGTGTATAAAAGCAATCTGCTCCCTTGGAATGCCTCTTGCCACCAGTTTCTCCCGGATGTCATCGTAGACGGTGAACTCCGGTTCCAGCGTGATGTCGATCTGGGATTCCACCGCGTGAAGCTCCGGGATGTCCAGATTTCCGGCAACGGATTTCGCCGCTTTCGCCGCAGGAGCACCGGTTTTGGGTGTGCTCAAATCGCAAAACACCAACTGGGTCAGCTTGTCTGCCTGACCTTCATCCCAGATGCGGTAGATGTTATCCACGCACATATTGACCTTGCTGGACGGGTCATCCGGCAGATCGGGATTGATGATGCGCTGATCGAGTCCCAGCTTTCTGCCGTCCGTGGTGATACGGAGCATATTGTCCACGCTGGCATCCACCGCACCGGCATGGACTTTGGCAGCGCGTTCGGACAGTTCCTGCACCATCGCCTGCTGAATCTCTGTCGGCTGTGCCACCACATTGTGATAGACAGCCTCCGGAACCGGAAGATGGAGCTGATCGGATGTCTTGATGTCTGCAACTTCCTTGAACAGGGTCATCAGCTCCGGCAGGTTGAAGAACTTGGCAAACCTTGTCCGTGCGCGATAGCCGGTGCCCTCGGGAGCCAGTTCAATCGCCGTTGTGGTCTCACCGAAAGTGGAAGCCCAGCAGTCAAAATGTGCCAGCCCCTTCTTCTGAAGCGTGTCATGCTGAAGATAGCGCATCATGGTGTAAAGCTCGGTCATGGAGTTGCTGACGGGCGTTCCCGTCGCGAACACCACGCCCTTGCCGCCGGTCAGCTCATCGATGTAGCGGCATTTCAGCAGCATATCCGAAGATTTCTGCGCATCCGTTGTCGAGAGTCCGGCCACATTTCGCATCTTTGTATAGAGAAACAGGTTCTTGAAGGCGTGTGCCTCGTCCACATAGAGCCGGTCAACGCCCAGTTCCTCAAAGGTAACGACATCATCCTTTCTTCCGGATTCCAGCAGTTTTTTCAGCTTGGTTTCCAGTCCTTTCTTCGTGCGCTCCATGGACTTGATGGTAAAGCGCTCCGCACGGCTGTTTTTCAGTTCTTCAATACCCTCGGTGACTTCCTCAATCTGTTCCCGCAGCAGCCGCTCCTGCCGTTCCATGGAAACGGGAATCCGCTCAAACTGACTGTGTCCGATGATAATGGCGTCGTAATCGCCGGTGGCGATGCGGGCGCAGAACTTTTTGCGTTTTTTCGGTTCAAAGTCCTTTTTCGTTGCAGCCAGAATGTTGGCAGACGGGTACAGCCTCAGAAACTCCGACGCCCACTGCTCGGTCAGATGATTCGGAACCACAAACATCGGTTTGTGGCAAAGTCCCAGACGCTTGCTCTCCATGGCGGCAGCGACCATCTCGAAGGTCTTGCCCGCGCCCACTTCGTGCGCCAGCAGCGTATTGCCTCCGTAAAGGATGTGTGCGACAGCATTCAGCTGATGCTCCCGCAGATGAATCTCCGGGTTCATACCGCTGAAAGTGATATGGGAGCCATCGTATTCGCGCGGCCGGTTGGAATTGAACAGCTCATTGTACCGCGTCACAAGCTCCTGCCGTCTGTCCGGGTCTTTCCATATCCACTCGGAAAAGGCGTCCTTGATGGCCTGCTGTTTCTGCTGGGCAAGGGTTGTTTCTTTGGAATTGAGAACCCGGCGCTCCTTGCCGTCCGGGTCGGTCACGGTGTCATAGATGCGCACATCCCGCAGGTTCAGCGTGTCCTCCAGAATCCGGTAGGCGTTTGCACGCTCCGTGCCGTAGGTCATATAGGCGTTTACATCGTTGTAGGACGGCTGGGATTTTCCGCTGATGCTCCACTCCGCAGTGAACGGTGAGAAATGCACCTGAATACTCCGGCGCAGGTAATACGGCGGCTCAAAGGTTTCCTCCATGAACTGCTGAATGTATTTCTGGTCAATCCAGGTTGCACCCAGGCGCACCTCAATTTCAGAAGCGTCCAGATCCTTCGGTTGGGAAGAACGGAGCGCCTCCACATTGGGCAGATAGGCCGGATCGGCAGATGCTGCCTGTTCCGCTTCCCGAAGTTTCTGACGCACATTGCCTGAGAGATATTCGTCGGCAGTCTGCCACTCGCTTTTCACCGGGTCCCGGAAGATAACGCCCTGCAGGCCATCAATCAGCGCAGACTCGTCCATGCCGGTCAGCTGCTGCATATACGGCAGATCAACGCAGGCTTTTTCTGAGATGGAGAGCGCCAGCGCTTCGGACGGCATATCCACGGAGGTCACGACCTCATGCGGCTTGATTGTGCGCTTGGTGAAGATGTCCGCCTTGCGCTTCAGCTGTTTTTCCTCGTCCAGCTCCTCCAGCGTACACAACAGATAGTAGGAGCTGTCGTCCTGAAATGCCAGCGCATTGGCGCGGCTGTTGATGAGGCCGCATTTTGCGGTAAAGCTATCGTAGAGCGTGTTCAGCTCTGCCTGGGCCTGCCGGATTGCGCTGTCCGGGGTTATGGCGTCCATCTGGAGATCGATCAGGTGGTGCAGGCAGTCACGCAGTTCCACAAGTCCCTTGACGCGCTCCGAAGCGGTTGCGTTCAGCGCCGGCCTGCTCATCAGGCTGTTCTGACGGTAGTAGACTTCTCCGTCCACGACGGTATAGCTGTAGTTTTTGACATTCGGGCCTGCGGGAATGCTGTCCGAAAGCGCCTCGTCATCGCCAAGCTCCGGCAGCTCCGCCGCCTGATAGGTGCCGCGGATGTACTTGACAGCATCGTGAAGCTGATCGGCAAGCTCCAGCCCTTCGATGGGCTCTACGGTGAAATCCTGTCTGCCGTACTGGGTGCTTTCGGAGGACTGCCGTCCCAGAATCATCTCCGGATGCTCCACAAAGTAGCTGTTGATGGCAAAGCCGTCCTCATTCCGTCCCAGATGCACCCAGTCCGGTTCAATCTCGATGGGGCAGCCGCGCTTCTGCAGGAAGATGATATCGGAGACAACATCCGTGCCTGCATTGGCTTTGAAGGCGTTATTGGGAAGACGGACTGCGCCCAGCAGCTCTGCCCGCTGTGCGATGTATCTGCGGACTTCCGGGGACTGCTTGTCCATGGTGTAGCGGCTGGTGACGAAGGCAATCACACCGCCGGGGCGCACCTGATCGAGTGTCTTGGCAAAGAAATAATCATGAATCGAAAAACCGAGCCTGTTGTATGCCCGGTCATTGACCTGATACTGTCCGAACGGCACGTTGCCGATGGCGACGTCATAGAAATCCCGTCTGTCGGTGGTTTCAAATCCCGCCACGGTAATGTCCGCTTTGGGGTAAAGCTGTTTTGCAATCCGCCCGGTGATGCTGTCCAGCTCCACGCCGTAGAGCCTGCTGTTCTGCATGGATTCGGGCAGACAGCCGAAGAAGTTCCCGACGCCCATGCTGGGCTCCAGAATATTGCCCGATTCAAATCCCATGTTTTCCAGCGCCTCATACATGGCGTGAATGACGGTAGGACTGGTGTAGTGGGCGTTCAGCGTGGAGGCTCTTGCCGCCTCGTATTCCTCTGGGGTGAGCAGCTCCTTCAGTTCCGCATATTCCGCACGCCAGTTTTCCTTCTCCGGGTCAAAGGCATCCGCCAGACCGCCCCAGCCCACATACCGGGAGAGCACTTCCTGCTGATCGGGGCTGGCCTGAAGCCCTTCGTCCTCCAGCTGTTTCAGCAGCCGGATGGCGCTGATGTTTGCCTGATACTTGGCCTTGGCACCGCCTGCACCCAGGTCAGAATCAGTGATGCGGAAGTTCTGGGCGTTCCGATGGGTCTGCGCTTTGTATTCCTCATACATAGCCTGTTCTGCCGCACCGGTGTTAGGAAATGTCTGCCACTCGCCGCCGATCTGTACGGAAACCGGATTTGCATTGATAGCATCATCTGTGCTGACCCCCGGTTCAGGCGGCGTATGCTCCGGCTCTGTGCGCAGCCGTTCTGTAACAATGTCATAGGGAAGGCCGGTCTGTTCGCCGGGGTAAACCTTATCCGTTTCCGTTGAATACACGACCTCATCCGCGTTGTCCGGCAGCGCATCCAGCATATCCTGCACTTCCCGGTAATGCTGGGAGGAAAAGCTGATGGTTCGTCTGTTGTAGCCGGCATTGGCAACCAGGTAGTCAATCCCCGCCGCGTCCAGCTGCGGGCGCATCAGGGCAAGCTCCGCCTCGGTCAGTTCCGCTTCCAGATTCACCTGGGGCACCGTCGTCTTTTCCGGGAAGAGAATCCCGCGCACGGTATCAACCGGTTCATTGCGGAAGATGGGAAAACCGGTTCCGTTCTGGAATGTGATGTCCCGCAGAGAGGCGCGGCCATCCCTGACATCATCCACCGCAAAGCGTCTGCCGTCCAGCGTCAGCTCTGCGCCGATCAGGTCGTTATCGTCCTGAAAATGGGGTTCAGACTCCATTTCCGAAGTGTTATTCGTATCAGCCGATACATCGGCAGCAGGAGCAGATTCCTGTTCTGTTTCCTGGCTCTGCGCCTCGTATTTGGAGCGCTCCACATACTCCCATTCAGCAGCTTCCCGCTGGGCAATTTTCTCTTTCAGTTCGATCAGATAATTCTCTGCCACCCACTCGGAATCGAAGTCGGCGGTCACGCCGTCCTCATCCACATAGAGGCCGTCATGCAGATCGTCCCAGATGCCGTAGCCCTCATCCGTTTCAATGACGGTGAAGCGTTCATAGGGCGCGACCTCGCTTTGCGCGGCAATCTGTTCCGCCTGTGCCAGCATCCGGTCGGCCTCGGTAAAGAAACGCCCGTCATTCACCAGAATCCCCAGCTGACGCTGTACTTTCGCCCACGGCAGTTCCAGTGTTCCATGGTCGGTGACAACAGAAAAGGTATCCGCACCCCCGAACTCATCTTTCAGCCATGCGGCAGCTCCGCGCTCCCGCCCATGTGCCAGCATATAGTCGTTGACGCGGGACTTGCTTTCAAAGCTGCCGTTCCATTGGATGATGGCATCGCTGATTTCATCGGCGGTGACAGGCTTCGGCGCAGCAGCCGGTTCAGCCTCCAATACGGGTTCTTTTCCCGCAGGAGACACAGAAAAAACAGATGCGTCCTGCGTTGCCGAGATGGTCATCTCGGAGGAGTCCGCAAACCGCTGAATCTGTTCTTTTATCGCATCCGGCAGACTGTCATCGTAGAATTTCACCGTCCTGTCCGGGTCAATATGGGCGATGGTCTTGTAATCGCCGTTTTCTGTCTCTTTCCGGTTCCAGACCGTCACACCGTTCCCCATAGCGCCGTACCCGATGTCGTAGCGGGACAGGTCAATCTCCTGTGCAAACGCCCGCAGGGTATAAACGCTCCGCTCATTGCTGCCCTCCGGGACAGCCGATACGGTCACATCAAACTGTGCCCGAAGCTGCTCCACATACCTATCGAGGGCATGGGACGGTACGCCGCACATATCCACATGCCCAACACCGGGGATGTTCCGGGTGGTCAGACGAATATCCAGCAGCTCGGCGGCCTGCCTTGCATCCTCGCCGTACAGTTCAAAGAAGTCACCCACCTGGAACAGCACCATATCGTCAGGATGATCGTGCTTAACATCGTTATAGGTGTTGTAGATGGAATTGCGCCGCAGATTCTGTTGATACAGTTCCTGTTCCTCCGGGGACAGATACCGGTCTTTCCGGATCAGGGAATCCACACGCTCGGCGGCCTTCGTCCAGTTCAGCTCCACAGGGGCACATCCGCCTTTGGTCAGCCGGATGCCCTTGGCGCTGTGATCCTCAGAGGAATGGTCAGCCCTGGACAGCGCATGAGAGCGCCCGCCGATACCGTACTCCTGTTTCAGAAAATCCGCTTTTTCCTTCATGGTGTGGTCTGCGGTAAAATAGGCGTAGATTCTGCCCTTGCCGCCCTCCACCGAGCTGCCGCCGGCAAGCACTTCACTGATTTCATCCTCGGTAATAAAGCTCTGCGGCTCTGCTAATTCGGCAGGCCCGTCCGGATATTCCCGGCGCTCGGCGGAGATGTCTCTGACTCCCTGCCACAGTTCATCCATCCGGTGATAATGAAAGCGAAGAAGTTCTCTGTTTTCCGCGTAGTCATTCAGGAATGTGAGAAATTCGCCGCGAAGCGTATCGGCAAAAGCGCTGTCCGTCATCTTCTCGGCAAGCGCTGCGGTGGCGTCCGGATAACCGGCAGGAAGATCGTCCATGGAGGAGAAGTAGCCTACCTGGTTTGCTTCTTCACTCAGGTCATGCTTCAGATAGAGCAGACTCTGCGCCAGCTCGGAACGGACACGCCCGCCGGCCTCGGCAAGCTCCACATTGGAAGCAAAGCTGCCTTCGTCTAACAGCTGGCCGATTCTTTCCGCAGCAGTTTCCCATGTGATGACCTGAGAATCCACGGCATATCTGGCCTCACGGCCTTTGTGCAGATGAATACCGTCACCGTCATACCACGCGGCATAATCGCCGTGTTCGCCCCGGATGCCGTAGCCGCCATGGAATTCCCTTTGCAGCAGCGCCGCGATTTCTTTAATCGGTTTCTGCTTCTGGAACGCATCCGCAATATGCTCTCTGGCATGGCTCGTGTTGCTGCCGAAACGGAGCATATCGTCGATTTCCGACTGAGCAAAAGAAAAAGCGGACAGCACTTCGGTTGTGCGATCCGCTTCATCAATCTGGGATATCTGCTCCTGTTCCGAGAGGAAAAGGTTCAGGGAAAGCTGTTCAAACTCTGTCCCGGCAGGATATCCGTTATTCAGTTCTTCCGGAGAATCCGGTTCCTCAGCTGTTAATTGTACACCAGCTCGTTCAGAATGATCTCCTCGGCCTGCGCCTTCAGCGTATTCATCATGCCCGCCCATTTCATCGGGTCTCTGCGCTTCAGTTCCTCCGTCACGCCGGCCTGCTTCGCCATCTGCGGCATCAGCTCGTCCAGTCTCCGGTGCGCCGTCCCGTCGATCTCCCGAAGGTGCGGATACAGCTGCTCCGACAGCACCAGACGGTTCCAGAGAATCGGGCGATGCTCCTTCAGATACTGTTTCCGCATCTGCCCGTACTTCCCGATGGGTGTCTCCTCCTGTTCGCTCAGTCTGATGTCCGGGATCAGATAATCCCCGTTCTGCGTGTACGTCATTTCCATATTCTGCGCTCCTTTCCGTCAGTTTCTGACGTTCATAGTTTCGGATGGTCGCCCCGATTTCCCGCAGCACCTGCTGATTGATGCCGCTGACCGCCGTTCCCAGCGCGCCCGCCGTTTCCGGGGTGTTGAAATCGAAAACGCTCATAAAATCTTCGTGTTCAAAGTAGTTTTCCGGCTCCAGACCGCAGCGCAGCATCAGGGAATAGCTGATGCTGACCTCGGCGGCATTCCGGAAGGCCACTCCGACATTGAATTCATCATACTCTTCCAGAAAAGAATCCTCAAGGATGCCGAGAATGTCCCTGCGGTTGTCCTCCCAGTATTCCCGCGCCAGCTGCGAGGCCACAATCTCCAGCTGATCGGCAAGGCTTTCGCCTGCCGGCACACCGTAGTTTTTCTCCAGCATGGAGGACACGACCGGAATATGTTCCTCCTGCAGTTCCCACAGGTTCAGGCTTCTGGAATTGGGCCGGGTTCCGGTGTCCGAAACATCAAACACATAGCGCAGTCTCTCGCGGTCGCCGCTGGTATCGATGAGCGCAATGCCCTTGGAACCGCGCCGCACATACCGGCGCATCGTATTGTTCCAGACGTCGAACTCCGCACAGGCGGTGGCGTCCGGGCGCTGGGCATGGATCATGACCTGCTCGTGATACGGATATTTGTACAGCCTCGACGCGGTGGCGAGAAAGGACTGCCAGCGCTCCAGACTTCCGGTCAGCTGCCGCTGCGCCTCTTCCGACATTCTTCGGTACTCCTGCAATTTGCTTGCCATAGATCACATCTCCTTTCCAAAAAGAAAAGAGCGCCCGTATCACACGAACGCTTTCTTCCTCCACATATTTTGATTTAGAACCATCCTATTTCGGAATTCTGCGGTTTCCCGCAAAAATCTGAAATAGGAATCAAGCTGTATTCCGAAATCGGGTGCGTCTGCACCTTTTTTCGGAATAGAATCAGATATCGAAATCGGGGTAGAGCTCCAGCTGCCCGAACTCCTCATCGGTCATTGTTGCCAGCTTTGCAAGCGCCCCCTCGGTCAGTTCCAGAAGCTGCACCTCGTCACTTTCCAGGTGCTTCTTCATTTCCGTGAGTTTCTGCATCAGACCGGCACGGCTGCTGCCGGCGCTGTAGATGCACATCAGATTCATCTCGTCGTTCGTGAAATTCATCATATCAAATTCCTTTCTGCGCTTTTTGTCTGTGCACTCTTTTCGCTTCTGGACGGCGCGGGTGCATGGAGCATCGCCAGAACAGAAGGTTTTTTACTCGGTTCAGGAGCCGGCTTTTCTTCCTGGACGACCTGTCTGGCCGCTTCAAACAGCGCTGCCAAACCAGGAGCCTTGGGCTTGATCTCCGGCTGTTCCTTTGGACCATTGTTGATGATGCCGTCGATCATCCCGTAATCATCCTCCATGGACATCTCCGCATTTTTGAGGTAATTGTCCGGCAGAAATGCCGGAAGCTGAACAAAGCCCACGCTGTCCACATAGTGAGAGCTTACCGTACCCTGCTGCTTTAAGACAACAATGTCGCTGACGGACAGGCTGTTCCCGGTAAAATTCTGCGGATGGGCAGTGTTGAACTTCATGTACAGGTCATCCAGACGAGCTTCTGTACTGCCGTCAGACGAAAGAGAGCCGGAATAAACCGCCTCGTAATGGTCAAATGCAGGCTCAAGCCCATGTTCCCGGAGATACTGAGAATTCATAAAGCGAAGCTCTGCCAGTTCCGGATCTCTGCGGAGCTGATAAATGCAGTAGCTGTCTGCCGGATTCTGCTGGAATGCTTTCTGCCATCTGTTTTCCGTGATAACAGGAAACTGCTCTTTTACAGCCTCCCAGTCTGCGCGGTCAATGCCGAAGATGCCGTCATGATTCAGAATCTCCGTTTTTTCAAAAGCCATTGCCTCGGTATTGTCCCCATAGAGAAGATATACCGGCACATCACGCTCAAACAGCTCCATAGCGCGCTCCTTTGTCAGCGGGAGCATCGCATCATCCGTATAGCCGTATGCGTTTCTTGCCTCCACGGAAATTGCCGGGTCAGCCGGAATGTCCGTCTCCGACTCCGGGTTCTCCTGAACGGGCGGCTCAATGGCAATCGCTGCATCCTGCGCAGCCTGCAATTCATCCAGTATTCCGATATCCGCAACCTGAAGCGGGGCGTTCTGCCCGATTCCATGGGAGTTGCAGATTTCCAGTGCCGCCTCGGCCAGCGTGCTGATCTCCATATCCAGCTGACCGCCGTCTATCTCCTTCATGGACACCTTATCATAAATCGTGTAGTCCACGCCGGTGTCCGTGCGCTGAACATGAAGATACTGCTTATCCACGGTATAAAGGCGCTCCACCGCCATGGCAGGTTCAGCGGCAATCAGCTCCGCCTCGCGCTCTTTCAGAATTTCCGCATAGTGCCGGTCGATATCGCTGATAAGGCCGTCGGCGGTCTTGCTGATCACCTCCAGACTTTCCCTCAGCTCCGGCAGGGTCTTATCCTTTGACCAGGACACAATATAGCCGAAGCTGTTTTCTCCGGTGGCGATGCCGTAATAGGCGCACACTGCATAGGAAATGCTTTCCGCCTGCACTTCTTCGGTACTGCGGGAGAGTTCCGGTGTTTTCTCCTCAGTATCTTTGGTTCTATTGTGAAGCAGTGCGTGCGCCATCTCATGTATGACCGCAGATACCGTCTGCACCTCGCTCATGCCTTTGCGGATGGCGATATCCTGATGCTCCAGGTCAAAGTAACCATCCATACCGCCACCCATCACTTCAATGGAGATGGGAACCGGAGAAGAGCGCCGCAGCGCCTCCATGAACACATCGTAATTCGCCACATTGCCCGACAGTTCATGGGCCAGCTGGGGCAAAGGCTTGCCCTCGGTCTGTGAAACATCGAACACCGTCACCGGCTTGTACATGGGAATCTGGATGGTCTTTTCCTCCGTGATGATTTTCCCGTCCGCGTCCAGCATGGGAAGCTGCGTATCCGGGTCGAGCTTTTCCTGCTCGATTTTCTTTTTGAAGGGAGTCGGGGCGATGATTTTAATGCCGTGTTCTCCTTTGATGACATTTCTGCCGAACTGATTCTTCCATTTGTTGAAGCCCGCTACCAGCGTCGCATCCGGCTTCTGCATATGAATCAGCACCTGATTGTTTACGCTGTAATGGTGAAACCGGCTCATGGTCTGAAGGTACTGCGCATAGCTCTCCGACTGGAACAGCTCCTTGATGCCGTCCTCAATACTTGCCGTGATATCCTTCAGCCTGTCCCTGCTGCTCTGTTTTTCTGCCATATACCATCCTTTCCGGGAAACAGGGCACAGAGCCGAAGCCCTGCGCCCATCTCCCTGCATTATTCATCCGAAACGCGGCCTTTGCTTCTGTCCGGCGGGACGGTGCCGGCCTCCTTTGCGCGCCTGCTGGCTGCCTCGCGACGCGCTCTGGAAAACGGCTCACGGACGGAAACACAGCTTTTGGGCACGATATAGCTTTTCGCACCGGCGGAGGAGCGCCTTTTCTCCTCATACACTTCTTCCGGACATTTTCTGCAAAGGGCGTCCAGCTTTTTAATCAGCCTCCTGTCGTAGGTGTAGACGCTGGCGGTATCGTCTGCATCGGAAAACAGGATAATTGTTTCGCGTTCTGCGGGGCTCAGCTTCATGCGCCGGGTTTCTCCCTGTCAAACTCCAGTGCATAGCTGGATTTCTGCCCATCGTCCGTCAGTACGAGGTAGGCGGAATAGCTTTTGCCGGTCTTTTCGGAGTACATGCCGCTGACAAAGGTTTTTCCATCCTTCAGAAGCGCCTCCGCCATCTTTTTCGTCAGAATGATGTGCTTTGCGGACAGGTAGCGGTTGTCCTTCCAGAGCCCGAAGCGGCAGTCGCGGCGCTCACAGAAAAAGCCGGTCTTGCTCTCCGTAACCGGACCGCCGCAGCGGGGACATTTTCCGACCACCGGTCGTCCGGACGGGAACAGCACCTCCGCGCCGCTCACAGGTTCGTAATCGCGCACCAGTTCGGAAACCATGCGGCTGATCTGCGCCATAAACGCCTCCGGGGAGAGCTCACCGCGCTCGATCTCCTTCAGCATGTTCTCCCATTCCGCAGTCAGAAGCGGAGACTGAAGCTGCTCCGGGAGCACCGTGATCAGGGAGATACCGATATCCTGTGGAACCAGGTTGACCGCCTTTTTATTCTTCTTTCGCTCCACAAAGCCAGAGGAAACCAGCTTTTCCAGAATCCCGGCGCGGGTGGCGGGTGTGCCCAGCCCCTTGCGCTCGGCGTCATCCGGCATTTCCTTTGCACCGGCATTTTCCATGGCGGAAAGCAGCGTATCCTCGGTGTATCGGGCAGGCGGCTTTGTCTTTCCTTCCTCCAGCGAAACATCAAAACTGTCAATGGACCGTCCTTCCGTCATCGGAGGGAGCACCTTTTCCTTCTGTTCGCCCGCCGCATAGCTTTTCCAGCCGGCGTTCAGCACCGTTTTGCCCTTTGTGGTGAATACCTGTCCGCCGCATTCGACGGTTGCTACCGTTTCCAGATAGGAGTACGGCGCACTGACCGCCATCATCACCTGACGGGCAACCAGCTTCAGCACCTCGCGCTCTCCGGCCGTCAGCGCAGACAGTTCGGCCTCTCCGGCAGCAATCGTGGGAATGACGGCATGGTGATCGGAAACCTTACGGCTGTCGCAGACCTGCTTTGCAAACACATCTCCGACCGATACGCCGAGAATCCCGGCGGCGCAGGCGGCGACGGCCGGAACCCCGCTTTCCATATCGTCCGACAGGTAGCGGCTGTCGGTTCGCGGATAAGTGCAGAGCTTTTTCTCATACAGGGACTGAAGATAGTCCAGCGTCTGCTGGGCGGTAAAGCCCAAGATGCGGTTGGCATCTCTCTGGAGTGTCGTCAGGTCATAGAGCGCCGGGGCTTTTTCCGATTTTTCCTTCTGCTCCACACTGCGGATCACCGCCGGCGCTCCTGTGCAGGCAGATTTCAGGCTTTCCGCATCCGGCTTGTTTTTCATCTTTTCACTGACCGCCGTGAAATCGCCGGCGTCCAGCTTCACCGTATAAAAGGGCTCCGGCTGAAACGCCTTGATTTCCGCTTCCCGCTGTACCAGCAGCGCCAGCGTAGGCGACACCACGCGCCCAACATTCAGAGTGCGGTGATACAGCACCGAGAAAAGCCTGGTGGCGTTGATGCCCACCAGCCAGTCTGCCTTGCTTCTGCAAAGCGCAGCATCATAGAGATGATCGTACTCGCTGCCGTCGCGCAGGTTTTCAAAGCCCTCGCGGATTGCCGCGTCCTCCATGGAAGAAATCCAGAGGCGCTTAACAGGTTTCATGCAGCCTGCCAGCAGATAAACGGTGCGGAAAATCAGCTCGCCCTCGCGTCCCGCATCGCAGGCATTGATGATTTCCGTCACATCCGAACGGCGCATCAGCTCCGTCAGCAGATCCAGCTGCTTTTTCTTATCGCGCCCGACGCTGTACTGCCAGCTTTCGGGAATGATGGGGAGCTGTTCACGGCTCCATCTGGCATATGCCTCGTCATACACTTCGGCGGAGGCCAGCTCCGCCAGATGGCCGAAGCACCAGGAAACAAGGAAATTGCTTCCTTCGCAATAACCGTCCCGGTGCCTGTCAGCGCCAAGGACGGCAGAAATGGATTTGGACACAGAGGGCTTTTCGGTAATCACAAGCTTCATATCGTTATCCTTCCTTTCTTTGATTTGTGCAGATGCGGTCTGCACCATTACACTTCATCTGTTTCCTCCGGCTGGTCGTCCTCGATGACGTATTCCTCCTCATCATCTTCGTCATCATCGCCGAAGTCGTAGTCATCCAGATCATCGGGGCCCTTGGTATCGGGCTTCTGCTTTCTGAATTTGAACCAGTACACAGCACCGCCTGCACCAAGACCGGCGATCAGCAGCAGGAGAAGCAGAGGCGCGGAACTGCTCTTTTCAGACTCCGGTTCTTCCGGCTCCTCCGGAGCAACGGTAGGTTCCGGTTCCTCCTTGACCGTACCGGTGCATTCCGTCAGATTGGCCTTGCAGACCGGACAGTTCAAGTCCACATCACCGGCTTCACAGCGGTCGGTACAGGTGCATTTGACCGTAACCTCGCCGTCCTGCATCAGCGCCATCAGGTCAGCCTCGTCCACCAGATTCAGAAAATAGACATTTTCACCGTTCTTATCCCGGTCGATGACGATGTAAAAGGTGTTGTCATTCTTGGACTGCACCGTGATGAACTGCTTTCCGTCCGAGGTCTGGTACACGTCATCCACAAGCTCCAGGTTGCCGTCGGGCGTCAGCGGAGCGCCGGAACTCTCTGTACCGGTCGAACTGCTTCCATCGGAAGCGTCACTCACAACAGCCGTACCCTCGCTGACCTTCAGGTAGCCGCCGTATACATAGCCCTCCTTCTCAGGCACGACGACTTTGTACCAGCCGTTTTCCTCGCCGATCACCGTGACGGTATCGCCACAGGGAAGCTGACCAATGATGTTGTAGCTGGTGCTGGCTCCGTCTCGCAGATTCAGCCTGCCGCCGTTGGTTGTCACCGTTCCGATTTTCTCTGTCTGAACGGCAGTCTGACTGGCGGAGGACTGCTGTGCAGCAGTCTCCGCTGTGCTGTCCGCAGAATCGCCTGCATAGGCAAAGGCGGGAGCCGCCAGCGCCGTCATCATGGCGAGCGCTGCCGCCAGTGCAGTCAGCCCCCTGCGAAGCATCCTTTTAGTTCTCATGTTCATATTCCTCCGTTTCTTCATATCCATTGGTTTCATCGGTTTCGGGCGCATCCGCAGTCCTGCCGCTCAGAAGTGCGGCCAGCTGCTCCGGCGTCATGCCGATCTCGCGCACCATGCCGATGATGTCGTTGTTCTCCAGCTTCGTAATCTGCTCGGAGAGCTTGCGGTTGCGGTTCTGAAGGTCGGAAATCTTTTCGGTATTCCTGCTTCTCTCTGCCTTCAGCTTTTCAATTTTCGGGTTCATACTTCTCCTTTCTTACGGGCTGGGCAGCCTTCCGAACTGCAGGAAGTGCTGCTGCCAGTAGTTCGTATCAATACTCGTGTACTGGATGGGGTCGCCGCAGTGGATCATCATGTTGTTGCCCACATAGATGCCGACGTGCGACGCACCGGAAGTGTCGTAGGTTTTCTCAAAGAAGATCAGGTCGCCCGGTTTGGCGTTGGCCGGGGAAACATAGGAACAGATATTCCGCAGTCCTTCGGCACCAAGCCGCCCCACATTCCAGCCCACACCGCAGTGATTGATGACCCAGCTGACAAAGCCGGAACAGTCAAAACTGGTGCTGGGCGAGCTGCCGCCCCAGACATACGGATAGCCCAGGTATTTCTCCGCTTCCTGAATCATGGCCGCGAACTGTTCATCCTCAAGCGCGTCCGCCGGGATTTCGTACCGGTACTGGTCGCCGTAATAGCGGTCAACGTAGGAAGAACCGGCAAACAGATCGGGCCGGTTGCCCAGCGTAGACATATAGGAGGCATACAGGGACAGATGATCCTGATCCATCAGGTAGACCGGCAGATGGGACAGATTGAAGTTTTCCAGCGTCACCGTACAGATGTAATAATCGTAGGGAACCTGCACTTCATATTCGTATGTCTCGATGCTGGTCGCGCCGGTCTCCGGGTCTGTAACCGTGTAATAGCCGGTGCGGGTCTCCGTCCTGTAGCGGGTTTCAACCTGCACATCCTCCGTCAGCGTGTACTGGTGGTCGAAGATAGTCTGAAGCAGGTCGCCCACCTCATCAATCGTCCATTCTCCCTCCCGGAGCGCCGTCAGCATGGAAATCAGCACATAGGGGTCATGTTCGATCTCATCCAGGTCAAAATGGTATTCGTCGTAATCATGGGTGCTTTCGTAATTGTCCAGATACTCCTGAAGCTCTGCCTCAAGCGCCAGATACTGTGCCTCCGCCGCCAGCATATCCGCATCGGCGCTGGGATAAGTGGTCAGCACGCCGGAGGATGTGAGCGAACTCATCATCACGGAACAGCTGGACATCACAGCGGAAACAAACAGAAACATCATTCCGATGACGCCGAGAATCACAAAGCCTTTTTTGTGCCGGGCGACAAACTGAACGGCTTTGGAGGTTTCCTCACCGGTTTTCTTTACGGCTTTGGCCGCAGCCTCGGATGCCTTGACCGTGTTGTCCGCAGCCTTTCCGGCCTTGGCCTCGGCATAGGCTTTCTTAATGGCGCGCTTCTGCTGGAACCGGGAGACCGGGCTTGCGCCCCATTCCGGATTCTGGAGCTCCGCCTCCTTGTACAGCGCCTTCAGATTGGCCCGGTCAGCGGCGCGCTCCGCTTTCAGGGCTCTGGCATAGGGTTTGTCCTGCAATGTGCGGTGGGCGGTATCCAATGTCCGGATGCCGCCCTCGGCGCTGCTGATGACCTCATGGGAGACCGATGCGGAAACGCTGCCGTCCGCGTCCTCGTGCAGTTCCCGGTGGGATGTTGCTGAAACCGCATTGAGCGGAGTGGCTGCAGCGGCATGCGTGAGCTTGGATGGGCGCTTTTTCTCGGTTTCCTCAAAAACAAGGCGCGTCACGACCTGATTCTCCTTTGGGTCATAGACGCGCTGTTTCTGAACGATCTTCTTTTTCGGAATTTTCGACTCAGCTTTTGTGAGCTTTTTCTGCGCTTTCTCCGCCTTTTTAATGGGCTTCTGAAGCTCCGGCGTTTCCAGCTCCTCCTCTGTAAACAGAAGGCGGGGCGAGCGTTTTGCCATGTGCATCACCTCGATTCGTATGGTTGTTGTATTGTTCAGCCGATGATCTCCGCGCGTTCGGCAAGAAATACCTGTTTGCCCTTGGGCGTGACCAGCATCTGCGTGCCGCGATGCCCGTTGGGCGCGATAAACTCTCGGACGACGAACAGGCCGTTGCGGTACGGAAGAGCGTGAGGATGCATGATGCCCTTGCTGTCATAGTAGGCATATTTCTTCCTGACGAGATAGGCCGTGAACATGCTCTGGGGAACACCCAGTTCCTTGGCAGTGAGCCGGATGCCGGTGCAGTCGGGGCAGTCTACCAGCGCATCGAAATACGCCGCCTTGGGCAGCGCCACGGTCAGCTGCGCCTCAGCCTGTTTCAGCTGCCGGGCCAGCTTTTTGTTGAGATTCCGTTCCTCCGACAGTGCCCGCACGACCTGCGCCGCCACATCGGCATTGCCTGCCGCCTGTTCCAGCAGCGCATCGGTCATGTAGGCTCCGTGCCTGCGGATAGAGGGAAGAACTTCACTTGTCACCCAGTGCTTGAAGCGCTTGGCGCTTTCCAGCTTGCTGGAGAGGATCAGGCTGTAAAGCCCGGATTCATTGATAAGAATGGTCTCTTTCCGTTGATTCCCGTCAAAGACCATTCCTTTTGTCCGGTCTTCCGGCGCCACATGACGGTTAATATCTCGACTACCGTTTTGGTACCCGAGGTTGTCCGCCACATCTTTTCCAACGAACCAGGGAACTCCGTCCTCCGTGACAAATGTACGGATACGCCCGAACTCCTCATTCTGAAATATCTGCATCCTGTTTTCCATATCTTTTCGTCCTTTCTTATCCAGCCTGCTCCTGCGGCTTGGTGGTGATGATCCGGTACAGCTCCGTATCCTTCGGGAAGCGATCTACAAACGGAAGAATCGTGCTGCCGTAAAAAAGAAGCCCTTCGCCTTCACCGCTATGGGTGACATACGAGAGCTGATGGGGAGAAATATTCAGCTGTTTGGCGAGAATCTGCCGGTCGCCGGACGCCTGGTTCAGCATGAACACATAGTCGGAGTTTTCAAAGATGTTCTCAACCTCGCGGGAGGAAAGCAGGTCTTTGACGTTCTGTGTGATGCCGGTGGGAATGCCGCCCCATTTACGGAAGCGCTTCCAGATTTCCACCGTGTACGCCGCCGTCTGCTCCTCGCGGAGCAAAAGGTGCATCTCGTCGATGTAATAGCGGGTGGATTTGTGCGCCTCGCGGTTGATGGTGACGCGGTTCCACACCGCGTCCTGCACGATCAGCATACCGATTTTCTTCAGCTGTTTGCCCAGCTCCTTGATATCGAAGGACACGATGCGGTTTTCGATGTTGATGCTGGTGCGGTGGTTGAACACATTCAGAGAGCCGTGAACGTAGATTTCCAAAGCTGTTGCGATGTACTGTGCCTCCTTTTCCTCCTGCGTCAGCAGCGCATTGTACAGATCCTCCAGAATCGGCATGTTTTCCGGCACGGGGTCGGCCAGATAATCCCGGTAGACCATGCGGACACAGCGGTCGATGATGGTCTTTTCCACCGGCTGCAAGCCCTCCTTGCCGCCTACAATCAGCTCACACAGGGAGAGGATGAAGTCGGATTTCAGCGATAACGGATTCTCATCATCGCTGTAGTTCAGGTTCAGGTCCATGGGGTTGATGTAGTCGCTGGATGTGGGCGAGATTTTGATGACCTGCCCGCCCAGGCGCTCCACCAGTGTGCCGTACTCCGATTCCGGGTCGCAGATGATGATGTCGTCATTGGTGACAATGAATACATTGGCGATCTCGCGCTTGGCGGCAAAGGATTTGCCGGAACCGGGCGTGCCGAGAATCAGGCCGTTGGGGTTCTTGAGGAGCTTTCTGTCCACCATGATCAGGTTGTTGGACAGGGCGTTGATTCCGCAGTAGAGCGCCTCCTTGCCGCTCTGAAACAGCTCCTGCGTGGTAAACGGCACGAAAATCGCCACACTGGAGGTGGTCATGCCGCGCTCGATTTCCACCTGATTGAGCCCCAGCGGCAGGCTGCTCATCAGCCCTTCCTCCTGCTGGAAGTCAAGCCGGGTCAGCTGGCAGTTGTATTTCTGGGCAATGGAGCCCGCCTGGAACACATTGTTTTCCAGCTGCTGTTTGGTCTCCGCCACGTTCAGAACCAGGAAGGTCAGCAGGAACATGCGCTCATTTCTGGACTGCAGATCCTGCAGGAGCTTCTTCGCCTCATTGCCGTATGTGGCAAGATCGCTGGGGATGATGTCCATATCATATCCGGCGCGGACAGCCTTTTTCTGCTCCTCTATGGTCATCTTCTGCAGATCGGTGATTTTGCGCTTGATGGTTCTGATGGCCTTGACCTGATCCACCGACTGAACATGCATGGTCACGATCAGACTGCTCTGCATATCCAGAAAGTCGGCCAGCATACGGTCGTTCAGCTCCGGTGCGAGAATCTGCAGGAAGGAAACCTGTCCGATTTTCCTGCCCATGGTGAAGTTTTTGCCGTTTCGGAAAGAGAAAGAGCTGGGCGCGATGAAGTCCTTCACGGAAAGCCCGGTGGGAGCCAGCCAGTCCCAGTCAAACAGAAACGGCTGCTGTTCGTCCATGTGGAAGATGCCGTGGAGCAGTTCCAGACGCTGCTTTCCGTTCATCGGATCAGCCTGTACGCCCAGACGCTTAAAGTTGTTCAGCACATCGGTCTCAATGCGCTCCAGCCGGAGCTTGGCACTTTTCAGCGAATCGGCCTCGATGCCGAAGGTCAGGTACTTGGTCTTGATGAGGCCATTGTTGCCCTTGGCCAGCTGATTTTTCAGCATCTGGGTGTATTCGGCGCGGATGCTGTCGTAGCTGTCGCCCTTCAGCGGAATGGCGATGCGCTCCGAGTAGGTATCCTTGTTTGCCGCCGTATTGATAAAGGACAGCTCAAAGCGCACGGAGCTGTCAAAGTAGTTGAGAAAGTCGCACCAGCCGTCAAAGATGGCGGCCTTGTCCTCGTTCTGATTCAGCTGGTAGTTGATGTCCTGGAACTGCACCGTCTTGGTGTAGTAATGATCGGTCACGCGGCAGATGCCGTCCGGGAACATACGCTGAAAGGGGATGGAATCCTGTGCGGATTTGTGTCTTTTGTCCTGTCGTCTGGCGTTCTGAATGGCAGCGTTAATCTGCTGCTTTTCCGCTCTTGTGAGCTTTTTCGCCTTGGACAATCTGCTGTACCTCCTTATCCAGTTTTTCCTGCCGCACTACGGCAGAATAGAAGTTGTTGGTTTTGTATGGCCGCTCCTTCGGGCGGATAAAGCTGACCTGCACGATATTGCGGATGATCTTTTCCAGCGGCTGCCCGTTCTTCTCATACATAGCGAACATGAAAAAAGGCAGCATGACAAGCACCATGAGAAGGGTTGCCGTACTGCTGCTGACGTGTCCCTTGATGAGGAAAAAGACCGGAAGCCCCACTAGAAGCCCTGCGCCGAAGCAGACGATCTGGCGCTTGGTCAGGTTGAAGGCGACCTTGGTTTTGACTGCGTTCATGTCCTTGGGTACGGGTACATATGCCATTCTGATTCCACCTCCTTAATGTGCGTTGAACACGCTCTTGGCCAGCGAGCTGGTCTTGAACAGCGTGAAGCACAGCAGCACGGTGTAACCCATAACCGTCCAGATTGCCATGGAGATATCGCTCTCCACGACCATGTTCTGCACAAGGACGGCATAAATTGCCACGCAGACGATGATTAAGAAGCCCTGAAACGCCAGTGCAAACAGGCTTCTGAGATAGTTCTGACCCATCTGGCTCCACTCGTGGTTCATCATGGTGGACATGGGGATCGGCGCAACCGATGTGACCAGGTAGATCTCGATCATTCTGCCGAAGCAGATGAGCATAATGATGATGGACAGGATATGCATGGTCACGCCCACGATCATGGACTGGAACCACAGGCCGATCAGGCTGGAAAGCTCCATGGCCATCAGCGTTTCCTCAAGTCCCTCTGTGACAAGCTCGATATCCGTATTGCCCACGATCATGCCGGCGGCGTTGTTCACTACCGTCTGAGAAACGTCGAACACCGCCATAACGATATTCCATGTGTTGGACACGATCAGAATGGCGCAGGCCGTCTTGAACACCCACATGAGAATCGACCAGGTGTCGAAATCATGCATGTTGTTCTTATCCATGATGATGCGGATGAATTCCATGGTCATGACCAGCGCCAGAATGATACCGGCTATGGGCAGGATCACGTTGTTGGAAAGGTTCTGAATCATACTGAAGATTCCGCTGTTCCAGCCCTGCGGGGTCTGACCGACCTGCACCGCAATATCTCCGACCTTCGTATTCACCGAGTCCACCATCCCTGTCAGGTTGGATGCAATCGCTCCGGCAAGAAGCTCCTTGAGCCATTCGGTCAGCGTGTTGAGCAATAAATCCAATCGGCATCGACCTCCTTTCCGGCTCCCCCTGCGCTATGGCAGGGGGAAGCCCTGGATTTTACTCACTTCTGTCTTGCTGTGCGGCAATTAACCGAAAAGACCGGTAAGCAGAGGAACAAGGGTCATGCCGATGAGGGCCACGCCGCCGCCCGCCATGAGCTGTTTCATCCCCAATTAGGTGTAAAAACTCTGCTCGATGGCGGGCGGCGGCGTACAAAAAA
>ENA-UOJL01001352-UOJL01001352.1-human-gut-metagenome-genome-assembly--contig:-P47-NODE-1352-length-26564-cov-20.867517_pt1 | contig 26564 bp, 23 predicted proteins | sample MGYA00242347_ERZ723894 | MGnify/ENA metagenome assembly ERZ723894
CTCAAAACGCAACCAAATTGCAAAAAATGTTACAATTTTCTCATGAAAAAAGAAGACTGGATTTCTCCAGACCTCCAATAGTATGTATCAATGGTTGCAGTTCAAGATCTTCTCAAGCGTATCCGCAAACCTGACATCCTGCTCCTTCGTCCGCTTTGCGCTCCCCTTGGGGTGCTTTCCGGCACGGAGGAGCTTTTTGTTTTCATAACGCCGCAGCATGAGAGCTTCCATGTTGTCGGCGGTGTATTCCAGACCATTCTGGTTCAGCACTCGTGCGCACTTGGCAAGACACATGCTGGCCAGCCCGTAGTCCTGCGTCACAACCACATCTCCCGGTTTTACCCGGTTGACGAGAGCAAAATCCACGCTGTCCGCTCCTTTATCGAACACCAGCGTCTGCGCACCTTCCCGCTCAATCTGGTGAGCTGTGTCGCACAGGATGATGACCGGAACGACAAACCGCTTTGCAATCTGCAAAGTCAGATCGACGACCGGACAACCGTCTGCATCGATCAAAATATTCATCGGCTTTCCTCCATCATCCAGCGAAATGCTTTCGCCGTACGCAAATCAGCGTCCTTAAAGTGTCCACCGCTGTTCCATTCAAGGGTGCAGTCTGCGCCACGCTCTGTAAGCCGACTGTGCAGCGTGCGGATATTATCCCCTACCGCAGCCATGATGGTGTTTTTCGTGCGCTCTTCCTTGTCGCCAAGGCTCAGATAAACGTGCTGTGCCTGTATCGGGTGCTGCTGTTCAAACTCCATCCAGCCCGGAAACCACACAGAGGGAGAAGCGGCAGCGACACCGTAGAACAAATCGGTCTGGGTGGATGCCCACAGCGCAAACAATCCCGCCAGCGAGTAGCCGCCCAGAATGATTTTGACGTTTTCCGGGAGAGGAAACTGCTGCTCCAGTGTGGGAATGGCCTGCTCCGTCAGAAAGCGCAGGGTGTCCCCGGCTTTGCCGCCGAAGCCTTGCTTTCCCCACACGGCAGGGGCTTTCCACGGAGAAAGTGCATCGTTCCAGCTTTCCACCGGGATGGCCGCAAACAGAAAATTCTGGCTGCTCTGTGCGATCGCCGCCACTTCATAATCCATACTTTGCAGCTCATGCTCACCTGTCATTTGGAGCAGCAGGTATTCTGTATTGGCTTCGCCGTAAATGCGGCAAAGTGTGTCCCCGATTTGCATTGTCTGTGCTGTCACTGCGGCATCCTCCCGAAAAAAATTTGATAAGCCCAGTATAGCAACTAAAAAATCGTTTTGCAATTCAAACGGTTTTCAGAGCAGGCGCAAGCGGCACAGAGGTGCATTCCTCCTCTGCTCTCTGGTAAATTACAGCACGGATGTGATATAATGGAGAAAAACCACCGGGGAACGGCACAAAAGAAGGAGGCTGGCATGATGGGGCAGAGACAGCGGGAACAGGTTCAAAGAGGCTGTGCGGTGGGCACCGTGGTGCTGCTGGCATGGCTGTGCCGGGTGCTCCCGCTGGAGGGCCTGCCCTCCGGCCTGCAGGAAGCCTGCGGCATCCTCCGGAGCCTGCTGTATCTGAGCCTGTTCGCAGGGTAGGGGATCTCCCTGTACAACCGCACGGTGCATCCGCAGGTGCGGCGGCTGCTGCTGAACGTGGATCTGTTGATGCTGTTCTGGATCATTGTGCGCACCCTGCGGTTCCAGCTGAACACTTCCCCGGGGATGGATCGGATGCTGGGGTACCTCTACTATGCCCCCATGCTGGGGATACCGGTGCTCTGCGTTCAGCTGGTCCTGACGGTGGGCAGATCCGAGCGCTACCGCCTGTCCGCCTGGGCCAGAATGCTGTGGCTGCCCTCGGCAGTGCTGCTGGAGCTGGTGCTGACCAACGACCTGCACCAGCAGGTGTTCCGGCTGCAGCAGCCCTGGAACGAAAACTACCAGTACGGCTGGCTTTTCGGTCTGGTGGTGGGGTGGATCGTGATCTGCATCCTGCTGGCCTTTGGGATCATCGCCCACAAGAGCCGGAACCCCCGGATCCTCCGGCGGCTGCCCCTGCCTGCCATTCCGATGGTGCTGCTGGGGGTATACGCGGTGCTTTACGGCTTCCATTTTCCCCTGATCAAGCAGTTTCTGGGGGATATGACCATCGTTCACTGCCTGATGACGGCGGCTTCGCTGGAAGGCGGCCTGCGCTGCGGCCTGATCCAGTCCAACACCGGCTATGAGGAGCTGCTGCGCGTCACCTCTCTGGCGGTGCAGCTGGTGGACCGGCAGGGCAACGTGTACTGCTGCTCCGAGAACGGCCGCATGGTGGACCGCCGGGAACTGCAGGCCGCCATGAAAGGCACGGTGCAGCTGGACGAGCACACCCTGCTGCGCAGCGCACCGGTGCAGGGCGGCTATGTGATGTGGCAGACAGACATCACCGAGCTGGTGGAAAACATGGAGCGCCTGAAGGAGAACCGCACGGAGCTGGCAGAGCGCAACTATCTGGAACAGCAGAACTACGAGGTGGAGCGCAAGATCAACGCCCTGCGGGAGAAGAACCGCCTGTACGATCTGCTGCAGCGCCAGCTGGCCCCCCAGATCATCCGGATGGATCAGCTTCTGACCCGATACCGCGCGGCCCCGGAGGAAGAAAAGCGGCAGCTGCTGGGGCAGGTGGCAGTGCTGGGCGCTTACCTGAAACGGGGTGCCAACCTGATGTTTCTGGCCCAGCAGCACCGGTATGTGCCCTCGGCGGAGCTGCGGTACGCGCTGGAGGAATCCATCAGCAGCCTGGAGCTGGCCGGGGTGGAGTGCGCCATGGAGGTGACCCACGGGGTCCGGCTTCCGGCAGAGGCGGCAGCGGCCTGTTACCGCCGGTTCGAGTCGGTGGTGGAGGGGGCGCTGGGGCGGCTGGATGCCCTGTTCGTGCGGGTCATCTGGAAGGACCACCGGCTGAACCTTTATCTTTCGGTGGAGACCGGGGCAGATCTGAAAGCCGCCTGCCCTGCCGCTGTGCAGGAGGCCCCGGGCAGCTGGGTGCTGAACGATCACTTTGAAGGAGGTGCCCCGGAATGTGGAACAAACTGAAGCAGTGGCTGCACCCGGACCACATCACCCGCAGCTCCATCAAGGAGGGCTTTGACGACCTGCCCGCGGCGGTGTGCTACTTTACCCCGGACGGCATCATCCGGCTGTGCAACCGGCAGATGTTCCGGGTCTACCGTGCCCTCTCCGGCCGGGATCTGCAATCGCTGGAGGAGCTGCACCAGCAGGTGTGGGCCCCCACCCATGGCCGAAGGGTGGACGGCAAAAATCCGTCCTTTGTGCTGCCGGACGGCACCTGCTGGCTCTACTCGGAGCAGACCGTGTTCGGGGAGGGGGTCCGCCCCCATGTAGAGTGCATCTTTTCGGAGGTGACAGACCTGCAGCGCCAGCGGCAGGAGCTGCTGCGGCAGAATCAGGAGCTGCTGCGGATGAACCGGGAGCTGCGCCGGCTGTCGGAGAACGTGCAGGAGATGACCCGGGGAAAAGAGATCCTGGAGTTCAAGACCCGGCTCCACGATGAAATGGGCTACGGCCTTACGGCGGTGCGGCAGTGCCTGCTGCAGCGGAAAGACCCGGCGGAGCTGGAAGCCTCCCTTGAACAGATGAACAAGGCGGTGCAGCTGTACCGGAAGGACAGTGAGACCCCGCCGGAGGAAAACGAGTGGGACGTGTTTGTGGAGGACGCGGCCCAGCTGGGGGTTACGGTGGCCCTGCAGGGGCCCATGCCCCGGCAGCACCAGCAGCTGCTGCTGACCATTGCCCGGGAGTGCATCACCAACGCGGTGCGCTACGCCGGGGCCAACCGATTGGAGATCACCATCACCCCGCAGGGCGGGGGCCAGCGCTGGCAGTTTGAAAACGACGGCCCGCCCCCCGCAGACCCCGCCATTACGCCGGGCGGGGGGCTTACCGCCATCCAGCGCCGGGTGATGCAGGCGGGCGGCACCATGGAAGTGCAGGCCCGGCCCCGCTACCGGCTGTGTGTGAACCTGCCAAAGGAGGAAACGATATGACCAGCGTTTTGATCGTGGAAGACCAGCGGATGCCCCGGGAGAACATGGAGCACCTTGTGGAGGACAGCGGCCGCTACCGCCGGGTGGCCTCCCTGAGCACAGCGGAAATGGCGCTGGCCCAGTGCGCCCGGCACGCCGTGGATCTGGTGCTGATGGATGTGTGCACCAAGGGCAGCCGGGACGGCATTGATGTGGCGGCAGAGATCAAGGCCTGGTACCCGGAGACCAAAGTCATCATCATCACCTCCATGGTGGAGGAAAGCTACCTGAAACGGGCAAAGGCCGCCGGGGCCGAGAGCTTCTGGTACAAGGATGTGTCCCCGGAGAGCCTGCTGGAGGTGATGGACCGCACCATGGCGGGGGAAAGCCTCTACCCGGACCGCACCCCGGAGACCCGCCTGGGGCAGGTCAGCAGCACCCAGCTCACCCCCCGGGAGATCGAGGTGCTGCGGCTGGTGTGTGAGGGGCTGGAATATGAGGAGATCGCCGCAGAGCTGGGCATCTCCTCCCGCACCGTGAAGCGCTTTGTCTCTTCCCTGCTGGAAAAAACCGGCTACTCCAACCGCACCCGCCTGGCCATTGCCGTCACCAAGAAAAACTTCATCCTCCCCCATCTGGAGGAGTGAGATTTTGCCGTGCAAAACCCCTCAGTCACGGCTTGCGCCGTGCCAGCCCCCCTAGTAGTGGGGCCCTTGGCAAAGAGGATAAGTTTCTGCTTTATGGTCAACACGCAGACGCTGCCGCCCTGCCAAGGCCTCCCCTATTAGGGGAGGTGGCTTTGCGCAGCAAAGACGGAAGGGTTGTACAAAGGCGAAGCCTGCCGTGCAAAACCCCTCAGTCACGGCTTGCGCCGTGCCAGCCCCCCTAATAGTGGGGCCCTTGGCAAAGAGGATAAGTTTCTGCTTTATGGTCAACACGCAGACGCTGCCGCCCTGCCAAGGCCTCCCCTATTAGGGGAGGTGGCTTTGCGCAGCAAAGACGGAAGGGTTGTACAAAGGCGAAGCCTGCCCGTGAGACAGACCCCCCTGCAAAGGGGGGCTTTTTTTATGCGCATTTTGCTCCCAAAAGTGCCAAATTGTGGAACACGCCGGAAATACTGGAAAAACTTTGGGCAGAACACCGAAAAATTTTCACAGTTTTGTCCCTTATGGCCCATGCGGAGCCGCGGGGCGGTGTGGTATCCTTGATACAGTAAAACGTTCTGCATCCATGTGGCGAGACACTGCCCGGAAAGGAGGCCGTGGACATGAAATGTGTCGTAGTCGATATGCGCAACAGGCTCTTTGGCGATGCGATATCGGGTTCCCTGCAGCACTTTGACGCAGGGTTCCGGGTCTACCAGACCGAAGGAACCGCTGCGGAGGATCTGTGTGCGGACACCCATGCCGATGTTCTTGTTGCAGAGGTCACGGCCTACCCGCCGTGGCGGCTGGAACAGCGGCTGGACCTGTGCCGGAGGCTGCGGCAGGGTCTGCCCGGCTGCCGGGTGACGCTGGTGGTAGATGAGGTGTGCGAGCCTCAACTGGCGGACCAGGTGCGGCGGGCGAAAAAGGACGGTCTGATCGACGGGTTCTTTTACAGCTCTGTCTCCTCCGACTATCTCTCTGCTATGATCGATGCCCTGTGACCCCCTTGAAACAAACAGCATGATTCTGGAAAGGAGCAACTACCATGACGAACAAGAAACTGAAGATGGCGGCAATGTCCGTGGCCCTGACCGCCTGTGTGGCCGCAAGCCCTCTGGCAGCAAACGCAGATGCTCCGGAAGCAGCTCCGGGAGAACCGAAAAAGGAGCCTGTGGCGGAGGAAACCAAGAAAGAGGAAAACACCGCAGAACCTCAGGTCAATCAGGAAGCGCAGGACGCGCAGAAGACCCTGAAGGATGCGGAAGTCAAATACAATAAAGACAACCCCACGACCAACCCTGACGGCTCCCAGAAGCTGGATGGCGTGATCGTGACCAACCCCGAGGGCAGCGGCGAGACCGGCGGCGAGACCAACCCCAACCCCGACAGCGGTGAGACCAACCCCAACCCCGACCCCAATCCCAACCCCGGTAGCGGCGAGACCAACCCCAACCCCAATCCTAACCCCGACAGCGGCAAGACTGACCCCAACCCCAACCCCGACCCCGAGGGCGGCAAGACTGACCCCGAAGAGAAAAAGCTCGAAGAGAAAAAGCCCGAGGAAAAAGAACCCGAGGAGAAAAAGCCCGAGCAGATCGGCACCGCTGAAAAGACCGAGAAGTCCGAGACCAACGTGGAGACGAAACCCAACCCCGGCGCAGAGCCCATTGTGGACACCACCACCCCGCCCACTGTGGAGAAGAACCCGGACGGCTCCACCACCATCACCCAGCCCACCGTGACCCCCGGCACGGAGACCACCACCACCACCGGCACCGGCGAGGCCACGGGCAATCTGCACGAGAAAAAGGAAGAGGTTCCGAAAGCGGACATCAACCTAAAGGAAGAGCTGGGCGAGAAGCCGGACATCAGCTGGGATATTAAAAAGGGCGATGAGGCGGTCAACGACTACAAGGTAGAGGAAGTGACCAACTCTGACGATGGCAACAAGCAGACTCTGGTGCTCCGCAAGGAAGATACCAAGACCGCTGAGATGACTGCCGAAGACATCGCCAAGCTGGTGGATGCCGAAAAGCCCACGGTGAACCCCGACGGCACCTATACCCTCACCCGGACCGAGACCATTCTGGACGCAGAGGGCAACCCCCAGACCCGCACCACCTACATCACCATTCGGGACAACAAGGTCACCACCAAGACCACCACCGAGCTGACCATCACCCGGAAAAAGGCAGAGCAGGATGGCAGTGAATCGTTCAGAGACGAGATGACATACCCCAGTATCCAGATCAAGGGCAACGACGATGCAGTGGTTGAGACCATTAAGCCCGAGGATCTGGAAAAGATGCTCAATCAGGGTACAGTGATGGATGACGGAATCCATTTCACCAAGGACGGCAAGGAGTACGTTATTCAGGAGACTACCCAACCCGGAGAAACGAAGCTGAGCAACGCAGAGATCGTTGACAGACTGAAAAAAGATGGCAACAAGAACTACGAACTGGGTGCGGACGGTGAGATCTACTACACCACCCCGCACAACGAGACCGTCAAGCTGGACGTAACGCAGAACGAACTTCTCCGCCGGAGCCTCACTTATAAAGTGACCCTGACGACCACGGAGAAGGGCGACCCGGGAACCGCCGGTGAGCAGATCGCTACGGAAAAAGCCAAGAAAGATGCCATCCGGAGCGCCCTGACCAAGGCAGTGGACAAGTTGGGCATTGAGGACGCGGCTACCGCCAGCCAGTTGAAGGCAAAAATCTCCGACCTGAAATTTACGCAGGAGCAGCTGGACAAGGGCGACACCTTTACGGCAGAGATTGGCGGCAAAACCTACACCCTGACCTACAGCGCCGCTGGGGCAGAGGTTACGGAAACTAAGCCCACAGATGCAACCGACACCGGCAAGAAGCCCGAGGACATCATCGATGTGAAGGAAAATACCGTTAAAGGCACGGCGTATGTGACAGGCTCCAAGATCACCTATCTCCATGGTGAAAAGTACGAAACCACCGGTATGGGCGAACTGGGCATTGGTGCTGATTTCACCACGGCTCCGGCTGATGCTGTTCCGGGAAGCGTCACGACGGATACATCTGGCCGGATCACCAGCTATAAGGATACAGCGGGCAACATCCATAGCTTTGAGTATGATGATAATGTTGCCCTGGACGACCTGAAGCCCGAAGAAAGAACAGAACTGGATAAGGCTGCAACAAAGAACGGCTGGGATACGGAAATCAAGAACGCAACCCTGACCCGGGTGAAGTGGACGGTCAAATCCCCCGATACCGAGACCCCGCAGACCACTCCCATTGAGAAGGGTGAGACGGTTGACATCGTGAATGAAAATAAGTGGAGCCAGACCGACAACAACGGAACGTTTGACTTTACACACGGTGAAACGACCTATACCGGGATGAAGCTGGAAAGTACGTCTAAAGATGGTAAAACCAGAACCTACAAAAAGACCGAAGCCAATGGCACTGTGACCATCATCACCGTTACCACCCAGCAGCTAGACATCAAGGCTCAGTTTGATAAAAAATTTGGCGAAGGCAAGTACGAAATGAATGCCGCCGAACATACCGTTACCTACACGGGAGAAGATGGCAAGACCTACACGGCACGCTACGATGATAAGAAAGAGGAGCTGACTGTGGAAGTCCAGAAGCCGGACGTGGTTGCAGCCACCGGCAGCACGGATGCGGAAGCTGAGGCGGCGTTCCGCAAAAAGCTGGAAAAAGCCCTTAAAGATGCTGAGGATGCCGGTGAGACCCTTGTCATCGAGTATACTAAGGACGGCAAGATCGAGACCCTGACGGTTACCAAGGAAACGAAATGGGAAGAAATTTCCAAGCTAGTGGGACATGTGGTCAACTATAATGCCATGACCGATGCCGAGCTGACTACGTACCTGAAGGAGCTGGAAAAAACCGCCCAGGAGGACGGCAAATACTACACCGGCTCCACCGATTGGGATGGAACGCCTTACTACTGGGATGATGCCAGTGGTAAGATGCAGCGTGTTCCTCCGGAGAAGAAGATTGATCAGAGGTGGTACGGAGACTATGTAATAATCGACGGTGAAGAGCATAGAGTCCACTATAACAGGAACGACATCGACCACCTTGATCTGGCAACGGATTCCCATCTGACCCTGTCGGAGAAGGAGAAAGACGGAAAGGCGAAGACCGATGACTGCGTCCTGCTGAACCCCACGCTGAAATGGAGCGAGAGTGCAGAAACGCTTGTAAAGGGAGGAGGCACACAGGCGAACTTTGTGGATCGCATCACCTACGACCACGAGAATGACAACAATCCAAGCACCGGCCACTACGAGTATCCCCGTGCCAGCTGGGATGAGAAAACGTCCGCAAAAGATGACAACGCCCCCACAAAGAGCGTTTTCTACAAGGTCGAGGGCAAGGTGGCTTACGGCAAACTGGGCGATGCCTATGAGAAAGCGCCTGGCGAGCGGGGTTATGCGGCCGCTAAACAGAGAGCAGAGGCTGACCTGAAAAAATATATAGCAGATCATCCGGAGCTGGACCTGAGCAAGGCACAGGTCGTTGAGATCTACAAGGACCAGACAAAGGGCGGCGGCAAACGCTACTACCAGATCTACCTGTACCAGTCGGACCTGACGGCCTACGGCTATATGTCCGATGACAACAACACCTGCGGCAATGCACTTTTCGAACCGGGCAGTAAGAGTAAGTTCAGCTACATTGGCGGTTACGACCTGACCCTTGGAGACCTGACCCAGACCGATGAGAAGCACGTGGTGGCCATGGGCAAGAACACGACCGCCCTCTCCGCAACCTTTAAGCGCAGGAAGCTGGAAAACCTGACCAACAGAGAACTGCGCTACACCCCCATCTCCGAAACGGTAACCGTTGTCACCCCGGGCGAAGAAACTAGGGGCAGTGACCTTTCCGGCAGCTACAGTGCCGACTACACCAAAACAGCAGATTACACGGACGGACAGCAGCAAGGTGGCATTGAAGGCACCGGCACCGGCTCCTACAAGAGCTTTACCAACCTGATCCGGAACATCTTCAACGGTGATGGCAAGGGCACCGTGGAAGGCGGCTTTATCAAGTACGTGTACCACTCCGAGAAGAACAAGGACGGCACCCCCGTGCAGTTTGAGGCAGACAAGATGGTAGTGACCACCAAGCAGGATGCGGAAGTGCACTACACCTTTACCTCTCAGGAGAGCCGGGATGTGTGGATCAAGGGCTACACCCAGACCGTGGTGCCGCCCGTGAACCCGGGCCCCGATACGCCTGAGCTGCCGCCGGTGGAGGACGCAAAGCCCGCCCCCGCCCCCGAGGCTCCGGTGCTGCCCGCGGTGCAGGATGCAAGACCTGACCCCGCTCCTACCCCGGCCCCCACTCCGGCTCCCACTCCGGCCCCCGCTCCTGAGACCCCGGTGCTCCCGGCGGTGCAGGATGCCAAGCTGATCCAGACCGGCACCAGCGGCTGGCTGGCAGACCTGATGCTGGGCGCAGGCATGGTGCTGTCTGCAGCAGGATATTGGATGGAGCGCAAGCGCAAGGCCATGTTCTACAAGTCCCAGCACTGAACCCCAACCCCCAAAGGCCCCGGGCAAACGCCCCGCTGACCCTTTGGGCCATGCATCACATTCCTTTGTAATTCCCCCAAAAAGTTGCTCCCCCAGAATCTCCTGCCAATCGCTATTCCCTGAGGCAGCGGGCCCGCACGCCGCTGTCTCGCCCCGGAGGGTCCCGCAAGCCCTCCGGGGCTTTTTTGTTGGCCGCATGGCCCGTTCCGGCAGAAAAAAACAGGGCTGCTCCACATCTCTGTGGGGCAGTCCTGTCTGGCTGCGCGGGGTCGGCGCACGGGCTTCCGGGGTTTCCGGAAGGGTGCGGCTCAGCGCGCGGTTTTCTTTTCCTCCGGAGCCTCCGGGTTGTTTTCCAGGTTCAGCTCGGGCATCAGCTCGTTGCTGATGATGGTCAGCATCTGTTCCAGCTTCTTCACGTCCTCTTTGGGGAAGCGCTTGTTCACCCGCTGGACCACCGTGCTCAGGTAGGAGTAGCTGATGTTGTAGTAGTCGATATACTTCTGGGTGGGCCGCAGGTGATACTCCCGGCGGTCGGTGGTGGACTGGATCTTTTCCACATAGCCCTTGCGCACCAGCGAGCCGATCTTATACGCCGCGTTGGGGGTGGAGATCTGCATCATCCGGGAAAACTCCGCAATGGTGGGCTCCCCCATGGCCATAATGCCCTCCATGCAAAAGGATTCCACCGTGGTCAGGGTCGCCTCACGGGTGGCAAAGCGCTGGAACACGTTCTGGTAGAAATGGAGCTTGAACTTGGTATAGACATCGTTGAATGCTTTTTCCAGCATGGTACGGTCTCCCTTCGAACACTCAATTTCCTTTAGTATATCACGCTTTGGTCTTTTTGCCCAGCTTTACGCGCAGAATGTTCAGCACCACCAGCTCCAGCACAATGGCAACGCCCAGCAGGATCAGCGAGGTCCACAGGCTGGCGCTGCTGCCCAGGAACATCTGGGTCAGGCCGGTGATCACATAGCACGCGGCGGAACAGGATGCGGCGGTAATGGCGTAGGGCAGCTGGGTGGAAACATGGTTCACATGGCTGCAATGCGCACCGGCAGAGGCCATGATGGTGGTGTCGGAAATGGGAGAGCAGTGGTCGCCGCACACAGCGCCGGACAGGCAGGCCGCAATGGAGACCACCAGCATCTCGCCCTGCGGGAAAGCGTGGCAGACGATGGGGATCAGGATGGAGAAGGTGCCCCAGGAGGTGCCGGTGGCAAAGGCCAGGAACACCGCCACCAGGAAGATGATGACCGGCAGCAGGTACTGCAGGGCGGCAGCGGAGCCGCCCAGCAGGTTGGCAACGTAATATTTTGCACCCAGCAGGTTGGTCATGCCGGAAAGCGTCCAGGCCAGGGTCAGGATCAGCATGGGGCTGACCATGGCCTTGAAGCCCTCGGGGATGCAGGCGGCAAAATCCTGGAACGTCATCACGCTGCGGACACGGTAGAACACAAAGGTGAACATCAGGGCAATGCTGCTGCCCAGCACCAGACCGGCGGAGGCGTTGCAGTCGGAGAAGGCGGTGATGAAGTCCACACCCTCAAAGAAGCCGCCGGTGTAGATCAGGCCAAGGATGCAGGCCGCGATCAGCACCAGCACCGGGGCCACCAGATCAATGACATGGCCGTGGGCATCGTCCCCGGCATCCACATCGTCGCCGTAGGGGCGGTCGGCCGTGGTGAAAAGGTCACCGGCCCGGGCGTTGTCCTCGTGCTGCTTCATGGAGCAGTAGTCCGTGCCCGTGAAGATGAGGAACAGGCTCATCACAATGGTCAGCAGGGCGTAATAGTTGTAGGGAATGGTGCGCAGGAACATGGTAAAGCCGTTGATGCCGGAGCCTTCGGGCACGCTGGAGGTAACGGCGGCGGCCCAGCTGGACACCGGCGCAATGATGCACACCGGGGCGGCGGTGGAATCAATGAGGTAGGCCAGCTTTGCGCGGGAGACCTTCTGCCGGTCGGTCACGGGGCGCATCACGGAGCCCACGGTCAGGCAGTTGAAGTAGTCATCCACAAAAATGAGCACGCCCAGAATCAGGGTGGCAAACTGTGCCCCGGCCCGGGTGTGGATGTGGGTGGAGGCCCAGCGGCCAAAGGCGGCGCTGCCGCCGGCCTTGTTCATCAGGGCCACCAGAATGCCCAGCATCACCAGAAAGACCAGAATGCCCATGTTGCTGCTGTCAGAGAGCTTGGCGACCATGCCGCCGTCCTCGTTGAAGAACAGGGTGGTGACCGCCAGCTCCAGGTTGCCGTTGGCAAAGAGCAGCGCGCCGGTGGCAATGCCCACCAGCAGGGAGGTGTAGACCTCCTTGGTGTTCAGGGCCAGCACAATGGCCACCACCGGCGGCAGCAGGGAAAGCATGGAGCTGTACACCGCGGGGGTGTAGCTGGCCGGGTCGGCAATGGTGCCGGGGGTGGCTGCGGTGCACCACAGCAGCAGGGCAAACACCAGCAGTGCCCCCACCCAGGAGAGATTTGTCTTTTTCATAAATGATTCCTCGCTTGATTTTTTGTCCCGGCCCGGGGCAGACTATTCCTATTGCAAACGGAAAGGGGGCCGCCGCCACGCCGGATTATAAAGCGCTGTATTTTGAGCTGTTCCGCGCCAACGAACAGGCCATCCGCCTGCTGACCGCCGCCCAGCAAAAGGCGGAAGCGCAGGTGATGGAAGAGGACAGAGAGCCGCTGTATGTGCACGGCCAGCCTGCCCACAATGCCAAAGGCTCCCCCTTTGGGGGAGCTGGCAGCGCCAACGGCGCTGACTGAGAGGGCGAGGCCGTTACCCCTTCTTCGCCTCTGCCTTTGCGGCAAACTTGGCGTTGTTGATGATGAACCGCTCGTGCACGCCGCCGCCCACGGGGCCTTTCTCGTCGTGCAGGGAGACCTTGAACACCAGCTTGCGGCCCTCCACAGCGGTCAGCTCGCTCTCGCAGGTCACGGTCATGCCCACAGGGGTGGGGGCGCTGTGCTCCAGCTCCAGCCGGGTGCCAACGGTGCCGCAGCCCTCGTCCAGCGCGGCGGCAACGCTCATCCAGCAGGTTTTTTCGGCCAGTGCCACCAGCGCGGGGGTGGCAAACACGTCCAGCGTGCCGCTGCCCATGGTCTTTGCAGTGTTCTCGGAAGTAACGGCGACACTCTGTTCGCCGCGGATGCCAGCTTCCAACATAAAAATACGTCCTTTCCAGATGCCCGAAGGCGAAAATTTAGAAATACATTGTTAGAATACCACACTTTTGGCACAGATGCACCTGTTTGGGCGTTTTTTTCTGCAAATCTCTTTCTGTTTGGCGCAATTTGCGGTATCATTGGCCCGAAAGGGATGGAAAAAAACATGAACGACTTCTGGAAATCCTACGATATCACCCATGCGGAGCTTGGCCCGAACTTCCGGTGTTACCCGCTGTACGGTAAAATCCATTTGATCGAGCTTGCCCTCTCGTTGGTGTTCATTGTGGGGATGGCCCTGTGGTACCGCCGCAGCTCGGCCTCTGCCCGGCGGCGCATCCTCGTGGGCGTTACCATTGCCCTGCTGGCCGATGAAGCTGCCCTGCTGCTGGGCATGGCTCTGACCGGTCAGTGGAACTGGAGCTATCTGCCTCTCCATCTGTGCAGCATCAATGTGTTCGTCTGTCTGTACAATACCCTCACCGATCAGAACTGGTGCAAGGAGGAACTCTATGCCCTTTGCATCCCCGGTGCGGCGCTGGCTCTGCTCTGCCCCAGCTGGCTGGACGTGCCCTCCTGGTGGACGCTCATCAATCTGCACTCGATCAGCATCCATGCCCTGCTGGTGCTCTACCCGGTTCTGCTTGTGGTGAGAGGCTACCGCCCCAGCGCCCGCCGTGCCCCGCAAGTGCTGGCTTTTTTGTTTGGCTCTGCCCTGCCTATTTACTTCTTGAATAAACCACTGAATACCAATTTCTACTTTCTGAACAATCCCTACGGCAATGTCATCACCAGTGCGTTTACCCGCCTGCTGGGTGAAAAATACTATATTCTGGGCTTTCTGCCCGCCATTGCGGTGGCGCTGTGTCTGATGTATCTGCCGTGGGTGGTAGCGGATGCCCGGCACAAAAAGAGAAAATAAGTGCTTTCTGCAAGCTGCCTTGTCCCCACCGGGCAGGGCGGCTTTTTGATTGCCCCAAAACGCTTGCTGTCTGCAAATTGAAACTGCAAATTTCTTGCGTTTTGCGGTTTGTTTTAACTATTTTGAAAAGTGGACAGAAATCTTTGCAAAACCCCTTGACAGAAGTCTTTCTGCATGATAACATGAACACATGAACAGACGTTCATGTAAAACGCGGCAAAAGGAGAACGGACATGATCGGATTGGAGCAGATGACCCCGGCGGGGCAGGAAAACACGGAACCGGTGGTGATGCCGGATGACGAGGTGCTGTATGAGCTGGCCGACCTGTTCCGGGTGTTCGGCGACTCCACCCGCATCAAGATCTTATATGCGCTGCATGACAATGAGCTCTGCGTGCAGGACATTGCCAATGCGGTGCAGCTGAGCCAGTCGGCAGTGAGCCACCAGCTCCGGGTGCTCAAGGATACCAAGCTGGTGCGCTTCCGCCGGGATGGCAAAACCGTTTACTATGCACTGGATGATGACCATGTGAGAAGCATCCTCTCGATGGGCATGGATCACATTGAGGAGTAAACGGAAAACGCAGTACACTGCCTCCGGGCGCACAAGGCGTGCCTGAGAGGTCCATATAAAATAAAGAGAGGTACTTATGATGAAGAAGAGCTACAAGATCGAAGTTGACTGCGCAAACTGCGCTCAGAAGATGGAGGATGCCGCCAACACCGTTGCAGGCGTGGCACAGGCTACCGTCAGCTTTATGACCCAGAAGATGAAGGTCGAGTTTGCTGAGGGGGCAGACCCCCACGACACCATGGTGAACGTTCTGGCTGCCTGCAAAAAGGTCGAGGACGACTGCGAGATCTTTGATATCTGAGGAAACAGGGGTTTGTAACTCCGGTGCGGCTCCCCTGCGGGGGAGCTTTTTGTGACGCATTTTTCGGGCAGAACGGCCCAAAAGCCGGTGTGGGAAACTGTGGAAAAGAAAACGGGTTTTCAACAGTTTCCACCGGGTTTTCAACAGCTTCTGCGAAAAAGTGCAAAAAGAAACGCGAAAAAGCAGGTTTTCTCCGGGAAAAGTCCGTGGAAAACTCAGGGGAAAACGTGGAAAAGTCTATCCCGTGGGGAAAACCTGTTGAATCCACCCCGCCCGCCGCGGCGCATTGCGGCCCAGAACCCAGAAAAAAGGAGAGTACAGATATGAATAAAAAGCAGAAGAAGAACCTGTACCGGATCATTGCTGCTCTGGTGCTGGTGCTCATCCTCAAATTGCTGCCCCAGTTCCCCACGCCGGTGGAGCTGCTGCTCTACTGCATCCCCTATCTGGTGGTCGGCTGGGATGTGCTCCGCAAGGCACTGCTGGGCATCAAGAACCGCCAGCCCTTTGACGAGTGCTTCCTGATGGCCGTTGCCACCGTGGGCGCGTTTGCGCTGGGCGACTATGTGGAGGGCTGTGCCGTTATCATCTTCTACCAGATCGGCGAGCTGTTCCAGAGCGTGGCCGTGGGCAAGAGCCGCCAGAGCATTTCCAGCCTGATGGATATCCGCCCCGATTACGCCAACGTGGAGGACGAGGACGGCAGGCTGGAGCAGGTGGACCCCGATGATGTGGAGGTAGGCACCGTGATCGTGGTCCAGCCCGGCGAGCGGGTGCCCATTGATGGCATCATCGTGGAGGGAACTTCTGCCCTGAACACTGCCGCCCTGACCGGCGAGAGCCTGCCCCGGGATGTCCGCTCCGGCGATGAGGTCATCAGCGGCTGTGTGAACATGACCGGCCTGCTGAAGGTCAGGACCACCAAGGAGTTCGGCGAATCCACCGTTTCCAAGATCCTCGACCTTGTGGAAAATTCCAGCATGAAGAAGGCCCGCACCGAGAACTTCATCACCCGCTTTGCCCGGGTCTACACCCCCGCCGTCTGCTACGGCGCACTGGCGCTGGCCTTTGTTCCCCCCATCGTTCTGCTGCTGATGGGCCAGCCCGCCCGCTTCGGTGACTGGGTCTACCGCGCCCTGACCTTCCTGGTCATCAGCTGCCCCTGCGCTCTGGTCATCTCTATCCCGCTGAGCTTCTTCGGCGGCATCGGCGGTGCGTCTGCCTGCGGCATCCTGGTCAAGGGCTCCACCTATCTGGAGGAGCTGGCCCGCACCGGCATCGTGGTGTTTGATAAGACCGGCACCCTGACCCAGGGCACCTTCAAGGTGGTGGGCATCCACCCCGAAAACGGCGTGACCGGGGATGCCCTTGTGGAAGCCGCCGCACTGGCTGAGAGCTGGTCCAAGCACCCCATCTCCCTGAGCATCAAGAACGCTTACGGCAAGGACATTGACCCCAGCCGTGTGACCGATGTGCAGGAGCTGGGCGGCCACGGCGTGACCGCAAAGGTGGACGGCAAAACCGTCGCTGCCGGCAACGCCCGCCTGATGGCAAAGCTGGGCCTGACGGTTTCCGAGATCACCGAGCCGGGCACCATCGTCCATGTTGCCATGGAGGGCAGATATGCAGGCTATCTGCTCATCGCCGATGTGGTCAAACCTCACAGTGCCGCTGCCATCAAGGGCCTGAAACAGGCCGGTGTCCGCAAGACGGTCATGCTGACCGGCGACGCGGAGCCTGTGGCAAAGGCCGTTTCCGCCGAGCTGGGTCTGGATGAATACCATGCAGGTCTGCTGCCCGGTGATAAGGTGGACCGGATCGAAACGCTCCTCGCCGCAAAGCAGCCCAAAGAAAACCTCGCTTTTGTGGGCGACGGCATCAACGATGCCCCGGTTTTGTCCCGTGCCGATGTGGGCATCGCCATGGGTGCTCTGGGCTCCGATGCTGCCATCGAGGCCGCTGACGTTGTCCTGATGGACGATGACCCGGCCAAGATCGCGCTGGCCATGCGCATTGCCCGCCGCACTCTGCGCATCGTGTATCAGAACATCGTGTTTGCTCTGGCGATCAAGTTTGCCTGCCTGGTGCTGGGCGCGCTGGGTCTGGCCAGCATGTGGACCGCCATCTTCGCCGATGTGGGCGTGATGGTGCTGGCTGTGCTGAACGCCACCCGTGCCCTGTACACCAAAGATCTTGCAAAAAAGAATGTGCAGTGACCGTGCTTTCTGCCCCCGCCTGAGCGCTGATGCCCCGGCGGGGGCTTTTCGCTGCCGGTGAATTGCATTCTGCCCGGAGTGATGGTACAATAGGACACAGTGACTCCCGCCGCCGGACGTTTTTCCGGCAGATAGATGGAAGAAAGAAGGCTTTTTATTATGAGCATGAACACGGTTCCTGAGCGTCTGGCCGCCCTGCGGGCTGCCATGAAGGCCAACGGCGTGGACGTTTATCTGATCCCGGTGGGTGACCCGCATTCCAGCGAGTACCTGCCCGACCATTACACCTCCCTGACCTATTTCTCCGGCTTCCACGGCGAAAACTCCAACTTCGTCGTCACCCCCACCGAGAGCGCTGTCTGGGCAGACGGCCGCTACTTTGTGCAGGCCGAAAAGGAAATCGCCGGTACCGAGATCCAGCTGATGCGGATGGGTGAGCCGGGCGTGCCCACCGTGGAGGAATACTGCGGCAAGGTGCTGCCTGAGAACGGCGTGCTGGGCCTGTGCGGCCTGACCGCTTCCTGCGGGCTGGTGCGCGGCGTGCAGAAGGAGCTGGATGCCAAGAAGGGCACCATCAAGACCCTGAACCTTGAGGATGAGCTGTGGACCGAGGGCCGCCCCGCCCGGCCTGCCACCCCGGCATGGATCCTGCCCAAGGAGTATGCAGGCTTCTCCCCTGCCGAAAAGCTGGAGCGCCTGCGCGGCAGGCTCAAGGAGCTGGGCTGCACCGCACAGCTGGTGGGCAAGCTGGATAATCTGGCCTGGCTGCTGAACCTGCGTGCCATGGATATCCAGTGCACCCCCTATGCCATGTCCTACTGCTATGTGACCCCGGAGCGCGCGGTGCTCTTCATCAATACCGCACGTCTGGGCGAGGAAGCTGCCGCAGAGCTCAAGGCCAACGGCGTGGAGATCCAGGAGTACGATGACGTGCTCAAGTTCCTGGCCGCTGAGACCGAGCCCCAGACCGTGCTGGCTGACCCTGCATCCGTGAACTTTGCCGTTTACGAGACCCTGCAGAACAACGCCGTCCTGACCGTGAAGGATGAGGCCGACCCCCTGCTGCCCATGAAGGGTGTGAAGAATGAGGTCGAGCTGGCTCACGACCGCGAAGCCCATCTGCGGGATGCGGTTGCCATGGTGCGGTTCCAGAAGGAGCTGGAAGAGCGTCTGGCTGCCGGGGAAGAGCTGACCGAGCTGACTGTGGACGAGATCCTCCACAAGTACCGCTCCGCACAGGACAAATTCATCGTGGAGAGCTTTGGCACCATTGCCGCCTACGGTGGAAACGCTGCCATGATGCACTACCACGCCACCGAGGAGGACCATGCCAAGCTGGAGCGCAAGGGCTTCCTGCTGGTGGACAGCGGTGCCACCTATCTGGACGGCACCACCGATATCACCCGCACCTACCCGCTGGGTGAGCTGACCGAGGACGAAAAGCTGTTCTACACCTGGACCCTGCAGTGCCACATCGACATCGCAAAGGCTATCTGGCTGAACTACTGCGACGGCCACATGCTGGATACCATCGCCCGTGAGCCGCTGTGGCAGCACCTCATCAACTACCGCTGCGGCACCGGCCACAGCGTCAGCTTTGTGGGCAACGTCCACGAGGGTCCCCACGCCCTGAACGGCCGCAACACCACGGTGTTCCAGCCGGGCATGATCATCACCGATGAGCCGGGCGTGTATGAGGCTGGTCAGGTGGGCATCCGCATTGAGAACGAGCTGGAGTGCTACCACAAGGCCGACAACCAGTACGGCACCTTCCTGGCCTTCCGTCCGCTGACCTTTGTGCCCATTGCCACCTCTCCTGTGGTGCCCGGTGTCCTGACCCGGGACGAGCTGGATTGGCTGAACGCCTACCACCGCGAAGTGTTTGAGAAGCTGGCTCCCCGCCTGAATGAAGAAGAGCGGGATTGGCTGGCAAAGAAGTGCGCTGCCATCGGAGCATAACCACAAAAAAGGGAGACCCCGCAGGGGGTCTCCCAATTTTGGTTTATTCATTCCGGTTTTTCCAATATTCCTTGGCTTCCTCAATGATCTTTTTGAAGGGGCCGGAGGGGTAGGTGCTCTCGGCGATATCCACCAGGAACTTATACAGCTGGGGCCGCACCTCCTCGTACATCCCAAGGCGGGTGTAGAGGTCTTTATAATACCGGAACGTCTGGATCTTGTTCTGCACAATGGAGGCCGGGTTGATCTGGGTGTGGCAGATGCTCTGGGGATTCTGGACGTAGTAGTAACCGGCTTTGTCAATGGAGACGAAGGTCTCGGCATACTGGATATACTGCATGTTGAACACCAGATCCTCGGCCCATTTCAGCTCGCTGGTGAACTGGATGTCATTGCCGGTGAGCAGGATGCGGCGGTAGAGCTTGTTCCAGAGCACACTGTAAAAGTAGGAGGCGGGCTTGTCCATCAGCCGCAGGGCAAAGGTGTCCTTGTCGTAGACCCCGGCGGGCAGGAAACCGTATTCCCGCACCTCAGGGGGCCGGGCAACACTCATCACGCCCAGATTGTCCTCCAACTTTTCCAGCACCTGCTCGGGCTTTGTGGCCCCGGCGGGGATCACCATCTTGTAGGGCGCAATCACAAGGTCTGCGTGGTGCGTCTCGGCGGCTTCCACCAGATGCTGGGTGAAGTCCGGGTCGATGTAGTCATCGCTGTCCACGAACTGGACATACTCGCCCCCGGCCAGCTTCAGGCCCAGGTTGCGGGTGTCGGACACGCCGGAGTTCTCCTTGTCCACCAGCACGATGCGGCTGTCCCTGGCACGGAACTCCTCACACACGGGCAGGCTGTGATCCTTGGAGCCATCGTTCAGGATGATGAGTTCGATGTTTTTATAGGTCTGGTCCAGGATGCTGCCGATGCAGCGGGCCAGATGATTCTGAGCGTTGTATACGGGCAGGATGATGCTGACGAGCGGCTGATCCATGGCGGTGTCCCCCATTTCTTTTTTCGTCCATAATACTCCCTCATGGCGCAAAAATCAAGCGCTGTGCAGAGAGAAAGGAGGAGCGGATATGATCTTTCACATTGCGGTGTGCAGCCCGGACCCTGTGCTGCGGGGCCGGGTGCAGCGCCACTGCATGGAATATTATGCCCGCCGGGCCGATGCCTGCATCGTGGAGCAGCTGGAAAGCACAGCGGCCCTGCTGCAGCAGGAGAAAGCAGGCTCCCGGTACGAGCTCTACCTCATTGAGCTGCCTGCCGCCAACCCGTGCAGCGGCCTGCAGGCGGCGGCAGAGCTGCGCCGCCGGGGTGTGCGGGCCCCGCTGGCCTTTCTGGCCCACACCACGGCCTATGCCTACGAAGCGTTCCGGGTGGACGCGATGCAGTACCTGCATATCCCGTTCCGTCCGGAGCAGCTGACGGCCCTGCTGGACCGGGCCACCGAGCCGGAATACGGCCCGGTCATCCCGGTCACCACGGCCATGGGCCTGCGGGCCCTGCCCTTTGCGGACATCGAGTATCTGGAGTGCACCCACCATGTGGTGCACTACCACCTTGCCAGCGGCGAGGACGTGGCCTCCCTCTCCCTGCGGGTTCCCTTTTCCGAGGTGGCAAAGCCCCTGCTGGCCGATGCCCGTTTTCTGCAGCCTCACCGCTCCTATGTGGTCAACCTTGCCGCTGCCGCCCAGCTCTCCTCCGGGGAGCTCTGGATGCGCAGCGGGGCACGGGTGCCCATCCCCCGGGGGCGCGAACCCGCCGTAAGGGCGGCGTTCCGGGCGTTTCTGGAAGGGTAAGGTGTCTTACAGGAGCAGCTCGTTTTCTTTGCGGTCGGAGCAGCGGGCTCTCAGGAAATCGGTCACCCGCGCGACAATGACGGCATCCACAGACCGGGCGTGAACCGGACAGCGGAAAACACAACGCATACAGGTAATGCACTTGGACGGATCGGTAACGGTGAAGTTATCGTAGGAAATGGCTCCCACAGGGCATTCCCGTGCGCAAAGCCCGCAGGAAATGCAATTGGCATTGACAGTGGGAATCAGCCCGGCCCGCTTCGCTTTGCAGTTGTGCTCTCCGGGAATTGGCGGGCAGGTATCGGAGCCGGAAGTGAATTTTTCGAGGATCTGCTTGCCGAAAGCGGTCAGCTGCTGGCAATCGGCATCGTCCGGACGGCCGGCGGCAAATTCAGGCAGCAGACTGTGTGCCGCAACGGCAGAAACTGTGGCAATGGGCTGGAACCCGGCGTTCCGGGCATAGTCTTCCATCTGGGCAAGGGTGTTATCAACGGCACGGTTGCCGTAGACTGCTGCCAGGGCGCAGCGGGCACCATTGCCCTGTAAGAGTGCCAGACGATCCAGAGCGGGCTGAGGTGCCATGGCTTCAAAAGCTGGCATGGCAATCAGAACGAGGTCATCTGCGCTGAATGGAATGGCAGGTGCGGTAAAGTTCTGTGCGGACAAATCGATGGTCTGCACATTCGGCCAGGTCTGAGTGATCGCTTTTGCAACACGTTCCGTGCCGCCGGTGGGGCTGAAAATGAGTTGGAAGCAGTTCATAAGAAAATCCTCCTTGATGTAAAAAATAAAACTACATCTTAAAATGGAGTATACCACTGAAAAGATGTAGTGTCAATATTTACACCAAAAGGGAAATGCGATAAAATAAGAGAGGGAGGGCTGCGCCTATGCACATCAGCAATAAATGTTCCATTGCGGTGCACTGTCTGGTTTTTCTTTCAGAGTACGGTGAAAGGGAAAAAGTGACCAGTGAACTGCTTTCATGTTCGACAGGGTGCAACCCGGTCACCATTCGGAATATCCTCAGTGCCCTGAAAAAAGACGAGATCATCACGGTAAAGCCCGGCACGGGCGGTGCGGCGCTTGCTCTGCCGCCGGAGAAGATCGATCTGTATCGGATCTGTTCCGTCGTAGACCCGGAGGCAATTGATAAAATGATCGGGATCCATGGTTCTCCTTCGCCCTTTTGTCCGGTGGGCCGGAACATCGGCAATGTGCTGGGGAAAACTTATGACACACTGAAAAACAATCTGATCGCCAGTATGAAAACCATCACGCTGGAACAGATCTTGTCCGATTATCACGAGGTTCTGAAAAAAGAGAAAAACTAAAAAGAACTGGAAATATAAAACCCCGCCTTTTTTGGCGGGGTTTTATTGCTGTATCCTTATATCTTATTCCAGTCCAGCTCCGTCCAGTCGGTCAGGAACTGGTCGCTGACCTCCCGCAGGGCGGGCTCATCGGACTTGCTGGCGGCATCGGCGATGCCGATGACGCGGAAGCCTGCGTCGTGGGCGGTGCGGGCGGCGTAGAGGGAATCTTCACAGACAACACACCGGTTGGGGTCAGTGCCGCCCAGGCGTGCAAGGGTCTGGAAAAATACATCCGGCCTGCTCTTGTGGAGCGCTCCCTGTGCCTCCACATAGAAGTCGAAATATTCATCGATGCCCAAACGGGTGAGCACGGTGCGGCACTGGGCGCTCCAGGTGTTGGAGCAGATGCACATGTGGGCACCCTCGGCCTTCAGGCGGGCCAGCAGCTCCCGCACGCCGGGCTTGAGCTCCACGGTCTCGTAGAGCTTGGTGATAACATCCCACATCACATCGTTGTAGTCCTCCATTTTCAGGGGCAGGTCATACTCCCGGATGAGGTAGGCCGCGCCATCGGCCATGCCCATGGTCAGGAGCGTTTTGTGGAGGTCAGATTTTGGGGTGCGGCCATAGCGGGCCAGCAGGGCATCGGGCGCACCCTCCCATACCACGGTCATGCTGTCGGTCAGGGTGCCGTCCATATCAAAGATCCAGTTGTTGCAGTGCATTGTTTTACCTCCACCATCGTTTCACACAAGTTAACAAAATTATACCATGGATTTTGTTCCAAAAACAGGGAGAATTTTTCCGGAAAATATGGTATACTTCTGACAGATTTCCAAAGAATGACTAGGAGGCGTTCCAGATGGCACAGAATGATACCCCGGTCAAGGCACTGGTGCTGGCAGGCGGCGGTGCGCGCGGCAGCTATCAGGTGGGTGTGTGGCGTGCCCTGACCGAGCTGGGCTGGCGGCCCCAGATCATCACCGGTACCAGTGTGGGCAGCCTGAACGGTGCCATGTTTGCGCTGGACCTGTACGAAACGGCCCGGGATATGTGGATGAGCATTCGCAGCCAGGACGTGATGGAGCTGCCGGAGGAAAACGCCGACCTCTCTGAGCTGCACGCCTTCCTGCGGGAAGTGGTGCGGGACGGTGGCATGGACGTGACCCCGCTGGAAGAGATCGTGGAGCGGGTGCTGGATGAGGATGCCCTGCGGGCTTCGCCCATCCGGTTCGGTCTTGTCACCGTGGAAAAGCGGGGGCTGAAGCCCCGGGAGCTGACGCTGGAGGATATCCCGGTGGGCAAGGTGAAGGATTACCTGCTGGCCTCGGCCGCCTGTTTCCCCGCCCTGAGGGCAAAGCAGATCGACGGGGTGCAGTTCCTGGATGGCGGCTACCGGGACAATATGCCCACCGCGCTGGCCCAGAAGATGGGCGCGGAGGAACTGGTCTGTGTTGATCTGGAAGGGGTGGGCATCACCCTGCCCAACCGCACCGGCCTGCCCACCACTATGATCCGCAGCTACTGGGAGCTGGGGGATATCCTCCACTTTGACCCCGATACCGCCAGACGGAACATGGAGCTGGGCTACTACGATACCCGCCGTGCCATGGGATACCTGCGGGGCTGCGCCTATGCCGTTTCCACCAGCGCCGAGAGCTGTGAGGATGCCGCCGCCTTTGCGTGGAAATTCCAGCAGGTGCAGAAGGCGGTGCGGGAAAAATACCCCGTGACCCTGACAGCGGATGCGGCCCTGCTGCTGGCCAACATGAAGGATGCCCAGCTGGCCCCGCTGGAAGCTGCCGCCGAGGATGCGGGCGTGGACCCCACCGTGTTCTATACCACCCGGACGCTGGCGGAAGCCTTTTTGGAAAAATGCGACCGGGAGCGCATCGAGAGCTTTGCGCCCCTGTTTGAGGGCAGCGGCAATGCGGCACAGGCCGCACGGGCTGCTCTGCTGCCCAATACGTTCTTACAGGCATTGGTCTGCCGTGCCCTTACCGGGCCGGTACTGCCGGAGGTGATCGAGGAATGAAGGTCTATCAGGGACACAGCGCCTCGCCGGGCCTTGTGATGGGACAGGTGAGCCGGTTGGAGCGCTGGCACGAAAATTTTGCCACCGGGCCGTTCAACGCGGAACGGGAACAGCGCCTGCTGGAAAACGCTGTCCGGACAGCCCAGCGTGAGCTGGACGGCATGGCAGACCGCAGCGGCCCTACGGAGCAGGCCATCTTCCTGTTCCAGAGCATGATGCTGGAAGATGAAGGCTTTATGAACGAGGTCAAATTCCAGATCAAGGCGGGCATCAGCGCTGCCGAAGCCATGTACCGTGCGGGCAACCGCTATGCAGAGCAGCTTGCTGCCATGGAGGACAACGCCTACATGCAGCTGCGCAGTGCAGATATTCTGGATGCCGCCCGCCGCGTGGTGAACGTGCTGACCAACCGTCCCCGGGTCTGGCTGGCACTGGATCACCCGGTGATCCTAGCGGCAGAGATGCTGATGCCCAGCGATCTGTTCAGCGTTCCGGCGGGAATGATCCTGGGCATCATCACTTCGGAAGGCAATAAGCAGAGCCACGCGGCGATCATTGCGCGGGCCATGCACATTCCCTGCGTGGTGCAGGTGGGACGGGAGTTTCTGGACGACTGCGACGGCCGCACCGTGGTGCTGGATGCCAACAACGGCGAGTGCATCCTGGACCCGGATGCCAACACCCGCCAGCAGGCGGTCAGCCGCATCTGCGAGCTGCAGTGGGAGAGCGCGGAAGCCGCCCGCATCAGCGTCCTGCCCAACCGGACAAAGGATGATGTGCCGTTTGAGCTCCTGGCCAACTGCTACGGGCAGGAGGATATTGAATCGGCGCTGCAGGCAGGCGCTTCCGGCGTGGGTCTGCTGCGCAGCGGCTATATGATGCTGCCGGGCCGCCCGGTGGACGAGCAGGAGCAGTTCGTGTTCTATCAGTCCTGCATTGCCGCCGCAAAGGGCGGTGTGGTAACAGTGCGCACCTTTGATTTTGGTGTGGACCGCGCCATGGCCGATATCCATAGGGGGCTGGAATCCTCCAAGCTGGGCCTGCGGGGCATCCGCAGCAGCCTGCGCCAGACCCATCAGTTTGAGACGCAGATCTGCGCCCTGCTCCGGGCGGCAGCCCACGGCCCCCTGCGGGTCATGTTCCCCATGGTGACCAACCTCGAAGATTGGGATGAGGCCATGCGGCTGGTAGCGCACTGCCGCCAGCTGCTGCGGGAGCGCGGGGAGGAGTTTGACCCGAACACGCCCTTTGGCGTGATGTTCGGGGTGCCCTCGGCCTGTCTGACGGCAGAGGAATTCGTGGAGCACGGGTGCAATTTCTTTGTTATCGAGACGAACGACCTGACCCAGTACACCCACGCGGTGGATCGGGATATCTCCATTGCCGAGCGCTACTACCGCCCGGCCAGCCACGCAATGAAAAAGCTCATCCGCATGGTAGTGGAGGCTGCCCGGGAGGGCGGGATCCCCGTGACCATCTGCGGCAGCGCGGTGGGCAATCCGGCCAACACCCTGCAATATCTGCAGCTGGGCCTGCGGAGCTTCTCGGTCAGCCCGCAAAACCTCATTGAGGTGAAAAAAGCGCTGATGAACGCGAAAATAAAGTAAACAAAAAGGACGGCATACGCCGTCCTTTTTGTATATGTGGAAATAAAAATTACTCCAAGTTGCCCGTCAGGGTCATCACGGCAGAGAGCACCGCCAGCGGGGCGGTCTCGCACCGGAGGATGCGGGGGCCGAGGCCCACCGTTTTCACACCGGCGTTGGCGGCCATTTCAGCCTCTTCCACGGCAAAGCCGCCCTCTGCACCGGTGATGAGGGCGATCTTCAGCCGCTGGCCGTTGGCAGGCTGTGCGTCTGCCAGCAGCTGGCGCAGGGGAGCGCCGCCCAGCTCGTAGCAGAAGAGCACGAGATCGTACCCTTCCAGGCTGCGGCAGAGGGCCCCGAAATTGGGCAGAGGCAGGGCGACATCCGGCAGCACGCCCCGGCCGCACTGCTTGGCGGCTTCAAAGGCGATGCGGTTGTAGCGCTCGTTTTTCTGCTCCTCCTTTTTGGGGGCGGCCACGCAGTA
>ENA-UOJL01001362-UOJL01001362.1-human-gut-metagenome-genome-assembly--contig:-P47-NODE-1362-length-26369-cov-6.388310_pt1 | contig 26369 bp, 17 predicted proteins | sample MGYA00242347_ERZ723894 | MGnify/ENA metagenome assembly ERZ723894
CATTGTCCCTTTGGAATCCCATTATTAGTCAAAAATTACTTTTTCGACAGACTGACCTGAGAAGATTATGTCTCTTCTCAGGTTTTTATTATATCAAAGATATACACTAATTGCGCACAGATTATATATCACTTATCTTCACAATAAATTATTACATAATCCTCTCCCAATTCTTCAATTAAACGTTTATATCCTTCTTTAGCTTTAGTATAAAACTGTTCCTCCTCTTCTTTTGTCCAGAGTAACGGATCTGGCGGATAGCTCCAATCTAACGCTTTATCGTGTTCAATACCTAATTCACATAAAAACTGTACTAAATCCTGAGAGATCGGCAATTCAGATAGTTTCACATCATACCCGAATTTATCTTTTGTAAAATCATCATTTGACCACAAACATGGACAAAAATTTTCACTACATCCCCATTCAAACCAATATTTGAAAGTATATTTCGCCATATCATCCCTCCGTAAATTTCAATTTATCATTGAGTTAATTATACCACTGAAAATTAGAAAAGTCAACGTCTAAAAAGCCGCTTTTGACACATTGTATCAAAAACGGCTTTTTAATATTATAATAAATTTTCTTACATAAGCTCGCAGATAAGATTAGAAAATTCAACAGGATTTTCAATACTCATGCCCTCGATGAGAAGAGCCTGAGTGTAGAGAAGCTGAGCGTATTTACCAAGCTTTTCGCTGTCCCCTGCTTCGCTGATCGATTTAAGCTTGTCGAAAATCTGATGTTCCGGATTTATCTCAAGAACTCTCTGAGCATGGATTTTCTGATCAGTCGGCATTGAATTGAGAACCTTTTCCATTTCAAGAGAAATTTCTCCCTCGCTTGTAAGGCAAACAGGATGCGATTTCAGTCTATGCGAAAGAATAACCTTCGTCACCTTACCCTCAAGAGCCTTTGCAAGTTCATCGAGCATTCCGGAATTTTCTTCCTCCTTAGCCTTGATCTCATCCTGCTTTTCAGCATTTTCAAGACCAAGATCATCGGCGGAAACTGACTTGAACTCCTTATCCTTATACTTTGCAAGAGTTTTAACTGCAAATTCGTCGATATTGTCGGTCAGATAGAGAATCTCAAAGCCGTTATCCTTAACAAGCTCGGTCTGCGGGAGCTGTTCTATGCGAGCAACGCTCTCGCCTGTAGCGTAGTAAATGTACTTCTGCTCCTCACGCATTGCTGTTACATATTCGTCAAGAGTAACAAGCTTCTGCTCGTTCGAGGATGTAAAGAGAAGCAGATCCTGAAGCTTTTCCTTATTCATACCGTAATCGCTGTAAATGCCGTATTTAAGCTGAAGTCCGAACGCTTTCCAGAATTCCTCATACTTTTCACGCTCGTTTTTGAGCATCTTTTTAAGTTCGTTGCCGATTGTTTTCTCAATGCTCTTTGCGATAACTTTAAGTTGTCTGTCATGCTGGAGCATTTCACGGGAAATATTCAGCGACAGATCCTCGGAATCGACAAGTCCCTTAACAAAGCTGTAATAATCAGGGAGAAGATCGGAGCATTTATCCATGATAAGAACGCCGTTTGAATAAAGCTGGAGTCCCTTTTCGTACTCTTTAGAATAGAAATCATACGGAGCTTTTGACGGTATATAGAGCAGAGCATTATAATTTGCGTTGCCCTCGTTCTTTACATGAGAATATTTAAGAGGCTCGTTGTAATCATAGAATTTCTCGGTATAAAAATGCTTATAGTCCTCTTCTTTAAGCTCGGTCTTGTTCTTTTTCCAGAGCGGAACCATACTGTTGAGGGTTTCAACCTCGATATATTCCTCATATTCAGGTGCTTTTCCGGCTTCCTTATCCTCTTCCGACTGCTCAACAGGACGGCTGTGAGTTACCTCCATTTTGATAGGGAAGCGGATATAGTCCGAATACTTCTTGATAAGAGATTTCAGACGGTACTGGTCGAGAAAATCAGAATAATTCTCATCATCGGTATCGTCAAGAAGTTCGAGGATGATTTCTGTTCCGGCAGAAGCTTTGTCAGCTTCGGATATAGTGTAACCGTCAACGCCCTCTGATTCCCACTGATAAGCCTTATCGCTGCCATAAGCCTTTGAAATAACCTTAACCTTTTTAGCTACCATGAAAGCCGAATAGAATCCAACACCAAACTGACCGATGATCTGGTTATCCTCTTCAAGCTTGTTTTCATTTTTGAACTTGAATGAACCGCTGTTTGCGATAGTTCCAAGATTGTTTTCAAGCTCTTCCGCAGTCATACCGATACCGTTATCGGCAATTTTAAGCGTTCTGGCATCCTTATCAGCTGTTATCCAGATAGCAAAATCATCCTTGTTAAGCCCAACCTTATCGTCAGTCAGGGACTTAAAATAAAGCTTGTCGATAGCGTCGCTTGCATTAGAGATAAGCTCTCTGAGGAAAATTTCCTTATGTGTATAAATTGAATGAATCATCATTTCGAGGAGTCTTTTCGACTCGGCTTTGAACTGCTTTGTTTCCATTTCAACATCTCCATAGTAAATTTTATATCGGAAGCAAATTCCGATTAGCACTCTCTGTACCCGAGTGCTAACTATAGTATATAACTTTTCAATGGAAAAATCAAGTATGCGAGACTAATGTTTACATTTTATTCATATTTGAGTGCAAAATGTGCGGAAACTTATTTTCCGCACATGATTTTATATTATTATACATAAGCTCCCAACAATTTTCCGTCCACTCCTCGGATTATAAGATATGGCGATGTTCCGGTATGATGATGAGCTCTTCCATCTTCTGTTTTTCCAGAAGGAAGAACTGCCACAACTACCCATGCATCATACTTTTCATAATAAGTTGCTGAATATGGCGGTTTATCCCGTTCAAACTTTATTTGCTTTCCATTTTCAACAAAAAAATCCGCCTCTAAATAATCAATAAATTCTTGTCCCATTACTTCAAGAAATACGGCTCTTCCCTTTTCTTTTGCATTTTCCTCTGAATCAATACTTCCTAAAATTCTTTCAGAAAGACGATCATCTTCAAAAAGTCGTTCAATAGCACTTATCCTAATATCTGCATCCTGTTCTGCATTTTTCTCATCATAATAAGCGTTATGACCGTAATACTCCAGACAAATTGCTTCAACAATTTGCCTTTCTTCATCATTTTCGGCAAATTCTGTAGTTGTAGTTTCAGTTGTGGGAACTTCTGTTGTCAAGACTAATTTTGTTGTCGTGGTAATAATTTTGCTCACGGAAGTTTCCGTCACATCAGTTGCTCCACAGTCAAATTATCATTTTCAGAATTCACGAAAGTTCTGTTCTCGTCTGATTTTCTGCAGGAAACTGTCATAAAACAAAATATCAGAGCTGATAAAATTATCGCTGAAATATTAAATCTTCTTTTCATTTATTGTACCTTAATTCCATAAAATTTAATATAAAAATCACGTCCCGAAAATTCAGAACGTGAAACTGTTGGTGGTAAATCACTGTTGGTACGCCTGACAGGAATCGAACCTGCGCACATGGCGTCGGAGGCCACTGCTCTATCCCCTGAGCTACAGGCGCAAATACTACCTTAATATTATACCAGGAAATCACAAATAATGCAAGCCTTTTGTATATTGTTATAAAATTAAATTTATCTCTCAAAACCTAAAGATGTCAAAAAGGACGAACTTATTACAGTTCGCCCTTTATTTTTATTATATTATAGGATTTGTTATCGGACTAACATTCTGCGGAGAATTGTGATCTGTGTAGCCCTCATTCTTAACAACTTCAACACGGTTGTAGCACTCCATACCTGTTCCGGCAGGAATAAGCTTACCGATAATAACGTTTTCTTTAAGTCCGAGGAGCTTATCGCTCTTGCCTCTGATAGCCGCATCTGTAAGAGCCTTTGTAGTCTCCTGGAATGAAGCTGCTGACATAAAGCTGTCGGAATTCGATGAAGCCTTAGTAATACCCTGAAGAACAGGACTTGTCTGAACGAGCTGGAGATCATACTCACCTGCATCAATTCTTGCCTGAATTTCCTCATTGATAGTGTCAATTTCCTTGCGGTCAACAAGAGTTCCGGGAAGGAGATAACTGCTTCCTGTTTCCTCAACCTTGACCTTTCTAAGCATCTGACGAACAATAACTTCAATATGCTTATCGTTGATATCAACACCCTGTAAACGGTAAACCTTCTGAACTTCATTGATGATATAGTTCTGAACAGCCTGTATTCCGAGAATATTAAGGATATCAGTCGGATAAACGTTACCTTCAGTAAGACGAGTGCCCTTTTCGATGTATTCGCCCTCCTGAACTCTGATCTTGAGGTTATAAGGAATCATATAGCTTTCAGACTCGCCTGTCTCATCACTTGTAACTATGATGTTGCGAGTTGTCTTAACTTCTTCAATGTGAATCTTTCCTGAGATTTTTGAAAGAATAGCTGCACCCTTAGGACGTCTGCTCTCGAAAAGTTCCTCAACACGAGGGAGACCCTGTGTGATATCTTCCGCATCGGCAGAGGCAACGCCTCCGGTATGGAAGGTTCTCATCGTAAGCTGAGTACCAGGCTCGCCGATAGACTGAGCTGCTATTACGCCGACAGCTTCGCCGACCGATACAACGTTGTTAAATGCAAGGTTGACTCCGTAGCACTTTGCACATACTCCGGTTCTTGCTTTACAGGTGAGAACAGAACGGATAACGATCTTCTCAATGCCTGTGTCTGCAATTTTCTTAGCGTCGGCATCTGTTATCATTTTATTGCGTGAAACGATAAGCTCGCCGGATTCGTCACGAAGATCCTCTGCAAGGAATCTTCCGATGAGACGCTCTTCAAACGGTTCAACAATTTCGTTGCCGTTTCTGATCTCAAATACTTCAATACCGTCTGTAGTACCGCAGTCCTCTTCACGGATAATAACGTCTTGAGAAACGTCAACAAGACGACGTGTAAGGTAACCCGAGTCTGCTGTACGAAGAGCCGTATCGGCAAGTCCCTTACGAGCGCCTCGTGATGCGATAAAGTATTCGAGGATGTTAAGACCTTCACGGTAGTTAGCTCTGATCGGGATCTCGATAACCGTACCGGACGTATTTGCGATAAGTCCACGCATACCGGCAAGCTGACGGATCTGTGAAATAGAACCACGGGCACCGGAATCCGCCATCATCCAGATTGGATTATATCTGTCGAAATTAGCTTTAAGAGCCTTTGTTACGTCATCTGTAGTATTTGTCCAAAGAGAGATAATCTTTTTGGTTTTTTCCTGAGCCGAGATATAACCGTACTCGTATTCGGTTGTGATCTGCTCAACTTCCTTGTCGGCTTCGGCAAGAATCTCCTTTTTCTGCGGAGGAATCGTAGCGTCGCAGACAGCAACGGTAAGAGCTGCTCTTGTTGAATATTTATATCCAAGAGCCTTGATTCTGTCAAGAACCTCGGATGTTGTAGTTGTTCCGTGAATCTTGATGCAGCGTTCGATGATATCGGAAAGCTGTTTCTTTCCAACGAGGAAAGCAATCTCAAGATCGAACTGCTTATCGGAATTTGTTCTGTCAACGTAGCCGAGATTCTGCGGGATATTTTCGTTGAAGATAAGTCTTCCGACAGTTGCATTGATAATTTTTGAAACCTTTTTATCTCCGATATCCTTTGTGATCTTGACCCTGATGCTTGCATGAAGCGAAACGTCGTGCTCATTGTAAGCCATAAGAGCCTCGTTTACATCACGGAAAACCTTGCCCTCGCCGGGTTCGCCTGGCTTTTCCATAGTAAGGTAGTAAGAACCGAGAACCATATCCTGCGAAGGAACGGCAACAGGCTTACCGTCAGATGGTTTTAAGAGGTTATTTGCAGCAAGCATAAGGAAACGTGCCTCTGCCTGAGCTTCTGCTGAAAGAGGAAGATGAACAGCCATCTGGTCGCCGTCGAAGTCGGCATTGAATGCTGAACATACAAGCGGATGAAGCTTGATTGCACGTCCCTCAACGAGAATAGGCTCAAACGCCTGAATGCCAAGACGGTGAAGCGTGGGGGCACGGTTAAGCATTACCGGATGATCCTTGATAACGTCTTCAAGAGCGTCCCAGACCTTATTGTCGGCACGGTCGATAAGCTTTCTTGCGCTTTTTATATTGGCAATAGCCTTTTTGTCAACAAGTCTTTTCAGAACGAACGGCTTGAAAAGCTCGAGAGCCATTTCCTTCGGAAGTCCGCACTGATACATTTTAAGCTCCGGTCCTACAACGATAACCGAACGTCCGGAATAGTCAACACGCTTACCGAGAAGGTTCTGACGGAAACGTCCCTGCTTACCTTTAAGCATATCGGAGAGCGACTTCAGCGCACGGTTGCTCGGACCTGTAACAGGTCTGCCGTGTCTGCCGTTATCGATAAGAGCGTCAACTGCTTCCTGAAGCATTCTCTTTTCGTTTCTTACGATGATATCAGGAGCGTCAAGCTCAAGCATTCTTTTAAGACGATTGTTTCTGTTGATAACACGTCTGTAGAGATCATTAAGGTCGGATGTTGCATAACGTCCGCCGTCGAGCATTATCATAGGACGGATATCCGGAGGAATTACCGGAACAACATCAAGTATCATCCATTCAGGCTTATTTCCGGAAAGACGGAAAGCCTCGATGATCTGGAGTCTTTTCAGGATCTTGACCTTTTTCTGTCCTGCCGGAAGTCCGACAAGTTCAGCTTTAAGGTCGTCTGCAACGATCTCGATATTATTTCTCCAGTCGATATCCTCAAGCTCTGCGAACTTGCGGCACTCGTCGCATTCGCATTCCGTAGGCTTATTGAAGCACTGAACCTTTTTGCCGCCTAACGAGATCTTGCCCATTTCGGCAAGTCTTGTTTTATGAGTATCATATCTTGCCGGATCGTATTCGTTAAGAAGCTTTTTTATAGCCTCTGCACCCATTTCGGCTTTGAAATCATCGCCGTATTTTTCAAGATACGAGAGGTACTCCTTTTCGGAAAGGAGCTGTTTTTTCACAAGCTCGGTATTGCCCGGATCGATTACGATATATTTCGTAAAATAGAGGATTTCTTCAAGTCTTTTCTGAGATATCTCAAGAACCTGTCCTATTCTGGAAGGAGTTCCCTTGAAGTACCAGATATGGGAAACCGGAGCTGCAAGCTCGATATGTCCCATTCTTTCACGGCGGACTCTTGCTCTTGTAACTTCAACGCCGCATCTGTCGCAGACCTTGCCCTTAAAGCGTATCTTCTTGAATTTACCGCAGTGACATTCCCAGTCTTTTGTTGGTCCGAAAATTCTCTCGCAGAAAAGACCGTCACGTTCCGGCTTCTGAGTTCTGTAATTTATAGTTTCAGGTCTTTCAACAACGCCGTAAGACCAGCTTCTTATCTGTTCCGGCGATGCAAGACCAATTTTAATTGATTCAAAAGTTGTAAATTCCAAACTGCTACCTCCTGCAAATTTAGTAAGGTATTAGAGCACCTGTTTTCCGGCAGAATCGTCTCTGCCGGAGCATAGCAATCTTTATTGTTTAAGGCTTGTTTATCAGATCATCAGTCTTCGTCGGACGAATCATCAAGACTGAAGCTATCGAAAAGATCGTCATCGTCGTCGCCGATAGCAAAATCATCTTCGTCATCCTCATCATCGTCAAAGCTGAATTCATCTGATTCATCAACTGAAGTGAAAGTATCGTCATCGTCGTCGCCGTCGAGTGAGAAGCCTGCGTCTCCGATATCGCTGTCGGAGTAGCTTGTGCTGTCGCCTGTTTCCTCATCTGCGAACGTCTCGCCGGCAGGCATCGGATCGTCGTCATCAAAGCTCTGTTTAAGGTCGATCTCTTCCTGATTAGCGTCAAGAACACGAACATCGAGACAAAGCGACTGCATTTCCTTGATAAGAACCTTGAACGATTCCGGAATGCCCGGTGTAGGAACATTCTGTCCCTTAACGATAGCCTCATAGGTGTTTACACGTCCGATCGTATCATCAGACTTAACAGTAAGGATTTCCTGAAGCGTATAAGCTGCGCCGTAAGCTTCAAGCGCCCAGACTTCCATTTCTCCGAAACGCTGACCGCCGAACTGAGCTTTACCACCCAGAGGCTGCTGCGTAACGAGAGCGTATGGTCCGACAGAACGTGCATGAATCTTATCGTCAACAAGGTGGTGGAGTTTAAGATAATACATATAACCAACAGTAACACGATTATCGAATTTCTCACCGGTACGTCCGTCATAGAGAGTAAACTTACCGTCTTCGTTCATTTCAAGAGCCTTTGGATTGATAACCTTATCCATAGCGTTAAGCTCGAAAATGTCATCACGGTGATCTTTATTTTTTTCATTTGCTTCACGGAAGCAGGCACGGATATCATCCTCGTGAGCGCCGTCGAATACAGGAGTCATTATATGCCAGCCAAGAGCCTTACAAGCCATACCGAGGTGAACTTCAAGAACCTGACCGATATTCATACGGGAAGGTACGCCCAGCGGGTTAAGAACGATATCAAGCGGAGTTCCGTCCGGAAGGAAAGGCATATCCTCTTCCGGAAGAATACGGGATACAACGCCCTTGTTTCCGTGACGTCCAGCCATTTTATCGCCGACAGTGATCTTACGTTTCTGAGCGATATAGCAGATAACACGCATATTTACGCCTGCGCTCAATTCATCGCAGTTTTCTCTTGTGAATACCTTAACGTCAACGATTACGCCTGATTCGCCGTGTGGAACTTTAAGTGAATTATCCCGGACTTCTCTTGCCTTTTCACCGAAAATAGCACGAAGAAGTCTTTCCTCGGCAGTAAGTTCTGTTTCGCCCTTAGGAGTTACCTTGCCGACAAGGATATCGCCGGAATTAACTTCCGAACCAATACGTATGATACCGTTTTCGTCAAGATTTGCAAGAGCGTCGTCGCCGACATTCGGAATATCACGGGTGATCTCTTCCGGACCGAGCTTCGTATCACGGCATTCGATCTCGTACTCCTCGATATGAACGGATGTGAATACGTCCTCACGAACAAGACGCTCGTTAAGAAGAACAGCGTCCTCGTAGTTGTAACCCTCCCATGTCATGAATCCGATGAGAGCATTTTTTCCGATCGATATTTCGCCGTTTGACGTTGCGGGACCGTCTGCAAGAACGTCGCCTTTTTTAACTTTTTCACCAACAGTTACGATAGGACGCTGATTTACGCAGGTTCCCTGGTTTGAACGCTTGAACTTGATAAGCTCGTATTTATGCTCGATTCCGTCAGTACCGATAAGATGTATCTTATCAGCGTCAACATAGGTTACAGTACCGTCGCAGTCAGCAACGATACAAACTCCGGAGTCAACGGCAGCCTTATATTCCATACCGGTTCCAACGAAAGGACGCTCTGTTTTGAGAAGCGGAACAGCCTGCTTCTGCATATTAGCTCCCATAAGCGCACGGTTAGCGTCGTCATTTTCGAGGAACGGTATCATAGAAGTTGCAATAGAAACGACCATTTTAGGCGAAACGTCCATGTAATCGACAGTTTCCCTCGGACATTCAAGGATCTGGTCACGGTAACGGGCGTTTACACGAGGTCTTGCAAGCTTGCCGTCCTCTGTAAGAGGTTCGTTTGCCTGAGCGACGATGAAGTTATCCTCAACGTCGGCAGTCATGTAGACAACGTCGTTTGTAACGATGCCGGTTGCTTTGTCAACCTTTCTGTAAGGCGCTTCGATAAAGCCGTATTCGTTGATTCTTGCAAAAGTAGCAAGGTAAGAAATAAGTCCGATGTTAGGGCCTTCAGGAGTTTCGATAGGGCACATTCTTCCGTAATGGCTGTAGTGAACGTCACGAACCTCGAATCCGGCACGGTCTCTCGAAAGTCCTCCGGGACCGAGGGCTGAAAGTCTTATTTTATGAGTAAGCTCGGAAAGAGGATTAATCTGATCCATGAACTGTGAAAGCGGCGAGGAACAGAAGAATTCCTTCATAGCCGAAGAAATAGGTCTTATATTGATAAGAGACTGTGGAGTGAGCGTATTCACATCCTGAGTCTGGATATTCATTCTTTCACGGATACTTCTTTCCATTCTTGCGTATCCGATTCTGAACTGATTCTGGAGAAGTTCTCCTACGCTTCTGATACGTCTGTTGCCGAGGTGGTCGATATCATCGACTGTGCCGACTCCTTCGCAAAGATTAAGGAAGTAGCTTATAGTAGCGTAAATATCATCGAGAATAATATGCTTTGGAACAAGCTCGTCGGCACGCTTTTTGATATTTTCTTCAAGCTCTTCCGCATCGGCAGAAGTCTCCATTATCTCTCTGAGAACCTTATACGAAACCTTTTCATTAATACCGTATTTAGCTGCGTCAAAGTCGATATATCCTGCAATATCGACCATGCCGTTACCGATTATCTTAGCGGTTCTCTCAACCATACGGATAGAAGTTTCGCCACGTTCGTCGGTGAAATACTCCTTTGCCTCAACGTTTACAAAAGCGTAGTAAACGCCTGCCTGTTCGATCTCGCAGGCTTTTTCGTATGAAACTGTTTCGCCCTCGTCAGCCATAATTTCACCCGTATTAGGATTGATAACAGGCTGAGCGAGAATATGTCCCGCAAGGCGTGAAGCAATGCCGAGCTTTTTATTATATTTATATCTTCCGAAGCGGCAGAGATCATATCTCTTTGCGTCGAAGAAGAGGTTGTTGAGGTGAGTAACTGCGCTCTCAACCGTCGGAGGCTCGCCCGGACGGAGTTTCTTGTAAACGTCTATAAGAGCGTCGGAATTATTCTTGGTCTGGTCTTTCTGGAGAATAGTCTGTTTAAGACGTTCATCCTCGCCGAACATCTCATAGATCTCCTCATCTGTACCAACACCCAGCGCTCTGATGAAAGTAGTGAGCGGAATTTTTCTGTTTTTGTCAATACGAACGTAAATAACGTCGTTTGAATCCATTTCGTATTCAAGCCATGCGCCGCGGTTCGGGATAACGGTCGTACTGAAAAGATCTTTACCGGTCTTATCCTTTTCAAAAGCGTAATAAACTCCGGGCGAGCGGACGAGCTGTGAAACGATAACACGTTCTGCACCGTTGATAACAAAGGTTCCGCTGTCCGTCATAAGCGGGAAATCGCCCATATAGATTTCGCTTTCGCTTACAGCGCCTGTTTCTTTATTGCAGAGAGTAGCTGTCGCTCTCATTGCGACCTGATAAGTAGCACCTCTTGATTTGCATTCTGCGAGAGTATACTTGGGAGTATCATCGAATCTGTAATCCTTGAAATTGAGTACAAGATTTCCGTTGTAGTCAGTAATAGCGGTCATATCACGGAAAACTTCACGCAGACCCTCGTTTCTGAACCACTCGTAAGAATTTTTCTGAACCTCTATAAGGTTCGGCATTTCGAGAGGCTCGGTAATTTTACCGAAGCTCATTCTGACATTTTTTCCCAACTGCTTAGGCGTAACATTCACCATAGGCGAAACCTCCTTATTTTTTTGCCCGACCGGATCTGAAAGCTGTTTTCAACAGCTTTGAAGCCGGATAATTTAACTGGCTGCCGTCAAATGCGGCGGAGAAGATTTTTTCTGAAAACCATTGACAAATAACTTTGGATATGATATAATATCTATCGGAAAAAGCTAAATCTCCTCATACCGATACATTTTATAATTATAATATATTATTGTAATTATGTCAAGAGGGTTTGGAAATATTTATCAGAATCACCGGATTTTCAAAGTAATTCCGGTGTTTTTTTGTTCCATTTTACAGTTTCATTTTCTAAGATAAAAACGCTTGATTAAAATTAATTTTTATGGTATCATTATGATGAATATTTAATAAAGGAAGAAACATTATGCTTGCAAGCCTTATCAATATAAATAAATTTTACAACGGAAACCAACTTCTCCGCAATGTATCGCTGACCATTGATGAAACTGACAAGATCGGTCTTGTCGGAAACAACGGCTGCGGAAAATCAACTCTGCTGAAAATTCTGACGGGAAGCGTCGAGCCGGACAGATTTACCGAAAAAGACGGCATTGTCTCCCTCGCCTCAAAAACAACTATCGGCTATCTTGAGCAGATGGGCGGACTCAACTCCGAAAGTACAGTAATAGATGAGATGAGAAGCGTATTTTCTGCGGTTTACAGAGCAATAGACCGCCTGCGTGAGATCGAAGTTGAAATCGGAACGGGAGACAACTCTTCAGCGGACGAATATCAGCAGCTTTCATCGTGGCTCGAAGCTAACGACGGCTACAACGTTGATGTTAGGATACGAATGATACTTAACGGAATGGGATTTTCAGAGGAAGAACTTTTCCGCAATATATCAGGATTCAGCGGCGGCGAGAAAACACGTCTCTGCATTTCAAAGCTTCTTCTGGAAGAACCGAATCTCCTCATCCTCGATGAACCGACAAACCACCTTGATTTTAAGACCATTATGTGGCTTGAGGATTACCTCAGATCCTACAAAGGAGCTGTTCTCATAGTTTCCCACGACCGTTATTTTCTGGATAGGTTATGCACGTCGATATGCGAAATAGAAAGAGGAATTTTAACCAGATATAAGGGCAATTACTCGGCTTTCGTCCGTCAGCGTGAGGAAAATGACGCACGCCGTGAAAAAGAGTATGAGATACAGCAGAAGCAGATCGCTCACATGGAGGAATATGTGGCGAAAAATCTTGTTCGTGCCTCAACAACGAAAATGGCTCAGAGCCGCCGAAAACAGCTCGAAAAAATGGAACGCATTGAGAAACCAATGCACGATACTAAGTCCGCAAAAATCAGATTCACATACGCTGTTGAGCCGCCGATAGATATTCTGAAAGTAAAAAATGCCGATATCTCCGTCGGCGAAGATCCAAACAGGAAAACTCTTGTAGACGATATAAGCTTTGATGTTCGCAGAGCCGAAAAAATCGGCATTATCGGCGATAACGGAATCGGAAAATCCACGCTCCTGCGTATCATTCAGGAACAGCTTCCGCATAGGGGTATCGTCCGCTGGAACAGCAATATTAAAATCTCCTACTTTGAACAGGAGGGAACGAATCTGAACCGTGAGCTTACCGTTATGGAGGAGATCCACAGCCGTTATCCTTCTATGTCCGAACTTGAAGTAAGAAGCCTCCTCGCTCAGGTAAGACTGGTCGGAGAGAACGTTTTCAAAGAGACCGGAGTCATCAGCGGCGGAGAACGTGCAAAGCTGTGTTTTGCCATTATGATGCAGGAACACGGCAATGTTCTCATCCTTGACGAACCGACAAACCACCTTGACCTGTCGTCAAAAGAAGCCATTGAAGAAGCTCTCGAAGAATATACCGGAACTATCATTTTTGTATCGCATGACCGTTACCTGCTCAGCAAAATAGCCGACCGACTTATTGAGCTTACCGACGGCGGATTTCGTCTTCACAATTATGGTTTTGAAAAATATCTCGACGTTCTCCGTGAAGAACAAGCCGAGCAGAAGCGTATTGCCGACGCTGAAAAATTTGCCAGAAACGCAGAAGCAGCGAAAGAAAAATCAGTAAAGAATTATCGCAGCAAACAACAGAGAAGCGCTGACGCGGCAAGAAAAAACGAGATGCGCCGTCTTGAAAAAGAAATAGACGAGCTTCAGTTAAAAATTGATTCTCTTACCGAAGAAATAGGCAAAGAGGAAGTTTACAGCGATTACGAGCTTATGAACAGCAAATGCCTTGAAATAGAGAGTTTGAAGCAAAAAATAGACGAAAATTTCGAGCTTCTTATTGAACTCGATCAATAATGCCCTTTGTACAAGTTCACAATTTTTCAGTCAATCTATATTTACCATTTGTTGTAAATTGCCAAAAATCACTTTTACTGAAAAAACTATTGAAAAAAATCAGGAAATGTGTTATAATAATGTAAATTAATTTTGCATTGGGAGGGAAATAGAATGAAACATATCAAGACTATCAACAAGGCTAACCTTAAGGAGTCTGCTCAGAAGGGCGGATGCGGTAAGTGTCAGGCTTCATGTCAGTCTGCCTGCAAGACTTCCTGCACTGTTGCTAACCAGAAGTGCGAGAGATAATTGTAACTGTAAAGCTTAATACAGTTTATTAAAGACTCGTTCGGGGCGGTATTGTTTAATACTGCCTCAATTTTTATGAAAGGTTTGTTTAATATGATACATAAATACAAGCTCAACGGCTTAAATATCGTTCTTGACGTAAACAGCGGCGGAGTTCATCTTGTGGACGAGCTTACATACGATCTTCTCGATAATGTCGAGCCGCCTTTTGACGAGAAATGTCCCGAAAAGGTCATTGAAAAGCTTTCTAAGGTCTATAACAAAGAGGATATCGAATCATGCTATGCTGAAATTGTCGAACTTTATAACGATAAAATTCTCTTCTCGCCTGATGATTATGAGAAGTATGCCCAGTATTCCGTTGCTTCTCCGGTCAAGGCAATGTGCCTTAATATCGCTCATGACTGCAATTTAAGATGCAAATACTGCTTCGCCTCGACAGGCGATTTCGGCAAGGGACGCAAACTTATGTCCTTTGAAACAGGAAAGCACGCCATTGATTTTCTCCTCGAAAATTCCGGCGACCGTCCTAATCTCGAACTTGATTTCTTCGGCGGAGAACCGCTTATGAACTTCGATACCGTTAAAAAAATCGTTGAATACGCAAGAAGCCGTGAGGGAGAATACGGCAAGAAGTTCCGTTTCACTATTACAACTAACGGTTTGCTTCTTGACGATGATAAAATCGACTTCATCAACAAGGAAATGTCAAACGTCGTTCTCTCCATCGACGGAAGAAAGGAAATAAACGATTATTTCCGTGTTCGTGTTGACGGAAGCGGCTGTTATGACAAGATCCTTCCCGCTTTCAAAAAGCTCGTTGCCGGCAGAGGCGATAAGGAATACTACGTTCGGGGTACGTTCACTAACCGGAACACAGACTTCTCCGAGGACGTTTTCAGCCTTTATAACGAAGGCTTCGACCAGATCTCCGTTGAACCGGTTGTCGGTGATTCCGATGAATTTGCGCTCACAGAAAAAGACCTTCCGGCTGTTTTCAAGGAGTACGAAAAGCTTGCCAACCGCATTCTCGAAAACGAGAAAAACGGCGGTAAATTCAACTTTTTCCACTTCATGATTGATCTTGACCAAGGACCGTGCGCTATAAAACGACTTCGTGGATGCGGCTGCGGAAACGACTATATTGCCGTTACTCCTGACGGAGATATCTTCCCCTGCCACCAGTTTGTCGGTATTGACGAATACAAAATGGGCAATATTGACGAGGGTACTTTCAATCAGGACATGAAAGCTGATTTTGCGAAAGCTCACGTTTATTCCAAACCTGAATGTAAAAAGTGCTGGGCTAAATTCTACTGCTCCGGCGGATGCAACGCTAACAATTACCAGTATATGGGGGATATCAGAACTGCTCACAAGCTTTCATGTCAGCTTGAAAAGAAGCGTCTTGAATGTGCTATCATGATGAAAGCTATAAGAATGCTTGATTCCGCTCAATAACAGCACGGCGACATCTTTCCAAAGCGCAAATTATCATCGCAAGGATAAAAAATTCATTTTATGCAAAATCATAAGGACGAACCCATTTAAGGTTCGTCCTTTTTTGTTATTTGTTAATTATTCGATTTCTTTCCTGCCTGCTGAATTGCCGCTGTAAGAGTATTTTTCATAAGCATAGCAATGGTCATCGGTCCGACTCCGCCCGGAACCGGAGTTATATAAGAAGCCTTCTTTTCGGCTGATTCAAACTCAACATCGCCGCAAAGCTTACCGTTTTCAAGTCTGTTCATGCCGACGTCAATAACGACTGCACCCTCTTTGATCATATCGCCGGTAACAAAGTTAGCTTTTCCGACTGCTGCAACAAGAATATCTGCATTAAGGCATATCTCCTTGAGATTCTTGGTTTTTGAATGACATATGGTAACAGTTCCATTCTGATGAAGAAGGAGCATAGCCATTGGCTTGCCGACAATATTGCTTCTTCCGATAACAACGCAGTTCTTTCCGGTTATATCAGTTCCCGTGCTTTCGATAAGTCTCATTACTCCGGCAGGAGTACATGGCAGGAAAGCGTACTCGCCTATCATGATTTTTCCGACATTTACAGCGTGGAATGCGTCAACATCCTTTGCAGGGGAAATTGCTTCTATAACGGTTTTCTCGTTAATATGTGAAGGAAGCGGAAGCTGAACCAGAATTCCGTTCACCTTGTCGTCACGGTTGAGAACATTGATAAGATCGAGAAGCTGTTCCTGAGTTGTGTTTTCGTCAAGCGCATACTCATACGAATTGAATCCAACAGCCTCGCAAGCTTTTTTCTTATTGTTAACATAAACCCTTGATGCCGGATTATTTCCCACAATAACTACTGCAAGACCTATTTTTAGTCCCATTTCTTCTTTAAGTCTTGCTGCTTCTTCAGCAACCTCCTGTTTAACGCTTGCTGAAACTGCCTTTCCGTCAATGATCTGTGCCATAATTATTTATCCTCCTTAGAAATTTTGTCATCATTATTTTCAGTTTTCTCTTCATTTTCATCCTCATCATCAAGAATGCCTGAAAAAGAATCTTCGTCCTCTTCGTCAATATCGTCAAGCGGTATTCCGATATTTTTCTGCTGAAGCTTAGAGAGCATTGTTCTTGCCTCTTCCGTATTCACATACAGAACGAAGCTTTCTCTGTCCCGGCGATATCTCGACATTATCACTATCTGAGCTATTACCGAAGCGACAACTATAATACCCGAAAGTATCTGTGAAACTTTCAGCTCGCCTATCATGAGGCTGTCTGTACGGAGCTGTTCAACAAAGAATCTCTCTGCACCGTACCACGTAAGATACATAAGAAAAATCTGTCCGTCATATTTTCTTCGCTTCGAGAACCATGCAAGAACCACAAATCCGAGCAGACACCAGAGCGATTCATACAAAAAGCACGGATGAACCATTTTTAACGGATCAAGCTCAATGCCTTTCTGGTACATATCGCCGTCAAGGTAAAGCGAATTCTGAGTTATCTGCTGCTGAATCCTTCCGCCTGTCATACCGAGGAAGAAATTGGTATTAGAGCCGTAAGCCTCTTGATTAACGAAGTTGCCCCATCTACCTATTCCCTGACCGATGAGGAAACCGATCGACGCTATATCGAGCATTGGAAGCATTTTTATTTTCCTGATCTTACATATTAAAAGTCCGACAGCCAACGCTCCGATAATGCCGCCGTAAATGGCAAGACCTCCGTTCCGGATGTTGATTATCTCCTTGAAATCGCCTTTATATTCGCTCCAGTTAAAGACGACATAATAAATTCTTGCACCGAGTATTCCACCGATAATTCCGCCGAGAACAGCGTCTATCGCTTTATTTGAGTCTATTCCGAAGCGTTTCATTTTCGGAAAGCAATAGAGAAATGCAAGCAGCAGTCCAAGCGTTATAAGAATTCCATACCACTGTATCTCAATGTTTCCGATTTTGAAAGCCGTCGGGTTTATGTGAAAAACCCACCCAAGTTTCGGGAATTCTATTTGCGTTGCATCAGCGATCCTTTCAACTGTCATATCAGCCGTCCCCCTTTATAACGGAGAGAACCGTTTTATCCTCGCAAAGTTCGTTTTTGATAAATTCATAAACGTCTCCGCTTGTAAGTTCCGAAAGAACATTTATGGTATCATAGGGCGAAACTCCGTCCATATGAGCGTTAATGAGAAGATTTGCAACAGCTTCAACGTTGTTAAGCTCTCTGATAAGCGCACCGTAGGTAGATTTTTTAATTCTGGCAAAATCCTTTTCATTCAGTCCGTCAGCAATAATTCTGCCTATTTCGTTGGAAAGGCTCTTGCGAACTATCTCCGGCTTATCCGATTCACCGCTGAAAATCACCGTAAAATAACCGTCGCCGTAGAAAACCTCTGAAGCAAAGCTGGAATTTATAATTTCTTCATCAAGAAGCTTTTTATACATATCAGTTGAAGCGTCGGTAAGCATAGAAGCGGCAATAGACGCTGCCATAGTCTTTTTGAGTCTCTCCATACCGGAACAGCTTGCGCACTTGTATCCTATGCTGAAAAGAGTTGCGCCTACCGGCTGATTCTCGTAAATTTCAGGAGTAACGATGCTGTCGGGTTCATCCGGGAAAACGGTTACCAAGCCCGTATCCTCACATGGTTTAAGGCATTCATCGCATATCGCCAGAACCTCTTCCGCATTGATATTTCCGGCGATAGAAAGAACCATATTATTGAGATTATAGAACGTATAATAGCACTTATAAAGCAATTCTGCGTCTATCTGAGCAATACTTTCAACTGTTCCGGCTATGTCTATCTTAACGGGATGATTATGATACATTCCACGAAGAAGATTAAAGAAAAGTCTCCAGTCGGGGTTATCGTTGGTCATTTTTATCTCCTGACCAATTATTCCCTGTTCCTTATCGACAGTTGCCTGAGTAAAATACGGTTTCTGTACGAAATCAAGCAGTATTCTTAAAGATTCCTGATAATTCTTAGAGCAGTTGAAAAGATAGCAGGTTTTATCAAACGAAGTAAATGCGTTGCCGCTTGCGCCTGTTTTTGCATAAAGCTCAAATACGTCGCAGTCCACATTCTCAAAAAGCTTATGCTCGAGGAAATGAGCTATTCCCTCGGGAACAACGGTATAATCCTCATCGTCACGCATTTTGAACATAGTGTTTACCGAGCCGTATTTTGTTCCAAAAAGAGCCTCAACGCTGCTGAAACCCGGCATTTCGCAGATATAAATATCAAGACCGCTTTTATGTTTAACATGGATACAGCTATCGCCGGTGCGCTCGCTTTTAATAATACTTTTTTCCATTATTCAGCCTCCTCTTTATCGAGCATCAGATAAATACTGTCAAGCTTCAACGAATTTGCCGCCTGAACTATTCTTGCTTTTGTAACATTTTTATAGTCATTTAATCTTTCTGACGGAGTCACAACATTTCCCTCACAGAATCTTTCAAAATACCAGCTCTCATAAGAAGAAGCCGTATCGCCGATCTGTTCAAGTCCGTTCTCAAGAGCCAGAATTGCGCTTTCAAGCTCTTCATCCGAAATATTTCCGTTTCGTATTTCATCAAGCTGACGAAGAATTTCCTCTTTGGCTTTCTCAATATTTTCTCTTTCAACGCCGCTGTCCACCATAAGCGCACCTTTTGATGAAATCACACGGCAGGCGCAGTAATAGCAAAGACTGAGCTTTTCACGAACGTTCACAAAAAGCTTGGATACCGGCGTTTCGCCGAAAATCGCACTAAGAAGCTTTATTGCAAAGGCGTCATCCGAATCGCTTTTAAAGGTCATAACCATTTTACACTGTCTTACGTCAAATTCATCCGAACCTTCTGCAACTTCGCTGTGAAGCGGACTTATATTTCTGAAGCTTACAGCCTTGGAATCACGTTTTACAGCAGCAAAACTCTCCTTAAACATTTCTGCCGCCGCAGGATTTTCCTCCGGTGAGATATAATAAATCTCTACCTGAGCCGTTTCAAGAAATTTCTGATAAGCCGCAAAAGCCTCGTAAGAAGTAACGCTTTCAGCACTTTTTCTGTCGCCATAGCAGGAAAGCTCTGCTGGTTCGCCCTCAAAAGCTACTTCGGCTGCTCTTGAAAGAGCATATCCACGTTTATTATTTATCTCGGCGTCAATACGATCGAGAAGATCCTTTTTGGTAATTTTAAAAGAATCCGCTGCAAATTCGCCGTTTTCGGCATTCGGAGCAAAAATACAATCTCTTACGATCTGAAGCATTTCACCGTCAACGTCCTCGCCGTCGATAGTAAAGCGTTTGTTCACCCATGAAGCTGCAAGACTAAGTATCTGAACGTCTCCCCTTTTCTTTGAAGCAGTTCCCAAAGAAGCTCCGTAAAGAGAAGAAAGCTTTTCATTTATCTCAGCGAGAGTTTTATATTTTCCGTTAGAAGAAGAAAGAACTCCTATGCCAAGTGAATTTGCCGCTGCCGAATCCTTATCCAGCTTTGTTATAAAGCGGACGGAGAGCATTGCAGTTTTGAATTTCTCATCAATGATCGAGGAAAAGCCGATATTCTCGGCAAGCTCGGTTCTATTATATTTCATAAGCGGTAACACTCCTGTTCTGTTTATAGTATACTTTTCTATTATAACACATTTTCCAGAAAATTACCATACAATTTTGAAAAAAATTCAGGGTAACTGCATTTACTTTTTAGTTAAGGCAACACCGCACAATTACTGTCGTGCAGATGCGCTGTCAGATTTTTTGTCAGATTGCATAAAAACGACGCAGACATACTGTCGTATGTCAAGAAGTTTTTGTGTAAGATGACGGAAAATATGCAAGCAGATGTACGACAATAATTGTGCGGTGTTGCCTTAAAGATTATAAAGGGGACTCTGCTCCCAACGATTGCCCGTGATCTCACCTGTCGGTTCGGTCGGTGCTTCTCGCTTTACGAGAGGTCTACAGTGGAGACCCGCACCCCTCTGTCAGCAAGCTGACATCTCCCTACGCTGTAGGGAGTCACCCTTTGGAAACCCGGTATTAATCCTTACGGATACCCAGACGGAAATCCACCGTTCAGCAGGAAATTAAAGAAACAAAATCCGCTTGATAAAGATAACAAAAGTAAATTCTGCTGCCCTGAAAAAACAAGAATCCCTTTGCATAAGGAAAGTGAATTACTATTTTTATGCAAAAAAAAAGACCGCCGCACTTGCAGCAGTCTTTTTAATGTTTCGATTGATTATTCAGCTGAAGGAGCTGAAACAGGACAAACGCCAGCGCAAGCGCCGCACTCTACGCAAGTATCAGCGTCGATAACATATTTGCCGTCTCCCTCTGAAATAGCTCCTACAGGACACTCGCCAGCGCAAGCGCCGCAGCTAATGCAATCATCTGAAATAATATATGCCATATCTATGCACCTCCGTAAAATTCGGGAAATTTTATGTACAATTCCCTGTTACATATTATTGTATCATATTTTCAGAAAAAATCAAGTTATTTCTGTTAGCATCAACTTACTTTGCTTATGATACTTTTTTAGGTATATCTTTTTTCGCATCTGCACACAATAATCCGGCAGAAGCCCAGAATATAGGTGAAAAAGTGATGTTGCTGCATCCGATCAGGAACACTAAAACTCCTCCGAGAGTAATAAAGAAAAGGCAGATATTCTCAGCCGATCCATCTTTTTTCAGCTTTTTGACGCCTATCCATAAAACAGAAATGATAATTGCCAAAAGAGCTATGAGCGAGGGAATTCCTCTTGTTGCGGCAGTGTAAAGATATTCATTATAGGTTTTGTCAAATGTTCCGGTATTAATCGCAAGCATCTCCTGCATATTCGCAAACTCATCTCCGGAAGCAAGTCTTGTTGTATGAACCTGAGGATAAACAAGCTGTTCCGGACCTGTTCCTGTAAGCGGATACTCTTTGATAATATTAACGGTTTTCCTGTTGATATAGCTGTAAACCTCGTCAATCTTCTGTATATCTACTGTTTTCGGATTATAGTTTCCGCTTGCAGAAATTCTTTTAAAGGAATCTCCCGTCCAGAGCGTGTATCCGTCGGCAATAGGATATTTATTCAGAATAGACGTAACTCCCGTCACACAGAGAACTACAGCCAAAACTCCTGCCGCTGCCGGAGCTATAAGCGGTACAAGTCTTAACGGAGAAGTTTTTTTCTTAATGAAAACAGCAGCTGCCGCTGAAACAATCGACAAAGCAATTCCGCAGATTCCCATAACAGAAAAAGTATAAAGAATAACAAACGAGAAAATACATGAACTTATGATGCAGAAAATCCTGCGGTTTTTGTTTTCATCAAGAACTCCTGTAACATTTGATGCAATAAGCGCAAGAGTTAAAACCATTGCAAGAAAAATCGGCGACTGAGAAAGTCCGGACGCTGCAAAATCGAAATACAGCGATATCATTGTATAATGTGAAAGCTTATGGAAGAAAATCTGAATAAGAGCGACCGCCGAATTAAGAAGTCCGACTCCGATAATTCCGCTGATAAGCGTTTTCAAAGCCTTTTCACGCTTTATAGAAATTGCAGTAACGAAAATTCCGAAATAGAAAATAAGAGCCATAAGTCCTTCGCTGCGCTGGGGAAAACCGTAGAATCCCACGTTCATATCATAGGAATCTATAAGCGAAACTGTTCCCCAGCCAAGCATAGCTGCAAAAGCTATAACAGGAAGCAATACGCTCTTGGAAACGTACTTTTTCACAAGTGCGATCAGTGCAAGAATAAGACAGAAAACGCCTGAAACAGCGAGTCCGGCAGCCGAAACAGAATATGAAACGCCTTCAGCCGCTTCCGGAATTACGGTAAAAAGCGAAACGGCAAAGCAAGCGGAAAGAAGTCCGAGCGAGGCTATTTTAGAGTATTGCTCTTCCGTCATATTCAGTATAAAATTGGATTTTTCAGATGTTTTGAGAATTGTCTTTGCCATATTTTTTACCTTTCTTTCCAATAATCTGATGCGGCTTATTTTTTATCTACAGTAATTTCATAAGTATCGTTATTGCCTGCACCAATTGTGATTTTCAATCCGGGATCAACAGTAAGATTATCGCTGGAATCATACCATTTAAAGCCTGAAATACTGCTGTCCACAACATCGCCCGTGCAATAGAAGTTATCGGTATCCGTGTCGTCGATGATTCTGATCAAACGTCTGCCGCTGTCATTATTGGTAAATTCCGAACCGCTTGCATACTTATATGAAACCCACCATCCGTTATCATAAAGTTCGGCGGAAATATGATAAATTCTTATTCCGGAATCGGCTCTGATACCATAGTTCGGATTGCTGTTATTTCTGTCGGCAGTGCTGTATTCAATAATAAAATATTCAGAATTATATTTATCATCAAGATTTCCGTTAGGAATGATAACGCAATTTCCATTATCCTGCTGAGCGTTATTCAAAGTGAAGGTCTGGCTGCCCTGCGAAGCATCGTAAACCTTGATCTGATTCTTTCTGAACCAGCCGAGCTGAAGCTTTGATGAAGCTCCGAAGTCGGAAGAAGCGTCCATATCCATAAGCTCAAGACCTGCTGAGCCATGCATACCCTCTCCGTCTCCGCCTGAATAGAGATAATAATCCGGAAGTCCCATACAGTGTCCCATTTCGTGGAGATAGCTGCTGTTGAAGTTTTTATAGCTGTTAATACTTTCAATCTGAGCGTTTCCCGTTATAATATGACCAACTTTTACTCCGTCAACAGAATACTCGTCACGTCCGAGAGGACCTGCGCACGGCCACCAATCGGTATCGCCTGCTTTATTCGGAACAGTGAAAAGCGTTGCGTCGATATAGCCGTCGTTATCTCCGTCAAAACGTGAGAAATCTTCGCTGTCTTTGAAAGCGTTGTAGCATTCCATAGCAAGCTTAGCCTTATCCGTATCATATGCAGACTGATTTTCCTTTGTAGTATAGCGGAAGGTCTTGCCCTGAAGCTTCATAGCTCCTTTAGACGAACGTGAGTAGAATGCGCTCATGCTGTCGAAAGGATAGTTTGCATCTGATAAATCCTCTTCACCGAAAGCAATTTCGTCAATTTCACTTTCGGACGGAGCATAATCGTATTTGCAGTCCGGAAAATCGACATAGAAAATAACGAGATTTCCTTCGCCCTGTGACGGAAGATAAGCCTCCACCTGCTTTATAGGAGCGTCAATAAATTCGTCGTCTTCGTAGTATATCGTAGTCGTAGTTGTTTCTACCGGCTGTTCGGTAGTCGTAGTAGTTGTGGTAGTGGTAGTTGTTGTAGTCGTTGTTGTAGTTATGATCTCCTCGCCGAGAATCGGTTCTTTTTCCTTTATGCCAACAACATATTGACGGAGCAGAACAAGATCAAACGAATCGATATAACTGTCCTTATTGAGATCCGCATTGTATTCTCCGCCGTCAAGAGAACCTGTTCCGAGAAGATAACGTGAAAGCGTCACAAGATCGGCTGTATTAACGAGCATATCATGATTGATATCCCCCATGTAGCCAAGAACCTCACGTTCGGCAGACGCATTCAGCGTGAAAGCCGACGCTGCCAGAGAGAGTGAAGCGGCAACAGAAACCGCCTTGCCTAAAATTGATTTCTTTTGCATAATAAAACTCCTTTTCATCTGTTTTGACAGATATTATATTTAACACTGCAAACCGCCTATTTTTTTGCAGTATCATTGATAAAATCAAAGCGGACGGCTTTAAACCGTCCGCAAATGTTCCCGCTTTATTTAGCGTAGTCGGTAACACGGCTTTCACGGATAAGATTGACCTTGATCTGACCGGGATAATCCATTTCAGTTTCAATCTGCTGGGCAATCTGTCTTGCAACGAGAACCATTTTTTCATCGTTGATAACTTCCGGAAGAACCATAATTCTGACTTCACGTCCTGCCTGAACAGCAAAGCACTTTTCAACTCCTTCATAGGAATTGCAGATTTCTTCAAGCTTCTGCAAGCGCTTGATATAGCTTTCATAATTTTCGCTTCTTGCGGCAGGTCTTGCGGCGGAGATAGCGTCGGCAGCCTGAACGATACAGGCAATAACTGTTTTCGGCTCAACATCATTATGATGAGCTTCAACGGCATGAACAATAATAGGATTTTCGTTATACTTCTTACAAACATCCACGCCGATCTGAACGTGCGAGCCTTCGATCTCAGAGGTAAGAGCCTTACCGATATCGTGAAGAAGTCCGGCTCTTCTTGCCATATTTGCGTCTACGCCGAGCTCTGAAGCGATAACGCCGCTGAGCTTTGCAACCTCGATCGAATGATCAAGAACATTCTGTCTGTAACTTGTACGGTATTTAAGACGTCCGATAAGCTTGATAAGCTCGTGATTTATACCATGAACATTAGTTTCAATAACAGCACGTTCACCCTCCTGCTTGATACGGTATTCTACCTCACGGCGAGCCTTATCAACCATTTCCTCGATTCTTGTCGGGTGGATACGTCCGTCGGCAATAAGCTTTTCAAGAGCGATCCTTGCAACTTCTCTTCTGATCTGGTCGAAGCATGAAAGTGTAATGGCTTCGGGAGTATCATCAATAATGAGATCGACGCCGGTAAGCGTTTCAAGCGTTCTGATATTACGTCCCTCGCGGCCTATGATACGGCCTTTCATTTCATCATTCGGAAGAGGAACAACGGAAACGGCAGCTTCTGAAACCTGATCTGCGGCTACCTTAGCGATAGCAAGAGAGATATAGCTTCTTGCCTTTTCCTGACACTCATCCTTGATCTGCTGTTCATAAGCGGCAACCTTTACCGCTTTTTCGTGAACGAGATCATCTTCAAGCTTTGAGATTATATATTCCTTAGCCTGATCCTTAGTAAATTCAGATATTCTTTCCAAAACATCAAGCTGTCCCTTTTTGATAGTTTCAGCTTCTTTAAGTTTTTCGTCAGCAGATTTGATTTTCTGATTGAGGATATCCTCTTTTTTCTCAAGATTATCATTTTTCTTATCGAGATTTTCTTCTTTCTGCTGAATACGTCTTTCCTGACGTGACATATCTGCTCTGCGATCCTTGATTTCCTTCTCCGCCTCGCTGCGAAGCTTATGTATTTCGTCTTTTGCTTCAACAAGAGCGCTTTTCTTCTTGTTATCAGCGTCTTTCTTGGCATCATCTATGATGCGCTCCGCCTGCTGCTCAGCAGAACCAACGAGCGCTTCCGCCTGCTGTTTACGCCTTTCAATGCCTGCATTAACGCCCTTGCTGTATGCCAGAACAGCAGCAGCGACAGCTGCGACAATAAGAACGCAAATTACAATTATAAGAACGATTTCCAAGTTCATACAGTGCATTACCTCCTTTTTCAATAAAATTATAATAAGCTTGTACCTTAAACCTATTACTCAAAGGCGGTAAATGCCGCATTATTTTATTCAATTGGATATTAAAATATATTGATTAAGGGATTGAGCCAAAGCCGCAAAACCCGTAAAACAGGAGTGGACGGAATTTAAAACGTCCGGGATTTGTTCTAATATCAATTTATACAGCGGAGTTAAAACGAATTTATTATTTTTATCTTTTTCAGATTTTTCTCCGATGGTGATGTAAAACAAAGCTGCATATACTGCCATAGTAATATTATGCAAATAAATACAATATAATTATTATATACTTTTTTCACAAGTATGTCAATAGCATACACAAACTAAAACAGCAATTGTGATATATTTTTCTTATTAAACAATAAATTGAAAATTGATTTGTGACAGATTTATGAAAAATATTTCCTGAATACTTTTCATGCGCATTTTTACTTGACATTAAAGTAAAAATAGTATATAATCAGCGTAAGATATAAATTTTGTCCCTT
>ENA-UOJL01001363-UOJL01001363.1-human-gut-metagenome-genome-assembly--contig:-P47-NODE-1363-length-26338-cov-42.721531_pt1 | contig 26338 bp, 29 predicted proteins | sample MGYA00242347_ERZ723894 | MGnify/ENA metagenome assembly ERZ723894
ATTTTCGCCTGTTTTTAACTCGCAAAATCTTTTGGAGAGAAAAGCAGGAGAGAAACCATAAAAGTATTCGATTTGAAATTTTGAAAACCCGGAATTAGCAGGAGTTTTCGGGGGGACGAAATTCCCAGATCCCGCCGAAATTTCGAGGGTCGTGAAACAGCCAAAACCGCCCTGTATTTCCACATATCTTCTTATAGCTTATCTGCGAAAAGCCTTGTAAACAAAGGCTTTTCTTGTATCTTGTGATTGTGGCGGTTTTTCTTTTTACAACCCTGTTTTTCACGTCCGGGCACCATTTGGGCACCACGGGCACCATTGAAGAAAAGGAGAATCCGATGAAAAACACTCTACTTGACAAAGGTATTATAACCCCGTCCGGCGAAATCAGCAAGGACAAAATCAACCTTGTCGCCGGAGCAATCACGCAGCCGTTCGCAGAAATGGTCTGGGTGACGACAGGCGGCGATATGGAAACTATCAACCGCCTTACCGATGTTCTCGTTTCCATGAACACCCCCGCAGACCGGGGCAAGCTGTTCAAAATCATCAAAATGCTGTATGGGCTTATGGGCTTACCGTTTTCCGAGGAAGCCGAGCCGATGGACGCCGCCCCCGACGTATTGGAATACTTCATCTTTTCCTTTACGGCTGATTTTGGCGAAATCATCAAAGACTATATCGCGGAAGCACAATAGAATACACGCACAGGCGGCGTTTCTCACTCCCCACCGGGGAGAACAGGAACGCCGCTATTTTTATGCCCTTATGTTACGCAGTAGAGCAGGAAAAAGCCTTGCGTCAAGCGGCTTTTGGGGTACGGCTTTGACGGGGTAAGGTGTTTATACCTTTTCCCTTAAAAACGCGCTTCTACTGCGTAACAAAACCACAGCAAAGGAGTGATGAACAATGGCAGTTTTCCGTGTGGAACGAAACCGCGGCTATACCGTAATGAGCAACCACCATCTACGCAACAGGGGCTTGACCTTGAAAGCAAAGGGGCTGCTTTCGCAAATGCTGTCCCTGCCGGACAACTGGGACTATACCCTTGCGGGACTATCCCACATCAACCGGGAGAAAATCGACGCGATACGCGAAGCGGTACGGGAGCTTGAAAAAGCCGGGTATATCGTCCGCAGCCGCGAACGCGACAAGAAAGGACGCTTGCGGGGCGCAGACTATATCATTTACGAGCAGCCGCAGCCACCTGTATTGGATTTACCTACATTGGAAAATCCAACATTGGATAATCCAACGTTGGAAAAACCTATGTTGGAAAATCCTACGCAATCAAATAAAGATATATCAAGAACTGATTTATCAAAAAAAGAGAAATCAAATACGGATATATCAAATACCCATTCCATTCCTATCCTTTCCCCTTACCCCTCACCTTTCACAGAGGACGCGGCAGAGCCGGAACGGAAAGGAACGGAAGCGAAAACGCAGAGCGCAGTAGAGATTTACCGGGACATCATCAAGGACAATATCGAGTATGACATTCTCATACAGGATCCGCACATGGATAAAGATCGACTGGACGAAATCGTTGACCTCATACTGGAAACGGTATGCACAGCGAGAAAGACGCTCCGCATCGCCGGGGATGACTATCCGGCAGAGCTTGTCAAAAGCAAGTTTTTGAAGCTGACGAGCAGCCATATTGAATTTGTCCTTGACTGTATGCGGGAGAACACCACGAAGATCCGCAATATCAAGCAGTATCTGCGGGCGGTGCTGTTCAACGCTCCGTCCACCATCGACAGCTACTATACCGCCCTTGTCGCCCACGACATGGCAAGCGGCGCATGGGCAAAGCCGAAAGGCGGCATACCCGATTACACCTGCAACGAGGGCGAAAGCCTGTAAAACCAAAGGAGGACAAGACTATGAAGCAGGGCGCATTGTTTTTTGACGAAACCGCCGACCGCTACGACATCCGCTTTGACCTTGCCGATTACTACGGCGGGCTGCATTGCGGCGAGTGCTTGGAGGTATTCACAGGCGGCAAGTGGAAGCCGACCCGCATGGAGTACGGCGACAACTGGTATCTTGCGGGTGTCCGCGCCGAGGACTTGAACGGCTTACTGGTGCGGATTTAAGCGGGGCGGCGCAGGCAGCGGACGCCCATTTTTTGCGCCCAAAAGCGGCGCAGCACATAACACCGCGAAAGGAGGACGGTAAATGCAAGATGAAATCAACGAAAAAGTCATTGCCTTATCCATAAGGACGACCAAGCTCACCGCCGAAATGCTGCAAAAATCCATTCGCTTCATGCTTTCACAAATCAAAAGGCAGTTGGATAAGCCAGTGCAGCACCACGGCAAGCAAACCCTAAAACAGCTTATGAAGCAGAACGCAGGCGTAAGCAGCATCGAAATCACTGACAGCAATATCAAAGCCTTTGAGAGTACGGCAAAGAAATACGGCGTTGACTTTGCACTGAAAAAGGACGCGACGGAAAGCCCGCCTCGCTACCTTGTGTTTTTCAAGGGGCGCGACGCGGACGTTTTGACCGCAGCCTTTCAGGAGTTTTCCGCAAAGAAGCTGACACAGGAACAAAAGCCCTCGATCCGCAAGGCGTTAGCCGCCTTTAAGGACAAAGCAAAACAGCTTAACGCCGACCGTCAAAAGGTGAAAAATCAGACAAGAGGGGGCATTGAGCGATGAAAAGCATAAATCTGAAAAGGCTGATACTTCCGAATCTCCCTTATCTGCTCTTTGTCTTTCTCTTTGACAAGGCGGCACAGGCGGCGCGACTTGCGCCGGGAGCTGACCTCTCCGGCAAGCTGCTTTCTATTGTGGACGGTTTCGCTGCCGCCTTTTCCTCATTCGCGCCGAGCCTGCACCCCGCAGATTTACTTGTGGGCGTTTTGGGCGCGGCACTGATCCGGCTTGTTGTTTACGTCAAAAGCAAAAATGCAAAGAAATATCGCCGGGGAAAAGAGTTTGGTAGCGCGAGATGGGGCAGCGCCGCCGATATACGCCCGTACATCGACCCGGTGTTTGAAAACAATGTGCTGCTCACACAGACGGAACGGCTGATGATGAACAGCCGCCCGAAGCAGCCGAAATATGCACGGAACAAAAACGTGCTGGTGGTGGGCGGCTCCGGCAGCGGCAAAACCCGCTTTTTCGTCAAACCCAACCTGATGCAAATGCACAGCAGCTATCTCGTGTCTGACCCGAAAGGTACTCTCCTGCTTGAGTGCGGCAAGCTCTTGGAGCGCGGCAGTCCGAAGCTGGGCGAGGACGGAAAGCCCGTTAGAAAAAACGGAAAGCTCGTCTATGAGCCGTACCGTATTAAGGTGCTGAATACCATTAACTTCAAAAAGAGCATGAAATACAACCCTTTCGCCTATCTCCGCGACGAAAAGGATATTTTGAAGCTGGTAAACACGCTGATTGCCAACACCAAGGGCAGCGGCGAAAAGTCCGGCGAGGATTTTTGGGTGAAAGCCGAGCGGCTGCTGTACTGTGCGTTAATCGGCTACATTCACTACGAAGCCCCGGACGCAGAGCGAAACTTTACGACGCTGCTTGAAATGATCAATGCAAGCGAAGCCCGCGAGGATGACAGCGAGTTTCAAAGCCCCGTTGACCTCATGTTTGAACGCTTGGAGGAAAAAGACCCGGAGCATTTTGCGGTCAAGCAGTACAAAAAGTTTCTGCTGTCTGCGGGCAAGACCCGTTCCTCGATCCTCATTTCCTGCGGCGCGAGGCTTGCACCCTTTGACATCAAGGAGCTGCGGGAGCTGATGGAGAGCGACGAATTGGAGCTTGACACCTTGGGCGACCGAAAAACGGCGCTCTTTATCATCACCAGCGACACCGACCCCACCTTTGACTTTGTAACAGCGATGATCGTGTCGCAGCTTTTCAACCTGCTCTGCACCAAAGCCGACGACGAATACGGCGGGCGGCTGCCCGTTCATGTGCGCTGTCTGCTGGACGAGGTAGCCAACATCACGATCCCCAATTTGGAACGGCTAATCAGCGTCCTGCGAAGCCGGGAAATCTCCGCTTGCCTTGTGGTGCAGGCGCAGAGCCAGCTAAAAGCCATATACAAGGAACACGCCGACACCATCATCGGGAATTGCGACACAACCCTTTTCCTCGGCGGCAAGGAGAAAACGACGCTGAAAGAAATCTCCGAGGTTTTGGGGAAAGAAACGATTGACAGCTTCAACACTTCCGAAAACCGGGGGCGGGACGTTTCTCATGGGCTGAACTATCAAAAGCTCGGAAAGGAGCTTATGAGCCAGGACGAAATTGCCGTGATGGACGGCGGGAAATGTATCTTGCAGCTACGGGGTGTTCGCCCGTTCTTCTCCGACAAGTACGACATCACGAAGCACCCGAAATACAAATACCTTTCGGACTACGACAAGAAAAACACCTTTGACATCGAGAAGTTTTTGAAGCGGCAGCGACGCCCGGTAATCATCAAGCCGGATACTGTCTTTGACTATTACGAAATTGACGCAGCAGATTTACAGGAGGTTACGGAATGAACAGACGCATCAGAAAGAAGCGGGAAAAACAGCAGCTTGCGCAGGCGATCCGGGAGCTTGTCACCCTCGCGGAGAAACGGCAGCAAAAGCGGCAGGAAGCCATCGACCGCTTTCTGACCGCATACAGCGCCTACCTTGCCAAGCAGGGCGGCGCGGAAAGGAGGACGCCGTGACGAACGCCTGCAAAACGCCGGAAGCAGTCATGCAGACGCTTATCACCGCTCTTGCCGCAGGGCTTGCGGTATGGGGTGCCGTGCAGCTTTTGGAGAGCTTTCAAAGCGGCGGCGAACGCCAGCGGGCGCAAGCTCTCGATCTCATTAAAGCGGGCGGCGAAATTGTCCGCACCGCCACTTGGGAGGTGATACCGCCATCAAGACCGTAAGCATCGGCTACATGGTACGCGCTCCCACCTCTGCACTTCCTATTCCCTTGCGGGCATTGCCCGCGCAGCCGCCTTTTTTGATGAGGGCGGCTTTTTTCATGCACAAAAATACAAATACAAAAATTCAAGAGCCGCAAAGCGGCAGAAAGTGAGGTCAATCTATGACATTTTTCAATTCGGCAGTAGACGTATTGCAGACCCTTGTGATTGCACTGGGCGCAGGTCTTGGCATCTGGGGCGTTATCAACCTCTTGGAGGGCTATGGTAACGACAATCCGGGGGCAAAATCGCAGGGCATGAAGCAGCTCATGGCTAAATAGATGTAAAAAACGCAGAAAGGAAAAGCACAATCCAGACGGACACGGCGGCGCAGTCAAGAAATATTTGTGAAATGGCAAGAATTTTGATATAATGAGGTCAACTACCCCGGCACTGGGAGAAAGGCGGGAAAATCAATGCACATCGGCTACCAACCGCTCTGGCACACCCTAAAGGAGCGGAGAATGAGGAAAGAGGACTTGCGGCTTGCCGCTGGTCTTACTACAAACATGATCGCCAACATGGGAAAGGGCAAGCATATCAGCATGGACACGCTGACAAAGATATGCGAAACCCTTGACTGCGGGATTCTGGACGTGATCGAATTAGTCCGGGACGAGGAACAGACGCATGAAAGCGACTAAAACAGGCTGGCGAGAGAAGCTGCCGCTATGGGAAGCACCATTCCCACACGGCAGCTTTTTTCTATTTCCTGCGCCGGAAACTGATGCCGGAGTTTTTTATGACCGGGGATCGCTTGAATATTTTTATCAGAGCCGCTTTTTCATTCGGGGGCAGGTTTTTGGATTTTATCTGGAAGCCTTTGCAGAACGCTTCCACGAACGTATCAATCGTATTGTGGACGGGTGACTGCACGATACGCCGGATTTCCATGAATATTTCATCGGCGGGCGTTGTGACCGGCGCACTCTCAAAATCCTTTTCGTGGGCTTTTCGTATGTCGTGGAGGATAGCGTCCCATGCCTTGTGTGTGATATGGCAGAAAAAATCATCTTCCTCTATCATCCCTGCGTCAAAAATCCGAAATGCCCGGTCAGTGACCGCTTCAGGATGTTCTTCCAGCAGCCGCGCCCTGTCCGCTGCCAGCGATTGCTTCAAATCATGGAAGCGCGAGGCGGCGAGGCCGTCCACATAGATTTCAACGTCTGCCAGCAGCTCCGCAAATTTTTCATGGGTGACAAGCTCACACAGCAGCCGATTATTGATGCTGCCGCTTTTCAGAAGCTCCACCGTCGCGTCACTCAAGCGAAGCTCCGACAATGGCGCGTTTGGGAGGCTTCTGTTTTCCGTCCGACCCAGCAGGTAATCAACGGACACCTCATAGAAGTCTGCCAAGGCAATAAGATTTTTGTGATTCATTTCTCTTGGCGTGTCCAATTCATAGCTGCCGAGGGCGGATTTTGAAATGCCGGTAAGCTCCGCAAGTTCTTCCAGATTCAGCTTTTTCTCCACCCGCAAATCCTTTAGCCGCTCCGAAATGCTAACTTCTGTTTTCATTGCCAGCCGCTCCTTTCCTGCGGCTGCCGCCGCCTTTTTCCCCATTATACCATACCATTCCGCAATCGTGGAATTTTTTGATTTTCGGGCAGGATTCCTTTTTTGAGGACATACAGGAGAGGGCGCAAAAATGTTCTATGCTATAGGCAGTTCATCGATGGATCAATCCAATCGAATGACCGGCCTGTAGGGATATGCTCCCCGGCGATGTAGCGCAAAGACCTGCGGAATGGGAAATGGAGGAACCCAGACCGCAGCGAGCGTACCAAGGGGAGGGATACGCCGCCGTGAGATTCGGGGGCAGGAACGACAGCAGGGAGAACCGGCGAAAAATGAACACAAAAGACACCCGAAACACGACAGCGGGCAGAGAAATGGAATTCCCTGCCCGTACTGTCACAAAGGATTTTCAGGCGGCGCAGAGGGCAGAAAAGCCCTGAAAACCGCCCCGAAATACGACACTAAAACCGCTATCCGTCCGTTCCCGCTGTTACGGCAGAAATGGACGGATTTTCATAACAGGAGGCACTATGCCAAGAATGAGCCGAAAACGGAAGAACGAGCTTGCTTTCTTCCTCAACGACCGGGGACGCGTGACCTACAATGAGTTGTGCCGGAAGTGTCGGCATACCTGCAAGCAGAGCTTCCGGGCGACCGTGATAGACTGCCCCCGCTACCTGTCGAAACGAGCAAAGAACAAGGAGGACACTCACTGAATGGAATTTGAGTTTATGACCGCAGGGACACCCCTGCCGCCCTGTATGCCCCTGCCGCCCGTTCTGCTGCGGCTGCCTGCCAGCAGCACCGCAAAGGTGATGTATGCCCGTATGCTGGATGAAGCCCTTGCTTACGGCATAGAGGACGAGAACGGGATTTTGTATATCCACTTCCCCATCAAAGAGCTTGCGGCGGCACTTTCCCGCAGCACCATGACGATCAAACGTGCCATGAGCGAGCTTGACGATATGGGGCTTGTCATGCGGGTACGGAGGGACTTTAGCAAGCCCAACAGGATTTATCTGCTGATACCAAAGGCAGATCGCACGAAAACCGTCAAGAGCCGGAAAAATCGCATATTTGACGCTGGGAACGCTTCGGACGAGGAATGTATCGCCGGAGCGTTTTCCATTGAAAAATCGCCGTTTTCCCCAAGTCAAGAGCCGGAGAAAACACCCGAAAAACACCCCTATTGCGTAACAGAGGCGCAGAAAGGAGCTTGCATGAGAACAGGGCTTACCAAGCAGGAAAAAACCACCGATATATGGTTTGACGAGAAAGAGCCGCTGATCTATATCCGCACACACAACACCGACCTCAAGAACAGGCTGACCGCCTATGCCGCAGCGCACCCCGGCGAGTGCCGCCAGACCGACGCAGACCCGGACACGGGCTGCATGGAGTTTGAAATCCGCAAGGGGCGGTTCTCCTTTCGGCTGACCGCCCCATACAGCGAGGAACGGAAACGGAAAGCCAGCGAAGCGGCGAGAAAGAACGGTGTTCACGGAAAAGTTGCGGATTATTGAAACAAATCAGATTGAACCGGCGTGTGTGCATGGTATAATTGATAGCGCAAAGAGAAATTGCGGTTTTGACAAGTCTGAATGATGGAAAGCAAAGCCGGAATCAAGTATAATAGAGTTGCGAAAGGAAGGAGGTGTTTTCCGTGAGCAAAAACCTTGCTGATAATATCGTTGCCCTGCGTAAAAAGCACGGGCTGTCACAGGAGCAGTTTGCAGAAAAAATCGGCGTTACCCGTCAGGCTGTTTCCAATTGGGAGCGTAGAATTGCGACGCCGGATGTTGAAACCCTCGACCTGATAGTGAAGCTGTTTGACACGGATTTGACTGCATTGGTGAACGGAGAAAGCACAGCAGCAGAGAAACCAAAGGATAAAATGACGTTCAGCAAAAACGAATACTTAATTTGTCCTTGTAAAGTTTCATCTATACCATACTGGAAATCAAAGTCTATAACCGTACCCGATGGTATGTGTATTGTACACAAAGACAATTTCAATAAAACAGAATATCAGCATTACATTGACGAGCCTTATTTTCGCTTAATACATAGTCTGCAAGACTTGTCTATTCAAGTGCTTCCACAGGGGTATTTGCTTTATAACGCTACCTTGAAGGACTTTGCAGAGCACATCAATAGCTGCTATAGTGAGATCTGCGTAACAGAAGCCGACCTCCGAGACTACACAGCTCGTCCTGTATATGATCCCTCTTTATGGTTGGCAATTAAGAATAACCAAACCGATGAAGTGGTTGCAACAGGCATTGCTGAACTTGATAAAGAGGTTGGCGAGGGTGTTTTAGAGTGGATTCAAGTATCGGAACAATATCGTGGGTATGGATTGGGTAAATATGTCGTTTCAGAATTGTTATGGCGGATGAAAGAAAACGCCACGTTCGCTACTGTATCCGGTCAATGTAATAACCCTACAAATCCAGAGGCGCTGTATCGCAAGTGTGGATTCACCGGTTCTGATGTTTGGCACGTTTTGAGAAAGGAGCTACGCCATGAGCAAGGAAGAATTTGAAAAATTGGAGCATGAGAAGTATGTGCTTGAAAAGAAGCTGACCGCAGCGAAGCACAAGGAGAAGCAGCAGGACGAATAACCGCCATTACAAAACATTATTCCTCAAGAGCGCAATCGGCGAAAATCGGTTGCGCTTTTTCCTTCCTGACACATACTGTGAGGAACGCCGCAGGGCGGTGAAATATTGCGGTGTTCATAGAAAAGTTGCAGAAATGTATGAAAACAGGAGTTGAAACGCTCACCGCTAACATGGTATAATCATATTGGATAGGTTTATCCACGCAACGCGAGAAACGGAAGCTAAGACGATGTTTCGGAAGGAGGTCGCGGTATGACTTTTTGGATATTCATGCTTGTCATGGACTTGCTCATTCCTTTAATGATGGTCGGCTTGGGCAAGCTGTTCATGACGAAAATCCCCAAAAATATCAATATGCTTTATGGCTACCGAACGGCTATGTCCATGAAGAGCAGGGACACATGGGAGTTTGCTCATAAGATGATCGGAAAGCTGTGGTTTCGATGTGGCTTGGTGCTGCTTCCTTTGACCGTAATTCCTTTTCTTTTCGTGATGAACAACGATGTGCCGACCATCGGAAAAGTTGGAACGATTGTCATTGCCATTCAGCTAATTCCGCTGGTAGGAACTATTTTCCCGGTAGAAGCTGCTCTCAAAAAGAACTTTGATAAAAACGGTATGCGCCGATAAGCCAAAGTCTTGTGGAGAGAAATGATGTAATTTGCATAAATAAATGTGACAACAAATCGGAATTTGGCAAAGGAGTGTGATTGTATGAAAAAGAAATTCTTTGTGGTAATTGCAATTATAGTTGTTTTAGTAATCCTATTAACCCCTGTTCGTATGAACTTAAAAGACGGCGGAAGTGTTAGGTATAAAGCATTAGTGTATGAGGTTACAAAAATACACCGACTTGCACCAGAAGTAGATGGTGTAAAACCATATATTGATGGGTTCGAAATTAAAATACTCGGAATGACAGTTTATAGAGAAACAAACGAATAGACAAATTCCAGTTTATCGGGCAGATAACGCCTACTCAATAACAGAATACACCAACTGAGAGCAGCTATTTTCGTACAGAAAACGGCTGCTCTTTTCTTTTAGCCATAAGCAGAAAGGAGCGACCAACTATGACAAAGCCAAGAGAGAAAACCCGCGAAGAACTGCAAGCCGAGATTGAGGACGGAAAGAAGAAAATCCGGCAGTTTGAGAACCGAGAAAAGATGTTGCGTCAGAAGCTATCCAAAGAGGAACGCAGAACGCGCAGCCACCGCCTTATCGTCCGGGGCGCGGTCTTTGAAAGCATTGTGCCGGAAGCAAAGAACATGACCGACGAGGAAGCCGCCGCGCTTCTCCGGCTTGCACTGACGAGTGAGCCAGCGCGGGAGTTTTTGAGAAAACGAGCCGAGGAAACGACAAGCTGAATAATCCCTTGGCAACAAGGGCGCACTTATACACCCTGACGGGCGTTGTGCGCTCTGCCGAGGGCTGAACTCTCCACACAGCCCTGCCGTGTTCCGAGCTTGGCGGCGTTGCCGCGAACAGGGAAAACTGCATTTTCCCTGCGACGGCTTGCGCCGTCTACCCTTTTGCACACTTGCCGCGAGGGAACGCCTTGCCGCCGCAAGCCATTCTCTCCCGTCAAGTCCGAACGAGCGAAACGGAGGTGATACCATCGCAATCTACCATTGCAGCATCAAGATCGTCAGCCGGGGAAAAGGCAAATCCGCCGTAGCCGCAGCCGCCTACCGAAGCGGTGAAAAGCTGACAAACGAGTGGGACGGTCTGACCCACGACTACACGAAAAAGGGCGGTGTTGTCCATTCGGAAATTCTGCTCCCGGCACACGCCCCGCCCGCTTTCTCTGACCGCAGCACCCTGTGGAACAGCGTGGAGCTTTCCGAAAAATCCAATAACGCCCAGCTTGCGCGGGAGGTGGAGATCGCCCTGCTCGTGGAGCTGTCCAGAGAGGAACAGACCCGCCTTGTGCGGGAATATTGTTCCTCTCAATTTGTTTCCAAGGGCATGATCGCCGACTTCAATCTGCACGACACGGGAGGCGGCAATCCTCACGCCCATATCCTGCTGACCATGCGCCCGCTGGACGAAAAGGGCGCGTGGCTTCCGAAGTCCAAAAAGGAATATGTGCTGGACGAAAACGGCGAGAGAATCCGTCTGCCCAGCGGCAGATACAAAACCCGCAAGGTTGACCTTGTGGACTGGAACAACCGGGAAAACGCCGAGGTCTGGCGCAGGGCGTGGGCTGACCTTGCCAATGAGTATTTAGAGAAGAACAACCGCCCGGAGCGCATCGACCACCGCAGCTATGAGCGGCAAGGGATAGACCAGCTCCCCACCGTCCATGTGGGCGTTGCGGCTTCCCAGATGGAGAAGAAAGGCATCGTGACCGAGCGCGGGGAGCTGAACCGAAGCATCAAGGCGGCGAACCGTATCCTGCGGGAAATCCGCCGACTTGTGCACGGCTTAAAGGACTGGATCGCGGAACTGAAAGAGAGAAAGACCGCCCTGCTGGAAGCGTTGGCAGAGGCACGGGCGCAGGCCAGCGAGCCGACCATCCCACAACTGCTTGCCCGGTACATGGAGCAGCGCGGCGAGGAACGCGCCGACTGGACTTCCAAGGGCAAGCTCAAGGGCGCTGTTTCCGACTTCAACAAGGTGCAGGCGGCAATGGAGTTTCTGCGGAAGAAAGAAATCTCCACCGTGGAAACCCTTGACAGACAGCTTGATGGTATCAGCGAAACCGCCGTTGCCATCCGTGACAGCATGAGGAAAGCGGAGCGCCGGATCAAGGACATCGACACCCTGCTCTCCCACATCGGGAACTATGAGAAGTACAAGCCGGTCTACAAGGAGTATGCCGCCATCGGCTGGAAGAAGCAGAAGGAGAAATTCGCGGAAGCCCACAGGGGCGAGCTGGACGCATACCTGGCAGCCGCCCGGTATGTCAAAACCCACCTGCCCGGTACGTCCTACAGCCGCAAGGAGCTGGAAGCCGAGCGCAAAGACCTTGCCGCCGCCCTGCCCGGCAAACGGGAGGAGCTGGAAGCGGTGCAGGCGGACGTGCGGACGCTGCGGGACGTGCGGCACTGGCTCAATCAGGTGCTTCCACCGGAGCAGTACCGCCAGACCGCCGAGCCGGGGAAAAAGCCATCCATAGTGGAGGGCTTGAAAGGCCGGGAGCAGCGTATCCGGCAGGAACAGGAGAAACAGCAGCAACCGCCCCGGACACAGAAACAACAGGATATGGAGCTTTAACCTTAACATCAGGCACCCGCCATTTTCAATTCTGGAATGACGGGTGCCTTTTTCATTTCAAGGAGGCCGCGATTGCATTTATTTGAAGCTGTGAAGCAGTCTGTCACCACAAGGCAGGCTGCCGAGCGATACGGATTGAACGTGAACAGAAACGGCATGGCGGTCTGCCCGTTCCACAGGGACAGACACCCAAGCATGAAGGTTGACCGCCGCTATTACTGCTTCGGCTGCGGAGCGACCGGGGACGTGATCGATTTTGTTTCCCGGCTGCATGGGATGAGCGCAAAGGAGGCCGCCCTCATGCTGGCGCGGGATTTCTCCATCCCCTGCGGGGACGGAACGGACGCACCCCGCCGGTCTGCCGTGAAGAAGCTGCGGCAAGAAGCCGAGGAACAGAAATACAGGCGCATGGAGCGGCATTGCTTTCAGGTGCTTGCAGACTATTATCACCTGCTGCGCCGATGGAGGGAGGAACACGTCCCCAACCAGCCAGATGAGGCGTGGCATCCTCTGTTTGTGGAAGCCCTACAAAGGCTGGACTATATCGAATACCTGCTGGACGGGCTTTTGTCCGATGACCTGCGGGAACGGGCTGCCATCGTCACAGAGTACGGAAAGGAAGTGAGAGCGATTGAGCAAAGAATTTCAGGACTTGCCGCCGCAGGTTCGGGAGGCCGTGAGGAACGCGCCGGACAGCGCCGCGCCGATGCGGAGCGTTGAGGAAGTGAAGGCGATGCTGGACACCACCGAAAAAGGCGGCGTCCGCAACAGCATAAGGAACTGCCTGACCGTATTCCAGTATGACCCCCTGCTTGCCGGGGCGCTGGCATACAACCTTTTGACCGACCGGACAGACCTTGTAAAGCCCATCGGCTGTCAGCGTCCACCCGGAACGTCCATGACCGACACGGATATGAAATATATCCGGCTGTACCTTGAAGAAACCTACGGCCTGACCAGCGAGAGGAAGATCGCGGACGCTGCCGACCTTGCCGCCAATCAGAACAGCTACCACCCCGTAAGGGACTATTTGAACGGTTTGGTATGGGACGGGACGGAGCGCATACGCTTCTGCCTGCGGCACTTTCTGGGAGCCGCAGCGGACACCTACACCTGCGAAGCCCTAAAGCTCTTTTTGCTGGGCGCGATCCACCGGGCATACAGACCCGGCTGCAAGTTTGAGGTCATGCTCTGTCTGGTGGGCGGTCAGGGCGCGGGCAAGTCCACATTCTTCCGGCTGCTGGCGGTAAGGGACGAATGGTTTTCCGACGATCTGCGGAGGCTGGACGATGATAACGTCTACCGAAAGCTGCAAGGTCACTGGATCATTGAAATGTCGGAAATGATCGCCACAGCCAACGCAAAGAGCATCGAGGAAATCAAATCATTTTTGAGCCGACAGAAGGAGGTCTACAAGATACCCTATGAAACCCACCCGGCAGACCGCCCCCGTCAATGCGTGTTCGGTGGCACTTCCAACGCACTGGACTTCCTGCCCCTTGACCGAAGCGGCAACCGGCGGTTTCTCCCGGTGCTGGTAAACCCGGAGAAGGCGGAGGTACACATTTTGGAGGACGAGGCCGCTTCACGGGCATATATCAGCCAGCTATGGGCGGAGGCAATGGCGCTTTACCGGGCGGGCAGATGGAAGCTGACGTTCAGCCCGGAGCTGGTGCGCTACCTGAAAGACCACCAGCGGGATTTCATGCCGGAGGACACCAAGGCGGGGATGATACTTGCCTATCTCGACCGCTGCACCAGCGATGCGGTCTGCTCCAAGCAGCTATACAGAGAAGCCCTGAACCACCCCTTTGACGAGCCGAAGCAATGGGAGATACGGGAGATCAACGAGATCATGAACCAGTGCGTGACCGGCTGGAACTACTTTTCCAACCCCCGTATGTTCCCACAGTACGGCAGGCAAAAGGGCTGGGAACGGGAAAATGCGACAACGGACACCGGCAACGAGGACGAGAAAATCCCCGACGGCTTTGTGCCTGTCACAGAACAGATGGAGCTTCCATTCTGAAAAATCCGGGAAAATCACAGCTCGTTGCATACCCCGTTGCTATCCCGTTGCCGACCCCGTTGCCGGGGAAAATGCTGTAGTCGCAAGGCTTTTCCCCTCTCTGACAACCAAAACAACAGAAAAATAAAAGAAAAAGTAAATAGTAGCCAACCCGCCAGATAGGGATTGTTTGCAAGGTCTTTTGAAGCCCGTTGCCGGACTTCGTTGCCGACGCTCCCCTGTCTGGCTATTTTCATGTAAGGAGGTAACTGCCTATGGCGAAAAACAAGACCCGAATCGATGTGATCGCCGTCTTTGACGGGGAGCTGGACGCTACCGATGTTTTTGTGAGCCTGATCGCGCAGAAGCACTCGCAGAAATCCAGCGAGGAATCCGGCAAGAATAATCTTGCGAAAACACAAGATTTATGCTATACTAAAGACAAGGTTCAGGTAACCGGCGTTCCGTCTGGATTGTGCGGGTAAAACGGTTATGATGAACGGATATGATGTGATGAGCGCGGCGCTTGCCGGGGGCTTCCGGGCAGCTATCTACTGCCGGTTAAGCAAGGACGATGACCAGCAAGGGGAGAGCGCCAGCATCGCCAACCAGCGGGATATGCTGGAAAGCTACTGCGAGAAGCAGGGATGGGAGGTTGTGGCAGTCTATCAGGACGATGGCTATACGGGGCTGAACATGGAACGCCCCGACCTGAAACGGATGCTGAAAGCCATCGAGCGCAGGCAGGTAAATCTTGTGATAACGAAAGATTTATCGAGGCTGGGCAGAAATTACTTGCAGACCGGGCATCTCATTGAGGACTTTTTCCCAAGGAACGGAGTGCGCTATATCGCCATGAACGACGGCATAGACACCCTGCGGGAGAACAACGACATTGCGCCATTCAAAAATATCCTAAACGAGATGTACAGCAAGGACATTTCCAAGAAAGTCCATTCGTCCTACCTGCTGAAAGCGCAGAAAGGCCAGTTTACCGGCTGCGTCGCCCCGTTTGGATACAGGAAAGACCCGGAGGACAAAAACCACCTGCTGATTGACCCGGAAACAGCCCACATTGTCCGGCTGATATTCGGGTACGCGCTGGAGGGGCACGGCCCGAACTATATCCGGCGCAGGCTGGAGGAACAAAAGCTCCCCTGCCCCACATGGTGGAACAGAGAGCGCGGGATACGCAACGTCCGCACCCGGTGGGAGCAGCAAGACCCGGAGAACGGGAAATATATCTGGGACTTCTCCGTGATAAAAGACCTGCTGATGAATCCCGTCTACACCGGGGCGATCGCTTCGCAGAAAACGGAGTATCGCTTCAAGATCGGGACTATCGGCAGCAAGAGGCCGGAGGACTGGATCGTGGTGGAGGGGACGCATGAGCCGCTGGTGGACAAGAGGGACTTTGCCATCGTGCAGAGAAAGCTCAAATCCCGCCAGCGTCCGGGGGCTTCCGGCGAGCCGAGCCTGTTCGCGGGGCTTCTCAAATGCGGGGAGTGCGGGAAGTCGCTGACCGTCCGCTACACCAATGCCAAGCACCCGCAGCGGATTTATTCCTGCAAGACCTACAATGCCTTTGGGAAGCACCATTGCAGCCAGCACAGGATCGAGTATGACACCCTCACAAGCCTTGTGCTGCACAAAATCCGGGAGTGCGCCGCCGCTGCCCTGATGGACGGCAAGGCCGTAGCCGACAGACTGACCGGCAACTGCGAGGCCGAGCAGAAAGGACAGCGGGAGGCACTGGAACGGGCTTTGGCAAAGGACGAGGAACGAATCGAAACACTGGAAAAGATGGTGCTGCGGCTCTATGAGGACATGGTAGCCGGACGCATCACGGAAAACAATTTCGATCTCCTGCTGGCAAAGACGCAGAAGGAACAGGCCGAGCTAAAGGAAAAGGCCGCAGAAGCCCGGAAGCGGCTGGACGATGAAGCCCGCCTTGCGGTCGACGCGAGGGAATGGGTGGAATCCATACAGGAATACCGGGACATTGCGGAGCTTGACGCTGCCACCCTAAACCGCCTTATCAAAGAAATCGTTGTCCACGAAACCGTTGACAGCGACAAGACAAGACACATTTCTATCGAAATTCATTTCAATCTCAAGCCCCTGCCGGAAGTGGAGCAGGTCACGGGATAACCTGCCCCCGCTGGGGAACTTCTGAAAACTTCATATATTTTTTGACACGCCGCCGCCCGCCATTGAGCAGAGTTTTACACCTAATTGGGGATAAAACAGCTTATGGCGGGCGGCGGCGTTGCCTTGATCGGCGGCGTTCTCGTTCCCCTGCTCAAAGGGCTGTTCGGTTAAGCGGCGGTAATGTCCTATGCAGAGCATACTTGACGCGATTAACGAATGGATCAAGGAAATCCTGATCGGAGCGATCAACGGAAATCTGTCAACTATGTTCGGGGACGTAAACGAAAAGGTCGGTACGATTGCCGCCGAGGTAGGCAAGACCCCGCAGGGGTGGAACGCAAGCATATTTTCCATGATACAGACGCTATCGGAAAATGTGATCGTCCCCATTGCGGGGCTTGTCATTACCTACGTTCTATGCGTGGAGCTTATCAGCATGGTAACGGAAAAGAACAATCTGCACGACATTGACACGTTCATGTTCTTTAAGTGGTTTTTCAAAGCGTTCGTTGCGGTGTTTATCGTCACGCATACCTTTGACATCACTATGGCGGTATTCGACATGGCGCAGCACATTGTTTCCGGCGCGGCGGGCGTGATCGGCGGCAGCACCAGCATTGATGTTGCCGCCGCGCTCTCGTCCATGCAAGCCGGGCTTGACGCAATGGAAATCCCCGAACTGCTCTTGCTTATGCTCGAAACAAGCCTTGTCAGCCTTTGCATGAAAATCATGTCGGTGCTGATAACGGTTGTTTTGTACGGGCGTATGATTGAGATTTACCTGTACTGCTCCGTATCGCCTATTCCATTCGCCACCATGACAAACCGGGAATGGGGGCAAATCGGAAACAACTACTTAAAAGGCCTGTTTGCCCTCGGCTTTCAAGGCTTCCTCATTATGATATGCGTCGGCATTTACGCGGTTTTGGTAAACAACATGGTTATAGCGGACAATTTGCACACCGCGATATTTTCCATCGCAGCCTATACGGTGCTGCTTTGCTTTAACCTTTTGAAATCCGGCGCACTGGCAAAATCATTATTCCATGCACATTAAAAGGAGGTTTTCCATCACCAAGAAATACAGCGTTATTTACGCAGATCCCCCGTGGCGGTATGAAAGGAGCAAGGTGCAGGGCGCAGCGGAAAAGCACTATCCCACCATGGGCATTGACGAGCTGTGCGCCCTGCCTGTGCCGGAGCTGGCGGCGAAGGACTGCGCCCTGTTTTTGTGGGCGACCTTTCCGCAGCTTCCCGAAGCTCTGCGGCTGATCCGCGCATGGGGCTTTCGGTATCGGACGGTGGCGTTCGTTTGGCTCAAACGTAACCGCAAAAGCCCGTCCTGGTTTTACGGTATGGGCTATTGGACGCGCAGCAACGCGGAAATCTGTCTGCTGGCGACCAAGGGCAAACCCAAGCGGCAGTCGGCGGGCGTACATCAGTTTCTTATCAGCCCCATAGAGCAGCACAGCAAAAAGCCGGATGCAGCGCGGGAAAAAATCGTTGCCCTTATGGGGGATTTGCCCCGGATTGAGCTGTTTGCTCGACAGAAAACGCCGGGGTGGGATATATGGGGCAACGAACTCCCAAACAGTATTGAAATGTAACGAAAGGAGATTTTTCTATGGCGTATGTACCCGTTCCAAAAGACCTATCACGCATAAAGACAAAGGTTGCCTTTAACCTTACAAAAAGGCAGCTCATATTCTTTGCGGCGGCGCTCCTTGTTGGACTGCCGCTTTTCTTTTTGCTCAAAGGCAGCACAGGCACAAGCCTTGCGGCGTTCGTGATGATCCTCGTTATGCTGCCCTGCTTTCTGTTCGCCATGTACGAAAAGCACGGGCAGCCCCTTGAAACGCTGATTAAGAACATCATACAGACAAAATTTATCCGTCCGAAAGAAAGACCCTATCAGACGGAAAACTTCTATGCCGTCCTCGAACGGCAAAGACAACTTGAAAAGGAGGTATCGGCTATTGTCAACGGCAAACGCAAAACACGCAGAAAACAGGCGTAAGCTCACCCGCGCCGAGAAAAAGGAAATCGCCGCCCTGATCCGAGCGGCAAAGGGTGACGGAAAGGCGCACACCGCGCAGCAGACCATACCGTATCTTGCCATGTACCCGGACGGTATCTGCAAGGTTACGGAAAAGAAATACTCCAAGAGCATCGCCTACGACGACATCAACTACCAGCTTGCGCAGGCAGACGATAAGACCGCCATTTTTGAAAACTGGTGCGACTTTCTCAACTATTTTGACGCGACCGTTAGTGTGCAGCTTTCCTTTATCAACCGGGGAACGCGCAGCGGCGGCGCGGAGGAGATCGTTGCAATCCCGGTGCAAAACGACGCTTTCAATTCCATCCGCACCGAATACGCGGATATGCTGAAACATCAGCTTGCAAAGGGCAACAACGGCTTTGTAAAGTCAAAGTACATTACCTTTTCCGTGGAAGCGGACAATCTGAACGCGGCAAAGGCGCGGCTTGCCCGTATTGAAACCGACATACTGAATAATTTTAAGGTGCTGGGCGCAGCCGCCCGCCCCATGACGGGCTATGAACGGCTGGAAGCCCTGCACAGCGTATTCCACCCGGAGGGAGAACCGTTCCGTTTCTCTTGGGACTGGCTCACCCCGTCGGGGCTTACCACAAAGGACTTTATCGCCCCGTCCTCGTTCCGTTTCGGCGAGGGCAGATATTTCCGTATGGGACGCAAAATCGGCGCGGTCAGTTTCCTTGAAATCCTTGCGCCGGAGCTGAATGACCGTATGCTTGCGGATATTCTCGACCTTGAAACGGGGATCGTCGTCAATCTCCATATCAAGAGCATCGACCAGACCGAAGCTATCAAGACCATCAAGCGCAAGATAACCGACCTTGACAAAATGAAAATCGAGGAACAAAAGAAAGCGGTACGCAGCGGCTACGATATGGACATCATCCCCTCTGACCTTGCCATGTTCGGCGGCGAAGCGAAAAACCTCTTGCAGGACTTGCAAAGCCGCAACGAGCGAATGTTTCTCCTGACTTTCCTTGTGGTAAATATGGCGGACACGAAGCGAAAGCTGGAAAATGACATATTCGCAGCGGCGGGCATCGCGCAGAAATACAACTGCGCTCTCACCCGCCTTGACTACCAGCAGGAGGCGGGGCTGATGTCCTCTGTTCCGCTGGGCGAGAACCTGATCCCCATCCAGCGAGGGCTTACCACATCAAGCACTGCGATTTTTATTCCCTTTATCACGCAGGAGCTTTTTCAGCAGGGCGCGGCACTCTATTACGGGCTGAACGCCCTGTCAAGCAATATGATCCTCTGTGACCGCAAGCGGCTGAAAAACCCCAACGGGCTAATCCTTGGCACCCCCGGAAGCGGCAAGAGCTTTGCGGCGAAGCGGGAAATCACAAACGCTTTTCTCATTACCGACGACGACATCATCATCTGCGACCCGGAAGCGGAGTATTACCCCCTTGTGCGCCGCCTGCACGGACAGGTGATCCGCATTTCCCCCACAAGCACCCAGTATGTCAACCCTATGGATATTAACCTCAATTACAGCGAGGACGACAACCCCCTTGCGCTGAAAAGTGACTTTCTCCTTTCCCTCTGTGAGCTTGTCATCGGCGGCAAGGAGGGGCTGATGCCCGTGGAAAAGACCGTCATTGACCGCAGCGTAAGAAACGTGTACCGCCCGTTTTTAGCCGCCCCCGACCCGGCGAAAATGCCGATCCTCGGCGACCTTTACGACGAGCTTTTAAGACAGCCGGAGCCGGAAGCGGCGCGGGTGGCGGCGGCATTGGAGCTTTACGTTTCGGGCAGCCTGAATGTCTTTAACCACCGTACCAATGTGGAGCTTTCAAACCGCCTCGTCTGCTTTGACATCAAGCAGCTTGGGAAGCAGCTTAAAAAGCTGGGGATGCTCATTGTGCAGGATCAGGTGTGGAACAGAGTAACCATAAACCGGGCTGAAAAGAAATCCACCCGCTACTACATGGACGAGTTTCATTTGCTCCTCAAAGAGGAACAAACCGCCGCCTATTCTGTGGAGATTTGGAAGCGTTTTCGTAAATGGGGCGGGATCCCAACCGCCATCACGCAGAATGTCAAAGACCTTTTGAGCAGCCGCGAAGTTGAGAATATCTTTGAGAACAGCGATTTTGTCCTCATGCTCAATCAGGCGCAGGGCGACCGGGAAATCCTTGCAAGGCAGCTCAATATCTCCCCGCAGCAGATGAAATACGTTACCCATACCGAAGCGGGCGAGGGGCTGATTTTCTACGGAAACGTGGTGCTGCCTTTCCTTGACCGTTTTCCGCAGAATACCGAGCTATACCGGGTAATGACGACCCGCCCGGAGGAAGTGGGCGGCACATGAGATTAGACACCATCATCAACCGCGACGCGCTGTGCGCCCTGCGGGAGCTGCCCGCCGAGAGCGTCCATTGCTGCGTCACAAGCCCGCCCTACTACGCTCTGCGGGATTACGGTATGGACGCGCAGATCGGGCGGGAGGACACGCCGGAGCAGTATATCGCAAGGCTTGTCGAGGTTTTCCGTGAGCTGAAACGGGTGCTGCGCCCGGACGGTACGTTTTGGCTGAACATTGCCGATACCTACTGCGGCACAGGCAGCAAGGGCGCCTACACCGACCCGAAAAACCCGAAAGGCAGAGACGGGCAGAGCCTATCCCTTGCAAGACGGGCGGCAGGCTGCAAGCAAAAGGATTTAATCGGTATTCCGTGGCTTTTAGCCTTTGCCCTGCGCTCTGACGGGTGGTATCTGCGCAGCGCGATTATTTGGCAGAAGGACAACCCCATGCCTGAAAGTGTGCGGGACAGACCGAGCCGCTGCTATGAGAACGTCTTTTTGCTTACGAAGTCAAAGAGCTATTACTATGACGCCGCCGCCATTGCGGAACCCATCGCCCCCACCACGGCGGCGCGATACCGGGGCGGGCGCAGCGCGGGACACAAATACGACGGCGAAGTACCCGGACAGGGTAAGGTGCAGGGCATCAACCGGGCGCGGACAGGCGGCTACTACGATGAAGCCCTCATGCCGACCACGCGGAATAAGCGGGACGTGTGGCATATCAACACCGTACCCTACAAGGGCGGGCATTTCGCCGCGTTCCCGCCGAAGCTGGCGGAAACCTGCATTTTGGCGGGCTGTCCCAAGGGCGGCGTTGTCCTTGACCCGTTTTTCGGCAGCGGCACGACAGGGCTTGCAGCAAAAAGCCTTGACCGCCATTACATCGGCATTGAACTGAACTATGACTATTGCACCCTTGCAAGGGCGCGGATCGGAGGTGAAACGAATTGAGCAAAAAGCTGAAACCCCGCGATAAAATTACGCAGAAAATGAGCCGGGACGGGCTTATCGAGGTCAACGAAACCGCAGGCACCGCCGAGCTGGTCAGCGGGCGCGAGCAGGACGCGGATTTTTCCAAGCAGCCCGAACAGGCGGCGCAGGAAGCCGCGCAGCAGCTTCCGCACCCCTCCGGCGGCGCGGCAGCTCGTCCCCATACCCCGGAGCTTTCTCCGAAGCGGGACGACGCCGCAGCCGAGCGTGTTTTGGATCATATCGACGCTGCCCATACCCGTGCAGCATCCAAAAAGGCGATAAAGCGAGTGCAGCGGGAAGCGTCGGCAAAAACAAAGACCTCGCGCCTGCAATTCACCGAGGAAGAACGGGCAACGCCGGAGCTTCAAAAGGCGATCCGCAAATCGGAAAGAGCCGCCGACCGCTTGGACGAAGCGCGGGCGGCTATTCCGAAAAAGAAAGTCTTGACAAAAGAGCGCACCTTTGACGAAGCCGCAGGCAAGGGCAAAACCCGCCTGCGCTTTGAGGAAAAGGAAAAACCCATACCGGGCGGCAGGCAGCAGCATAACCCCCTCTCCCGCCCCGTGCAGGAGGTCGGCGTTTTCGTCCACAATAAGATACATTCCGTTGAAAAGGACAACTCCGGCGTGGAGGGAGCGCACAAGAGCGAGGAATTAGCCGAGCGCGGCATCCGGGCGGGGGCGCGGCAGGTGCGAAAGAGCCGCCGCAGCCGCAAGCTGAAACCCTACCGGGCGGCGGCAAAAGCGGAAAAAGCCGCGTTCAAGGCAAACGCCGATTTTCAGTATCAAAAGGCGCTGCACGACAACCCGCAGCTTGCCGCGTCTAACCCCGTTTCCCGGTTTTGGCAGAAGCAGCAGATCAAGCGGCAGTATGCAAAGGCGGTACGAACGGGCGGCGCAAAATCCGCAAGGAAAGCCGCAGAAAACACCCGTAAGGCGGCAAAGAAAACCGCCGAAGCGACGAAAAAGACCGCCGCCTTTGTAGGGCGGCATTGGAAAGCCTTTCTGATTGCCGGGTGTGCGCTGCTCCTGCTTATCATGCTGATGTCCGCAATTTCCTCCGGCTCTGCTCTTTTTTCGGGGCTTGTCAACGGCGTAATCGGAACCTCTTACACATCGGAGGACAGCGACCTTGTAGCGGTGGAAAACAATTATGCGGCAAAGGAAAACGATCTGCAAAGCAGGATAGACAATATCGAGCGCGATTATCCGGGCTATGACGAATACCGCTACGACCTTGCGTACATCGGGCATAACCCCCATGAATTAGCATCCTACCTGACCGCCCTGTTGCAGAGCTACACCCCGCAAAGCGCACAGGCAGAGCTTGACCGCATTTTCAATCTGCAATACAAGCTGACCGTCACGGAAGAAATCGAGGTGCGCTACCGCACGGAACGGCGCACAGGCAGCTACACGGACGCGGAGGGCAACACCCATACCTATACCTACACCGTTGAAGTCCCATATAACTATTACATTCTCAATGTAACGCTGACGAACAGATCCATATCCTCTTTTGTATCGGAGCTTCTAACGCCGGAGCAGCTTGAAATGTACCGTGTCTATTTGCAAACAAGCGGCAACAAACCCCTCGTTTTTGGCGGCGGCTCTGCGGACACTTCCGCGTCCGAGGATTTAAGCGGCGTTACCTTTGTCAACGGCACCCGCCCCGGCAACACCGTCCTTGTGGATATAGCGAAATCGCAAGTCGGCAATGTAGGCGGTGCGCCTTACTGGAGTTGGTACGGCTTTAACAGCCGCGTGGCTTGGTGCGCCTGCTTTGTGTCCTGGTGCTACGGACAGGCTGGACTTTCCGAGCCGCGCTTTGCGGGCTGTCAGTCGCAGGGCGTTCCGTGGTTTACCTCTCACGGGCAATGGGGCGCGAGGGGTTATGAGAATATCGCTCCCGGCGACGCCATCTTTTTTGATTGGGATTTAGACGGCAGCGCAGACCATGTAGGTATCGTAATCGGCACAGACGGAAGCCGCGTTTACACCGTGGAGGGTAATTCCGGCGACGCCTGCAAAATCAGAAGCTATCCTCTTGATTACGCCTGTATCAAGGGCTATGGACTGATGAATTGGAATTAAAATTTTGAAAGGAGTTTTGACAGTATGACAAACAGTAAAATTGACCGCATTGAAAAGGAAATGCAGAAAACGCGGGAGAAAATCACCGAGTATCAGAACAGGCTGAAAGAGCTTGCGGCGCAGAAAACCGAAGCGGAAAACCTGCAAATCATCGCTCTTGTGCGCTCCATGCGCCTGACCCCCGCAGAGCTTACCGCCCTGCTTTCCGGCGAGCCGATCCCCGGCATTGCCGCCGCAGGGACAGACTACATGGAACAGGAGGAAATCGAAGATGAAGAATAAAGGCTTTTTCAAAACAGCCGCCGCCCTGCTTGCCGCCCTTGTCCTCTTGGGCGGCTTTTCTGTTACCGCCTATGCGGGCGGCGGTGAGGACATTCCCACCAATGACAGCGGCGTGATCGTAGAAACCGAGCCGCAGCCCCTTACGCCGGACGGTAATCTGTCGCTGATTGACGACATTGAGGGAGAAGCCGCCGAGGACAAGCAGTTTATCATTGTGCAGAGCAAAAACGGCAACTACTTTTACATCATCGTTGACCGCGCCGCCGAGGGCGAAAACACCGTACATTTTCTCAATCAGGTGGACGAAGCCGACCTGATGGCGCTCATGGAGGGCGACAGCGGCAAGGCGCAGGCTCCCGCCGTTTGCACCTGTAAGGACAAATGCAAGGCAGGCGCAGTCAATACCGCCTGCCCGGTATGCTCTGTCAATATGACCGAATGTGTAGGCAAGGAAGCCGTGCCGGAGCCGGACGATGCGCCGCCGGAGAAAGAAAAAAGCAATGCGGGCGGGATTGTGATCTTCCTTGTCGTTACCCTGCTTGCCGGTGGCGGCGCGTTCTACTATTTTAAGATTATGAAGCCGAAGCAGGGTATCAAGGGCGACACCGACCTTGACGATTTCGACTTTGACGATTACGACGAGGACGCGCCGGAGGCAGGCAGCGAGGAACAGGAGGACGAGGAATGAGGTTAGTCATTGCAGAGAAGCCGAGTGTGGCGGCGGCACTTGCCGCCGCCCTTGGCGTAAAGAACAAAAAGGACGGATATATGGAGGGCGGCGGCTTCCTCATTTCATGGTGCGTGGGGCATTTGGTGGAGCTTGCGGAAGCCGCCGCCTATGGGGAGCAGTACAAAAAGTGGAGCTATGACAGCCTGCCGATCCTGCCGCAGCCGTGGCAATATACCGTATTCAAAGACAGGCAAAAGCAGTTCAAAATCCTAAAAGACCTCATGCGCCGCAGCGACGTTTCCGAGGTTGTCAATGCCTGCGACGCAGGACGCGAGGGCGAGCTGATTTTCCGCCTTGTCTACCATGCGGCGGGGTGCGATAAGCCCTTTTCCCGCCTTTGGATTTCCTCTATGGAGAAAAGCGCAATCAAAAAGGGCTTTGCGGAGCTGAAACCCGGCGAAGCGTATGACGCGCTCTATGCGTCGGCTCTGTGCCGCGCAAAAGCGGACTGGATCATCGGCATCAACGCCACCCGCCTTTTCTCCGTCCTTCACGGCAAAACTCTAAACGTGGGGCGCGTTCAGACGCCGACCTTAAAAATGCTTGCAGACAGGGACGCGGCGATCACCTCTTTCAAGAAAGAAACCTACCATATCGTCCGTCTTGATGTGGGCGGCGCGGAAGCGGTAAGCGCAAGGATCTCCGACGCCGCAGATGCGGAAGCCCTCAAAACGGCTTGCGAAGCGTCGCAGGCCATTTGCATTTCGGTGAGGCGTGAGAGGAAAACCGAGCAGCCGCCCCGCCTGTTCGACCTTACGGACTTGCAGCGGGAAGCCAACCGCATTTACGGTTACACCGCAAAGCAGACCCTTGACCTTGCACAAGCCCTTTACGAAAAGCGGCTGCTTACCTACCCGCGAACGGACAGCAATTATCTGACCGACGACATGGGCGATACGGCGGTGCATATCGCCGCGCTGCTTGTCGGCAAGCTGCCCTTTATGAAAGGCGCAGCGTTTACGCCGGACATAGCCCGGACGCTTGACAGCAAAAAGGTGTCCGACCACCACGCTATTATTCCGACAATGGAGCTTGCGAAAGCAGACCTTGCCGCGCTGCCGGAAAGCGAAAGAAATATCCTCACCCTTGCCGGGGCGCGTCTGCTGTTCGCCGCCGCCGAGCCGCACATTTTTGATGCGGTAACGGCGGTGTTTTCCTGTGCCGATACCGAGTTTACGGCAAAGGGAAAGACGGTTCTTTGCGACGGGTGGAAAGAGCTTGAACGACGCTACCGGGCGACGCTGAAAGGAAAGCCCGCCGCCGAGGGCGACGAGGAAAACGGGCTTATTTTAGATGTACCGACCTTTGCCGAGGGACAGAGCTTTGACAGCACCGCCGCAAGAGTTACGGCGCACGACACGCAGCCCCCGAAGCCGCACACGGAAGCTATATGCTGTGAAAGGGGGATAAGAAATCGCCCATAGAAAGGAGAGTTTT
>ENA-UOJL01001368-UOJL01001368.1-human-gut-metagenome-genome-assembly--contig:-P47-NODE-1368-length-26186-cov-10.557116_pt1 | contig 26186 bp, 22 predicted proteins | sample MGYA00242347_ERZ723894 | MGnify/ENA metagenome assembly ERZ723894
GTTCACCGGCATTGCCCTTGATCTTGTTGCTGATGCGCCGCTTCTTGCTGATGTCTCGCGCATACCATTCGTTAAAAAGATTGCGGATGCTGTAGCTCTCGCCGTCCATGTTATCGTCACGGGAAAGCCTCTCATACAGAAACGGCGGCAACAGCGACGAACGCGCAATCCTGGTAACCGGCGCAGAGGTCGTGCCGGACACCTCCGGCCTGACGACGAACGGAAGCATAGAGTATTACGCCCCCGGCGCGGACATGGAAAAGGATAAGCCGGAAAAAACCACGGTCGGCACCCTTCCCCCGCAGGAGAAGCCCATAGACCCGGGCACAGAGCGCGGCGAGGACGTCCCCCTCTACCGCGTGACCGACAGGGACGGCAGGGACATCGCCTACACGGCGGAGCAAACGGGCGGCGTGCTGACCGTCACCGTTGACGAGGACTTCGCCATTCTCACGGGCAAGCTCAGCGGCATCCGCACCCTCAGGGCGCAGGGCGTGGAGAAAATCATGTTTGTCACCAGGGGCGCAGCGTCCGCGTTCCCGCTCTCCGATTTGCTGAGCAAGGGCGAAAGCGGCGAAGCCTTCCGCCTAACCCACGACACCAAGGCCGTCACCTTCACCCTGGGCGAAAAAATGACCGACATGAGCGCCATTCTCACAAAGCCGTAAGGGAAATCTCCAAATTCATACAACCGGGCAGGCACAATCAGTGCCTGCCCGCCTTGTCTGCCAACCGTCGCGGCTATCATTGGGAAAAACAAGAAATCCGAACCTCTGACCGATTGCGGTCTAAGGTTCGGATTATCTTACTTTGGTGGACCTGAAGAGACTCGAACTCTCGACCTCTCGGATGCGAACCGAACGCTCTCCCAGCTGAGCTACAGGCCCATAGGTTACTTGCACATTATAGCGCGGTGGGAAAAGATTGTCAAGAAAAAACTTGCGGGATTTTCAAATCCATGGTATACTTCCCGGGATAGAATTGGAGGGATCACCTTGCATTATCAGGATATCAACGCCGCCACCGTCGATCGGTGGGTGGAAAACGGCTGGCAGTGGGGATTGCCTCTCTCCCACGAAGCGTATCTGGACGCTGTGAACGGAAACTGGGACGTGGTTCTCACCCCCACCAAGCCTGTCCCCCATGACTGGTTCGGCGATCTGAACGGAAAGCGCGTTCTCGGCCTTGCCAGCGGCGGCGGACAGCAGATGCCCATTTTCGCGGCGCTGGGGGCGGAATGCACCGTGCTGGACTATTCCCAAAAGCAGCTGGAAAGCGAACGGGTCGTCGCCGAACGGGAGGGCTACGACATCACCGTCGTCCGCGCCGACATGACAAAGCCCCTCCCCTTCCCGGACGACAGCTTCGACCTCATTTTCCATCCGGTCTCCAACTGTTATGTGGAGGAGGTCGAGCCCATTTTCCGGGAGTGCTTCCGGATTCTGCGCCGCGGCGGCGCACTTCTCGCCGGATTCGACAACGGCATCAACTTTATGGTGGGTCTCGATGAGAAAACCATTGAAAACACCATGCCCTTCAATCCCCTGAAAAACGAAGCCCAGCTTCGCCAGCTGGAGCAGCAGGACGACGGCATCGAATTTTCCCACACCCTGGAAGAGCAGATCGGCGGCCAGCTGAAAGCCGGTTTTCGCCTGACCCATCTGTACGGCGATACCAACGGCTGCGGATACCTCCAGGAGCGCAACATTGAAACCTTCCTCGCCACCCGGGCGGTAAAGCCCTGAGCCGGCGCAGGCAAAACAATCGCAAAGGAGACACAAGCATGAAATCAATCCCCGAAATTCTGGCCGAAGAATTGGGTCAGAAGCTGGAATATGTTCAGAATGTGGTGAACCTCATGGACGAGGGCAACACCATTCCCTTTATCGCCCGCTACCGTAAGGAAATGCACGGCACAATGGACGACACCACACTGCGGAATCTGGAGACCCGCCTGACCTATCTGCGCAACCTCCAGGATCGCCGGGACGAGGTCAAGAAGTCCATCGAAAATCAGGGCAAGCTGGCCCAGGAGCTGTCCGATGCCATCGACGGCGCCGCCACCATGGCGGAGGTGGAAGACCTGTACCGCCCCTACAAGCAGAAGCGCCGCACCCGCGGCTCCATCGCCCGGGAAAAGGGACTTGCGCCTCTGGCCGAGGCCATTTTTGCCCAGGACGGTCAGGATCCCGCCGGGCTGGCCGCGGGTTTTATCGACCCGGAAAAGGGCGTTAACTCCGTGGAGGAAGCCTTGCAGGGTGCCAATGACATCATCGCGGAAGATCTTTCCGACGACGCCGACATCCGCAAATCTCTGCGGGAGCTGGTGATGCGCCGGGGTACGCTGACCTGCACCGCCGCCGAGGATGCGGAGGCCGACGGCGTTTACAAGCTCTACTATGATTTCTCCCAGCCCATATCCCGGGTGCTGGATCACCAGATCCTCGCCATGAACCGGGGCGAAAAAGAGGGCGTGCTCAAGCCCAACGTCATTCTCGCGGGCAACGAGGGCGCCGCGCTGGTGTGCCGCGCCGCCTTGAAGCCCACCGTGCAGGTCTCTGCCTTCGTCCGTGCCGCCGCCGAGGACGCCTATGAGCGTCTGATCTTCCCCTCCATCCAGCGGGAGGTGCGCAGCGACCTGTCCGACCGGGCATATGCGGGTGCTATCCACAATTTTGCCCTGAACCTGAAGCCGCTGCTGATGCAGCCCCCTGTCAAGGGCTTCGTCACCATGGGGCTTGACCCCGGATACCGCAACGGCTGCAAGGTCGCCGTGGTGGACGCCACCGGCAAGGTGCTGGCCACCACCGTGGTTTACCCCACCTTCAATGAGCGGAAAAAGCAGGAAGCCATTTCCTCCCTGTCCGTTCTTATGCGCAAATACGGCGTCAGGCACATCGCCATCGGCAACGGCACCGCTTCCCGGGAAACCGAGGCCATGACCGTGGAGCTGCTGAAATCCTTCCCGGAGGCCAGCTACATGATCGTCAGCGAAGCGGGCGCTTCCGTTTACTCCGCCTCTCCCCTTGCGGCGGAGGAATTTCCTGACTACGACGTCAATCTCCGCTCCGCCGTGTCCATCGCCCGGCGGCTGCAAGACCCCCTTGCCGAGCTGGTGAAAATCGACCCCAAGGCCATCGGCGTGGGACAGTACCAGCACGACTGCCCCCAGAAGGAGCTGGACGCCGCTCTGGGCGCTGTGGTGGAGGACTGCGTCAACGCCGTGGGCGTGGATGCCAACACCGCCTCCCGGAGCCTGTTACAGCAGGTTTCCGGCCTGACTGCCACCACTGCGAAGAACATCGTCGCCTATCGGGAGGAAAACGGTCCCTTCACCAGCCGCGCTCAGCTGAAAAAGGTTCCCAAGCTCGGCCCCAAGGCCTTTGAGCAGTGCGCCGGTTTCCTCCGTATCCCCGAAAGCAAGGAGATTCTGGACAACACCGGCGTCCACCCCGAGTCCTACGCCGCCGCCAAGGCGCTGCTGAATCTTCTGGGCTGCAAAAAGGGAGAGGATTTCTCCTCTCTGACGGAAAAGCTGAACGCCTACGGCCTGAGCAAAGCCGCCGCGGAATGCGCCGTGGGAGAGCCGACATTGCTTGATATCGCCAAGGAGCTGAGCAAGCCCGGCCGCGACCCCCGGGATGAGCTGCCCGCCCCCATTCTGCGCAAGGACGTGCTGGAAATGAAGGATCTGAAGCCCGGCATGGAGCTGACCGGCACGGTGCGCAACGTCATCGACTTCGGCGTTTTCGTGGACATCGGCGTCCATCAGGACGGTCTGGTGCATATTTCCGAGGTGTGCAACCGGCGTCTGCGCCACCCCAGCGAGGTGGTCAAGGTCGGCGACGTGGTGAAGGTGGTCGTCCTGAGTGTAGACGAAAAGCGCCACCGCATCGGTCTTTCCATGAAACAGGCAAAATGACGCAAATCGGCTGCTGCGGAAAACCGCAGCAGCCGAAATTTTATGCTTCATGGATATACAGTCTGGTCGGCTCCGGTTCCCCGTCGCCCTGCGCCATGGATTCCTTATACGAGTTTTTAATAAAACGCTTAAAAGCGTTTTATTCGGCCGCAGGATTGCGGCCAGCGGCCACTGCCGCTAAAAAACGAAGTCAATACATTTCTTACCGCCGCCCAGGCGGTCTGCCGTGAAACGGCAGAATAAAATGATTTCATCATTTTATTAAGAAATAGTATTATATTCCGGTCTGTCAACCAGGCGGATGGTCGTGTTCTGCTTTATCGTCGCTCAATAAGTATTACTTCATGCTACTATGGCATATTTCGTCATCCCTGTCAAGCGTCCCGCACAGTCCATTTTCAGCTTCAATATGCCCGAAAGTTCCGTAAAACCGCAACTTTTCCCCGTATGCTTGACTTTATCGCCGTTTTGTTGTATAATTTCTTGAAATTCCATTGGAATGGAGCAATTTTATGAAGAAGTTTATCCGCGTTCTGGTGCCGCTCCTGCTGGCGGTGCTGATCATTGCCAGCATCGGCTGGTATCTGTTTACCTATGACCGAGGGTTCACCCGGGATTTTCTGCTGACCCAGGCTCGATACAATGACCTTCACGGCAATTCCCGCCTGTCCTCCTGGTTCTACGACCTTGCCTACAACTTCTCCAATCACGACGAGAATGTGGCCATTGAGTTGGCAAACCTGTATAAGGCCGACGGCAACTACACCAAGGCCGAGTACACCCTGACCAACGCCATCAATTCCGACCCCAGCGCCGAGCTGTTCACCGCTCTGTGCAAGACCTATGTGGAGCAGGACAAGCTGCTGGACGCCGTCTCTCTGCTGGACAAGATCACGAACCCGGAGATCAAGGCCGAGATCGAGGCGCAGCGCCCTGACGCTCCCATCAGCAACTACGCGCCGGGCTACTACAGCCAGTATATCGACGTCACCCTGTACGCCGCCGGAAAGCTCTACTACACCACCGACGGCGAATACCCCTCCGTGCAGAACCCCGTTTACGAAAGCCCCATTACCCTTCCCGCCGGTGAGACGACCGTTTATGCCATCGCCGTGGACGACAACGGCCTTGTCAGCCCCCTGACGGTTCTGGGCTACACCGTGACCGGCGTCATCGAAGAGGTCAAGTTTGCCGACCCGGCCATGGAAGCGGCTCTGCGGCAGGTGACCGGCACCAGAGACGGCGACAGCGTCTACACCAGCCAGCTGTGGCAGATCACGGAGTTCACCGTTCCCGAGGACACGAAGGTCTACACCGACCTGACGTTCATGCCGTATCTCGAAACGCTGGTCATCAACAATCAGGACATCGATTCTCTGGAGAGCCTGTCCTCTCTGACCAAGCTCACGTCCCTTGACCTCAGCGGTAGCCGGTTCAGCCCGGACGGGCTGTCCGTCATTGCGGGGCTCCCCTCTCTGACCGAGCTGACCATGGTGGAATGCGGCCTGAGTACCATTGAAAAGCTGTCCGGCGCCAAGAGCCTTATCTATCTGAATCTGGGGGAAAACACCATCCGGAATCTGGACGTGCTGTCCTCCATGACCACCCTGACCGAGCTGAACCTCCAGCACAATGCTGTGACCAATCTCGACGCGCTGGCAGGTCTGTCCAACCTGCAAACCCTGGACGTTTCCTACAACGCCCTGGCCACTCTTGCCCCCGTGGCCAGCTGCGTCCGGCTGACGACCCTGCTGGCAGACAACAACCAGCTCACCAGTCTGGACGGCGTGAGCGGCCTGCAAATGCTGACCCGGCTGTCCGTGAACCACAACACGCTGACGGATGTCTCTCCCCTGGCCGTCTGCACGGCCCTGACTGAGCTGGACATTTCCAACAACACCCTGGCGGATATCTCCGCCCTTTCCACCCTGGTCAATCTGGAGCGGTTCGTCTTCTCCTCCAACCAGGTCACGGCGCTGCCCGAATGGCCGGAGGGCTGCAAGCTCCAGGTCATCGACGGTGCCTACAATGCGGTGACCAGTCTGGACAATCTGAGCAAAATGGGATCCCTGACCTATATCTATATGGATTACAACCAGATCAGCAACATTGATTCCCTTGCCGACTGCTACTGCCTGGTACAGGTGAATGTGTTCGGCAACCCCGTTTCCGACGTTGCTGCCCTGAGAGAGCACGATATCATCGTCAACTACGACCCGACCTGAGCATAGCAAATGCCCGCTGCTTTGAAAGCAGCGGGTATAATTTTTATCTATGATGCACCGCACTTCTCTCGCCTCTCCCTTTGGGATAGGTGGCCGAGCGAGGACGGAGAGGGTATACCAGGGTGCAGTACCCTCTCAGTCACCTTCGGTGACAGCTCTCCCAGGGGGAGAGCCAAGGGGCTGCATATGTTGGCACAAGAAATGAAGCGTATCCGTACCGATACGCTTCATTCTCTGTTCAAAGCAGCAGGCATAATTATTCCTTTTGATATTCCAGAACCAATTTCAGCGCGGCTTCAATCGTCTGATTCCGCACCGCTTCTCGGTCGCCGGTAAAGTGATACTCCCTTGCGTCGGAATGCGCCGCGTCCTGATAGCCGATGAAGACCGTCCCCACGTCGTGTCCGAATTCGTCCCCGCCGGGGCCGGCCAGACCCGTGACCGCCACGGCAACATCCGCCTTCAGCAGCGCCCGGACGCCGGAGGCCAGATGCTCCGCCGTCGGGCGGGACACGGCACCGTCCTGCGCCAGAATTTCATCCGGCACGCCCAGAATGTTCTCCTTGACCCAGTTGGTATAGCAGATGACGCCACCCTTGTAGACCTCGCTGCTGCCGGGAACCTGTGTCAGCGCCGCGCCGATGCCGCCGCCGGTGAGACTTTCGGCGGTGACCAGCGTCTTTCCCCGCAGCGTTTTCAGAACGTCACAGCAAAGGCTCGTCATGATACGTCACCTTGATTTTTTCCACATTTTCCAGTGCCCGGGCGATCAGCGCTTCCCTGTCCAGCTTCTTTTCCGCGTTCTCCACCTGTCCCAGGGTAGGTTTTGTCTTGGGATGCTTCGGCGTAAAGACGGTGCAGCAGTCCTCATAGGGCAGAATCGACGTGTCCAGTGTCCCGATTTCCCGGGCAATGGAAATGATGTCCTTCTTGTCCATGCCGACCAAAGGCATGAAAATGGGGATGTCTACAACGGCACCGGTGACGGTCATGGCCTCCATGGTCTGGGACGCCACCTGACCCAGGTTTTCGCCGGTGATCAGCGCGCCGCAGCCGTCGTTCTTTGCAATGCACTGGGCAATTTCCATCATGAACCGGCGCATAATGAGAGTGAAAAATTCCTCGGGGCAGTTGTCCCGGATGGCTTCCTGAATCTCCGTGAAGGATACCACATTCACGGTCATCCGTCCGGAATACTTGGTCACCAGCCGGGCAAGCTCGATGACCTTATCCTTGGCCAGCTGAGAGGTGTAGGGGTAGGAGAAAAAGTGGACGGCCTCCACCTCCACGCCACGCTTTGCCATCATATAGGCCGCCACAGGGGAATCGATGCCGCCGGAGAGCAGCACCATCGCCCGTCCGCCAACGCCGGTGGGCAGACCGCCCGCCCCCGGCTCGGCGGGGCCGTGGACATAGGCGGACAAATCCCGCACCTCCACGTACACGGTGTACTCCGGGTGATGGACGTCCACCTCCACCCCGGGGTGGGCTTCCGCCAGCCGTCCGCCGATCTCCTGGGACAGCTGGATGGAGGTCAGGGGGAAGCGCTTGTCCGAGCGTTTGGACTCCACCTTGAAGGACTTGGCACAGTCCAGATCGTCCCCCAAGTAATTTTCGATGGCGGCAAAAATCGCGTCCAAATCCTTCTCACAGGGACGGCAGCGGCACAGGCTCACCACGCCGAAAATGGAGCGGCAGGCTTCCCATGCTCCGTCCACGTCCGCTTCCTCGTCCATCGGCTCCACGTACACCGTGGATTGGAGAATATACACGTCAAAATTGCCGTACTTCTTCATGCGGCGGCGGACATTTTGCCGCAGTTTGTTCTCAAACTGGCGCTTATTCGCGCCCTTCAGGACGATCTCGCCCAGCTTTAGTAGAAAAATTTCCTTCATTTTCGTTCTCCCGTTTATCGGTTTCCCAAATTGACCGCCCGGTACTGAATGGCCTCGGCGATGTGCTGGGGTTGAATGTCTTCGCTTCCGTCCATGTCTGCTACGGTTCTGGCGACTCTTAGGATGCGGTCATAGCTTCTCGCCGTTAAGCCCATGGTTTCAAACGCGCCCTTCATCAGCTCGGCGCATTCCTCGCTGAGATGGCAGTAGCGGCGCATTTCCTCCGGCCCCATCCGGGCGTTGCACATTCCGCCGGAGCCGAAGCGCCGGTTCTGAATGTCCCGGGCGGCGTTGACCCGCTGCTTTACCGACGCCGACGGCTCCGCCTCCGCCCGTTCCCGCAAGTCCTCAAAATGGACGGAGGGAACCTCCACCACAATGTCAATTCTGTCCAGAAGCGGCCCGGAAATGCGGCTGCGGTAGTTGTCCACATCCCGCTGGGAGCAGCGGCACCGCCCGGAGGGGTCGCCGTACCAGCCGCATTTGCAGGGGTTCATGGCGCATACCAGCATAAATTCCGACGGGTACGTCACCGCCCCGGAAACCCGGGAAATGGTGACCTTTCCGTCCTCCAAAGGCTGGCGCATCAAGTCCAGTGTGTCCTTCCGGAACTCCGGCATTTCGTCCAGAAACAGCACGCCCTTGTGGGCAAGGGAAATCTCTCCCGGCCTTGGGTTGGAGCCGCCCCCGGCAAGTCCGGCGTTGGACACCGTGTGGTGGGGCGAACGGAACGGCCGCTGGGTCACAAGGGGATTGCTGGGCGTCAGCATTCCCATGACGGAATAAATCTGACTGACCTCCAAAGACTCCTCCCAGGTCATATCCGGGAGAATGGAGGGCAGACGCTTGCTGAGCATACTTTTGCCGGAACCCGGCGGGCCTATGAGCAGCACATTGTGGCTGCCCGCTGCCGCGACCTCCAGCGCCCGTTTTACGTTTTCCTGCCCCAGCACGTCCTTGAAATCCGGCATGACGGTATCCTCCCGGGAGGGCACCCACAGCGGTTCTTCCTCCAGCGTCGTCTCCCCGTTCAGCCCCGCCGCCAGCTGCGCCACCGTATGGACGGGATACACCGCAGGCCCCCGTGCCAGCGTCGCCTCCGGGGCATTCTCCGCCGGGACGAACAGTTCCTGGATTCCCTCCCGCTTGGCGGCAAGCGCCATGGGCAGCACGCCGGAAATGGGGCGGATGGTGCCGTCCAGACTCAGCTCCCCAAGGAATGCGCTGGTGGATTTCGGCCGCCGGACGCTTCCGCAGGCCGCGAGAATACTTAACAAAATAGGAAGATCGTAATGCGTCCCCGCCTTTTTCAGGCTTGCGGGAGCTAGATTCACCGTAATGCGGCTCACGGGAAAGGACAGGCCGCTGCTCTTTGCCGCTGCCCGCACCCGATCCCGCGCTTCCTTCACCGCCGCGTCGGGCAGTCCCACGATATCAAAGCCGGGAAGTCCCTGCGAAATGTAGCATTCCGCCGTGACGGCGCTGCCCTGAATCCCGGAGACGCCCAGCGTCCGGACGCTGCAAATCATGTTTCCGTCCCCCTTTTCTCTTTTGTTCTCCATCATACTCCATTCCACCGGAAAAGGCAATCCTTTTTTAGGGCAACACCGCATAATTTGACAAGGAGTCTCAGCCAGGATTTTTGTCCCAATTCAAAGTTTGGAAAACGAAGGAATACTGTATGTATTTCTCGTTTTTCAAACTGAAGAAGTGGGGCAAAAAGACGGCTGAGACTCGCAGGCACAATTGTGCGGTGTTGCCTTAGTTTTCTTGTTTGCAGAATGTACAGTTTTGCTAAATCTTTCCTGTGGAAAAGCATGAATTTTTTATATGAGTGTCGTTTGATGGCTTTACAAACTGCACGAAAAGTGGTATAATATGCCCGACAAAATTAGAAATACTTTAGGAGGTATTCATTTTGGCTAGAAAATTCAAAACCATGGACGGCAATACTGCTGCCGCCCACGTCAGCTATGCCTTTACCGAGGTCGCTGGCATCTACCCCATCACTCCGTCCAGTCCCATGGCTGACAACGTGGACCAGTGGTCTGCCGCCGGTCGGAAGAACATCTTCGGCAACACCGTTAAGGTCGTCGAGATGCAGTCCGAGGCCGGTGCCGCCGGTACTGTCCACGGCTCTCTGGCTGCCGGTGCTCTGACCACCACCTACACCGCCTCCCAGGGTCTGCTGCTGATGATCCCCAATATGTACAAGATCGCCGGTGAGCTGCTGCCCGCAGTTTTCCACGTCTCCGCCCGTACCGTCGCCACTCAGTCTCTGAACATCTTCGGCGACCACTCCGACGTCTACGCCTGCCGCCAGACCGGCTTTGCCATGCTGTGTGAGACCAACGTGCAGGAAGTCATGGATTTGGGCGCTGTCGCCCACCTGTCCGCCATCGAAGGCCGCGTTCCCTTCATCAACTTCTTCGACGGCTTCCGTACCTCCCACGAGATTCAGAAGGTCGCCATCTGGGATTACGAGGATCTGAAGGAAATGTGTGACATGGATGCCGTTGAGGCGTTCCGCAAGCACTCCCTGAACCCCGAGCGCCCCGCCATGCGCGGCTCCCACGAGAACGACGATATCTTCTTCCAGCATCGTGAGGCCTGCAACAAGTACTATCAGGCGCTGCCCGCAGTGGTCGAGAAGTACATGAACAAGGTCAACGAGAAGCTGGGCACCGACTACAAGCTGTTCAACTACTACGGCGCTCCCGATGCTGACCGCATCATCGTGGCCATGGGCTCCATCAACGACGTGGCCGAGGAAGTCATCGACTACCTGAACGCCCACGGCGAGAAGGTCGGCGTTGTGAAGGTTCGCCTGTTCCGTCCCTTCTGCGCTGAGAAGCTGCTGGAGGCCATTCCTGCCACCGCCAAGAAGATCGCCGTTCTGGATCGTACCAAGGAGCCCGGCTCTCAGGGCGAGCCTCTGTATCAGGACGTGGTCATGGCTCTGGCCAAGGCCGGCCGCAGCGACGTCACCGTCATCGGCGGCCGTTACGGTCTGGGTTCCAAGGATACCCACCCCGCTTCCGTCTTTGCCGTCTACGAAGAGCTGGCTAAGGACGCCCCCAAGAACGAGTTCACCATCGGCATTGTGGACGATGTGACCCACCTGTCCCTGGACGAGAAGGTCTCCCCCAACACCGCCGCGGAAGGCACCATCGAGTGCAAGTTCTGGGGCCTGGGCGGCGACGGCACCGTCGGCGCCAACAAGAACTCCATCAAGATCATCGGCGACCACACCGACAAGTACGTACAGGCTTACTTCCAGTACGACTCCAAGAAGACCGGCGGTGTCACCGTTTCCCACCTGCGTTTCGGCGACAAGGCCATCAAGTCCCCCTACTACATCAACAAGGCCGACTTCGTTGCCTGCCACAACCCCTCCTACATCACCAAGGGCTTCAAGATCGTTCAGGACGTCAAGCCCGGCGGCGTGTTCCTGATCAACTGCCAGTGGAATCTGGAGGAGCTGGAGCATCATCTGGATGCCGCTTCCAAGCGCTACATCGCCAACAACAACATTCAGCTGTACACCATCGACGCCATCGACCTGGCTATCAAGGTCGGCATGGGCAAGCGTACCAACACCATCCTGCAGTCTGCTTTCTTCTCCCTGGCGAAGGTCATGCCTGCTGAGGATGCCATCAAGTACATGAAGGACGCTGCCGAGCATTCCTACCTGAAGAAGGGCCGCGACGTTGTTGAGAAGAACTGGAACGCCATCGATGTGGGCGCTACCGCTTACCACAAGGTCGATGTTCCCGCTTCCTGGGCCACCGCTGAGGACAACAAGCCCGAGACCGTTCTGGAAGGCCGTCCCGACACCGTCAAGGTCGTCAAGACCATCCTGAACCCCATCGGCAGAATGGATGGCTACAGCCTGCCCGTTTCCGCCTTCGCCGATCTGCCCGACGGCCAGTTCCCCCTGGGTGCTTCCGCCTACGAGAAGCGCGGCGTTGCCGTTACCGTTCCTCACTGGGACGAGACCAAGTGCATCCAGTGCAACAACTGTGCTTACGTCTGCCCCCACGCCACCATCCGTCCCTACGCGCTGACCGCTGAAGAGGCCGCTGCCGCTCCCGCGAACGCCCGTCTGGTGGACGTCAAGGCCGGCAAGGGCAAGGGCGTCTACAAGTACATCATGGCCGTGTCTCCTCTGGACTGCATGGGCTGCGGCGTCTGCGTCGGCGTCTGCCCCACCAAGGCCATCACCATGGTTCCCCAGGAGAACGAGCTGCCTGAGCAGGACGTCTTCAACTACATGGTCTCCAAGGTCAGCGAGAAGAAGGACATGCAGGACAACACCGTCAAGGGTTCTCAGTTCCGCAAGCCTCTGCTGGAGTTCTCCGGCTCCTGCGCCGGCTGCGCCGAGACCAGCTACGCCCGTCTGGTGACCCAGCTGTTCGGCGATCGGATGTACATCTCCAACGCCACCGGCTGCTCCTCCATCTGGGGCGGTCCCGCTGCTACCTCTCCCTACACCGTGACTGCGGAAGGCCGTGGCCCCGCTTGGGCGAACTCCCTGTTCGAGGACAACGCCGAGCATGGTCTGGGTATGTACACCGCACAGGCCGTCATCCGTGAGTCTCTGGCTAACAAGGTCAAGGAAGTCATGGAGAAGACCACCTGCGACGAGCGCAAGGCCGCCTGCCAGGCTTGGCTGGACACCTACAACGACGGCGAGGCCAACAAGGCCGCTACCAAGGCTCTGATCGAGAATCTGGAAGCCAAGGTCTGCTGCGACACCGTGAAGGACATCCTGTCCAAGAAGGAATATCTGTCCAAGAAGTCCGTGTGGATCTTCGGCGGCGACGGCTGGGCATACGACATCGGCTTCGGCGGTGTTGACCATGTGCTGGCACAGAACAAGGACGTCAACGTCTTCGTCTTCGACACCGAGGTTTACTCCAACACCGGCGGACAGGCCTCCAAGGCTTCCAACATCGGCCAGGTTGCTCAGTTCGCGGCTGCCGGTAAGGAGACCAAGAAGAAGTCCCTGTCTGAGATCGCCATGAGCTACGGCTACGTTTACGTCGCTCAGGTTGCTATGGGCGCCAACCCCGCTCAGACCATCAAGGCCATCACCGAGGCCGAGGCTTACCATGGCCCGTCTCTGATCATCGGCTACGCTCCCTGTGAGATGCACTCCATCAAGGGCGGCATGACCAACTGCCAGGCCGAGATGAAGAAGGCCGTTGAGTGCGGCTACTGGAACCTGTTCCGCTTCGATCCTTCCAAGGACACCGGCAAGTTCCAGCTGGACAGCAAGGCTCCGAAGGACGGCTATCAGGAGTTCCTGATGAACGAAGCTCGTTACAGCCGTCTGACCCGCGAGTTCCCCGAGCGTGCAACCGATCTGTTCGCCAAGAACGAGGCTGCCGCCAAGGAGCGCTGGGAGCACCTGAACAAGCTGGTCGAGATGTACAAGGACTAATCTCCCGTACTTCCGATCCTGCACTGACAAAAAAGCCCGTCCCCGGTAACGGGGGCGGGTTTTCCAAACTTTTCTGGAGGAATGATATGAAGGTACTGCTGCTCAACGGAAGTCCCAAGGCAAGGGGGAATACGGCCTATGCCCTTTCCCAGATGGTGGAGGTCTTTGCCGCAGAGGGCGTCGAAACCGAAATTCTCCAGGTGGGCAATCAGCCCATCCGGGGCTGTATCGCCTGCGGAAGCTGCCGGAAGACCGGCAAATGCGTCTTTGACGACGTGGTCAACCAAGCGGCGGAGGCGTTTCGGGAAGCTGACGGTCTGGTTGCAGCCAGCCCGGTCTATTATGCCTCGGCCAACGCCACGCTGGTGGCCTTTCTGGATCGGCTGTTTTACAGCACCGGCTTCGACAAGCGGATGAAGGTCGGCGCGTCCGTGGTGGTCGCCCGCCGGGGCGGCTGCTCCGCCACCTTTGACGAGCTGAACAAGTATTTCACCATCAGCGGAATGCCCGTCGCGTCCAGCCATTACTGGAACAGCGTCCACGGCCGCGTCCCCGGCGAAGCGGCGCAGGACTTGGAGGGCATCGCCACCGTCCGGAATCTTGCCAAGAACATGACTTTTCTGATGAAGTCCATCGCCCTTGGCAAGGAGAAATTCGGTCTTCCGGAGCTTGACCCCGTCTCCCCCACCCACTTCATCCGCTAAGGAGGTCGGTCACTATGCTCTGTACCGTCACGGACATTCGCGGCGATTACGCTTACGTCAGGTACGATGATACCGGCGTTGTCTCCGAGGTCGCCATTGCGCTGCTGCCCTTTGGCGTGGATGTGGGCGATCAGCTGAAATTCGAAAATTACGAGTTCACCCGCGTCTAGGAAAATATCACAATGCCCCCAATATGCACGCTTACTGTGCATATTGGGGGCATTTGTCATGGAATCACATTTTCAGCATGTTCACTTCATAGTACAATTTGACATACATGGCAATTTTCGCGTAGAGGGGGACATCCTTGCCGCCGGTGGGGGTGATGGTGACGGTGCACATATCGCTGGAATAGCTCCAGTCGATATCGCCCTCGGCCAGTACGGTTTCGCTGTCGTCCCACAGCGTCTTGCAGTCCTCCGAAGCGTACAGTCCGATGGGGGTGAAATCCGGGTCGAGGAAATAGACGATATAGGCGTTGTCCCAGTTCGGGTCCACCCGCTCCTGGGCATAGCCGAGACAGTTGTCGTCCATGTCATAAAAGCCCAGGGTGGAGCCGGAATTGACGCCCTCCTGGTGGTTCACCGGCTCGTCCGTGACGTATTTGGCGTAAAACCACTCCTCGTAGTTCGCAGAAATCGTCCATTTGCCGTTGATCAGCCCCGTTTCCCGCATGAATCCGGCGAAGGTGCCGTCCACGCGGATGTCGCTGGCCTGATTGGCTTCCGAAAAATCACCGCTGATGGTGATCACGCCCTGCCCATTCAGCGCCGCCTTGGCATCGTCGGCGGTGGCATAGGTCGCCGCTTCCTCACAGCCCAGCAGCAAAACGCTGAGAATCAGCGCCGCGATCAGTGCAATTCCCTTTTTCATCTCTCTTTTCCTCCTACATATGATTTGTGATCGCGCCCTCTTTGTCTCTCGCCAGCTCCCGGGCGGCCATCACGGCCATGCACACCAGCAGCGGCAGCTTATCCGGCCGGTAGACGATCAGATAGGCGTTATCGAACACCGCGTTTTCAACGGTCAAATCCATGTCGTCCATGATCGCGCCCAGCATCTCGCCGTTGAGCGTGACCTTGTAGTTGTGGCCGACGGTGCCGCTGTATTCCCGCAGCTCCAGTTTCCCTTCCGTCACCTCCATGGTGAAGCGGTCCCGCACCAGGTCAAACTGCTTTTCCAGCGTGCCGTAAACCTCACCGTCCTGATAGAACTTGTATGTAGCCAGCGCGTGGCCCAGCTGCTTGGTCATGGCGAAAACCTCCCGGTCGTAGCTGTCCAGCACCCGCAGCTTCACCAGCGGCACCGTTCCGTCCACGGTGTAGAGGACATTGCCGTCCGTATCCTGGACGGTAAAATGCTGCCCCGTCAGCTTGAAATCCTCGCTGAAGGTGTAAATCTGAGAGGCAGAAATTTCCTGATAGGGCAAAATTCTGCCGGTTTTCACGAAATGTTCCAGGCTTTTCTGAAGCCACTCCCGCATCAGGAAGACGTCCGAATGGTAGCATAGATGCCCCGCGAGGCTCTCTCCCGCATCGGCTTCCGCCGGGAAACGGGGTTCCGTCAGGCGCTCCGAAATGGCAGCATCCAGCATGGAGTAGCCCACATAGCCAATCAGCCCGTCACGGTTCAGGTAAAAATACAGAAACTCCCCCCGGACATTCGGCCCGAAAATCAGGCTGGTATAGGGACTTGTGGAAAATTTTCCCAGGTACGCAGAACCAAGGGGCGTCTTTTCATTTTGAAACGCCCGGTAAAACTCATCGATCTTCCGGGGCGCATCCATGGCAATCATGGTGCCCCCATCCGTCATGGCGTTGTAGTCCGCCGGAGAACCCATGTTGAACACCGCAATGCCGATAATCAGGATCACAGTTGCAATGGACACCGGGATATTATCCCAGTTTCCGACGAAGCAGAGCCACACCGCCATGGCAATCAGAATCAGACCGATGATCCGGAACTTCCAGATCCGCCGCTTGATGGCAGGCGAATAGCTCACATAGGCGTCAATCTTTTCCTGCTCCTGTTTCACGATGTTTTTTGCCTGCTCCGCCGTCCGTTTCACCGGGGATTTCCCGTCAAACAGCCATGCCAGGAAGGCAAACACGCCCGCAACCAGCAGCAGAAACACCAGCCCTACAATGGTAAGGCCATCAAAGACCCCATCTTTAATGTCGATGATGACATTGTAGACGGCGTACAGAATCGTGGCCGCCGTGAGGCCAAGGAAAACCTTTTTCATGCGCACTCCACCTCTCTGTCGGATGATTTCAGTGTATCACATTTGCGCCATCCATACAAGAGAATCTTTTCCAAAAATGCGCAATCGGGACGCCATAGCCCCGTCAGCCAGTGGCGCGCTTCCGTTTCGTGCAGACCATCCCCAGCAGCCCCGTTCCCGAAGCCGCCAGCACCACCGCGGCAATGACCGGCGCCGGCTCCTGTCCTGTAGGGGGCGGTGACTGATCGGCGGTCATCGTCTGAGGACGTACCGTGATCTCCCAGATGTCCTCATAGGGCAGCTCGATCACAAAGGGCGGTATTGTGTTATTTCCTGTCGAAACGCCGGTCTGTCTGATGAGATACAGCCCCGGCGACAGATTGGAAAAGAGGGCGCTGCCCTCCGCGTCAAAGGGAACCGTTGTTCCCTCCGCTGCCTCATGCTCCGCCAGCCACGACGCCAGCGACAAGGACGGCAGGTCGCCCCACCTTATCAGTCCCCCGCCGTAAACCTCGTCCAGCCAGTAGCCGCCGTCCGCCTCGACGCCCGCATGGTACAGTGTCACGGCACTTTCGGCGGGCGGCTTTGTCTCCGGGATAACCCGGATGGAACCCGTCTGAGCAGCATAGGCCGGAATGGCACCTCCCAGCAGCAGTCCAACCACCAATAAAGCAAATACAAGCCGTTTTAGCATTTCGCTTCTCCCCTTTCCCGGTTTGGCTACAGTATACCCTTTCCGGGGAGAACAAGCAGTCGAAGCACGGAAGGAAGGCCGAGGGGTTTTCCGGCGAAAAAATGCCGGGCAAGCGTTTTGTGCTTGCCCGGCATCGGAATATTCCGTTATCCCACAGGAACGGGGGTAATTCTCATGACCTTGCGCTGGTATTCGGAAATGCCCAGAGCCAGCACGTCCATAGCCCGCTCCAGATCCTCCTGCTTGAGGACATAGGCGATACGCACCTCGTTGATGCCCTTGCCGGGGGTCTCGTAGAAGGGCGCGCCGGGGGCAAACATAACAGTGTCCCCCTGATGGTCGAAGTTCTCCAGCAGCCAATACTGGAACTTGTCCGCATCATCCACCGGCAGGCTCGCCATGACGTAGAACGCGCCCATGGGTTCCTCCACCACCACGCCGGGAATCTGACGCAGCTTGGAAATCACCGTATCCCGGCGGCGGCGGTATTCCTCCTTGCTCCGGCGGAAGAATTCGGGATCCACCGTATACAGCGCCGCTGCGCCGATCTGATCGATGGTGGCAACGGACAGACGGGACTGGCAGAATTTCAGCAGCGCCGCCTGCAACTCCTTATTCCGGGTCACAACACAGCCCACCCGCGCGCCGCAGGCGGAGAAGCGCTTGGACGCAGAGTCGATGATAACCAGATTCTCGTCGATGTCCCGGAAATGCGCCATGGTCGGCACACCGAATTTATCGTCGTAGCAGAATTCCCGGTAAACCTCGTCGCAGATCAGGAACAGGTCACGCTCCTTGGCGATGTCGGCAATCATCCGCATTTCCTTCTGGTCGAGGACAACGCCTGTGGGGTTGCCGGGGTTGGTGATCAGGATGGCGCGGGTGTTCTTGGTGATCAGGCTCTCGATCCGCTCCCGCTTGGCATAGTGGTAACCCTCCCAGGGGTTGGTGGGCAGGGCGCGGATAACGCCGCCCGCCGCATGGACGAAGGTGGTGTAGTTGGGGTAATACGGTTCGGGGATGATAACCTCGGTGTAGGGGTCAAGAATGCTCAGGCAGGTCATCAGCAGCGCCTCACTGCCGCCGGTGGTGATGAGGACGTCGTTGGGCGCCAAATCCACCCCCAGCTTGTGGTAATAGCCCCGCACTGCGTCAATGAGCACGGGCATACCGGGAGACTCGGCATAGGCCAGGGTCTTGTGGTCAAACTTCCGCACGGCATCATAGTAAGCCGTGGGCGTGGGCAGGTCGGGCTGGCCGATGTTCAGGTGATAGATTTTCTTGCCTTTTTTCTCCGCCTCCACGGCGTAGGGATGGAATTTCCGCATGGGCGAGGGCTCACACCGGTTTGCGTTGATGGATATCTGCATAACTACCTCCACCGGCGGTACTTCCGCCGGATTTTCTTTCGGAAACTCTGAATCTTCGCCGGAATCAGAGCTTCCTGTATTCTTTTGTAAGGCGAACCACCTCCGGGGTGAGAATCGCCAGAGCCGTCAAATTGGGAATCACCATCAGGCCGTTGACGGTCTCCGCCGCCGACCAGACGACGCCGGTTTGCAGGCACGCCCCGGCGACCACGGCCGCCATCTGCGCCGCGACAAAAAGCTTCCACGCCCGCGCGCCAAAGAGAAACTGGGCGCACCGCGCACCGTACAGTCCCCATCCAAGCACCGTGGCAAAAGCAAAGCAGACGAGGGAAACGGCAATGAAGATCGGCGCAAAATCCCCGTATACCGTGGCAAACGCCTTCGTCGTCAGCTCCACACCCACATCTTTGCCGTAGGGAATCGCCACGCCGCTGACGAGAATGACCAACGCCGTCAGCGTGCAGATGAGGATGGTATCGAGGAAGACCTCCATAATCCCCATCAGTCCCTGTTCCGCCGGGTGGGAAACTTCCGCCGAAGCGTGGGCAATGGACGCGGTGCCCATGCCGGCCTCGTTGGTGAACACCCCGCGGCTGCATCCGACGCGAAGCGCCTGATAGGCAGACCCCAGAGCGCCGCCTGTCACCGCCCGGGGTGAAAACGCCCCCGCCGCGATCGACGCGAATGCCGCCGGAATTTCCCGCCAGCGTAAGGCAAGCACCACCCCACAGAGCAGGATATACGCGGCGGAGATGAACGGCACCAGCCGCTCAGCCGCAATACCAACGCGTCTCGCGCCCCCAAGGAGCATTGCGCCCACCAGCGCGGCCAGCACCAGTCCCATCACCAGGTTGCCGAGTTTGGTCTGTTCCCCGCCGAAGCGGGTCACCACATCGTTGACGCCGGAAATCACGGCGTTGATCTGGGTAGCGTTACCCACGCCGAAGGACGCGATCACGCCAAACAGGCAATAGGCAACGGCCATAGGCGAGAATTTCGCCCCCAGACCCTGGATAATCACATACATAGGGCCGCCGATCCAGCCCGCCGGGGTTTTCACCCGATAGCGAAGCGCCAGCGTGACCTCCGCGTACTTCGTGACCATGCCGAGGACGCCGCAAATCCACATCCAGAAAACGGCCCCCGGCCCGCCGAGACAGATCGCACCGGCAACGCCGACGATATTTCCCGTCCCCACGGTCGCCGCCAGTGCCGTACACAGCGCCTGAAAGGGCGTAACTCCGTCCTCGCTTTTCCGCCCCAGGCGGAGCATGGCGACAAACCGTCTCCACGCTCCGGGGAACAGCGTCAGCTGGGCGAAGCGAAGCCGCAGGCTCAGGTAAAGCCCCACGCCAACGATCAGCACCAAGGCCGGCGCGCCCCAGACGATTCGATTCAGGCCGTCGATGTATTTGGTCATTTTGTCCTCCTAGCATACCACTTTTTTGTTGAAACTGCAAGAGATAATTTGATAAAATGTCAAAAAAGCGGTTCTCCTTTTCGGAGAACCGCTTTCGTGATTGATTATGTTATTCCCAAGCCGCCCAGATTTCCGGGCAGTAGCCCACCGTGGCCTGCTTGCCGTTGCGCACGACAGGCGTTTTCATAAGGGTGGGATTGTCGAAGACCTTGTCTTCCTTCGCCCGCTGGTCGTCCATGTACTTCATGAGGGTGATGTCCGGGGATTTACTGTCCCAGTCGATGAGGTTGTCAATGCCGCCCACCGCCCGGAGAACGCTGTCAAATTCCCTGCCGGACATGCCGTATGCCTTCAGGTCTATGGACTGAAAGGGGATGCGCCGCTCCTTGAAGTAGCGCTCCGCTTTTTTGGTGTCAAAGCACTTGCTTTTACCGAAAATCTGAATGTTCAATACGCTACCTCCATCAGGCACAGCCCCTGGGCAGGCGCCAGGAAGCCCGCGTCCTCCCGCTTGCCGCCGAACAGCGCCGGAATGCTCTCCGCCTCCCGCTCTCCCCTGCCGACCTCCACAAGTGTACCAACCAGGATCCGCACCATGTTGTAAAGGAAGCCGTTTCCGGTGAACGAAATTTGGATTTCCTCCCCCTGCCGCTGAATGTCGATGAAGTCAATCCGGCGGACGGTGGACTTTTTCATTTTGGCGTTGCCGCAGAACGCGGAGAAATCATGCTCCCCCGTCAGCAGTGCCGCCCCGCGGCGCATAGCGTCCAGGTCAAGGCGTTCCGGCATGGCCGCCACGTACCGCCGCTCAAATACCCGCGGCTCCTGAGAATTCCAGATACGGTAGCGGTAGGTCTTTGCCCGGGCATTCAGGCGGGCATGGAACCGGGGCTGCATGTCCACACAGGAATATATGCCGATATCCTCAGGAAGATACTGCCGCAGTTTGGACAAAATCTCCTCCGACGGCATGGCGCTTTCGCAATGGAAATTTGCCACCTGCCCCAGCGCGTGTACCCCGGCATCGGTGCGGCCGCTGCCGCTGACCTCGATCGGCTCGTCCAGAATCCGGGAAAGGGTCGTTTCCAGCTTGCCCTGGATGGTGTCGTCCCTTCCGGGCAGGCGCTGCCAGCCCCGGTAGCGGGTGCCGTCGTAGCAAATATCAAGCCGCAGATTCCGCATAATCCTCCATCTCTTCCCTGGCCTCCCGCTCGGTATCCGCCGAGAACAGGAACTTGCCGTTTCTGTCATACACCTGAACGTGTCCACCCACATAACGCATCTGAAACATAGCCATCAACCTTTCCTTTTGGTTTCTGGCCATAGTATAACACGCTATCTGTCCAATAAATCGGACTAATTAGGCTTACGGCAAACTTTTTTTCATGCGGGAGGACAGCCACTGGAGAATGTCCCCGTAAACCTCTTCCCGGTTGATTTCGTTGAGAATCTCGTGCCTGCACAGCGGGTAAATGTGCAGGGAAACATCCGTCATTCCCGCCTTGCGGAACGCGTCAGCCGCGCGACGGACGCCCTTGCCATAGTTGCCCACGGGGTCGTCTCCGCCCGCAATAAAAAATACGGGCAGCTCCTTGCGCATGGCGGCAAGGCTCTCCGGCTTTTCGATGTGGCGGATGCCCGTCATCAGATCCCGCAGCAGCCCCGTCGTTTCGGTGAAGCCGCACATGGGATGGGCGATGTAGGCGTCCACGATCTTGGCGTCCCGGGTCAGCCAGTCAAATTCCGTGCGGGGATGCTCCACCTTTCGGTTGTAGCCGCCGAACACCAGCTTGTGGAGGGTCTCGTCGGGGTTGGTCTCCCCCACCTTTTTGCACACGCTCTCCACCACCTTGATGACGGCGGGCAGCGCGAAGGCAGACTGCCAGCCGGTGCCGCAGATGATGGCGGCGTCAATGCCGCTGTCCGGGTACTTGCACAGGATGGTTCTCGCCATAAAGGAGCCCATGGAATGGCCAAACAGGACGTAGGGAAGATTCGGATATTCCGCCTTGGTCATTTCCAGCAGATGGTAGCTGTCCGCCACGGCGCTGAACCAGCCGCCGGTGAAGTAGCCCTTGGTATCTCCTTCGCCTACGGACTCGCCGTGACCCATGTGGTCGTCGGCCACCACGACGAAGCCCCGCTGCGCCAGCACCTGGGCAAATGCGTCGTAGCGCTCCGCCACCTCCGCAATGCCGTGGACGATCTGGAACACCGCCTTGGGCTCTCCCTCCGGCATCCAGCGGCAGACGTGAATCTTCCCCGCGCCGCAGGAATCAAACCAGAAATCCGCTCTCACTCCACCACCTCATAACCGGCGTCGGTGATGGCCTTCTTCAGCGCCGCGAGATCCGCGTTGCCGGTGACGGTGACATTCTTGGCGTCCAGATCGACAACCGCGTCCGTCACGCCGGGAACGCCCTTGCAGGCAGTCTCCACATGAGCTTTGCAGTGAGCGCACATCATTCCGTTGACCTTGATAACCGTTTTCATAATTGTATCCTCCTTAATTTCTTCGTGTTTCGGGACTTCCACGGTCGCCGGGGAAGTCTTCGGTTTGAACAGGCGCAGACGCAGAGCGTTCGTCACCACAAACACACTGCTCAGGCTCATGGCCGCCGCACCGAACATCGGGCTGAGGGACAACCCCAGGGGCAGGAACAGCACACCGGCGGCGAGGGGAATTCCCAGGGTGTTGTAGAAGAACGCCCAGAACAGATTCTGCCGGATGTTGCGGATGGTGGCCTTGCTCAGCTCCACCGCACCGCTGACGGCGGCGAGGGAGCCGGTCATCAGCACCACGTCCGCCGACTCAATGGCAATGTCCGTTCCCGCGCCGATGGCCATGCCCACGTCGGCACTGACCAGGGCAGGCGCGTCGTTAATGCCGTCGCCCACCATAAGCACCCGGTGTCCCTCCCCTTGGAGCTTTCCCACCGCCCCGGCCTTGTCCGTGGGCAGCACGTCGGAGATCACGTGGGCAATGCCCGCCTTCCGGGCAATGGCCTTGGCCGTAGCTTCATTATCGCCTGTCAGCATCACTACGTCAAGTCCCATTTTTGTCATCGCCTGCACGGCGGCCTGAGAATCCGCTTTCAATACGTCAGCGGCGGCAACAGTTCCAAGATAAGCGCCCTTTTCATCGGCAAAATACAGAGGCGTCTTTCCCTCACCGGCAAGCGCCGGCATGGCCGGAACCCTGACGCCCAGCTCTTCCATCAGCCGTCCGTTTCCGCCGTAGCACCGGACGCCGTCCACGATGCCGGAAACGCCACGGCCGGGAAGGGTCTCAAAATCCTCCGCTGTCGGATAGGGGGTATCCCCCACCTTGTTCAGGATGGCCTTGGCAAAGGGATGCTCGGACTTGCTTTCCAGCGCAGCGGCAATCCGCATCAGCTCTTCCGCATTTGCTGCGCCGGGGAGAACGTCCGTCACCTCCGGCTTGCCGGTGGTGAGGGTGCCGGTCTTGTCCAGCACCACGGTGTCTACCCGGTGCAGGTTTTCCAGCGCCTCGGCGTTCTTGAACAGCACGCCCATCTTGGCGCCCCGGCCGGTACCGACCATGATGGCCACCGGCGTGGCCAGCCCCAGCGCGCAGGGGCAGGAGATCACCAGCACGGAAATGGCACGGTTCAGGGAAAATTCCAAATCGTATCCCGCGATCATCCAGACGATGAACGTCACCGCCGCGATGCTCATAACCACCGGGACAAACACGCCCGCGATCTTATCCGCCAGGCGGGCAATGGGCGCTTTGGAGCCGCCCGCGTCCTCCACCATGCGGATGACCTGGGCCAGAGTGGTATCCTCGCCAACCTTGTCCGCACGAAATTCCAGATACCCTTCGGTGTTGACCGTCGCGGCGGCGACCTTGTCTCCCACGCCCTTTTCCACAGGGACGCTTTCTCCCGTGAGGGCGCTCTGGTCAACGGACGCACGGCCCTCCAACACGGTACCGTCCACGGGAATGCCGCTTCCGGAGCGAACGATGACGATGTCCCCCACCGCGACCTGCTCCACGGGAATCTCCACGATCTCCCCGTTTCTCCGCACGGAGGCGGTCTTGGGGCTTAAATCCATCAGCGAACGGATGGCGTCGCCGGTCTTGCCCTTGGCGCGGGTCTCCAGAAATTTGCCCAGGGTAATCAGCGTCAGGATCATGGCAGCGGATTCAAAATACAGGTTCTCGCTGTAGGACTGCACCAGCTCCCAATCCGCATGCCCCATACCGTAGGCCATCCGGAACAGCGCCGCCACGCCATAGCCCAGCGCGGCCATCGAGCCAACGGCGATCAGAGAATCCATATTGGGCGCACGGTGCCACAGGGCTTTCAGGCCTCTGCTGTAATACACCCGGTTCAGGTACACCACGGGCAGGGTCAGAATAAATTGCAGCAGCGCCGCCACCAGGGCATTCTTCACGCCGTGATACCAGTGGGGCGCGGGCAGGCCGATCATGTGTCCCATGGTGAAATACATAAGGACGACCAGGCAGATTGCGCTGCCGATGATCCGCTTTTTCATTTCCTTCAAAGCAGCTTCCGCCGGTGCTGCCTCTGCCTTTTCCGCTTTCTTTTCGCCGGGCAGGGCGGCATTATAGCCTGCGTCCTGCACCGCCTTGACGATGGCAGGAACGACGTCCTCGTTCGCCGCCTCCACCTGCATGGTTCCCGCGAGAAGGTTCACTTCCGCTTTTTCCACGCCGGGAACGGCGTTCGTCACCTTTTCCACCCGGGCGGAACAGGCCGCGCAGGTCATGCCGGTGACATTGAACTTGAGTTTCATGATTCTCCCTCCATTTCAGGGGAATCCGCAAATGAACCCCGTATTCCGGATAAATTCATTGACTATTCCCTTCATTTATGATACCATTCTACCAGGATAATCCAAAAAAGCAAGTATGCACTATTATGTGCCATACTACCCTTTTGGATACCGTAAGGAGGTGACGGAATGGCAAAGGAAGACAACTGCCCAGTGGAAGCCACCCTGGAGCTGATCGGCGGAAAATACAAGGCTTTGATTCTATGGCATCTTTCCCAGGGAATCCTTCGTTTTTCGGAACTGCGTCAGGTCATCAAGGGCGCGACCCCCAAAATGCTGACCCAGCAGCTGCGGGAGCTGGAGGCCAATGGGCTGGTTCATCGGGAGGTGTATCCCGTCATCCCGCCCAAGGTGGAATACTCCCTGACGGAAACCGGCCGCAGTCTGATGCCCGTTCTCGTAGCCATGCGGGACTGGGGCGCGGACTATCTGCGTCGGAAGAACACGGAACCCTGCTGCTTCATGATGGGAACAAATCCCATCGTCAATTCAACAAACCGATAGGAGAACTGTTATGAACATCAAAGTCACGGCTGACAGCACCTGCGACCTTTCCGCTGACATTCTGGAAGAATACAACATCGCCATCACTCCCCTGACGGTTATCAAGGCCGGGACGGGATACATCGACGGCGTGACCATCACCCCCGCCGAGATTTTCGCCCACGTCGCCGCAGGCGGCGACCTCTGCTCCACCTCCGCCGTCAGCGTCGGCGAGTATCAGGAGCATTTCACAAAATACACGGGCGAATATGACGGCGTAGTACATATCTGCATCAGCTCGGATTTTTCCTCTACATACCGCCACGCCTGCATTGCCGCGGAGGATTTTGAGAATGTCCGGGTTGTCGATTCCCGGAATCTGTCCACCGGTCAGGGTCTGGTTGTGCTGAAAGCCTGCGAGCTGGCGAAAACCGCCGCATCCCTGGATGAGCTGAAGCGGGAGCTGGACGACTTCACCTCCCGGGTGGAGGCCAGCTTCTTAGTAGACAGGCTGGACTATCTGGTCAGGGGCGGCCGCTGCTCCTCCGCCGCCGCGCTGGGCGCGAACTTACTGAACCTGAAGCCCTGCATTGAGGTGAAGGATGGTAAGATGGGCGTAGCGAAAAAGTATCGCGGAAAATACGCAAAGTGCCTTGCAAACTATGTCAAAGACCGTCTTGACGGCCGGGACGACCTGGACGACGGTTTTCTCTTCATCACCCACACCGGTGTCAGCGACGAGTGCCACGAAGCCGTTGTGGAAGCCGTGTCCACCTACGGCCGCTTCCGTAAGGTTTACGAAACCCTGGCCGGCTGCACCGTCTCCTGCCACTGCGGCCCCGGCACCCTGGGCATTCTTTTCGTCCGTAAAAAGTAAGCTGCAACAGAGGGATTTGTTGATACAGACAATGCCCGGAGCATGTTAAGGCAACACCGCACAATTCGGCAAGAAGTCTCAGCCAGAATTTTTGCCCCAATT
>ENA-UOJL01001369-UOJL01001369.1-human-gut-metagenome-genome-assembly--contig:-P47-NODE-1369-length-26181-cov-5.824351_pt1 | contig 26181 bp, 37 predicted proteins | sample MGYA00242347_ERZ723894 | MGnify/ENA metagenome assembly ERZ723894
TGCTGATAACGAGAGCACTTTAGTCCGGTTTTTCTTCTTAACTACTGTTTCAAGTAATCTCTGATAGCGTGTTTCACTTTCTTCCTTTTCTACTCGGTTACGGAAATTATGTGATTCATCAATAACAATAAGGTCAAAACGGCTCCAGTCAAAACGTTCAAGGTCTATTCCACTTCTTGATATTCCACTATATCTTGAAAGATCAGTATGACAAAGAACCTTATACCTGATATTATCATCAGATAAAGGGTTATCGCTATAATCATTATCTCTGTAAGAATCCCAGTTATTATATAGCTTGGCAGGAGTGAGCACAAGAATATTATCTTGTCTATCAGAAAAATACTTTATTACGGCAAGAGCTTCAAACGTTTTTCCCAAACCAACACTATCAGCTATAATACAGCCGTTATACTTATTTATCTTCTGTATTGCATACAATACAGCCTCTTTTTGAAAATCAAAGAGCATATTCCAGATAATACTATCCTTGAAACCTGCATTATCACGTTCAAAACGCTGTACACCCTCATCTATTTTATTGCCAAATAGTTCATTAAGAGTGAAATAATAAGCAAATTCAGGCGAATGCTCCTTATACACAAAAGAAAGGCTTTTTAGCAATTCATTTTTGAAGTCAGAAGTAAGCTGATCTGAAAGCCATACTCTTTCAAATTCATTTCTGAAGTTGGTTATCTGCGATTGATCCATACTACTATCTATTGTCGTATTGAAGTTGACACTTCTTTCAGAGTGTTCCTCGCTTAGTTCAAGAGAAGTAGTACCAGTAATCATAAAATCCTCGTCAACAATAAGTACATTGATACCTATCTTGGCACGGGGATTAAGTTTTCTTATTTCAACATGATTCTTGATAAAATCATGCATAGCTTTAGCCTTTGCAAAATGAGTCAGTTCATTTTTTTCGATTATATCATATTCGTTGTAGAGTGTATCATTAGGATTCATCTCAAATTCACGAGACACTTCATCTTTGGGAAGATGAGGGTTATCACGAATAATTAGGTAGATCCTCCGAACATTTCTCAGGCTTTTTTCAAGCACAGAGAATACAGACAGTGTGAGTTTATCGTTAATTATGTAAACATCTGCGTTGGTTTTATTAGAAAGTACCTGATTCAGTTTATCAATATACTCGCTTGACGATCTCATATATTTCACCTTACTTTAAGTAGAATACTACAAATTACATTATACCACAAAAGCGAAGAAAAAGCAAGATGGGCGGAATATATTTTTGGGCAAAATAACGGATTTGTGGGGTTTGACAGTTTTGCATACAATCGACTTATAATACAGTTATTTTCGTAGGCAAAATTGATTCGATTGCAAAGTATACAGACTTATTTCTGATAAAAATCTGATATTCGCAGACAAAAGTTATTATTAACTCGGCAATAAAATATCGATAATATCTATTTACATTCATCACTAAAAATGATATAATAGAAATATGAAAAATGATGAACGAACAAACTACAAGAAATGCAAGCCAGATGTTTTATATGAAGCAAGAAAAATCGTAATAAAGATGTGGAAAAAAGATCCTTCCGTCAAGGAGATAGCAGAGATAACGGGATTCACCACGAATACAGTCTATATTACGATACGCAAGTATAAAGCAGGCGGAATGAATGCTTTAAAGCCTAAGAAACGTGGCATAAAAACTGGCGAAAACAGGACTCTTTCTTCTGAACAGGAAAAAGAAGTCATCAAAATGATAACGGAAAAGAACCCTGATCAGCTGCGGCTGAAATGCTGCCTTTGGACACGTTATGCAGTACAGGAACTCATAAAGGAACATTATGGGATAACTATGCCTATTCGTACAGTTGGTGAGTATCTCAGACGCTGGGGATTTACAGTACAGAGACCAATGAAGCAAGCTATGAACCAGAAATCCGAGCAAGTGCAGGAATGGTTAAAAAATACCTATCCTTCGATTCATACAGCTGCAAAAGAGGAAGGAGCAGAAATATTCTGGGGAGATGAAACTGCTATTCAAAATGAAAGTAATTATGCTCGTGGATATGCTCCGAAAGGCAAAACACCTGTACTGAAAGTTCAGACAGTAAAGCTGCATATCAATATGATTAGTGCCATAAGCAACAGAGGAAAAGTGCATTTTATGTTCAGTCAGGAGTCGATGAATTCTGAAAAACTGATCGATTTTATGGAAAGACTTATAAAAGATTCAGGGCATAAAATATATCTGATACTGGATAATCTTCGCGCGCATCATAGCAAAGCTGTTACTGCATGGGTAGAGGAGCATAAGGAGCAAATCGCATTGTTCCATCTCCCACCATATTCGCCTGAATACAACCCGGATGAATACCTGAACCATGACCTGAAACAGTCGATCGGTCATAGAGAAATGGTGAAGGATAAGGATGAATTACAACTCCGTGCCGATGAGTTTATGGATAATCTCGCTTCTGATTCTAAGCATGTAAAGTCTTATTTCGAGCATCCTAAACTGAACGATTATGACGCGATTTGAGCTGTTTTATTTTTATCGATATTTAGTTGCCGGAGTAATAGTTCATTACATCTTTGACCAAAGGAGGTGATTATGATATAAATTACATGGAAAACTTTGAACTCACTGGATTCAAAGTTTTCCTAAGACAAACGCTGGCACGAAGCCAGCGTTTTCTATCGTTATCCGTTCAAAGCCTTTATCATCTGTAAGGCAAGGGCTGCTTTATCTTCGGGAAGTGTTCTGAATCCTGCCACAAGCTCTTTTTCTGTATCGCTCAGGATAGAAACCTCTCCGTCCTCGTTAAAAAACTCGGCAAGGGTAACGCCCATAGGCGTAAGCAGCTTCTGAAGTGTCTCTATCGTGGGCTGATTGATGCACTTTTCCAAGTCGCTGATATGCCCCTGAGACAAGCCGGACTCCTTGTGAAGTTTATACATACTAAATCCCTTTGCCTTGCGTATCTCTCTTAACCTTGTTCCGTACTCCATTTCTCCGAATCTCCTTTGCCGTGTCCTTACTATTATTATAATGCTTTCGTTCGGATTTTATAATTCATAAGCCCCGAACTATTTACTAATCTATTCCGATATAGTATAATAGAAGGTGTGGAGGTGTTGCACTATGAACAGATCAGTATGCTTTACAGGACACAGAACCATAGCTGAGGATAAAGAAACGCTCTCAGCTCGGCTCTACGCTTTGCTTGAACGCTTAGTGATAGAGAAAAAGGTCACAGACTTTTACACGGGCGGAGCTGTGGGGGGGGACGCTCTCGCTGCCCTGACCGTTCTGAAACTGCGTGAGAGCTATCCAGAGGTCAAACTTCACCTTGTATTGCCTTGCCCATTTGTGGAACAGTCTGCGAAGTGGAATGAAGCTCAGAAAGAGGAACATAAGCATATCGCTTCACTTGCTGATACCAAAGAGTTTACCTCGGAGCATTTAGGCAAAAACACAATGAAAATCAGAAATGCCCGTCTTGTGGAGCTTGCAACGGATTACTGTATCTGCTACTGGAATCCCAAACACTACCGCAGCGGAACCGGACAGACGGTGCGTATGGCTCAGAAGAAAGGCATTGAGGTCATCAATCTGTTTGAATCCGCTTCAAACAGCGTAATATCGCCTGTTAGTGGGTTGACAGACAGCTCAAATAGCGTTATAATAGAATTATCTAATAGATCGGAGGTATCCATAATGCCAAGAAAGAAGAAAACTGAAACCGCACCTGTTGCCGAGGTCAAGGCAGAGGTCATGACCGAAGCTGTCAAGGAGACTGTCGCAGAAGCTCCGGCTGAGAAGCCTTCAAAGAAGCCTGCCGCAAAGAAATCTCCTGCTAAGAAAACAGCTACCAAGACTCCTGCGAAAGCTGCTGAGAAGCAAACTACGGCTAAGACCACAAGAGCGACTGCTCCCGTTGAGACGGTCAAGGTCCAGTTCGGCGGCGATGAATATGATTTCGCTGAGATTAAGAAGGCAGTTGAAGCCGATTATAAGAGCAAATTCAAGGGCAAGGTCAAGACTATCGAGTTTTACATCAAGCCGGAGGATAAGGCAGTTTACTACGTTATCAACGGTGATTTCTCTGATAAGATCGAGCTTTGATTTGACGGTATTGTAACGGGTGCGACTCGCTAACACAAATTCGGAAAGAATGCAGTTCTGAAAGGCACGAACTTTACGGAGGGGGCTACGGCACGAGAACGCAATAAAACTGTGGGTGGACATAAAGCTTGAAACCATGAAAAAATATCGCTGTTTATGGGGAATTTCCGAAAACAAGCCGTTTTCGCTGTTTGTGGTAACATCATTTTCCAATAAGTGATATATAATAAAACCATAAACACGAAAGGAGGTATCTATAATGGATACTGTAAAAATCGGAAAGTTTCTCAAGGAACTACGTAAAGAAAAGGGATATACTCAGGAAACACTCGGAGAAAAAGTTGGTGTGACCAACAAGACAGTTTCTCGCTGGGAAACAGGAACATATATGCCGCCTGTTGAATGTCTTATACTTTTGTCAGATATATATGATGTCAGTATAAATGAGATAGTCGCAGGTCAGAGGTTAAGTAAAGCTGAATTTTCTGACGCAGCAGAAGAAAACCTGTCAGAAGCACTTCAGCTAAGTGAGAACGCATACAAGCAAAAAGAGAAATGGCTCACGATTATAATGGCTATTTCCACGGTTATTGCTATGGTATTGATCTGTCTTGTTCCGTTTAACAAGGGAGATATGGTGAGAAGTCTAATCATTATCCTACTTATTATAGGACTTGCCTTTATCAGTAATACTTTGAATATCATAGCACTTGCACAAAATAAAGAAAAATACGGTAAAAAAGATTGAGATATGAATGATAATTTCGACGATATAAAGCACCTCACCCGTCCGCAGTATGACGATCTGCACCCGATGTCAATGCACGACAGGGCGGCACAGTTCTCGCCTTTTGCAGCACTTGTGGGCTATGACGATGCCGTTGCCGAGACTGCAAGGCTGACTGACAGCAGAGCTGTACTGACGGAGGACGAGATGTCTGAGCTGAACACAAATCTGAACCGTCTGCTTGAAAGCCTGGACGAACGACCGCAGATCAGCGTAACCTACTTCGTACCAGATGAGAAGAAGTCCGGCGGTAAGTATGTGGATAAGGTCGGTGTGGTAAGGATATATGACAGCTATTCTCAGGAGCTTGTCTTCATGGACAAGTCCAGGATAAACATTCAGGCTATCAGCAGGATAGAAATAACGGAGGACGATCATGAGTAAAGAAAATATTCAACCGATCACGATGGAGCATATCCGGCGCTATGGTGACATATATGCAAAAGCCTTTTCGGGAGAGCCGTGGAATGATCCGTGGAAAACGGAAGATGCGGTCATTCACGTTCAGGAGCTGTTAGAGTCAAAGCAATCATACGGTCTGGAATACGTCCTTGACGGCAAGGTCGTCGGCTTTATCCTCGGAACATCAATGCTGTTCCATTACGGAAGGACTTTTGAGATCAATGACCTTGCTGTAGATCCCGAATATCAGCGCAGAGGTATCGCTAAGGAACTGCTTGAAAAGTGCCTTGCGGATATTAAGGCTCAGGGTATGGTGGGTGTCCACCTTATCACCGCCGGAGAGGGTGATCTGCCTGAGTTTTACGCAAAATATGGCTTCAAAAAGGAAGATGAGGTCATACTTATGGGAGCAGAATTATAACAGCAGCAATGACTTTGTGGAGGAAATACTTATGAATCAATTCGGATACCCTGAAAGCGACTGGAAGCTCTATAAGAGCAAGGTCGGTAACTGGCAGGAAGGATATATGGAAAAGCTCTGCAAGGAGTATATCGCCCTGTTAAGCTCCGATAAACTGTCTTCGGACAGATTTTGGGAGCTTGAAAAGCGTATCAGAGAGGATAAGAGAGCTACAGGCGTGGTCGTTACCAATTCACGCTCTAAAATGATAGACAATATCCTCGACCTGTTACATGAGGGTGCGATCACGCTCGATGACCTCAGCGATTTTAGTGAGGAGTTGCAGGAACGGATAAGGTTCATATACAGCGGCGGATATAATAATCCCGATAATTGCAACAGACTTTGAACCCACTGGAGTCAAAGTTCCCCATAAAACAGGAGTGATACGATGATAATTCATGATGAAGCAGTAAAGAAAGTCCTTATGGACAGCAGTTGGAATGAAGAACGAAATGTTGATATAACTGAATTTATCGAGGCGTATAATAAATATGGATATGATATGCCCGATAAAGTTAAGGAAGTCCTCTCAGCTTTCGGCGGTTTAACTCTGAAATTACCAGATTATCGTTATCAGTATTACTGTGAAGTCACAGGAAAAACTTCGGCAAAAGAAACTGATCTCTACACATTCTTAATTGTAAAGCCCGATGAATTATTGAAAAATGATTCTAAGCGAATGATTAAAGAAACGAGAGATTATACAAAAGAAGTTGCAGCTTTTTATAAACTGTCCGAAGTTTATCCGATAGGCTACAGATCAGATTATGAAGAAGAATATTATATTGGTGAAAATGGTGAACTCATAGATACACATGAGGATATGAGCATTTGCCTTGGAAACTCCTTCGAGGAGGGAATAAAGCGTATAATGACAGATAAGGATACTGACATGGAGTATTTCAGCGAGTATTGACTATCTTCATAATAAACGAAAGGACGGCTCACCAGAACCGTCCTTTTTACGTTATTTCTGAATTTCTATCACGAAAACTCCCTCGGAGTTGACCTTGAGCCGCAAGGTCTTGACATACCGATTGCAGAAATTCTCCATTTCCTTCATGGTAGCTGTCACTCTTGTGGCTTCGTAAATCTTGTGGGTAAGGTCCAGGGGGGTCTCACCGACAAGCGAGGGCAAATGCTTTTCAAGCTCCGCAAAGAGGACGGCTCGCTTCATATCTTCCGTTCCTGCGGTGCAGAAATCATCTATGGCGCAGTAATAGATGCCGTGCTGTGCGAGGGCGTTCTTGATCGCCGTTCCGCACTTCTCGTATTCGTACATAACGAGAAACTTCGCTTTCGGCAGGCTTTCGATGAGTCCCCAAAAGTCGGAATCACTCGACACAATGATAAATGATGTGATGCCGTCACGGTAGAAGTCCGTGACTACGCTTGCTGTCATTCGCACATCGACCAGGGACTTTCGGTCGGTCACACGGTCGATCTCAATATGCTCGGTGGGTATCTGCGTGAATTTGGAGAGCCAGTCCCAGCCTGCTGTAGTGTACGGATCGTCATAGAGCGTTATTTTCTCGATCTTGGCAAGTTCTTCGGGATTTAAGCCTTTCAGCACACTGTACAGCTTATATGGATTGGAGTTCTCACAATCGACGGCGATAGCAGTTTTCTCGGCGCTGTCGATAAAATTATAAATGTTGTTTCGTGTTTCATCGTCTGCGTCCCGATATTTCGTGTAGTCGGTGAAGCTGTCATTATGCTGACCGTAGATGATCTTCAGGAACTTACGGTCGGAATAGACGATGCTTCCCACATCGGCAGGCTGCCAGTGAATATACATCTGAAACGGGTAATGCTCGATGTTCGCCATGTACTTGGTGAACTCCTGCTTCATGACACCGTTCTTGTTGTACTTCGGGACAAAGAACAAGTCTCGGATACACTCTCAATTCAGCCAGTCGTAGAACAGACGGGAGCATTTATCAATATTCTCATTGATGAGCCTTGTAAACTCCTGCATATACTTCTCGGAGCGTGAGTTTGCCTGAATAATGGTAAATCCCCATTTTTCAAGCTGCTTGATGTTATCGTGGTCATACCACTCGATGTTATGCAGGTTTTTAAGCTCAAACCGTATCAGATCATCGGTCTTTTTGAATTTCTGCATCAGTACGGTTCGCAGCTTACATAAATATCGTATCGCAGTAGCATCACGGTCGGCTTTGAGCTTGTCTATTAGCTCGGCACATTCCCCATAGCTTGCGGTGAGTACCGACATTCGGACACCGATCATATAGGCGATCGTGGTAACTACTTCTTTGGTATCAACGGTCAAGGTTTAACCTCCTTTATCGCTTGTACATTCGATATGTTTATCAATGACCGTCATTATCTCGTTAAGCCGACTTTCTCCGATACCTTTGATCTTGCTCAGATCGGCTCGTAAGCTGTCATAATCAATGGGGGGCGTTTCTTCCTCGGCTCTCTGATAGCCCTGAGCAAAGACATTTCTCACGAAAGTCTCCATTTCGGCACGGTTCATTGATTTGATTTGCTTGTATAATGCACGGTTTACTAATTCTTCGTTTTCGTTATCCATTGCATTCACCTCCGATCTGCTCTATAAGTTCATTATAGCACAGACGGCGGTATATTGCAATGTAAAAGGTGTGAAAAAGTGTGTGGAGATTGACCTTTTTCGGAGGTAAGTGTTATAATAATCACATAGGTTAGCAATGTATAACCGCAAGTTTAGTCTTTGATTTGTTATTGCGAGGGGCAATTATGGATAAGAAATATACACTGCAAGGGATCATAGGCTGTGTACTGTTCGGCATAGGTGACTGGCTGTTAGGATTTGTTGATCCTGCAAATGTAAACGGCAATGTGTTTTACTTTATCAGTGCCGGACACGGTGCTGAGTATTCGCCTATAAAAATCACTGCTACGATAATAACCGCAGTGATCGGTGTTCTGTTCATGCACCAGGGCTGTACACATATTTCCGATCTGATGAAGTCTGATAAAGACAAGGCAGGAGCGTCAAGGGTATTTGCATTTCTGACTTTCGCTTGGCTTATCCTCCACCTTGTGGTGACAGTCAATGTTTACGCTTATTCGTATATGTGCAGGAACTTCGGCAACGAACAGGCGGTGCAGTTTTCACAGGATATGAGCAGGGTGCTAAACTTTGGGCTTTACCTCTCCTACTTCATTATAGCCGTGGCTTTGATCGACCTGATATTGGTCATTGCAAGGGGGCGGACATATCTGAGCCGTAAGGAGGCGTTCTTCACACCTCTGACATGGATAGCTCTGATCGGAGCAGTTTCAATGCTCCTGCCTGAGAGTGCCTTTTCAAAAGGGCTATACACATTCTGTATGAACGGCGGTATGATCGTGTGGTTCGTAAGAATGCTGTTTTGGAAGAAGCCCGTAAATCATCGGAAATAGGAGTGATGAAAGATGTTATTGAGTTTTTTATACGGTCTGATCGGTATCATACTGCTTACCGCTTATTGCCTGATCGGTGCTTTCGCTGCACCGCAGATCGCCTATTGGACTATGACACCAAATGCCCAAAAGCTACTTGAAGAATACGGTATCAGCAGGAAGTTTAACCTAAAAGGCAAGCTCTCGTTTGCGATACTAACTGCGGTCATTTGCACTCTGTATCTGATCACGATCATATCAGCAGGAAAACAGGGTGTGAACTCTCGAATGAATTTCTGGCAGCTCAGTATCCGCTTTGTGATATTCTTTTGGATGATCTCTATCTTCGATGCTGTTGTTCTCGACTGGTGGATGTTCACCAAAACAAGGATATTCGGCATACTCCTGAAACAAAAAACAGGCAAGACACCTTCCGTATGGAGCGTTGAACCGCAATGGGACGGTAAGGAGATACATAAACTTATCATAGAAGTATTTGTATCGGCAGCACTTGCGTGGATATTCCTGAAAGTGTTGAAGTGATCGGTTTCAGATTCCGCATAGCCCGTGGATTGACTTTTTCGTATTTTAGATGTATAATTGTAGATAGCGAAAGCTATTATCTATATGAGACTAAGGAGCATTTCTATGTTAGTTCGGAAGTTTGAAATAAAAGATATTGAGCAGATGATCTCGATTTGGAATGAAATCGTTGAGGACGGCATCGCTTTTCCACAGGAGGAACTGCTGAATGCCAAAACAGGACTTGACTTCTTTTCATCACAAAGCTACTGTGGTGTAGCTGTTGATAATGATGATTCCGTTTTGGGCTTGTATATTCTTCACCCGAATAATGTAGGCAGATGCGGTCATATATGTAACGCAAGTTATGCTGTTTCATCATCTCAGCGTGGAAAGCACATCGGAGAGCAGCTCGTTTTAGATTGTATCAAGACCGCTAAAAGCATAGGCTTTCGTGTTTTACAATTCAATGCTGTCGTAGAAACCAATACTCATGCAAGGCACTTGTATGAACGAATCGGATTTCATCAGTTAGGTGTTATTCCAAACGGATTCAGAATGAAAGACGGACACTATGAGAATATTTGCCCGTACTACATCGAATTATAAAATACCCAAACACGGATAGACCGTCCTCATCAGACGGCTATCCGTTTCTTATTATTCCACATACCCACAATCAAGCACCCTCAGCGTTGTATGCTCACTGTTCTGCGGATCAACAATATCATAGCTGATCGAACTGCACCTGAGCTGATTGCAAAGCTCTGTGGCTCGTTTCAGGAAGTCCGGCGGTATCTCTGTGTGAGAGCCGTCCTTTTTTATGAGCTTTACGCCGTTTCTCCGCAAGTCCTTGATGAAGTCCTCACTCGTCATTGTCCTGTTCCTCGGTGCTTTCTGCACCCTCGCTCGTTTCAAGGGTGATCGTGTGGGTGTAGATCATGTGGTCATTCAGGCAGTCCAGAGAGCAGTAGCTCTGATTGGTGTCCTGATGCTTGTAGTAGCTCTTGCCCGCCGGAATTTCCTTGTAACAGTTCGCACAAAACATTACTCGTCCCTCCATAAGTAGATCATCGTTTCATTGACGGCTCTCTGCGCCTGCATACGGAGCAGATTTCCGATAGCACCCGACTGGTCGATCCGCCCTGACATGACCGCAGCCTGATAGTCACGGCTCGACTGCATCAGAAGCTCGGTCTGACGGTTTACTGCGTCCGTGACCTTTGTATCAAGCTCGTCAAGGTGCTTGTAGATCTCACCCTTGTCCACGATCTCCTGCAAGAGATCGGGCCGCTTTTCTTCAATGTGGTGCAGATAGTAGCGTATTTGGTCGGTGTGGAACACATAACGCTCCGTTTTGCCTGTCTTGGGATTACGGTGGCGTACCGTCTGTGTGTCGGTATCGACTTCCCACACAGGAGCGCCGTTCACGGTCTGTTTGCTCTTGAATAACATCGCCGTCACTTCCTTTTCTTCGTCATATAGTAGCCGACACCGCCAACTCCTGCGAGAGCTGCCACTCCTGCGATGATCGCAAGCGGATTGGCACCAGAACGCTCGGAATCGCCCTCAGAAACGCTTGACGGACTGTCGGGGGTATCGTTACCCTCTGCGGAAGAACCGCCCTCAGAGGTCGTTTTCGTTCCTCCTGCGACCTCTCCGATCACTCTCGGACTGTCCTCGCCGTTATCGTTGATCTGATGACCGCCTGTGCTTTCTTCGGGTTCGTCTTTCAGTGTACTGAACGGAGGAAAAGTGTCCACGGTATCGCCGTTGCGGTCGATCATCTGCCAAGTGCCGTTAAGCAGCGTGAAGCTGTAAAAGTTGTCCTCAGTCTCAATGGTCCAGTTACCACTGTTATCGTCCTCAAAGTCCCAGCCGTCGATCAGGTCACGGTAGTATCTGCGGTAGCCGTGTGTGACCTCGCCCACATCGGTCCAGTCATATCCGCCTGTGCCGTAGTTATCATCAAGCCACTTGTCAAGCAGATGGTGCTTGTATGATGCTTCGGGGTATTCAAGACCGTTGTCGCCTTTGCCGTTCCAGAGATCTTCCCAAATTGCGGTTTCAAGGCTCTCACGGTCGGGAGCTTCGGCAGCGTAGGCGGTAAGCCCTGAGCTGAGTGCAAGTGCGGTGCAGAATACCGCTGTGATAAACTTATTCATATTACTGTTCCTCCATGTTTCTGAAATAGTATTCAAGAGCTTTTTCGATAGTCTCAGTGATTTCCTTCGGTTTCTCGCCGTTGTTGAAATACTTGGTATAGGTATCATTGCTGATCTTCACGCTCTTGGGCTTCGGCTTTGCTTCGCCGTCCTCTCCGCTGATGATACTTTCAACGGTATAGCGGTCGATATTGCCTTCATCATCGGCAGATGCACGGAGCATTTTTGCCTTCTTCATGTCGATCTTGCTGTCCTCAGCACACTCAGCAACGACCGTCTGTGTATCTTCTGACAGGAAAGAAAGCTCCACGCCTGCACGAATAGCAATATCTCCGCTGTCCACAAGGGCTTTCAGCTCGTCTATCAGCTTGTTGATACGGATAAGGCGAACAACAGAGCCTTTGCTCACGCCGTACTCCTTGCCGACGCTCTCGCTTGTGTCTAACTTTGAACCCACTGGATTCAAAGTTGCGGTGTCGGGTTCTGCGGACGGATCTTCAAGGACTGCAAGCTCCCTTAGAATGTCATTTCGCTTGCCCTGAGAGAACATTTCGGAATGACGGAGAGCAACGGCGGCAGCCTGTTCGCTGATGCGGAGGTTCTCGAAGCCACGCTGCATTACGTTACTCTCGATGACGTACATTTCTGCCTCGTCCTCGGTCAAACCCGTCTTGACGATAGCCGGCACGGTGGGCAGTCCTGCGAGTTTTGAAGCGTTCCAGCGGTTGTGACCGATCAATATCTCATATCCGTCCTCGATAGGCTGAACGATGATCGGTGACAGCACACCATTCTCCTTGATGCTGGCGACCATATCTTCAAGGCGTTCACCGGAATACAGCTCAAACTTGTGGTTATGGTAGGGTTTGAGCTGATCGCACGGTATCTGTTGAATGGCGGTCTGCGGTGCGGAGAGCATTGCGCCCAGGTCGAACTGCGGTGTATTCATCGTTTCATCTTCCTTTCCATATCCGCAAGCTGTTTGCGAAGCTCACGGTTGTCAATATCAAGCTCCATGATACGCTTTTTCAGCATTTTTATCGTCACATCGGCACGGACGATCATATCCGCAAACCGCAGGAGCGTGTTCTTGTATCTGCGCTGATTGTAGTGAAATTCGTAGCAGAGCTTTCCTGAGAGCCTGTCACGGCTCTCGGTAAGGCTTGCAATCACATCCTTAGAAGTCTCGGAAATGACTATGCTGTGGTCTGAACTGAAATATTCATTCAGCTCACCATCGCCGTGGGGAGTGAAAAGCCACGGCATTTTATCGGTATCAAAGGGCTTCATGACTCATCCTCCGCGTCATCATCTTCATCGGTGCAGTAGTCAAGCCCGTTCTGAAGCTGAATGTAGATGCCGGAGTAGCGGTCATGCTCTGCGCCGTCACTGTTCATCATCGCTTCAAGGAAATACGCCTGAGCTTCTTCACGGTCGTCCCACTCCTGCTTCTTGCCGTAGCAGAAGGTAGTGACCTTGCGGTTGGGGTTCATGGCAAGTTCTGACATACTTAACATCTTGAAAGCACCTCCTGAGCCAATTCATCATATTCCTGACCTAACTTGTGACCTGTGAGACAAAGCGGTGTGCCGTTCTCGGAGCTTTTCGCCGCTTCAATGGACTTGCTGATACTTGTCCTGAACAGCATTTCGCCGTACTTTTCATTGAGGGTTTCTATCGCCGTCCTGCTGACCTTTGTGCGGTCTACCATAGTCAGCAGCACTCCGATGAGGTTCAGCTTCGGGTTGGTATTTGCCTTGACGAGCTGTGTGAGAGCTTCAAGGGACTGCATGCCGTCCATACTGAACTTCTGTGTCTGTACTGGTATCAGCACTCTGTCCGCAGCGGTGAGGGCATTGATAAGGAGCGTTCCGAGAGACGGCAGACAGTCGATCAGCACGAAGTCATACGCTCCGACCACATCTTCCGTAAGTATCCTGCGGAGAATATGCTCCTTAGAGATCATCGTGACCATGAGCGTTTCCGCATTGGCGAGGTTAATGTCGGCGGGAATGTAGTCCACTCCTGCGGTTTCGCTGTGGCGGATAGCTTTCTGAGCTGTCTCGGCGGTCACGGGGCTTCCTGCGTAGAACGACATGATAAGCTTTGTCATGGTCGGGTTGCCGTCCGGCTCGTATTTCAGGTATTCGGAGAGATTTGCCTGCGGATCGAAGTCGATGAGAAGCACCTTCTTATCGTGTTTCAGGGCAAGGCAGGCTCCGAGGTTGTATGCGGTGGTGGACTTTCCGACACCACCTTTCTGATTGCTGATTGCGATGATAGTAGTTTCCATTTTCTTATCCTCCTGTGATTTTCGGCTCAGAACAGCGGATCGTTCAGTGTTCCTGCATAGGGGTTATCATAATTGTCGGTCGGTGAGGTGTTCTCCTGTTTCTTATTACCGCCTGAGAAGTGGATCTCCTCGACCTTGACCTCGATAGAAGAACGCTTCTGACCGTCCTTTTCGTAGCGGTTGTTGTGGACTGAGCCGACGAGCGTTACCATATCGCCCTTGCCGAACCAATCGACGATCACATCAGCGTTGCGGTTCCAGGCGGTGCAGGGGAAGAAGTCTGTCTCGGCAGTCTCCTCGCCCTTACGCTTCGGGCGGTCGCAAGCGATAGTGAACTTGCAGAGGCGGTTCTCGCCAACGGTCTTGATTTCGGGATCGGCAGTCAATCTGCCTGCTACTAAGAATTTGTTTAACATAGGATCAACCTTCCTTTCGTGGTTTCGGGTTTCTGTGTTCCTGTTGTGCTTTCATTATACTATTCAATATCCCTATTGTCAAGTATAATTTTGAGAAGTTTTTGAATTTCGGCAATGCGCAGCAAAATATAAGATTTCCCCAGTGCAGCTTCACTATATTTTCGATTATACTTGACATATCCCCGCTAATGTGATAGAATAGCTGTAATAACCGATCAAGGAGTGATCTGATGTATAAGCACACTTGCCAGATCTGCGGAATGGAGTTTGAATCGCCGTCCGCCAGAGCGAAATACTGTATCTACTGCCGTGACAAGGCTCAGGTCATGCGGAATAAGGCATATAAGGAGAAGAAGCAAGCCGGAGAAGCTGTTGCGATCGGCAGCGAGCAGATATGCTCTATCTGCGGAAAGCTTTATACGGTGACGGCAGGCTCTCAGAAGTATTGTAAGGAGTGCCAGCAGAAGCAGGCTCGTTCCAAGAAAATATCCTCAAACGCTCAGTATGCCAAAGCGAATTACAAAACGCTGAAGCTGTATGTGTCCGCTGATGAGCGTGATGCGATCAAGGCTTATGCGGAATCGCTCGGTATGAGCGTGAATAAGCTGTTGCTTACGTCTTTGGAAGAATTTAAGAAAACTCACGATAAATAGCCGTTTTATCGAACTCAACTTTAGGTAGAGTGCCTTAAATAGTCATTTTTCACCAAACTCAACCATAGGTTCATGGTACATCCCATGTTCCTGTGTTATGATGTTATCGAAAGGAGGTGCTCCTCATGGATCAAATGAAAATCGGAAAGTTCATATCGGCTTGCCGCAAAGAACAAGGTCTTACACAAGCGGTTCTTGCTGAAAAACTCGGAGTATCTGACCGTGCTGTCTCGAAATGGGAAAACGGGAAAAATATGCCCGATGTATCAATCATTCCTGATCTTTGCGCCCTGCTGAAAATTGATTTGAATGAGCTTTTCGCAGGGGAGCGACTTAGTATGGAAAACTACAAAGAAATCGCTGAAAAAAATATGCTTGAGATGCGTAAGCAAGGGGAAACGGCTAACAAAAAGCTTTTGAATGCAGAAAAGACAATGGGCATAATTGCTGTTACAGCTTCTTTGATTATGATTACAGCAGGTATCCTTGTTGCAGAAAGCCACTCATTCATTGGTATTGCCCTTTGTACTATAGGTGGACTATTAGTGACAGTATATGCTTTCTATGGTGTAAAGCTCGAACATGATGCCGGGTACTATGAATGCCATGAATGTGGGGAGAGATATGTTCCAGATTCTTATTGGAAAGTTGCTTTTGCTCCGCACTCTGACACTACCCGTAAATTAACTTGCCCCAAATGTGGTAAGCGTGCTTGGCAGAAGAAGGTTTTAACAAAGGAATAGTCACTCCAAATCCCCATTCTTTTTACGCTTGCGGTCTTGCTGCTGTTCGTTGCGTTCCTGACGGAGAAACTCCTCAATGGTACGCTGTGCGTCGGCAAGGTCACGCGCCCGCTTGTCCGCTTCACGAAACTGCTGATCTTTTAATGAACGCTCTTGAATAAGGGCGTTTATTTTTTTGTCCAGGCTCTCCACGGTCGGGATATGACCGGAGGGGTAAAGCTCCAATACCTTAGTACGGATTTGCCCGTATTCGGTAAGCTCTGCACTGTGTTCCTTGCGGTACTTCTTCGCGGCACTTCCGCTGAGGGCTTTCAGCTCCTCGCCGTACACTTTCAGCTTGCGGTATTTCCGCAGGACTTTCAGCTTCACCTGCAAGTCCTCGATCTCCGTTTTCATGTTGTTCAGCTCGGAGAGAAGTCCTCGGCTGTGGGCGTATTCCGATATAGCCGCCTGCTTTATCTGATCAGGCGGGGCACCGTACTCGGCTATCACATTTTTTGCGATACTGGCGAGCTTCATATTGCCACGGTCGATAGCGTCCTGAACAAACCTGTTCGGGGCTTTTACCGTCCGTTCTTTTATCTTCGTCCTCGGCACATAGATCCAGCCGCCCTGATACTGTGCGATGCGGTTCTTGATCGTCTCAGTCTCGTAAAACCACCCAAGCGTTTTCGCTCTGGTCATCTTCGCTCTCGGATTGCGTTCCTTCTGCTCCGAAAGCATAAATTTCAGGTCGATCTTGTGGGCTGGATTGTACTCGACAAGCACTCCGAAATCGGCGCACTTCCGCAGGAAATCATCGAAGTCCTCGCTCTCCTTTATGACCTGATCTATCGTGTATTTCAACTTTGCTTTCCACGATAGTCCCTGCCGTGTCATATCCCACTCCCAATGGCTCTTGCCCTTGCCCATTTCGGGACGCTCGACAACGGACAGATGGTGCCGCTTGCATACCTCGTCCGACAGGTCACGGAGCTTCTTCCACGCACGGTCTTTGACCTTGTCCTGATTCATATTCGACTCGAATGTCCTGCCGTTTGCACGGCTCACATTATTGAAAATACAGTGCAGATGAATGTGGTCGGTGTCGGTATGGACTGCAAGGAAATACTGATACTCGCCCTTGAGAAATCTCTCGCATAATTCCTTGCCGACTTCCAACGCTCGCTCAGGTGTGATCTCGCCAGGTTTGAAGCTCTGAATATAGTGCTGAGAGAGGACGGTGTTCAGTCCCGTTCCGCCAGCTCGGACTGCTTCAAAATCCTTGCTTGCCTGTGCAGGATCAGAGCTGCACCCGTATGTGAATATGAGCCTGCCGTTGTCTGTCTTTTCGGGATTGGCGATATAGGCTAACGCTTTAACCTCAGTAGTTTTGATTGAAGTGAGTTTAGTAGTTGCCAAATCTTGTCCTGTCCCTCCTTGATGTTCACGATGTCCTCGGCATAGACTTTGTTCGTGCTGTTCACTCTCACGGCTATCTGATTCACATTGTTGGAAATACTGCCGACAAGCCTGTACATCTTATCAAACTTTTCATCATCGAAATGGACGATGTAACCCTCAAAGATCATAGCCCTGATGAACTCGCTCCGTGACTTCAATCCGCTGTTTCGGAACTTGCGTTCAATCGCTTCAAACTCTGCTTCGGTAAGGCGTATCTGCATATACCGATTGTGGGGTTCATTCTCTGCTATTTTTATCCTCTCCTTTCTTTTCGGGGTTCAAGGGGTGTCCCTCTTGCAAGCGGTGTATCGGAACATTCAATTTTTCAGAAATTGTAATGCGGAGATACCGTGCTTGCTGGGTTTGAGTCACGCCCTCTGTGCGTGACTTCAATTTGAGCCTGCGGCTCTCGGAAGTTTCCTCTCTCCGTTAGAGGAATTGGAGCTTTGCGACTTCGGCTGAAAAAGCCCCTCACTTATCAAGTACATTTAATAGAAAAACGGGCAAGAAAAGCATGAGAGTTCACAGAAATTTTACATTTCAAAATGCAGAATACTACGACTTACCGAACGTAGTGGTGGTATATACCGAACCCGATTGAAGTCGCCTGAGCAATATGATAGAATAATAAAAGAACCTCACCATTCTGAGGGTTCAGAACAGCGAGGTCTGTTGATGATATTCACCCTGTCCGGATACACATTCAGGACGGGGCGTTTGATTGTATGCGGAGGTGCTTTCTATGGACCAGGAGAGGATTATATACATACTCGATTATCTGTCAAGATACACTGATGAAAAGAAGTCAGTTTCTATCAAGGAAATTCAAGACCACCTTGCCAATGTCTGTAATCTGACAAGGGTGAATGATGTGACCATTCGCCGTGACCTCGACAGGCTCACTAACGCTGGCAATCACATCGTCAAATATAACCGTGAACACAATACAGCTTACTATGCTCTGATTGACAAAGGCTTCTCGTTCAATGAGATACGCTTCATCGTAGATTCTATCTCCATAAACAAATTCCTGACTTCAAAGCAAAAGCGGCAGCTTATCAAGAAGTTTGAAGGTATGTGTTCCGATGCGGAGATCAGGCAGCTCATCAGCAGGATCACTCTCAATGAAAAGTGTTCGCCGTCGCTCGATCTGCTTGAAAACTTAGACCTGATACACAGGCTGATCGCTGACCGCAGGAAGATTGATTTTGAGTACGGAAAGTACGATACCGACAAGAGGATAAAGTATTACAAGAAGAAGCGTGACCTTCTGCCTGTGAGGGTGGTATACTTCAACGAGCGTATCTATCTGAAATGCTATAACGAAGTAGATGAATGCTGGCGTATCTATCGTGTTGACCGTATGAGAAATATCGTGGGCGGTGATGTTTCGCACACTCGGCTGCCAAAGGAGAAAAAGCCCGAAGGCTTTGTGACTGATATGTTTGAGCCGGAATACTTTGAGTATGTCACGCTCAGGGTGAAGCGGTATCTGCTTGACGATATGCTTGAACATTTCGGAGACTATGCTTCTATTTTCCCATACTCTGAAACTGACGAGAGCGTGACAATTACCGTTCATGTTGGTGTCAACCAGAGGTTCTTTCTTTGGGTAATGAGCTACGGTGACGGTATCGAGCTGCTGTCTCCTGTGAAAACACGCAGTGAGTATCTTGCTGAGGTAAGAAAAATGCTCGGTGCATATCCTGAGTTCAATGTGAAATAATTAGCACATCGGTTCTTGACACTCCCATTCCGATGTTGTATAATATTACAAGTGTGTTTTTAGGAGGTCATAGCAATGATAGATGAAGTAACAGCCGGAGCAAAGGTCAAGCTCAGAGAGAAGATAAGCGACAGCGTTCCCATAGGCAGTATTGCCACGGTCTTATACATCGACGATCTCGACAATGTTTTCATAGACTGGGTGAGCAACGGACGGCTGACCTCATTCTCCAAAAAGAATTTCAAGAGCCTGTTTGATATGGCAGGATAATGATTCATTCAAATCACATAAAAACAAACTCCCCGGAACTGCTCATACGAACAGCTCCGGGGAGCATCATTTTGGGATCATAACTTAGCGAAGTATTATCCCTCAATTGCAATATACTTGTGATTCTCCAGCTTCTTAGGCTCTGCCTTCGGAACGCAGATGTTCAGAACACCGTCCTCAAACTTCGCCTTCACATTGGCTTCTGTAACAGTATCTCCGATATAGAAGCTCCTCTGCATTGCGCCTGCATAACGCTCCTGACGGATCAGCTTGCCCTTCTCAGTTTTTTCGTCCTTGTCAAGTCCCTTTGCGGCACTGACAGTCAGATAACCGTTCTGAAGCTCAAGATTGATCTGATCTTTCTTGAAGCCCGGCAGGTCGATCACGATCTCATAGTGATCATCATGCTCATGAACATCAGTCTTCATGACCTGGGCGGCGTGTTTACCGTACAGCTTCTTCTCCACGTCTCTGCTAAAATCAGGGAATCTGAAGAAATCATCGAATAAGTTTTCACCGAAAATGCTTGGATACAACATAGGTCAGTCCTCCTTTTTTACTCGTCACATTGTTTCCATTGCTTCGAGCAAGGGGACGGAGGGTTCAGCACCCGGATCCTTTGGTGCTTCTCTGTTCCTTTGTTCTGACTATATTATAGCACTCTGAATTAGCACTGTCAATGGGAGAGTGCTAATTTTCACACAGGTTTCATATTTTTTGACAAGAATGTCACATTGGGTTGTGAGCAATAATAATCTGCCAATTGACCTTTTGACCACAGTATGGTATAATTATCCTATACCCTGCTATACCGATACATACGATGATCTTTGAGGTGGTAATGATGAGGACTTACATAATAGACGGCAATAAATTTTCAAATATCGAAGGATTTTTCGATGAGATAGACCTCATCATGACCAAAGGCATCAGTTTCAAGACAGGACATAATCTTAATGCTTTCAGAAATATTCTTTACGGCGGTTTTGGCTGCCATGAACCGGGAGAGCCGTTTGTGATCAAGTGGCTCAATTATCAGAAAAGCAGAAAGGAACTTGGCGATACTATAATGTTAGCTATCATAGATAATATCGCTGACCATAATGACACAGGATATGACTGCAAGTTGGAACTATACTGATAGAGGATAAGGATATGGCTATTTACATAGTATTTGACGTTGAAACACCTAATCGTGCGAACGACCGTATGAGTGCGATAGGCATAACAGCGATAAAGGATAACAAGATCGTTGCGAACTACTTTTCGCTCGTTGATCCCGAAGCGCATTTCGATAGCTTCAATACACAGCTTACGGGCATAGATGCTGCAAAAGTCAAGGGCGCTCCGAATTTTGCGGAGCTTTGGAAGAAGATAGAGCCGATCATGAGCAAAGGTATCCTTGTTGCCCATAACGCTGTCTTTGATATGAGTGTCCTGCGTTCCTGCCTGCGGAGCTACGGTATTACTTGGAAACCGACTGCGGAATACCTGTGTACGGTCCAGATCGGCAGGCGTGTCCTTCCCGATATGAAACATAATCTCAATGTGATGTGCGATCACTACGGTATCGCCCTCGATCATCATCAGGCTGACAGCGATGCCCACGCTTGTGCTGAGATACTGCTCAGATACATGGAAAGCGGTGTCGATATTTCGTCTTACATCAAGAAATACTATCTATAACGGATAACTCAGAGAGCTGTTACAAAACGGCTCTTTCTTTTTTGCTGAAATCTCTCAGAAGTACAAATTTTGTCTATCTGAAATGGTATAATAAAAGAATTTGAAGAATTATTCCAGTTATGGAAATTATGTCGAACTGTTTTGGTATAATCAGGATAGACAAGCATACAGCTCGGTTTTTGTAAGTTCATTGACAGTTCCATACAGACGAATCGAAAGAGATTTTTCTATGGGAGGTGGTAAATGTGTACTGGACAATGACAATAGATCACGCTCTGCATTGATTGCCTTGCGATTTATCTATGCTGTTACAAAAATTGAGAAGTAGTATGCGGCTTCAAACGGCATAAGGGCGGTCTGTGCAGTTACAGGCCGCCTTTTTCTATGTGTATATTGTGATGATTTGAAGAAAACTGTGTGATAGCGGAAACGCTTTTTTCAGAGAAGAAACCTGAACTTTCATCGCAGATACGCAGTTTTAATGAGATTGACAGTAGATTGAGAGAAATTTATCCAAAACCTTAGATTTTGTGGAGAATAGGCGGTTTTCTAAAAAACAGGGCGTTTCAAAAATGAGACACCCTGAAACGACGCTATATCTTGCTTTTTCGGGTGTGATAGGTCATAATAGAAGTATGCGCACCGAGGTGTGCATAGCCGTATAGTGAACCTATTGCGCAAGGGGTTACTCGATCACTGTATGGAATTGAATATGGTACGATCAAATGAACGAGTGATGTTTGGTTGTCGGACGGTTTATGCCGATTGACAGTCTCACTGTGTTCATTTGCACATTTCCGTCCGACAGGAAAGGACGGAGATGTTTTATGAAAACTACATATAATGATCCCCAGGTGAAGCTGAACACCAACCGTAGGGGCAAGACCGATTATGATATAGTAGTCTATGGCACAAGGAGTCTGCGTAAACAGCTTGATGATACCGTAGCTGCTGCGATCTGCCGATATATGGAAGAAAAGGAGATCGGCACAAGAAAGCTGTCCAGGCTTACGGGGATTCCAAAGGGTACGATCTCCCGTTACCGCAACGGTACGGCTAAGTACGATCCCTACTATCTCTGTGCTATCTGCATCGCGCTCAGACTGCAAACTTGCAGACAGCGGCACTTGTTCAGAATGCTCAACTGGAAGATGCCTGACGAACGTGGCAGAAAGAGAAACAGAGCGTACATCATCAGGGAGTTCCTTGATGGCTGCTTCTATGATGAGAGCTATACGGTCGCTCTCTGTAATCAGCGTCTGGTCGATGCCGGAGAAGTGTCCCTCACTCCGCTGTTCCCTCCGAAGGAGGGCAAGTGATGACGGGATTTTTCTATATGCACTTCGGTGATGATGTGCCTAAGAACATTGAAAAGGAGTATAACAGGCTTCTCCTGCACGAACAGTATCTTGAAAAAAAGGAGCAGAAGTATCGTATCCAGACGGCTACATTTGAAGATGTTATTACTGTATGTCCTGATCCTGCCACTCTCCCCATTAACGAGATCGAACTTGAGCGGGAGCGACTTCATAATGAGCGTCTGAAATATCTTCCTGTTGCTCTCAACCTTCTCAAAGCTGACTATCCCGACCTTTATCGGCTTATCGTAGAGTATTATTATGCTGAGACTAAGACCACAATGGCGGATTTAGGTAAAAGCCACGGTCTGTCTACTGAAACAGTACGCTATCGGATAAAGTCAGCAAAAGAGAAACTAAAATTATACATCATCATGCACGAAAACAAGGAGTAGAATTTGTGCGCAATAACGATTTTTCTTTTTCCGATGAAAAAAATAGTGAAAATCTTGCCCGATTCTTCAAATTCTGTGCTTGATATTATAGAGGGTGTTCGCTCCATGAGCTAACAAGCACTCTTATCCTCCTTCCTACACGAAGGTTTACTTTGAGCTGAGGGAACGGCACGGCTTCTTTGTCCATTTTCAGGCTGTACCGTTTCCGGAGGTTCGTTTTTCTTTCATTTTTCGATGCTCTATCGAAACTCCTTTCACTATGACAGCAGAGATGCTGTCGGGAGAGCTTGAGCCTGCGGCTTGGGTTCTGCCTAAAACATCTCTGAATGCGACAGTTCCATTTCTCCTATTTTCATATTGGCAGATAATACTGCCACTCCTGCGTCGGGGCGGTTCTCCGTTCCCGACAGCTCAGGAGTACCATTATAAACAATAAACACCGACAAGATAGAAAGAGGGTGTTCTATATGAATGAGATCACAATCGCAGTGAAATACGATAATGATAATCCTACCGTCAGCGGTCAGGAGCTTCACAAAGCCCTTATGATCGATACGCCGTATAAGCGGTGGTTTGATCGTATGTCCGACTATGGATTTAAGGAGGGCAGAGACTTTTGGACATTTTTGTCCAAAAGTACAGGCGGCAGACCGTCAACCAATCATCAGTTCACCATTGACATGGCAAAAGAGCTGTGCATGATTCAGCGTACCGAGATCGGCAAGCGCTGCCGTGAATACTTTATAAACCTTGAAAAGCAATGGAACAGTCCCGATGCTGTCATGGCGAGAGCATTACAGATCGCAGACCAGAAACTGGAGCTTGCCAAACAGCAGAACGGCAATCTCATCGAGACAACCGCTGTTCAAGCGAAGCAGATCGAGGAAATGAAGCCGAAGGCGACATATTGCGATATGGTACTGCAATCCGCAGGGCTTATGCCCATAACCACTATCGCAAAGGACTATGGAAAGTCAGCAAAGTGGCTGAATAAATGGCTTCATGAACATGGCATACAGTATAAGCAGGGGCAAATATGGCTTCTCTATCAGAAATATGCGGACAGAGGATACATGAAGTCAAAGACACATACTGTTTATGATAAGAACGGTGAACCTACTGCCAAAGTTCATTCATATTGGACGCAGCAGGGCCGCATATTCATCTATGACCAGCTAAAGAGAGAGGGTATCCTGCCTCTTATCGAGCAGGACGATAGCTGAAACGCTGTCGGGAGTATCCGTTCATCGGGTACTGCCTATGGTGCTTCACACACACCTCCTTGTTTTGAACGACAGCTGATGTGCCGTCGGGAGCTTCTATTCCTCGGAGTAGGAGCTGCCAACAGTACATCAATCTTTGGGCATAAAAATAACCGACAGACGATGTATTTACAGCATCTTGAAAACTGAATATGAAACATCAACGCTATTTGTTTTCTTTTTCTTCTTCCTGAGAGATAGGAGGAGCGTTATGCCGAAAAAATCTGTTAGACAGATGTTCAGGAAATATCCTGATGTGGTTACGATACCACAAGTATGCGAAATGCTTGGTGTCAGCCGTAACTACGCATACCTATTAGTAAAGCAGGGAAAGCTCACAAGGCTTGACTTGGGACGCATTATCAGAGTGACAAAATCCTCTGTGATCGAGCTAAAGGAAAAAAGTTTACAAAAATCGGAGAATTCCCCAGTGTAAAGCGCCGAAAAAAGGATAAAAGCGGTCTGATCGTATTGCATTATATTTGGTTACGCGCTATAATAGAGTAGTCAACAGCAGACTTCTACCGCTTTCAACTCAAAGGAGGATATAAGAAATGAAAGCAAGTCTGCCTTACAAATACATTACTTCCGTGAAGAACGGAAAGCACTATGTTGTCTTTGACTATAAGGATCACAGCGGAAAGCGTAAGCGTAAGTGGGTAAACACGGAATTGCCTGAAAAGTGTTCAAAGAAAGCTCTGAAAGAAGCAGTTGAAGCAATCGTCGCAGAGTTTGATAAGAGCATTTCGGAAGGTGAAATCGCTGTCAAGTCTGCAAACGCTGTGCCGTATGCTGTTATGAGTGATGAAACCGCTTCAACTATGCTGCTCGATGATTTCTTTACCGAGTGGCTGACATACATCAAACCGAATGTGGCTCGTACTACGCATCTTTGTTATCGCAAGGTCAGCAAGAGATACATGGAATACATCAACGAAAACTATCCGAACCTCACACTTGGACAGGTCAATCATAACCACATTCAGAACTATCTCAACTACAAACTGGATAGTGGCTGCAAGGGCAGTACCGCAAAGCAGTATTATCTCGCATTGCATTCTGCATTTGCTTACGCTGTAAAAATGGAACTGATACCAAAGCACCCTATGGACAAGTTAGTAGTACCGAGAGCTGAAAGGCATGAAGCTACCTTCTACAATGCTGATGAGCTGAATGAACTGTTTGAGGTTTTCAAAGGAGACAAACTGGAGCTTGTGGTGAACATCGCAGCGTATTATGGTCTGAGAAGATGTGAGATACTTGGTCTGAGGTGGGATGCGATCGACTTCAAGAACAAGACGATCACGATCCAGCGTAAGATAGTAAGCGACTACGACGATAACGGTGAGATAAAGATCTTTGTAGAGACCAGACTGAAAACCAATTCCACAAGAAGAACACTTCCGCTGATCCCTCACATCGAGGAGATGCTTCTTGAAAAGAAGAAAATGGAAGTCAAGTTCAAAAAGGCTTGCGGAAAGAGCTACAACAAGGAATTTGACGGATTTATCTGCCGGGACAACTACGGCAATATGATCTCGCCAGGATATGTGACACAGCACTTCCACTATGTCATTACCCGAAACGGTTTGAAGCATTTGCGTTTCCATGATCTACGTCATTCTTGTGCGAGCTTATTGCTTGCTCATGATGTTCCGATGAAGGCTATTCAGGAGTGGCTCGGACATAGTAATTTTTCTATCACGGCGAATCTTTATAGCCATTTGGAATACAATGCTAAGGTCAACTCGGCTGAAACGATTGCAAGGGTTCTCGGCGGTAAGTCAGAGGGTAAACCCGAAGCTGAAAAGCTTGCCGATAAGAAAAAGACCACAAGAAGAAAGTCAACGTCAAAGGCAGCAACTAAAACACCGCCCCAAAAAACTGGCGGTAGAAAAAAGAAAAGCGATAATCCCGAAGGCACGGGAGAATCGCAGATGTCAACATTATAGAATATAATCAACGAAAGTGGAATCAAGAAAAAGAAATCAAAAAACGTGTGATTTTGGTAGAAAAAATGGTAGAAAAAAAAGTGGCATTCACGCTGATATTGTCTACCAACGATTAGCTGAAACTACGTTAAATCGGACAGAAAC
>ENA-UOJL01001371-UOJL01001371.1-human-gut-metagenome-genome-assembly--contig:-P47-NODE-1371-length-26120-cov-5.066411_pt1 | contig 26120 bp, 20 predicted proteins | sample MGYA00242347_ERZ723894 | MGnify/ENA metagenome assembly ERZ723894
AAAGTGTAATAGAGCTTACCCGACAGATAGCGGCGCGTGCGGACAGGGTTTATCAAGGTATAGTAGATCCTCATGAGGATAATATGCTGAAAATCACGTCGGACGGTAAAAAATTGGCGTTAGACCCGCGTTGTCTGGATTTATTTGCGGCAGACGAGGCAGGGAATAAGCTGAACGCTTGCGCCGCCGAGGTGTATGAATATTGGAAACAAACCGAGGAGTTTCAAGGAACACAGCTTGTATTTTGTGATTTAGCAACGCCGAAACAGACGTTTGAGAGTTATGAGTGCGGAAAAAATTTTGATGCTTATAACGAACTGAAATGTAAACTTGTAGAAAAAGGAATCCCACAAGAACAGATTGCATACATCCATGAGGCGAAGAACGATAACGAAAAACTAAATCTATTCAACAAAGTCAATGCGGGAAAAATTCGTATTTTACTCGGAAGTACGGAAAAATGCGGTGCAGGTACAAACGTACAAAAACGTCTGAAAGCGATTCATCATCTGGACGCACCGTATCGCCCGCGGGATTTGATTCAACGCAACGGTCGCGGGGTGAGGCAGGGGAATATGAATAAGAGCGTCGCTATCTGTACGTATGTCATGGAACGGACGTTCGATTCCTATTCCTATCAAATACTCGAAAACAAGCAACGGTTCATCTCACAAATTGAGCATGGCGAGGTCACGCAACGCGAAGGGGAAGACATAGACGAAGCGACGTTATCGTATGCAGAACTCAAAGCAATCACGTCGGCAAACCCGAAAATCAAACGCAAAATGGAAGTGGATCTGGAAGTATCGAAATTACAGACCTTGGAACGGGAATACAAAAAAACGTTATATTCGCTGCAAGATAGGATTCGTAGAGACTATCCCGACGAAATCGATCGACAGGAGCTTTATTTAAGCCATATCCGCGAGGACATAAAACGGATAAAGGCAAATTATATCCCCGAAACATTCCTCATCAACGTACAGGGTAAAATTTATACGGATAAAACTGCAGGCGGCAGAGCGCTGATGGAAGCGTTGCACGGTAGCGATTGTAGAACGGAAGTGGCGGAATACGGCGGTTTTACAATCCGCTTAAATCCCCCCGAACTCATTGAAACCGAGCGCACGATAACGCTGAAAGGCGCGGGGGAATACAGACTGTCTATCGGACTGAGTGAAAGCGGAAATCTGACGAGATTGGATAACTTTTTGTCAGGATTTTCTTTTCGGGAAGAACAAGTATTGGAAAAACTGAAACAGATAAACGATAATTTGGAAACGGCAAAATTAGAGGTGAGCAAGCCGTTCGAACATAAAGAGCGATTGTCGGAGTTGCTGCGCGAACAAGCGGAACTAAACGCGGAACTTGATTTGAATAAGCGCGAAGAAATTGTATTGGGAGGAGAAGAAGAATCGGAGATGGTCGGCGGCGAAGCATATTACAGGAACTTGCCGGAGCAAACAGAGATATTTAAGGAGAGTTTTCCGGAAGAAGAATTTGACGAGACTGTTTCCGAGATTACGGAAGAAACCGACAAGGAGGAAAGAATGTCGAAAAAGAAACAAGAGGAAACGGAAGCATATTATATCAATCCCTTATTAAAAGGGAAAACGAACGTAGAGGTACATGAGTTTGACAAATATTTCCCGCACCTCAAAGACGGAAAAAAACTGTATCTGGAACACTATATGGACGGCTGGTACGTAGAGACAATATTAAGCGGGCAGGAATTGATAGAGGAACTGAAAAAAGCGTTGCAAGCGGATAACGGTCAAAGGCTCCTCAGAAATTTGAGTTGGGAATATAAGACACCTACCGCGACTTTGGAGGAAATCAATAAAGGAGAGATAGCCGGGATCAGCGTAACGGCTCCCGCCGCGGAAAAGCAAGATAACGATTCGGCGATTTCCGAACTACTGCCGGATTATACCTTAACACAACAGGATATGTACGAGTACGGCTATAAATGGTCGAAAATGTTGCCGCTTCGTAAAGAAAAAGCCGAACAGTTATATAAAGCGGGAGCGACGATATATGTGCTGGGAGAGGATAATCGCGAAAGACCGGCAAGGGGAAATAACGATTTCTTAAATAAAAAAGGTGTGTACGGAATAAAGAAAGAAGATTGGCGGGCGTTTTTGAAAACGGACAGTGCGCGGGAATATCTGTATGCGCGGCTGTTATTTTTGGAGGCGACGAAAAAGGCTGTATCGGAAATGTTAGGCGGGGGCTTGGGACAGGACAAGTTCGGCGTTGAGGAAGAAGCAATAACAAAGTATTTTTCGAACGGAAAGGTATGTAGTCTCGAACGCTTAAAGCCATATGTATCCGACTTAATGGACGAATTTTCGGTTATGGACTAGAGTATATTAAAAAAATACGGTAAAACGCAAGACGAATTTATATCAGACATAAAAAGTTTTTTACCGCCGATAGAAGAACGAATCGAAAACCCTATGCTGACGGTCATAGATCGTCGGGAGAGCAGTTTCCATAAAGACAATGCCGCGTTCCCCCAAGGCTATACGCTGTTACACTCGGAAACGTTTGATAATTGGTATGTATTGGACGATAACGCGCCCAAAGACGAATACGGGCGGGAAATGCAGAAAGGTGACAAGGCGACAAAGTATGCGATTCTGGCGTATTATACGTCTTGGGAAGATAAATTCCACGAATTTGCGAGTGAAAATCGTGCACGGATATATTATCGTGAAATGGAGGAGAAAAAGCGTCGGCTCATAGAAGCCGAAGAAACGGATAGGACTTCCCAAAATAAGGAACGGGAGGAGGGAATGAATAAAGATAAAGATAAAGAGATGGAGCATAAGACAACTGACGATTTAGTAGGTATCGACGAAATACGGGAAAATATGCGAGAGGTTGTCGAAAGAAAAGCACAAACCCGTGTACCCGTTTATCTGAAAAGCATAGAATATGCAATAAACCATCACGAATACGAGGGATACCGAGCTTCGCTCGAAGAAAGCCGAAACTGTGTTCATGATATTGCTGAAAAAATCCGTGAGAATTATTCAAACAATATCTTACATACGGGTTATGAAATGCAAATCGTAAATAGTTATGGCCTTGAGCGTGTAAGATATGTGCTTGCGACGATTATTCGAAACAACGATCGGGACGAACGATATTCTCGTGAAAACAAAGCGTGGGCAAAAACAATATCAATCGCGGAGGATGATGAGGAACGCAAGGAAATTTATACGTCGGTGCATTCGGGGTTATTGGATTTATTTACTAAGCATATCCGACAGCTCGAAAAAGAGCTTACGGCCGAAAAAACGGGAACATATCACACTCAAACGGCACAAGGCTACAAAGTCTTAAATATGGAAAAGGACAACGAGGGAAGAAATATCGCCGTCGTACAGCGACGGGACGATTACTTCGTGGCAATCCGATATGATCCGAAAGACGGAACGTGGGCGCAGGGAATTTATGATTTTCCCACCCGAGAAGAAGCTGAACGGTATAGAAAAGAACATTACGGTCGGGGAGAATTATCAAAGGGGATTTTTGAAAAATCGGCTCCGCCTAACTTGCAAGTAAACCATATAACGATTAGTGTAGCCAAGAGCGCGCTCATTAAACGTTTTGAAAAACATTCGTATTTCCGTATGCCGCAGACCGGCGAATACGCCGGCTACACGTATAACGTTTATAACCATAAAATTCGAGAAGCCGAAAAAAGATCGGATAAACCGGAGGATTTTGCGGGTCCGGGTTATGAGTTTTCCATGCGAGAAAACGAGACGATAAAGCTCAAAAACCGTGACGGGGAAGAAAAAATTATAACGGCGGAGGCATTTCGTGAGCTTGTCGGCGATGCGACGGATAAAGATTATGAAACGCGGCGGGATTATGAAGGAAAAAAATGGTTCGGGATTAGTCTGCCCAAAGAAGCCATGCAGAAAATGTACGAAAAAGTAACATTGTTCGTACTGCCGAAAACAATGAAAACCGAACCGTTCGGATATTATCTGCTCAACGAATTTATAGAGGAGGATTCAAACAGCGATGACGGACGGATTTTTATTCGCTTGCCGGAAGATTACAAGATAAACGCCAAGAATAAGACTACGGGCGAGAAAATGGAGCTGACGGCGTTTGAACTTTATCAAAGCTGTCGTAATACCAAAGCCGAGGACTATCATTTCAAACGCAAGGAAGAAGAAAAAGCGGTGATAGACGGTGAAAAGGTCTCTTTTTTAATTCCCCAACGAGCAAAGATAGCGGCGTATGAGAAGGTAACGCTTTTGAAGCTCCCAAAAGGCGAATATACGGGTTTTGTCTGTTATGTGCCGAATGAGTATATACAAACGGACGGAACAGGGTTTAGATTAACCTTACCGCAAAACTTTATACTGAAACTGTCTAATAAGCAAACGAATGAAAAAATCGACTTGTCCACGGAACAGTTTATGACAGAAATGAACGGAAAAACCGATGCGGAATATGGCACAAGCTATCAAGCGCCGTCGGAAACGAAATCGGATAAATTCGCGGAACAGGAATACACATTCCGCAAAAGTATCCCCGACGAACTGAAAAAACGTCCGAATTGGACGGCGGTGCGGATACGGAAGAATGATGCGGTCGGAACGGAAGAATATATCATAGGCTGTCATACGGGAAAACCCGCCGAAGCGGGCAATCCCGCAACATGGACGGACTTCGAGAGCGCATGTGTTTATGCGAAGGAAAACGGTTGCGCGGCGTTGGCGTATGCATTGGACGGAAAAGACGGGATTTGCTGTATCGAGCTTCCCTTGTGCAAAGATAAGGACGGGACCTATACAGAACTTGCCCAAAATATATTTCGAGCCGCGCCGAAAACGTATTGTGAAAATACGGGAGACAAACAGGGGTTGCGGGTGTTGGGAACGACGCAGGGCATGGATTTAAGGTCATTTTCCAAAGACGGGGATTTGAAATTTTATCGGAACGCAAAGTTTCTCGTACTGACTTGCGAGGGCGCGGGTTATCAACGGCTTTGCAGTTTTGACACGCCGCAGATGAAAGAAATTTTGGAAAGCAAATGCGCGAAACGGAGCGCGTGGCAAGGCGCGGGAAAGGGCGTAGAGGGCTTGACGGTCATGTCGGACAGGGAAACGGCAGAAAAAGCAATCGCTTCTAAACACGGAGAAACGTTCAAAGCCTTATATGACGGACAGAATTTATATGGCGAGCCTTTCCGTAACGATATGAGCTTTATGCGCCGTTTGGCATTTTGGTGTAACGGCGATCAGGAGAAAATGTTGAGAATATTTGCTACGAGCAAGCTCTATTGCCCAGAAAAAGTACCCGACTACTACGAAAACATGGCAATTACGGCAACGGAAAAAAATAAACAGGGCATACCCCCAAAGGCTGCGGAAAAATCAAAATCGGAGGAGAATTTTTATGATGGAAACGAAGGAAACAAAAAACGGCTGTAAAACATACAGCCGAAAAAAGGAATGGTTTTTATTGCAGGTTTAAAAATTCAGTCGGGGTTAAGATACGTGGCCTTTTTAATCCGGAGTCCAGGAAATCTTTGTCGCCCGTGAGCAGAATATCGGCCTTTGCGGATAAGGCCGCGCGGAGGATGGGCCGATCCATAGGGTCACGGATCTGAGATTCCGTCTCCTCGACAACTTCGGGGACCGGCAGCACTTCTAACGTAAGTAACGACAACGCAAGAAAGGATTCCAAGGCCGCGATTTTGGAAGGAAACTTTCGATTAAAAATCCGCCGCAGTTCGTCGATATTCTGTTCGCAGATCAAGCCGCGATGGGGATAGGAAACGGCTTTGACAAAGGCGCGGTAAGGCGTTCCGCCGGGATTTAGAGCGGCGGAAATCAGCACGTTCGTATCGATCATGATATTCATGAATTTTCACCTTCCGAGCGCAGTTCTTTGACCATCGCTACCACATCCTCGTCGGAGTTCAAACCGAGCCGTTCGGCTTCGCCCGTCATTTGTTTTTGGAACTGTTTCATGGCAAAAATCGCGGAATTGACGATTTTTACTTCTCCGTCGGCGACGACGAACGTCACTCTGTCGCCGGAATTGATACCGAGTACGTCCCGAATATCTTTCGGAATCGTCACTTGTCCTTTGGACATAACCTTTGCGTTATCGATAAAAGTTTTTGTCAACATAAAATAATCACCTCCTGATAAATTCGGGAAAAGTAGGGAAAACCCTACATATATAGTATATGCGAAAATCGTGAAAAAGTCAAGAGCCAAAAGAAAAAAAGGAGCGAAAAATTTGAAAATATTTCGATATAAAAAGCCAAAACCAGAAATTTACGTGCCGAAAGGCTATGAATTAGAGGACATGTTAGAGACAGACGAGCAAGGATATGAGCCGGGCGAGCCGATGGAAACAGAGGAGGTGCGGGTACGGTTTGAAAAAGACGAGGCCGAAAGAAGAAACATATAATAAGCTGACGAGACAGCGTCAAATGCTTGCGGATATGGTGCTAGCGAAATTGGAGGAGGGTACGCAGCAGTGGACGGCGGGTTGGCTGACGTCGCGTCCGCCGCAGTCGGCGGTCACGGGCAAGCCGTATCGCGGGATGAACGCGCTGTTTTTGATGTTGGTTGCGAATCGGGAACGCTATACGGATTATCGTTGGGTTACGTTTAAGCAGATGATGGATCGGGATTGGACGTTCAAGACCGATGCGGAAGGGAATAGCGTGGGAAAGGGTAAAGGCGTGCCGATAGAATTTTTTGAATTAATAGATAAAAGAACGGGCGAAAGGTTTAATCGTGAGGATTTAGACGGCATGACCAAAGACGAGCAGGAGGAATACATACAAAAGAACGTATATCCGCTTCGGAAAAGTTATTTTGTATTCAACGGCGATCTGATAGAGGGTATTCCCGCGTTAGAAAAATACGAGCATGACCCGAACGAGCGAGTGGAACGCGCGGAACAACTTATCGAGTATTGGAACGCAAATGAATCGCAGATATTCTACGGCGGACACGAAGCGTACTATTCCCCGACGACGGATACGATTTGCGTGCCGAAGCGGGAACAGTTTGAAACGTTACAAACTTTCTATTTAACGCTTTTGCATGAAATAGGGCATAGTACGGGACATTCAAGCCGACTGAATCGTGAAATGGACGTAAACCGCCGTTCGGACTCGTATGCGATAGAAGAATTACGCGCGGAATTTGCATCGATATTTCTTGCGCAGGATTTGGAAATCCCCATATCGTCGAGGCTGGATAATAACAGCGCATATATCGACGGTTGGCGAAAAAAGATAAAAGCCGATCCGAACGTACTGTTCACGGCAATCGCGGACGCGGATAAAATTTCTAAGTATATCTTTTCGAAAGAAAAAACGCAGGAGAAAGCGTTTGAACCGTATGCGATTATAGCCGATGAAAACGAGTTCGGGGAAACGGAGTACAAGCTGTATATGATTGCGGATAACGGACAAGTGCGTATTTATTACTTATCCGAAACGAAGGAAGAATTATTAAACCATATAGAGAAACTGAACACCTCGTCGTTTTGGACCGATAGGGAATTTAAGGAAGTGGGGATGGAGGAATTAGAGGAAATGAGCCTGACCCGTGCGGAGACGGAGAAGTGGAAAACAGAAAAATCCAAGGAAATATATCTTCCGCCGAGCGAAATCGTAGCGCGGGCAATGCCGCAGGGGAAAGTAACGGATATGTCGGACCGCGGCGAGAACGTGCTAAGGCGTATGAGCGATAGGGAAGTGCTGGAACGCGCGAAAAAATTAAACGGCGCGGAAACGTTTATCCGTTTGTATAACGGCGAGAATGTGCTGGGAAGCGAGGAAAAGAACGAGCGGTCGTTGATGTCAAGGATAGCTATGTATTGCGACGGGGATAAGGAACGGCTGATGCGGTTGTTTCAATCGTCGGGACAATACCGTGACGAAAAACCAAACAGTTATTACGGGAAAATAGCGGACGACGCAATACTTTTTATTTCAAAAATCAAAAGCGATTTTTATATAGAAAAGCCGCAGGCACGGCAAAAGAAAGGAGAGCGCAAAGCAAATATAAAATAAAATACATGAAAGAAGATATTTATAACACCGATAAGAAATACCGGATTCTTTACGCGGATCCGCCATGGGAATACTTTACATATTCAAAAACGGGAAAAGGTCGGAGTGCGGAAAGTCATTATCCGACTATGGAAAAAACAGAGATTCAAAAATTACCGATTCCAGCGATAGCGGCAAAAGACAGCGTATTGTTTTTATGGGTGACCGCGCCATGTTTGATAGAAGGAATAGAGCTTATATCGTCTTGGGGCTTTACGTATAAAACGGTGGCATTTACATGGGTAAAGCAGAACAGAAAAAGCGACGGATTATTTACAGGCATGGGATATTATACCCGAGCGAATGCAGAGTTTTGCTTATTGGCAACGCGGGGAAAAATTTTAGCGCGAAAGTCTCATTCGGTACATTCGGTAGTGATGTCGCATATCGAAGAACATAGCAAAAAGCCCGACGAGGTACGTAGGCGAATCGTGGAGTTATTCGGAGATTTATCACGTATAGAACTGTTCGCCCGTCAGCATGCCGAAGGCTGGGATTGTTGGGGGAACGAAGTGTAAGAATTAGCGGGATTATAACAAATTGCTAAAATCATCAATACGTAGGCAATATACATAAAGCAAAAGTAGCTAAGGCATTCAGGCATTATAGCGAGGGAAAACAAGAATATTTGGGACAAGCTCGGCAAAGTAGTTTCTGTCGAATATCGGAAAGAAAAATTGTCCTATATAACCACGACTGGCAAAAGTATTTAGCCGACGTACTGATGAAAAAAATAGAAAAAAGGAGATATTTATGAGCGAAAGAAGTTTCAGATTCAGAGAGAGTTACGGCAAAGCAGTAAAGGAAATGGACGACAAGCGTGCGGGGAAATTTATCAAAAGTTTATGCGCGTATGCGTTCGAAGGCAAAACGTTAGAAGATAACGACACGCTGTTAAAGAGCAATTTCCATCTTGTCAAGATGGTCATGGACGCGGAATCGAGAGACCGAGAAAACGGTCGTAAAGGCGGACAGGCAACGGCGGAGAACAAGAAAATCCAAGCGGCAAAAGTGGCGATCATCACGCAATCGCCGCGTAGTTCAAATACTTTTGAAGATTTTTTGCAAGAGCTGATTTTATCGGCGGCCGAGGAAGCGGGACGGGAAAAATCGCTAAACCGCGAATCGACGCAAAACGAAACGGAAAAGAAATCGTGAGCGAAATTTTAGTCGGGAACGCCGTAGAAGTATTAAAAGAAATCCCTGCCGACAGCGTGGATATGTGCGTAACGAGTCCGCCGTATTATGGCTTGAGAGATTACGGCGAGAAAGGGCAATACGGAATAGAACGCAAGCCGCAAGAATACATAGACCACCTCACGTCGGTTTTCCATGAAGTCAAGCGCGTGTTGAAGTCAAACGGCGCGTTATGGCTGAATATCGGGGATAGTTATGCGGGTAGCGGGAAAGGGCCTATGAGCAAAGCGATGGCGGGAAACGGAAAAAATAATAAGCTGTACCAAAAAGACAGCAGGATTTACGAAGTTCCGAAAGTATGGGACGGAATAAAGCCGAAGGATTTAATCGGGATTCCGTGGCTATTGGCGTTTGCGTTGCGGGCGGACGGGTGGTATTTGCGCTCGGATATTATCTGGCATAAATTGAATTGCTTACCCGAAAGCACGAAAGACAGACCTACAAAATGCCATGAATATATTTTTTTGTTATCTAAATCCCCGAAATATTATTACGATTACAAAGCCATTCAAGAGCCGTTGAAAGAGGTGAGCAAAGCTCGTTATAAACGAGGAAGATCGGATAACTCGAAATATTACGGAAAGGGTAACGAGTTGTTACAAGGTATTAATCGTCCGCACGACGATTATTTGAGATTTGACCAACAATACCGCCGTAAGCGCGATGTATGGGAGGTGAGTACGAACAGTTATAAAATGGACGAGCATTTCGCTATGTATCCCGAAAAACTGATAGAGCCGAGCATCTTGGCTGGAAGCATGATCGGTGGGACGTTATTAGACCCGTTTTTCGGTAGCGGCACAACGGGCGCGGCTGCAAAGCGGCTGGGACGAGAATATATCGGCATCGACATTAATGCTCGTTATTGCGAAAAAGCATGGCAGAGGATTGCGGGGGTAGCCCCGCAAATGGGCGGCAACTCTGCCGCAGGGGCGGGGAAGCGCGATGTTTGTCAATAGCCGAAATCGCAAGCAGGTTAAGAAAAATGCAACAAGCGGCATTTTTGAGATAGGCAAGACGGGAAACCCGCTTCCTTGGAGAGGAGGAAGAATTTGAGAGGAACAAGAAATACGGATAGGAATATACGGAAATTTATTACCATTCGGGATATGGATTTATGGGACAAGATCGACCAAATCATGACGTTGCCGGAATATAAAAACAGCTTCAATAAGGTCATAAACGACGCGCTGTTTTTCGGCTTGGATCTGCTGATAAAATCTTTGTTCGAGGTAATAGAAGAAGAAACAGAGAGCGAAACGCGGGTCAAGTTAGTGAGGAAAAGGGATGGAGTCAACGAGGAATATTTCGAGCGTGTAATAAATCGCTTGGAAGAAATCCTGCTCGGCGTAACAATCAATAAATCCATACTCTGCTCATTATATCACGCGAAAGACTTGGAACTGAACGGCAAGCCGGCGAGCGGTGGAATGTTCGACAACGGCTCTTACGGCGATACGCCGGACTATCTCGGCGCGTATGAAGCACGGGCGATGCGAAAGATACGGAGGTGAGGAAGCACGCAACGACCGATTATATTTAATATACAATACACGCCATATAAACTGAACCGAAACGCGACGGACATGGAACGCGCGGCGCATGAGGAGGAACGACGTTTTTACAATCTTACGGGCGAAAAAAACGCCTTGAAATATTTTTCCACGGAAGCGAAACGCGGCGTTAAAAAGACCGCCTTGGAATATTTTGAAAAGTCCACGGGCGTATTCAATCAAAAGGGAATGTTAACGCGCGAAGAAATCGAGGAAATGAAAGTGCGTGCGCGGCAGAACACGGGTAATATTTGGCACGGGTACATTTCTCTCGGAAAAGAGGATTCTCCGAAAATCGACACGCCCGAAAAGTGCATCGAACTCATTAAAGGCACGTTCGGCGGATTTTTCAAAGACGCGAAGCTCAATGACAAGAATTTGGATTTAATGTGCGCCTTGCACATGGACAGACCGCATCATTTACATATTCATTTCGAGTTTTGGGAAAAAGAGCCGAAATATAAGGGTACGGACGGGGCGTTGCATTATAAAAGCAAAGGCAAGATAGAAAAAACGGCGGTCGAGAACATGAAAATCCGCTTGGGAGTTTTTTTGTCGGAGAATAGAACCGAGCTATACGGAAGTCGGGACGAGGCGCTGAAAAAGTTGAAGGGGATGACTGCAATCCGAGCGGCAATGAAAAGTACGGAGGAAATAAAATCCGAAATTTTATCTCTGGCGAAAGATTTGCCGAAAACGGGCAGACTTGCCTATGGCAGCAAGGATATGGAGTCATACAGAGGGCGGGTAGATGGTATTGTGAAAATGTTACTGCAATACGACGGGACGGCTCGGACAGCGAATCGCGAGTTTTATCAGACGTTAGAGGAACGGAAACGCGAAATCTCGAAACTTTGTGCGCTCCATAAAATCGACGAGAAAGATATTTCATTGATAGCGGACATGGAACAGGATTATAAGCGAAGGCAAGGAAATTTGATAATCAGACTTGCGAAAATTGTAAAACCAGAACTGTATGAACGAAATCCGAAGCGGAAATATAAATCTAACGATACGGGATTAAAACGCCGATTGAACATATCTCGTCGGAAAACGGATAGACTGATGAACAAATTTCTATCGACGTTCGGAGAAGAAAGCCGATTGTTGGAACGGGATTTTTCGCGGCGTTTGCAGGAAATCGAACAGGAAATCGAGCAGGAACGAGCATCGAAGTTGCGCGTGGAACGGAGAGCGGATATATACGAAGAATACGAAAAGGAGGAGAATATTAAGGCTTGAAACGAAAAGAAGCGATAAAGCGCGGCGGCAGAAAGACCTGCAAAAGATATATCGCGGTATGGTTGCTCGTATTTGCGTTCGTAAGTGTTCTGATTGCGTATCTGTTCACGCTTGCGGGGGCGGAGAGGCTGAAAGACATTTTATCTGCGCGGGAATATTGGTTGTCCGTGGGAGTAGCGGACGGAATGATTTTGGCAGCGTATTTGTTAAATTATCGAATCGACGCGGAAAAATTGGTGTTGGAAGAAAACGATTTAGAGGACACGAAATTTTTAACGCCGAAACAATTAAAAAAGAAATCGGAGTTTACGGTAACGCCGTGGAAAGACTTGAAAAAACAAAAAGACGGAATCGTAATCGGGGCGGAGAAAAAGACCAACAAAGAAACAGAAATCGTGATGACCGAACAGCTTCATGCCCTGATCGTCGGTACGACGGGAAGCGGGAAAACCACAAGTTTTGTCGATCAGAACATCGCCGTTTTATCCCATTGTAATACAAAGCCGAGCTTGATTATTTCTGATCCGAAAAAAGAATTGTACGCGAAACACGCCAAAAGTCTGGAAGCGCAAGGGTATCGAATTTCGGTATTGGATTTACGGGAACCGTATGCGTCGGTAAAATGGAATCCCATGCACGTATTAGTCCGCCGTATCCGTTTGGCAAAGGATTTGGAGTATAATTTGAAATTCAAGGACGGGAAATATTACGGAGCGGGGGAAGTGTTCGTCTCGTTTGATGCGGCACGGACGCGTATGCAAGAGTTAAAGGACGAAATCTACGAAAACGCACAAGACCTTGTATATACGTTATGTCCTATTATCAACAAAGACCAGCCGACATGGGAGGAATGCGCGCGGAATTTGATTTTAGGACTTATATTGGCACTTTGCGAGGATTGTCTGAAAGGCAAAATCGAGGAAAAACAACTGTTATTGTTTAACGTGTATCATAATATCACAAAATATTGCTCGGAAGATACGACGGTCTTAAAAAAATATCTGTTAGAAGGGCGAGACGAATTTTCAAAGGTTCGCGGACTTGTAAATGCGGTATTAGTTACGAGCGACAGAACGTTGACGAGCTATATTTCCTCGGTGTTGGAATATATGCAACAACTCTCGGACGATGGGATTATGTCGCTCATGAGCGAGAACGAGTTAGATATATCCGATTTGGACGAACGCCCGAACGCGGTATTTGTCATCGTGCCGGACGAACGAGTGACGCGGCATCGGTTTGTGACCCTGTTTATCACGCAGACGTATAAGGAATTAGTGGAAAAGGCGAACCTAAACTTCCGACGCGGGAAAACTGAGAGCGTGATATTGAAACGAAACGTCTATTATGTATTGGACGAATGGGGAAATTTGCCGCGAATAGACAATATGGACGGAATGATAACGGTTTCCCGGTCGCGCGGGATACGATTTCTATTGGTATTGCAGAGCTTTTCCCAAATCGCGTCGAAGTACGGACACGAAATATCGGATACGATTAAATCGAATTGTAACGTAAAATTGTTCGTCGGTAGTGATGACGCAGAGACGCGAAAAGAATTTTCGGAGCTATGCGGACAGAAAAAAATAAAAAATTTATCGGTGAGTACGCATATAGAAACGAGCGCGAGCGGGAATATAGGTGCGGGAAACCGTCCGTTAATAACGCCGAGTATGTTGGAGCGTCTGAACGGCGAAGGGAAAGGCGACGCGATAGTGTCTGTGCGCGGGTACGAGCCGATTTGGACAAAATTTACGCCGTCGTATAAGCTGAAAGGCCTATACTTCGAAGCAGGTACGGCGGAGCCGGAAATACGCGCCGCAACGGTATTCGATAAGGACTGTTACGTATTCGATTTGGCGGGAGACAGTTATAACCAAATCCGCGAAAAACAGTTGTCGGAGATAGAGAAGCAGGACTTAGAGCCGGAAAAATACGCCCAAGCGGAAAAAACACGGCTGGCGACATTGGACAGAGAATGGTATAAAACAAAAACGGAAATCGAAGAAAAGGACAAAGAGCTTGCAAACCTGTTAAACGAAGCGGACAAAAATGTGTTATTATCCGCAAGATTAGAATATAAGGCGGAATTTTTAAGCCTTATCCTTGAAAATTATGCAGAGGGAAAAGCGGAGGAAATCCGAAAGTATATCAGGTATCTCACGGAAGAGGCGTTGCCAAAGCTGTTGGAATTACAAAATCAAGCAATAAAATAAACAGGAGGACAGAGTTTGAAGAAAAAAGGAATCATACTACTTTTGTCATTAGGGCTTGCGGGGTTATGCGCACTCTTTATGGCAAATACCGCTCCGAACGAGGCAGAGAGGTTATCGGAAAGCTGTCGGCATGAATACATAGATCAAAAAATAGAGCCGACGTGTACGGAGAAAGGCTATACGGAGCATCTTTGTACGCTTTGCGGAGCGGGTTATAAGGACAGTTATACAAACGAAACGGGACATGATTTCACGAAAAGCGAGTTCGCGGCAACGTGTACGGAAAAGGGGTATATCCTGTATGTATGTACGATATGCGGGTATTCTTATACGGAAACGGAAACAGGGCATATATTTTCGGAAGTCACTACCCCGCCGACATGTACGAAGCACGGTTATACGACCTATTTTTGCGAGGTTTGCGGGTTTGAATATACAGATAATTATCTTCCCGCGACAGGACATAACTACACGGACGAAACAGTAACCTCGACCTGCACGGAACGCGGCTATACGAAACATACCTGTGTGACGTGCGGATATGAATATCGGGATAGTTATGTAGAGGCGATCGGACACGATTATCATGTCACGACAACTGCGGCGGGATGTGAAACGGAAGGGTATGTGGAATATACCTGCGCGGTTTGCGGGGACAGTTACCGCGACGAATACACCGCCGCGACGGGACATTTGCATAACGCGAAAATTATTCGTCCTACGTGCGTGGCTTATGGCTATACCGAGTATATTTGTGAAACGTGCGGGGACAGATACGTTACGGATTATGTAAAGCCTACGGGACATAATTTTACGGACGAAGTAATCCCCGCGGGAAAAGATACGATAGGGTTTACGAAACATACCTGTGAAGTATGCGGGTATCATTATCTTTCAGATTTTGTAACGAGCGGAGATGACGGATATATCCCAACCGATCCGCCCGACCCGCCCGACGATCCGCCTGCGCATGAGCATGACTGGGTATTGACTTACAAGATACATGAAACGGATAAGTACATTACCCTTGATAACGCTTGCGAGTGCGGGGAACACGAAACTGCGGGATTGCAGATACTTTGCACGGATAAATTCGGGAATAGCGAGGTATTGGCGGTAACGGACGAAGGACAAGCGGATTATATCAATCTTTCCGATGGGGAATACGACGCGATTGTTATCGACGAGTCGGGGAATATCCTTGCAGAGTTTATTTTGACAATCGAACCCGAACACCCCATTCCCCCGCTCGACGGCGGCGAGGATAAGCCCGATTCGGCGGAGAATAACAGCTCGGCAGAAGATTCGGAACCTACGATTGACAGCACGGAAAAACCTGAAAAAAAATCGAGTTTGGCAGTAACGTTACTTACTGTTCTCGGCGCATTGGCGATAGGGATAACCGCACTTGTTTTGGGACTTAAACTCAACAAAGCAACTAAAAATAAAAATCAAAACGAAAAACAAGACAATAAAAAAGAGTAAAAAAAGGAGATAAAATATATGAATCATTTATTGGCAGACACGTTAAACGGGAATTTACAGGAAATCGTAACGAAATTGAACGATTTGATGAACAGCTTTTGGATTTACATAGTTTTGGCGCTTGGTGCGGTGGTAGTCGTTTGGGGCGCATATGTCGGGATAAAGATAGCGGTTGCGCACAGAAACGAAGAAAAGATCAATGCACGCGGTATGGTAAAAAGTCTGATTATCGGCGTTATCATTATGTTCGTGATCGCAGTCGGCGCGCCGTTGCTCATTAAAGGTTTGTCGGCATGGGTCGGTAGCGGAACCGTGGACGGAGCGTTTGTACCCGTCTTTGGTATGTAAAAAAGGAGGGACACAGGGACTATGAATACAGTATTGGCGGCGACAACATTAAATGAAAATTTACAGGAAATCGTAACGAAATTGAACGATTTGATGAACAGCTTTTGGATTTACATAGTTTTGGCGCTTGGCGCGGTGGTAGTCGTTTGGGGCGCATATGTCGGGATAAAAATCGCGGTTGCGCACAGAAACGAAGAAAAGATCAACGCGCGGGAAATGGTGAAATCTTTGATTGTCGGAATAATCATCATATTCGTGGTAGCGATGGGCGCACCTTTGCTCATCAAAGGTTTGTCCGCGTGGGTAGGTATCGGAGCATAAGTAATATGGAAGAACGGGGCGGGTGAGGTGCCCGTCCCGTAGGGTAACGGGAGAAAAGAATGATAATATTTTTTCAGGAGCTGATTTTACAGTTATTCTTATGGCTGTTAAAGCTCATAGACGGGATAATGTCGATATTTTCGTCGATAGCGGGAATAGTAAAGATCGACTATCGCGGTGAAGAAGTCAATTTACTCGAATTTATTATCGGTGACAGTACGGTAGGGACAATATTCTGGTGCGTGTTTCTCCTTGGCATGGGATTGTGTTGTATTTTTGCGATTTCCGCGGTCATTAAAAACATGGTATCGAATAACCGAGAGGTTTCGACGATTGTCGGAAAGTTTTTCTTGTCTATTCTCGGCACGCTCGCCATGCTCGCGGTGGTGGTATTGGGAATTTTGATTTCCGATTCGCTGTTGAAATTGGTAGCGGAAATATTTGAGATCGGGAATACGACGAAGCTTTCTAACGCATTATTCAACGCGTGCGTCGGAGATTGGATAAATGGGTATTCGATAGCGGAAATGGATATATCAAGTTTATCGGTGAGCGATATTTTTGGCGAATATAATACTACTTTCAAGGTTTTTCCGACCTCATGGAAATGTAACGGAATGGTCAATCCGAACACATTTTTATTTCTGCCCGCGATGATTGCGTCTGTCGGCTTGGGGATTGCATTGTTGATTGCGATTGTCAATCTTGCGAAGCGGATATATGAAATCGTAATTTTATATTTTGTCATGCCCGTATCTGTATCCACGTTATCGCTTGATGACGGAGCGAGGTTCAAAATCTGGCGGGAAACATTCATTTCAAAGATAGTCGTTGCCTATGGCACAGTGTTTTCGGTGAACGTGTTTATATTGATACTGCCTATAATCTCGGCTATGAAGATAGACGGGATCGGGAGCTTTGGAAACGCGATATATTTAATCGTAATGATATTAGGCGGAGCGACGGTAATACCCGCGGGCCAAACATTATTCGCGCGGTTATTCGGCGGAGCGGACGATATGCGGGTGAATGGCGGTTTTGTCAGGAGCGTATGGCACGGCACGCATCGGGCAGGCATGATGGCTTGGGGCGCGGGCGCGCTAATGCTGCACGGCGCGGTAAATGCGGGCAAAAAAATTGTCGCGCATAGGAAACATAGTGATAATACGAATAATAAAGACGGAACTACGGGGACAAACGGCGAAAACGATAGCAATAAATACACGGACGAAAAGACCGTGGAACATAAAACGGACGAAGGAGACAAACAGGCATGAGAATTATTCCGAAAAAAATCAAAGTGAAAAATACGGTCTGGAAATGCTATTCCATGCCCGACATCATCGTTGCGCTGATTATGTTTTCGATTATTTTTATTGCCATAACAAAAGGCGTATGGGCGATAGCGGTAATAGGCGGATTGTTGAGCATAGTCATGTTTATGCCCACGCAGGACGGGATTTTTTATGCGTGTATTTTGGATAACTTAAAATTCCTGTTTGCGAAAAAGAGCTATACGAGCACCGCCGTAAAGGACAAGGAACGGATAGAAACGCTGATCGGGATAAAAGCCTTGAAAGAAAACGGGATAATCGAATACACAAACGGTTGTTTCGGTCGGGTAATCAAAGTGGGGCAAAAGAATTTCGGGATCGAGGACGAAAGCGAACAGAATATAGATATAGGTTATTTTTCGGCCGCTTTGAAACAGTTGGACGGAACGCAGAGCGCGGAACTTGTGAAAATAGACCGACCCGTGAATCTGGACGTATTTGCAGGCGAGCTGTTCGAGCGGCTTGAGCAAGTTAAGAACGCGGACGAAAATAAAGTAATTAAGAACACCAAAACCGAAATTTTGAGGGAACGGATCGACGGTATCGACAGATTGAATAATATCCGAAAACAGTATCTCTCCGAATATTATATAACGGTTTACGGACGAGACGAAGCCGAGCTTGAAACAACGGCATTGAATATGGCTGCTGAATTCGCAAAGACGGGGTTGAGTACGCGATTGTTGGAACGAACAGATACGGCGATATTTTTGAAGTACAGTTTTTCGCGAAATTTTGACGAGCGTGAAGCAAAAGCTCTGCCCGAAGAAAGTTTACTCACATGGGTTTTGCCGAAGAAAGTGGAATTTCATTCCAACAGATACCTCATAGACGGCACGGAAGCGGCGGTGTTGGCGGTGTCGGATTATCCGTTGCGGGTAAAGAACGCCTGGGGCGCAGAATTGTTCAATATCCCGAATACAAAAATTGTCATGCACGTCAAGCCCGTGGAAAAGTTTAAGGCAATACGTAGAATAGACAAGTGTATCGGAGAGATGGAAACAAAACAAATCATTTCTGAAAAGGCGAGCGAAGCGAACAGCGCGGAGACCCACCGCGCGAGTTTGGAAACATTGCTGGACAACTTGCAGACGGAGAACGAAAACCTGTTCGACGTGACTTTGACAGTGACGGCGTATAACTATTTGAACGACGCAAATTTCAAAAAAACGGTACGCCGCAGTATGATAACAGGAAATTTTAAGCCGTCTATGCTTTACGGGTTACAGACGGAGGGATTTAAGAGCGCAAACGTTTCGCCCGTATCGGCACTCTCTAATTATGAGCGCGGGATCAACAACGGCTCTTTGGCGGCAGTGTTCCCGTTCGTGCGGACGTTCGTCCTCGACGAGGGCGGGATTATGTTAGGGGAGAATCGAAATAACGGTTATCCGTTTATCCTCAACCTTTGGAAGCGCGGGAATTTGTACCAGAACAGCAATGCGATGATTATCGGGAAATCGGGCGCGGGGAAATCCTTTTTCTTGAAAACTTTGATGGTGAACGAATGGTCGAACGGGACGCGGATCATTTGTTTAGACCCGGAAGCCGAGTTTTTGAGTTTGACGCGGAATTTGCAAGGAAATATTATCGATGTAGGCAATGCGAAAGAAGGGAGAATCAATCCGTTCCATATTTATAAAATTCTCACGGAGGACGGTATGCCCGCGGAACCGAAAGTGACATTCAATACACACTTGAAAATGCTGGAATCGTTTTTCAAAATCGTTTTAGAGGGCGCGGCGCCGGACGTTATCGAACTCATTAATAATTTGGTCGTGGAAACGTATGCACGAAAAGGAATAACAGAGCGGACGGATTGCGCAAGGCTTAAAGCCGAAGAATTTCCTTTGTTCTCGGATTTGTTAGAAACATTGCAGACAAAAGACAAAGACGATATGGACGATTTGACTTTACGGGATATGCGTACAGCGGAACTGTATTTACAGAAATTCGTAAACGGCAGGTATTCGGATATATGGAACGCGCCGTCCACGCTTGAGACGGATGCGGGACTGATAGATTTCAATTTCCAGAGTTTGTTTGCCAATAAAAATAACGTAATAGCGAACGGACAGATGCTTTTGATCTTTCGGTTTATGGAACAGGAAGTCATCAATGCGCGGGAAAAGAATCGGAACGGAAAGAATCTGCGGACATTGATAGTCGTTGATGAAGGCCATTGTTTTATCGACGCAAAATTTCCTGTCGCGTTGGACTTTTTCTATTCCATGAGCAAACGTATCCGAAAATATAACGGAAGTTTTATTCCCGCGACGCAGAATATAGCGGACTGGAACGCAAACGAAGAATTACGCGGTAAGACAAGCGCAATACTGAAAAACAGCCAATATACGTTTATTTTCAAACTTTCCGCGCCGGATATGAAAGATGTGTTGGATGTGTATCAAGCGGGAGAGAGCTTTAACGAGGAGGAACAGAGAATGATCATTTCCGCAGGGACGGGACAAGCGTTTTTTATAGGCTCTACCGAATTACGAACTTGTATCAAAATCAAAGCCGGGGAATATACAAAATCGCTGTTTGAGGAGAGAACGGCGGAAGAATACAAGGAGGAAGCATGAGGAAAACAATAAAAATCGGAAAAACGGTCGTTATGGGAATATTTTTTGTTTGTATATTCTTGTTCGGCCTGACGCTGAAAACAAAGCCGATGACGGCATACGCGGCGAGCGGATTGTCCTATCAGGTGACGAAGGGAGAATGTTACATAACGGGCCGAGGAACGGAGACGGGGAGTACACTCGTTATCCCCGCGACGATAAACGGGTATAAAGTCAAAGGGATAAAAGAAATGGCGTTTTATAACGGAACATTTACGAGCGTAACGATAGAGAACGGAGTGGAGGAAATCGGAAAGAGCGCGTTCGGGAATTGCAGTAAACTGACGAAGATAACGCTCCCCGAAAGTATCAAAAAGATAGGAAACGACGCATTTTATAACACGGCGTATGTAAAAAACAAATCGAATTGGGAGAATAACGAGGCGGTATATATCGGAAATTACCTGATAGATACAAATGCGGCGGAAATGGGAAAAACCTTTGAAATTAAAGACGGTACGACATTGATAGCCGAATATGCCATGTTTTTCAGTTATAATCTGAAAAATCTGGTAGTGCCCGAAAGCCTGAAAATCATCGGGGACAGCGCGTTTGGGGATTGTAACAACTTGGATAAGGTCTATTATAAGGGAACGAAAAGTTGGTACATAGAGACAGGGGAGAATAACGAGGATTTTGAGTCGGCGAAGAAATATTATTATTCGGAGACGCAGCCGAACAAAAGCGGAAGATATTGGCATTATGAAAAGGGAGAAATCGTGGAATGGCCCGCGCATACACATAGCTACACTTCAAGTATAACAAAAGTCGCTACCTGTACGGAAAAAGGTGAAAAGACATATACGTGTGTTTGCGGAAATAGCTATACGGAACAAATTCCGTCGCTCGGTCACAATTTCAGCATATTCGTGAGTTCAACAAGCAGCAGTTGTACGGAAGGAGGAGAAACGGTATATAAATGCAGTCGTTGTAATCAAACGCGGACGACGATAGGAACAGCATTAGGACATAATTATATTTCAACCGTGCATGAGGCTACCTGTACGGAAAAGGGATATACCGAGCATATTTGTTCGAGATGTAAGGATAGCTATAAAGATAAAGAAACTGCGGCGTTAGGACATGCTTATCAAACAGAAGTGGTGGAAGCGACGTGTACGGAGAACGGATATACAATATATAAATGTACGAGGTGTGAGGATAGTTACGAATCGGATTTTGTAGAGGCGTTCGGTCATGAATTTAAGGAACGGGAGACGCAAGCGACCTGTACGGAGGCAGGGGGAATCTATCATATCTGTACGATATGCGGATATGAGTATCAGAGCGATATAATATTTCCGTCAGGTCATAGCTATGAGAGCGAAGTGATAAGAACGGCAACTTGTACGGAAGACGGAGAGCGGCATTACCACTGTACCAAATGCGGAAACGAATATACAAAAGTCATTCCTGCATTCGGGCATACCTATGAAATCATCGACGAGAAAAAAGATGCGGAGAAAACGTTAAGGACATATATTTGTACGACATGCGGAGAGAGTTATATAGAAAATGTGGGAAATCAATACGAAAAGGTGACAAGTTATATAGAATATTTGTTCAACTTGTATAGTCCGTACATGATTTGGGTGTTTCTGGGTACGTCGGGGGTATGGTCTGTCGCTATGGGCGTGGCGATGATTATTGCCCGTAAAAACGAGGAAAAGGAAAAAGCAAAACGTATGTTCGTCAATTACGGCATAGGGCTTATCGTTATTTTTTCGATCTTAATCGCCTGCCCATACCTCGTCCGCGGAATTACCGCACTGATTACATAAAATTAACCAAAGTAAAAATATTTTAGAAAAATTTTCCAAAACCTATTGACAAATCAAAATAAAAGAGATATAATAAAGAAAAAATCGGGATAGCCCCATTATTCCGATTACGGAGGTAATTTATGGATAGAGAAGAAATTATTAAAAAAGCGGAAACGGGAGAGGGACTGACCGTTGAAGAAATTAAGATTTATCAGGAAGCGGTAAGACCGAAAAAGCAAGTGTATGGGAAGTATGGGACGTTAGCGAAAGAGTATCTCGAAAATCATAATATAGGAAAACTGTGGAGCTTGGCGGACGATTTACCCGAATACTTGCACGGGATAGACAAAGCGGCGGAAGATTTATATGATACGATGTATGAGAAACTGTCGCAGAGAGAAGAATACAAACGCACGGGGGATTATCTTACCGACGTCAAGCGGGAGAACGCCATGAAACAATGTATCGAAGAAGAAATTCTGAACGAAGTCGTGTATGTAGATTGAGAGGAGGTATCGTATGAAAAAGATTTGTCATATAGGTTTTGTCGTTTTTAAGGTAGTATTTTTAGGCGCATTTTTGCTTTGGTTGGCGGTTACGAACGTGATCGGCACAATGGTAGATATAATCAGTCACGGCTGAAAAGGAGATGAAAGATGAAGAAAGAAGATACGCCCTCGCGGATTATACAGAGAAGATATGAAGCTACGCGTAAAGAGTGGCGAAAAGAAACAACAGCACAGTTTAATACTCGTTTGCCGCGAAAAGAGTTTGAGGAAATTGAAACCTTTTTGAAGGAACGTCATTTGCGTAAACTTGATTTGATTTACGAAGGTTATTTTTCCTACTTAAAAAAATTTGGATTATTGCCGGAAGACGAAACGGAAGATACAAAAGAATAAGTCAAATCTTTCTGTCGCTGATAGAGAGATAACATACAACTACATAATATCGTGATGCTAAAAGGCATAGTCACGAAATATCAACCATCGAAGATGGAGCGTATTTAAGGCTATGCCGTAACGCTCCATCTCCGCATAAGGAGTTTATTACGAATAACGTAAAGGAGCGATTAAAACATATAAAAAAATTTGATTTAACGAAAATGGAAACGGCGTTACCAAACGATACGATATTGGGCAATCTTGATACGGAAGAATTAAGATTGTCGAAAATCCATTATGACGAAAAATTGGTCACAGAGTTGGCGAAAGCCCTTGCAAGATATTTTAAGGAACATTTCGATAAGATTGGAGAAGAATAATGTCAAAAACAGCGGTAATCTATGCACGTTATAGTTGTGAAAAACAGACGGAACAGAGTATAGAGGGACAGCTTCGCGTATGCAATGAATTTGCGGAAAGAAACGGTTACAGGGTTATTCATAATTATATCGACCGTGCGGTATCGGGTAAGACCGATAAACGAGAACAGTTTCAGCAAATGCTAAAAGATAGTACGAATAAATTCTTTGAATACGTGATAGTTTATAAGTTAGACAGATTTGCACGAAACAGATATGATAGTGCAATAAATAAAGCATTGTTGAAAAAGAACGGAATAAAAGTTCTGTCTGCATGTGAACAGATAACGGACAGTCCGGAGGGAATCATACTTGAGGCTATGATCGAAGGCTATGCAGAGTACTACTCTGCCGAGCTTTCACAAAAGGTTAAGCGCGGAATGCGTGAAAGTTGTCTGAAAGGAAACGCGGCGGGGGTAAAGCCGATTTTCGGATATTGTATAGTGGACAAAAAATATAAAATTGTAGAAAGTGAAGCCGCGATTGTGCGCAAGTTGTTTTCCGACTATGTAAGCGGGACAACGATCAAAGAATTGGTAGAGTGGTTGAAGTTAAGCGGTATTCGTTCGCACAGAGGCAACGTCTTTTCTTTCGGGCGCGTGTCGGAAATGTTACATAACCCGAAGTATATCGGCAAGTATAAATACGGCGAGGAAGTCTATGAAAATATCATAGAGCCGATAATAGACGAGCAGACGTTTTACAGGGCGCAAGAGAAGCTCAGCGAAAACGTGCATAAAGCAGCGCGGTCAAAAGCCGCGGAAAAATTTATTTTAAGCGGCAAACTTATTTGTGCGGAATGCGGAGAACTTATGGTCGGAGAAAGCGGAACAAGTAAGACGGGCGAAATTTATACCTATTACAAATGCGCCGCAAAGAAAAAGAGCGCGCAAAACTGCGCGTCTAAAGCCGTTAGAAAAGAAGTAATTGAAAAAGCGGTATATAACGCTATTATACGGGCACTGCAAGACGATAACTTTATTCGGGAAGTGGCGCGAAAAGCGGTGGAAATTCACAATGCCGATATAGAGGAATCGAAAGAACTCAAAATACTCAATCGTCAAAAAGCCGATATAGACAAACAACTTGCAAATATTACAAATGCGATTTGCCAAGGGATATTCAATGAGTTCACGCAAGCAAAAATGATTGAATTGAGCAATACGCAAAAGTCTTTGGAAACGCAAATAGCGAACGAGCAAACCAAAACCGTACTCCCGTTAAAAGAAGCGCGTGTCGTAGCCTTTTTGAAAAATTACACTGAGATTGTGAAATGCGCAGACAAAACGGATAGTCTTGAAAATATGAAACGGTTGTTCGATGTGTTTATCCATGAAGTAATTTTCGACGGCGAACGTTTTTTGATCGTCATGAAAACAACAGACGAGCCGCTTGATCCCGAAGAAAGGCAAAAAGAAAAAGCAACCCGAAAAAAGTTCGAATTGCTTCGGTTTGGTGACCTTATCGGGACTCGAACCCGAGTTTACGCCGTGAGAGGGCGTCGTCTTAACCGCTTGACCATAAGGCCGTTGTTCAATTGCTTATGTAGTATAGCATATTTTTCCTTTGAGAGCAACTGTTTTTGACTGGTGAAAATAAAATTTTTTTACTTTTTATGAAAAAATAAAAATCCGCCTGTGCCGCATTTCGGATAAAAGCTAACCCGCTTTCAGCAGGTGGGTGCGGCATCTTGACGCATCGGACTTTCCGTATAAATACAGACCTTGCCTATCGCCACGAATACTCGCTCCCTATTTAATAATGTGGATTACGATTAATCCGAACTCCGTACACCGCAGATTACTCTATATTATAGCGAAAAAAGGCTCTCTTGTCAACCAAATCGAAGAAATTTTTATTTCCTAATCTTTCCGTTTAATTTTTCGAGGAAAGGAAAAATTTCCGCTTCAAATTCCAACCCGTAACGTCTGTCACCGTTTGCCGCGGCTGTGCGGAAAATAGAAGAAGTGGTAAAATCGGCGGACAGACAAATCGCTTCGTCGAGCGTTTTCCCTCTGGCAAGGCACCCTGTAAACGCCGCCGCAAATACGTCTCCGGCTCCGTGAAAGAATCCCGCGGCATTTTTTTCTGCGTGACGCAGTACCCGATTTTCTTTTGTGTAATATACGGCGTTTTCTTCTCCTTCTTCTACTCCCGAGACAATGGGACAGGTATGAAGAGAAGAAAGGTTCTGTACGATTTTTTCGTCGGGAAGAGCCTCGCCGTTCTGCGGGTAATTTTCGCCTGCGAGAAGGCATGCTTCCGTAACATTGGGAAGAATGAAGTCCGCTTCACTGCATAAAGCACGCATTTTTTCCACAAAATGGAAATTGAAGTGCGCATATAATTTCCCTCCGTCACCCATGACGGGATCTACTACGAATTTTCCGTGCGGGGCGAGAAAATTTTTTTTGACGGAAAGGACGGTATCTATCTGAGAAATATTTCCGAGATAACCGCTGTATATAAAATCAAAGGAAAGTCCCAGTTTTTTCCAATGCGCGAGTATAGAAGGAATATCTTCCGAAAGGTCGCGGAAAGTATACCCTTCAAAGCCGCCCGTATGCGTGGAGAGGAGGGCAGTGGGTAAAACGTCGCATGTGATTCCGCATGCGGAGATT
>ENA-UOJL01001374-UOJL01001374.1-human-gut-metagenome-genome-assembly--contig:-P47-NODE-1374-length-26033-cov-6.113750_pt1 | contig 26033 bp, 26 predicted proteins | sample MGYA00242347_ERZ723894 | MGnify/ENA metagenome assembly ERZ723894
GAGTGCGTGTGCGCCAATCCAGGCACATCGCCGCCAGCAACTCCCCTACTCAACAAAATAGCCCCGCCAACCGCAATCCCCAAAGGAACCGCAATCAGCGGGACCCAAGCGCGCTCCCCCAAGGATAACGCTCGCAAAACGAACAGCTCAGCCGAGCAGCGCGTTACTCCTCCCAGTAAGCGTCTGCAAGCAGCTTAAAGCAGATCTTCTTGACCGGCTGCGCGCCATCGCCCGGGAACTCGAGCGTGGGCATGTGAGGCTCGCCGGCAACAAACAGCGCGAACTTGTCGTCGGCAAGATCGCCGGCGATCGAAGTGTCGGAATCGACCAGATCGTAATCGTCCTTCTCGTCAAACTCCTGGACCAGCGTCAGGCTACCCGTAGCGACCTTAAAGGCCTCGCGACCCTCGACGTCGATCTGCAGATCGTGATAGCGCTGATGCGTCTCATAGTGAGCCTCGTCCTCGGGACGCGTCGTGGGAGCCATGACGTTCGCAAAGACCTTATCACCCAGAATCGGATGGCTGCCGACCTCGAGCTGCGCCGGGTCGTTCTCCTCGAGCCAGTCGATCAACACGTCGAGGCCCTTGAGCATTCCGCGGTACTCCTCGATATCGCCCAATGCACCGTAAATCATCTAAATCCCCTCTCGGATCGCTTCTTTGGCGGCTACTCGGCAAACGCGTTACCGACGCTGTTGCCACCCACATACGTCTCGACCAGGGTAAGGTCGGGATTGAACACGACAACGTCGGCGTCGCGCCCCGACATAATGCTATCGCACTTGTCGTCGACATGAGCTAGCAATCGATGCCGGGGCCGACGCCCAAGCCCTTACAGCTCGGTCACGACAACGCCGTTGTAGACCTCGTCCCAACGGTCCATGACCAGATGGCCAGTCATAGGATCCATGGCGTTGAGCTTGCCGCAAGTGTTGGCGGTACGCAGCACCGTCTCGTCGTCTGCGCCAGCAGCGATGGCATGCGCGAAGCCTGCGATAGTGGAGTCACCAGAGCCCGTTGCGTTAACGGCAGGGATATCAGGCGTCTTTGCGCGGAACGCACGGCCATTGTGGAAGCCAACGGAGCCGGCAGCGCCCATGGACACGACGACCCAGGGGATATCGGAGAAGCGGGCATCAGAGGCGAGCGCGGCGCGGAGCTCGTCCACATCGTTGGTGGTAAAGCTCGTGCCCAGAAGGCCGTTAATTTCGGTCAGGTTAGGCTTAACCAGCTCAGGCTTGACCTCGGACTTGAGCGCAGCCTCGAGCGAGGCGCCCGAGGTATCGAGCAGCACCTTGGCGCCGGCGTTCTCTGCAATGCCCGTGATCTTGGCGTAGTAGTCTGCCTCGACGCCGCGGGGCAGAGAACCCGAAATGGTGACGACGTCGGCCTTGCCCGCAAGCTCAGTAAACTTGGCGGTAAAGGCATCGAGTTCCTCGGGGGCAATTGTCGGGCCACTCTCGAGCAGCTCGGTCTGGTTGCCGGCGTGGAGGATGTTGAGGCAAATGCGAGTCTCGCCCTTGATGGGCACAAAGTCGTTGTTAATACCGTTGGCGTCCATGAGCTCAGCCATGTAGGCGCCCATGTGGCCGCCGAGCAGACCGGTTGCCACAACGTCGTCGCCCAGCTGACCCAGCACACGGGCCACGTTGAGGCCCTTGCCGCCGGCGGTCTTTTCGGGCGTCACACGGTTGACGTCGTCGATAATGAGCTCATCGAGCTGATAGCGCGTATCGACAGACGGGTTCATCGTAACGGTGAGGATCATTTTTAGCTCCTTATCTCGCAGGCTCCTTGTGCCTCGCGATACGAGTCGACAAAACGGAATTACAGGATCTCAATCGTGAACGAACGCACGACGGTCTCCTTGGGCTTGGCGACAAGGCAGCCGCGCTTGTGCTCAAGCACGTCGTCCTCATCGGAGCAGGTCGAAAGGCCGCCCCAGGGCTCAACCGCCACAAAATCGCCCTCGGGCTTGCTCCACACAATGAGATATGGGAAGCCCTCAAAGCTCAGGCGAACGCCCTTGTCCTCACCCTTCTTGGAAAGCTGGACCTGACGACTCTCGAGCACGTCAAAGTTAGTCTCCGCAAAATCGATGAGCTCGTGCGACAGGGGCAGCGTCTTTCCCACCATGGGGTTCTTGGAGCGGTTGGTAACGTCAATCAAGCCAGTCGAAGGGACAGCGGTGCAGAGCTCCACAGCCTCGTCTTTCTCAAAGCGCAACTCGTAGTCCGTATAGGCCTCACCCTCATCGAGCGGGCACTTAAATCCGGGATGACCGCCAATAAAGAACGGCATGTCCTCGGTGCCCTCGTTGGTCACCTCGTAGGAAACGCGCACGGCAGCGTCCTCGAGCGTATAGCGGGCGACAAGCTTAAACGGATACGGATAATCGCTCAGCAGCGCGGCGTTATCCTCCGAAGCCAGGCACATCGCCAGCTCGTTCTCGCTCTGGCTCAGCAGCTTCCACTCTTGCTTGCGCGCAAACCCGTGGCGGGCGAGCTTCACGTGATGCCCGGCAAACGTCATGGCATTGTTGTCGCGCAAGCCTCCGCAAATCGGGAAGCAAATCGGTGCCTGGCCGGACCACACTGCGGGATCGCCCTGCCACAAATACTCGCGACCTCCGGCCTCGATCGAGGTAAACGAACCACCAGCCGTGGACACCTTAATAGAAATCGAATCGTTGGAGAGAGCGTATTCCATTGCCCATCCTTTCGAACAACTGCTTTTTGCTCGCAAGTACCCGTCTCGGCCCTAACCAAAGGACAAACCCGCACGTTCATCGATGCGTCCGGTATCCCAGCCATGTAACGGGGTACCATACAGACATTGATGCAATTACAGCTGAAAGGCCTTCTTATGCGAACCATCATCCTCTACGCCTCGCGCCATCACGGCAATACGAAAAAGCTCGTGGACGCCATCGTCGAGGCACACCCCGAGATCGATACCCTCGACGTCAAGGCGCTTGGTAAAAACGAGTACCCCGACCTGCACGAATATCATCTGATTGGTGTCGCCACGGGCATCTATTACTCCGAGATCGACAAGGACATGGCACGCGTGCTCACGAACGTGCTGCAGCCGCAGGACAAGGTGTTTGGCCTTATGACCTACGGTGGCAAGAACAAATGGTACGGCAAGGATATCGATGGCATCTGCCGCATGAGGCAGGCCATCTTTATGGGTGTCTACGGCTGCCCCGGCTTTGATACGTGGGGGCCGTTCAAACTCGCCGGCGGTGTCCAAAAGGGACACCCAACCGCTGAGGAAATTAAGGGCGCCGTCGACTTCTTCGACAAGATCGAAGACGAGTATGGCGACATCATCGTCGAAGAGTACGCCAAGCGCGAGAAGCGCCTAGCATACGAGAAGGAGCATCCTGCAGGAGGCCTGGTGGCCGGCGTTAAGCGCACGGCAAAGAAGATCGCTAACAAGCTGTAACTGTGAAGGTGCTTTTGAGCGTTTAACCCATACGGCGGGTCCGAGTAGATTCGGGCCCGCCGTCTTTTTCTATCGTTACTCGGTAAAGGCGTTGCCGACGCTCTGGCCGCCAACATACGTCTCGACGAGGGTAAGCTCATGGTCGAACACGACAAAGTCGGCGTCGCGACCCGGCATGATGCTGCCGCACTTATCCTCGATGTGCGCGGAGCGTGCCGGCACCTCGGTTGCCATGCGAATGGCGATATCGGCGCTGGCGATGCCCCAGTCGACGATGTTCTTGACGCCCTGGGCAAGCGTGAGCACCGAGCCGGCAATGCTCTTGCCGTCGGCGAGCCAGCACAGGTTGTCCTTCATGATGACATCCATGCCACCACTGGTGTAGCTGCCCTCGGGCATGCCGCCGCAACCCAGACAGTCGGTGATGAGCACCGTGTGCTGCCAGCCCTTTGCCTGCAGCAGCGCCTTGATGGCGGCAGGGTTTACGTGCTTGCCGTCACAGATGATCTCGGCGTAGGTCTCGGGCGTGGACATGGCAGCGCCCACGACACCGGGCTCACGGTGATGCAGCCCGCGCTGGCCGTTATAGGTATGCGTAAAGCAGCTGGCACCGGCGTTGATGGCGGCGATGCACTCATCGTAGGTGGCGTCGGAGTGACCGATGCTGGTCACCACACCCTTGGCGTTCAGAGCAGCCGCATAAGCAGCGGCACCGTCGCGCTCGGCCGCCATGGCGCTCTTAACGATGCGACCGCCCGCAGCCTCCTGCCACTGATCGAAGACCTCCTCGGAGGGATCGATAAGATAAGCGGGGTTCTGCGCGCCCACGTGCTTCATGGTAAAGAAGGGGCCCTCCAGATAGATGCCCTGAATGCGAGCACCGCAGAAGTCGGGGCCGCGGCCCTCGTCCGCCTGGGCGATGGCGGCGCAGGCATCCTTGATCTGCTCGACGCCATCGGTGAACGTCGTGGGCAGCCAGCTGGTGGTACCGCGACGGGCGAGCTCGGTCGAGCTGATATCGATGCCCTCGGGATCGTTATCGGTAGTCGAGTGGTTATAGAAGCCATGGATGTGAGTATCGACCATACCCGGTGCGATCCACGATCCCGTGTAGTCCTTAATCTCGCAAGAGGGCTCGTCGGCCTGCCAGGCGCCAAAAACGCCATCCTCGACCATAAGATAGCCGCCCAGTTGCGGGCCTGCCGGCAAGAAGAACTTGTCAGCCTTAATTGCGTACGTGCTCATATGCACTCCTCGCTTCTAAAGCAGTTGACTGTGGTGATGCTTATACCCAGCTCACGTAAAACAAAAAGCGCCCGCCCGCCGTTATGAGCGGACGGGCGCCCTTACAGGGGGACGCGATTAAGCGGTGAAGGGGTGAATCGTCACGCCCTTAACCACGCGGTTGACCGTGCCGGTGGGGCTCGGCGTATCGGGCGTGTTGCCCACGCGCACGGAGTTGAGCAGGCTGATAGCCTGGGCAAACATCACGAACGGCAAGGCAAGGTAGCCCTCGGGAAGCGCCTCGTAGCCCTTAAAGGTGAAGGACTCACCCTCATAGACGGTGGCACCTTCCTGCTGAACGGCGATGGTGTGCTGAGCGATCTCGTCGCCACCGATCTCGTTGAGGATGTCGATGTCGTACTGACGGGTGTAGGCGTCGTTGTTGACGAACACGAAGACGAGCGTCTTATCGTCGACGAAGGACTTAGGTCCGTGACGATAGCCCATGGAGGTGTCGTAGGAAGTAGCGACCAGACCGTGAGCGAGCTCGAGGATCTTGAGCTGGCTCTCCTGAGCAAGGCCACCGAAGGAGCCAGAACCCAAGTAGGTCACGCGGCTGAAGTCGCCAGCCAGGTAATCGGCGATCTCGGGCTCACGGGAGATGACCTCCTCGCCCATCTTGGCGATGGTCTCGACCCACTCGGCCTTCTGCTCGTCAGAGGCAGTGTCGAAAATAAGGGTGGAGAGCAGGGTCATGCAGGAATAAGAACCGGTCATGGCGAAGCCCTTGTCGTTGGCGCGCGGAATGAGCAGCGTCAGCGCATTGGGATCATCGGCAGACTCGACGGCAAGCTTGCCCTCGGGAGCGCAGGTGATGTTGAGGAACTTGACGTTGTGGACGAGCTCCTTGGCAACGGCAACGGCGGCAAGGCTCTCGGGGCTGTTGCCAGAGCGGGCAAAGGAAACCACGAGCGTGGGATCCTCGGCGCGCAGGAAGTCGCGCGGGGCGCTCACGATGTCGGTCGTGGCGATGGGCTTAAAGTCGTAGAGATCAGTGTTGCCAGCGTGACGCAGGTACGGGGCGCAGGTATCGCCAACGTAGTCGGACGTACCGGCACCGGTGAAGACAACGGACAGACGACCCTCGCCCATAGCGCGAGCCTCGGCCAGGAAGGCCTCGATGGCCTCCTTGTTCTCGCGATAGATGTTGAGCGTATCGCGCCAAAGCTCGGGCTGCTGAGCAATCTCGGCCGTGGTGATCTGGGCGCCGAGCTCGGTGAGCTCCTCGACACTCTTCTCGAACATTTCTAATACCTCTCTCTAGAAGTAATCCTCTGACGTGCAATTATACACTTCGGTTGGTTATCTGGTAGTAACCAGTTAAATGCAAAGAATCACCATATGGAAACGATGCGAGCACTAGTTGCTGCGCTGGTGGTAAACCTTGTATTTAAACTGATCGGCACGAGCAACCGAGAGTGTGTACTCCACTACCTCGTTTGACTCGTTATACGTAGTCCTGACCAAATCGAGCACAGGCGAGCCCTCGACAATTCCCAAAAGGTGGGCATCGGTGGGACGGGCTATGCTCGCATAGAACTCCTCTTCGGCCACGCGAATCTTTTGCTGAAAGTCCTGCTCAATCACATCGTAAAGCGGCTTACGCTCCAGCAGCGGTCGCTTTAGGGACAGAAATTGACGAACCGGTAGATAGCTGCGTTCGACCATCATGGGCATGTTGTCGGCAGAACGAAGGCGCTTGAGCTTAAAAATGCGATCACCGATGCGCAATCCGATATGCTCGGCCAGATTCTTCTCGGCCTCCATCTCGCAAAACTCGAGAATCGTGGTCTCGGGTTCTCGACCCATCGCGCGCATCTGCTCGGTAAAGCTGTAGGACTGCATAAGATTGGTTGCTTTTGCCGAACGGTCGGTCACAAAGGTACCGCGACCGTGCTGCCGAACCACCAGTCCTAAACGCTCCAGTTCCTGCAGAGCCAGGCGTACCGTAGTGCGCGAGAGACCATAGCGTTCCGAAAGTTCGCGCTCGGAAGGAATCATGTCACCGGCGCGATATTCATGGTCAATCTTTTCGGTCAGAATATCGACCAGCTGATCGTACAGCGGCTGCTTACGCGCTCCGATCGCCATCCTATCCTCCCTTTTGCTCGAATTCGCCTAACTACCTAGGGTGTTAAGAATTATCTGTCTGCAACACCCGACTCATCAAGAAAACAAAAGCCGCGCGCTCTTTCGAGCACGCGGCTTTTAACATACACATGGCTTAAGGGGTCGGGGTGTGAGCCGCGTAGGGACACACCCCTCAAGCTAGAGCCTTACCAGATGCTCGGCCAGAGACCAAGCGGGCCAGCGCCCAGGATGCCAAGGACGAAGAGCAGGAGAATGCCCTTGGTCGGGGTCCAGCTGTGCTTAGCAAACATGTAGTAAAGCAGCAGCGTAAGCATAAGCGGGACGAGCTTGGGGACGATGGTGTTGAGGGTGTCGGCAACAGAGAAGTTGACCGGATCCTCGGTGACGGTGCCGTAGGTAACGGACTCCATGCCGTTGCCCAGATCGGTGACGCCGCACTCGACAGCGTTGCCGTCGGCATCGGAAGCGGTGAGGGCGTTGCCGTCCTCATCGGTCATGGCGATGGTACCGGCCTCAGCGGTCTCGGTATCGATACCCTCCATACCGGTGAAGTTCTCGGCCTCCTTCTCGGAGACGATCACGGTAGTAGCGGAGAGGCCACGGGTGGTGCCGTTGGGGATCTGGAGGTTGATCTGGGTGCCACCCATGGTGACGACCAGGCAACCGACGACGAAGACGCCCATGATGGAAGCGGCACGCGTGAAGGCCTGCATGTTGGCGGTCAGAGCGTCAATAGCGCTGGTGCCAAGCTTGTAGGACCAGTTCATGAGCCAGAAACGCAGAGCGAACTGGACGACGTTGAAGATCACCAGGAAGATGATCGGTGCAGCGGCGTTGCCGTTGATGGCCATGTTGGAGGTGATGCCGGCCGTGATAGGCACGAGCGTCAGCCAGAACAGAGCGTCACCGATACCACCGAGCGGGCCCATTGCGGCGACGCGGACGGCGCGGATCGTGGGGATGTCAACCTTATTCTGCTCGAGCGAAAGCACGATGCCCATAACAAAGGTGACAAGGAACGGGTGGGTGTTGAAGAACTCCAGGTTGTGGCTCATGGAAGCCGCGAGGTCGTTCTTGTTGGTGTGGATCTTCTCCAGACCGGGGATGATGGAGTAGAGCCAGCCAGCGGCCTGCATACGCTCGTAGTTGAACGAGGCCTGCAGGAAGCAGGAGCGCCAAGCCATCTTGTTGAGGGTCTTCTGGTCGAGCTGCGGAGCAGGAGTGAGATCCTCGTAGTGCTCCGGGATCACATACTCATTAGATGCCATCTTCGAAGTCACCTCCGTCAGAAACAGCTGCACCCTTCAGCTCGGTCTGCTGCTGGAAGTCCCAGAAAGCGATGCCGAAGCCGATGAGAGCGAGGATGAGCAGAGCAGGGGTTGCCAGAGAATCGTTGGCAACGGTGATGAGCGCGAGGCCAAAGCCCATGAGGAAGAAGCCCCACATATCGCGGTTCATCATAACCTTGAGCAGGACGGCGAAGCCGACGAAGCGCATCATGCCGCCTGCAGCGGACAGACCGGTCTGCAGCCAAGTCGGGATGGCGGAAGCGATGGTCTGACCGATGGTAGCGCCAGCGATGAAGAACAGGGTGACGACGACAGCGAAGATCAGGCCGAGCAGAGCCATGGCGAAGTAGTTCAGGCGCTCGATGCCCTTGGTGTCCGCGTTGTGAGCCATGTTATCGGCCGTGGACATAAGCGGGGACATAAGCGTGAAGACCAGGGTAACGCCAAGCTGGCCAAGCAGAGCGAACGGAATGGCGAGGCCGACTGCCGCGTTGGGCTCGAGGCCCGTGGCGATAGCGAGAATGGCTGCCATGATGCCGCCGATGACGGCGTTAGGCGGCTGAGCGCCTCCGATCGGCATGTTGCCGATCGTCATGAGCTGATAAGTACCACCCACGAGAAGACCGGTGTTGAGGTCGCCAAGGATAAGACCGATGACGGCGCCGGTGACGATGGGCTGATAGAGAGACTCGAGGAAGTCAAACTGGTCGATTGCCGCGATGAACGTGACGACGAAGACCAGAGCGATCTGGATGATCGAGTATTCCATCTTGCTCCTCCTTTCAAAATGTATGTACGCACTTTGGATATCACGTACAGAACGTCAGGGTTTCACTCCTGACAACGTGGATCACGAGGATTACGAGAAGAGCTTGCTCGTGTCCTCAACAGGCGTGCTCGGAACGCGCCTGATCTCCAACTCCACCCCCAATTCCTGCAGCTCTTTAAACGCAGCGACATCCTCGTCGTTAACTGCGACGGAGGTGGCGACTTGGCGCTTTCCTTCCGACATGTGCATGTTGCCGATGTTTACCTTCTTTATAGGCACACCGCCCTTGACGAGCGTAAGCACGTCTTCCGGTGTTTCGGCCACGATGAAGATCTTCTGGCGCGGGCTCGCCTTGCCAATGACGTCGATGGTCTTCTGCAGGGAGAAGAAACGCGTAGCGACGCCGGCGGGAGCGGCCATCTTCATGAGGTTCTGGCGCATGGTGTTGGACGCCACGTCGTCGTTGGCGACGAGGATGAGGTTGGAGCCCAGAGTGGAGTTCCACTGGGTGGCAACCTGACCATGAACCAGTCGGTTATCGATGCGGGTAAGAAGAATGTTGGGTTCTGCCATGTTGATCAGCTTCCTTTCGTTATTTGCTGACGACAGTTACTTGATCTCCTGAATCGCGTAACGCGAAACATCTACGACGGCTCCGGATCGGACTTTGATCTGGACCTTCTCGCCTTCGATGCCTTTGACGGTTCCGTAGATACCGCCGGCGAAAAGAACCTCCTGACCCGGCTTGAGCTCGGTGTGCAGCTCTTTGAAGTACTTTTGCTTCTTCTTCATGTTGATTTGCGACCAGATGGTGTAAATCAAGCCCATGATGGCAAGCAGGCCTAAAAGGGCGACCGAGGAGCTCAGGACGTTGGCTCCGAAATCGGCCATTAGATGCCGTCCTCGTCGCCGAAGATATCCTCTTCCTCGGAGCCGGCAACGGATGCGACCGTCTGGGCGGTGACGCCCGTCTGGCCAACGGTCACGGCCTGCTCGCCAAGCTCGGCGAGCGTGGCATTGCCGCGGAGGAACAGAAGCTCAATAACCATGGGAAGGTTGGTGCCAGTCAGAACCTCGACGTTGTCGACATCCTGGGCAATCATCATCGACTGGTTGAACGGGGTGCCACCAAGCAGGTCGGTAAAGACGAGCACGCCATCGCACTCCTCGCGCATGGCGGTAATAGCGGCGCGGAGATCCTCACCGTAGGAAGCAGCCTGGTCGCCCTCAAAAGGAACGACGGTAAAAGCGGGCTGGTCGCCAGCAACCATAGCGATAGCGCTTGCGAGGCCGGGTGCGAACTGTCCATGACCGGTAAGAATAAAGCCAACCATTCAAATTTCCCTTCCGAAGGTGTGTACGATCTGAGTCCGATGATTTTCGGAAGCCAGCGGGCTCTCGCCCTTAAAGCTTCTTAGAAAGCGTACTTTGAAGACCAGTGGTTTCTAAACTGGTAGTAACCACGTGACGTGTTGTTGTCACTATATCACCCCAGAAGAGGTCGCTTTCGTTGATTCATACGGTAAAACGTTTTTGCACCGCTCACGGTGATAAATCGACCGTTTACCGCTCGTTAATACTTCTACCTGCGGGTTTGAAACCGTTTCGAAATGCTTTGGCAAAAGATCAGAACTTTTTTTGTGTCTAAACAACGCAGGGCGGCAAAAAATAGCGTGTTGAAAAATTGCAGGTCATTGTGAAGATATGTGAATTGGTCTTTTTGACTTAATACCAGTTAGAACCAGTTTTGAGATTATCGGTGAACGGTAGTTTTCGACCGCTCACCGGTTACTTGCAATCGTTTGCAGTTATTTTCCCAGATGAATCGGGGGGCCCGATGAAGCATTTGCGCGGGTGCGAGGCCTACCCTAACGGTTTCGGTAACAAAAAAACCCGCTAGAACGTTGTCCGTTCTAGCGGGCTCAATCAGGTAGATCGGTTAGCGCGCAGTAGTGCAGGCAAACCTTACGCAAACAGGCCGTAGATGCTGATGTTGGCCTTGGCGTAGAGGCCGTTCGCATACTCGGTCCACTTGGAGCTGGCGCTCGAAGCCTGCGAGGAGTACTGCTGATAAGCAGTGTAGTAGGCGGTCACGGCCTGCTTATAGGTGGCGCTATCGGCCGTAAAGGCATCATCGGCGAAGGCCTTGGCATAGGTGCTGTCGGCATCCTTCCAGGCGCCCTTCTCGCTATCCCACTCGTCGCCGACAAGGTTGATGATGTAGTCGGCGTAGTCCTTGCTCGCGGTCTCCTCGTTGCCGTCAGCAGGCTCGGTCGGGGCGGTCGGCATGCTTGCGGAGCTGTCGCCGACCTTCTTCTTGTAGAGCTTCTGCAACGTCGCGGACTGGCGGACGATCTGCTTGGCCTGGTCCTTGGACACGCCATACTGCGTGGCCATAGTCTTGTAGTCCGAAGTGCCGATGGAATCCTCGGCGTACTTCTTCATTTCCTTAGAAGAGACGGTGATGCCCTCGTCCTCGGCAGCATCGAGCAGGATCTTGTTGCGCACGTAGGACAGGATAACGTCGGCAGACGGAGCGGTGTAGTTGCCGTCACCATCCTTGACGTTGTCGAGGCTGTACTGGCTCTCGATGGCCTCGCGCGCGGTGATGTCGCTCTTCTTGCCGTTGTAGCTATAGCTTGCCACGGTCGAATCGAGCTGGTCCTCGGTGAGGGTCGCCGAGCCGACACCCTTGCCGCCAAAACCGCCGTTGCCGATAAAGAAGCCGACCACGGCAGCTATCACGACTGCAACCACGAAGGCGGCAATCATCGTCTTCTTGTGCTTGGATGCATGGACGTCTTCATCGGAGTCATCGTCCTCGTCCTGCTCCTCGGGCATGAGGTTCTCGTCGGCGGCATCCGCGGCAATCTGAGCCTCCAGGCGGGCGTCCTCCTCCTCGGCGGTCGTACCGGCAGCAATGTGCTCGGCAGACGTACCGGCGACCAGATCGATCTTCTCCTCCTCATCACCGTCGGGTCCTTCGCCGCGCCCGATGATCTGGATGCCGTCGATCTCGTCCTTCTCGTCCTTCTTTTGAATCAGACCCATATCAGTTACTCCTTGTTAGGAAACATAGTCCGCAATAGAATACGCCCGACAGAGCGCCGGGCGTATTGATTCTCAGGTTATACGCAAACACTTAAGTACTATTTAGGTGTTTGCAGCGTGCATGCCTTAGGCCAGGTGCGCAATAACGGCATCGGCAAAGGCCTGCGTGCCCACGGCGCCCTCGACGGAGCCGGTCTGGGCACGACGCACGTCACCGGTAACCTGCTCGCCCTCGTCGAGCGTGGCAGATACGGCGGCACGAATGCGATTGGCAGCATCGTTCTCACCCAGGTGATCGAGCATCATCGCAGCAGAGAGGATCTCGGCCGTGGGGTTGGCGATATCCTTGCCCGCGATATCGGGTGCGGAGCCGTGCGTAGCCTCAAAGATGGCGCAGTCGGCACCGATGTTGGAGCCGGGGGCCATGCCCAGACCGCCCACCAGGCCGGCGCACAGGTCGCTCACGATATCGCCGTACAGGTTAGGCAGCACCAGGACATCGAAGTCGTTGGGGTTCTGGACCAGGCCCATGCAGGTGGCGTCGACGATCTTGTCGTTGAACTCGATATCGGGATAGTTGGCGGCCACCTCACGCGCAACGCGCAGGAACAGGCCATCGGTCGCCTTCATGATGTTGGCCTTGTGCACGGCCGTCCCCTTTTTGCGGCCGCAGCGGTGGGCGTACTCAAAGGCGTACTCCACAATGCGGCGGCTCTTGGCGATGGAGATGGGCTTGATCGAGATGGCGGAATCGGCGGCGAAGGTCTTCTGACCCGAGCGCTCGACAAGCTGCGAGAGCTCCTCGACCTCGGCAGCCCCCTCATCGAACTCGATGCCGGCATAGAGGTCCTCGGTGTTCTCGCGCACGATGACCAGGTCGACGTCGCGGAAGCGCGAGCCGTCGCCCGGCTGCGACAGGCAGGGACGCACGCAGGCGTACAGGTCAAAGTGCTTGCGCAGGGCAACGTTAACGCTGCGGAAACCCGTGCCGACCGGCGTGGTGATGGGACCCTTGATGGCGACCTTGGTCTCGGCGACCGCATCGAGCACGTGCTGGGGCAGCGGCGTGCCAAACTCGTCCATGACGCCGGCGCCGGCCTCCTGGACGTTCCAGTTGATCTGGACACCGGCGGCCTCGACCACGCGGCGCATGGCCTGCGTAATCTCGGGACCGATACCGTCACCGGGAATCAGGACTACATCGTGCGCCATAATCTGTTACTCCTCGTCTTCGGCGTCGTCAGATTTTTTAACGCTAGCACGCTTCTTCTTTTTGGAGAGATCCAGGCCAAAACGTTTAACAAGCATTTCGCAAATCTCGCTCGAACGGGCCTTGAGATAGCTGCCCTTACCGTTCTCGGCATCGAACTTAAGGCGCAGCGCAAGCTTCTCGGCAACCTCGGCGTCGATCTCGCCCTGGCAAAACTCGTACAGGCAACCGAGCATGTCGCGATACTCAAGGTCGCCGTGGTAGCACTGGATGGCCTCGTCCAGGATGGGCCAAGCCTCGCGCGAACGCTCGACGCTCGTGGCACCCCACACGCACAGCAGGCGGAAGGCGGCATAGCGCAGCGTGGAGGAGATCTCGTCGAACAGTGCAGTCTCGGCGCCCTCAAAGGCATCGCCCAGCTGCTCGGGGCAGGTGGTAGCGAGCGCCGTCAGGGCATCGAGGGCCTCCCAGCGGGTCTGCGCCTCGGGGCGGTCGAGCGCCTCGATCAGCGCGGGCACGCAGGGTACGACGCGCTGCGGATCGCGCTCGGCAAGCAGGTGCAACACGCGAGCGGCAAACTGGCGGATGCGGCGCGTGGGGCAGCCGAGTTCCTTGACCAGACGGTCGACGGCGTTCTCGTTCTCCTCTGCCAGCTGAAGCTGTGCCAGCTCCTCGTCGGTGAGCTGTTCGTCTTTGTTTTCTGCCATAGTTACCTCTTCTTACTATTTCTTAGCGTGCTTGCCAGCACCCTTGCTGTCATCGGTGACCGAGATGAGCTGTCGGTCGGCTGCACCATTGTGACGCGCACGGCGACGCTCCTCGGCGTCGCCCGCGTCGGCGGCGGCGCGATGAGCCTTGTTGACGTTAAAAACCTCGTCGTGCTTGCGCCATGGACCAACGGACTCGCCAAAGCTCATCTTAAGACCGGCGATAAAGCCGCCGAGCCAGCCGATCGGCGCAAACTGCACCAGCGGGAACAGCGAAAACACCCAGGTCAGCAAGACGACTGCCGCCGCTCCCGCAAAGTTGGCAATCCAGTAGTCGCGCTTGGTGATGACGCGCTTTTCGCACGCCCACTGGCCGCACAAAAAACCAATGTAGATCGCAAAGAGAAAGAGCACCAGCGCTAGCACCACGAACGTCCAGCTCATGGGCGCTACTCCCCGTGATGGTGGCCGCAGCAGCACTCGTGGTCGTCATCGTGGCCGTGGCCGCCGCAGCACTCGTGGTCCTCGCCATGGTGGTGGCCGCAACCGCACTCGTGGTCGTCGCCGTGCTCGCCGCAACCGCAGCCGTCCTCGTGAGCACCATGCTCCTCGGGACGATACTGCGACCAATCCAGACCGGCGGCGATGGCGTCGGCCTCCTCTTTGTAGAGAACCGTGATGGCCTGGGTGCCCAGCTTGGCACCACCGATGGCGTCGAGCATGTCGTAGAGCGTAAAGGCCACGTCGGCGCCGGGCAGCGCAAGCTCGCGGTCATCGGCATAGGCGAGCGCCAAACGCAGGTCCTTGATGAAGTGCTCGACCATAAAGCCGGGCTTGTAATCGCCGTCGAGCGCCTTGGGCGCCAGGCTCTCCATGGCGCCGGACTTGCCGGTACCGCCCAGGATCATTTGGCGGGTCTTCTCCAGATCAAGGCCGCTCAGCTCGGCAAATGCCATGGCGTCTGCCATGCCGACCATGCAGGCGCCCAGCGACACCTGGTTGGCGAGCTTGGCAGCCTGGCCCTTGCCGGCGCCGTCGAAGCAGCAGATGTTGGCCGCGAAGGTGTAAAGGATGTCGCGAACCGGCGCGATGTCGTTCTCGGTAGCGCCAACGATAGCAGTAAGCGTGCCGGCGATAGCACCCGACTCGCCGCCGGTGACGGGGCAGTCAAACGCCATGCGGCCGGAAACCTGGGCGGCCTCGGCAATGTCGCGCGCCAGCTCGGGCGAGCTCGTGGTGAGGTCGATCAGGACCGCGCCGGGCTTAGTGCACGCAAGCAGGCCGTCGCCCGCCAGGTAGAGCTCCTCGACCTCGGAGGGATAGCCCACCATGGTAAAGACGACATCGGCGTTCGCCACGGCATCGGCCGGCGTATCGGCCCAGGCGGCACCGCGCTCGATAAGCGCCGCCGCCTTGGACTTAGTGCGGTTGTTGACCGTGACGGGATAGCCGGCGTCCAGAATGTGGCCGGCGATGGGGGCACCCATGATTCCGGTGCCGATAAATGCGACAGAGAGCTTGTTTGCCATGAAACCTTTCCTTTTGGGTTGGGTGTTGTTACCAGGGTGAATACTCGGTGCCAGCGTTTGGGCTGTGAGTTGTGATCGATTACGGCCGCGTTACTTGCCTACTGACCGCGCACGCGGCGGGCGATGCGGTCGGAAAGCGACGCCTTGTCGGCGCGGTTCTTACCCCAAAACGCGCAGCCCACCATGCCGGGGCCCACGTGCGAGCCGATGGTGGGACCCACGGAGCCGCGAATGATCGTGACGTCGGCGCAACCCTCCTCCTTGCGGATGGCGGCTTCGAGCCAGTCGCCGTCCTTTTCGGCATCGGCCGTCATGATGGCGATGGGCATGGTGCGATCGGGCACGTAGTTCTCGCGGAACGACTTGAGGATGGACTTGAGTGCCTTCTTGCGGCCGCGGTTGACGCCGATCAGCGACAGCGAGCCGGCCAGGTCGTAGGAGAGCTCAGGCTTGACATCGAGCTTTGCCGTGAGCTGCGCTGCCGCGGGCGGAATGCGGCCGCCGGCAGCCAGTGCGTCGAAGCTCTCGAGCGTAAAGTAGCCATGGACATAGGTCTTGGCCTCGTTTGCCCAATCGACCAGCTGCTTGGCGGTCAGTCCCGCCGAACGCTGGCGCACGGCCTCGAGCGCCAAGAGCGCGCCGGCCGCACAGGGCAGAGCGTTGTCGACCACGTAAAGCTCAAAATCGGGATACTCGGCGCGCACGGCATCTGCCGCCTGGCACGCGGAGTTGTAGCTCGACGACAGCGCCGAGGTAAAGCACAGGTAGACCGTGGGCGTGCCCTCTTTGGCGCACTCGGTAAAGAACTCGATATAGCGACCGAGCGACACAGCCGAGGTGGACACGCGGGCACCGGCGCGCATCCGGTCGTAGAACTCCTTGGGTGTGATGCTCGACCAGATGTCGTCCGTGCGCTCTTCGCCATCGATAATGAAGGGGAAACCCAGGATATCGACATCGAGGTTCGCAGCGACCTCGGGGCTAAAGTCGCAGCAGGTATCGACGACGATGCGGCAACGGTTCGAATGACCGGCGGATGCGGCCTTGTCCATCAAAGCGACTCCTTACGTAAAAAGGCGGCCACCCGCATGGGATGGCCGCCAACCGTTAACTCATGCAAGTTAACGTATTTTACTCGTCAAGTGTTTCGATGCGGGGCTTGATGATGCCATATCCACCATTCTTACGGTGATACACCACATTGATGAGGCCGGTCGTCGCGTTCTCGAACACGTAGAAGTCGTGGCCCAGCAGATCTGTCTGCACCAGCGCCTGCTCCTCAGTCATCGGGGTGACGTCGATAACCTTCTCGCGGACGAGCAGGTCGTCCTCTTCCTCGGGCAGCAGCAGGTCGGCCAGATCCTCAACGCGCTCGACCGGTGCGACATCCGCGGCGCTGGCACCGCCCTGGCGGTTGTCCACAACCTTGGTCTTGAACTTGCGCAGCTGGCGGGTGACCTTATCGGCGGAGAGGTCGATGGCGGCGTACATATCTGCACCGTGCTCGGCAACGCGAATCACCGAACCGCGGACACGAACCGTAACCTCGACGATTGCCGGGTTGGGGTTCGAGGGGTTCTTCTCATAGCGAAGTACAACGTCGACCGTCATGGGCTCGATATCGAAAACCTTGAGCGCCTCGCCGATCTTCTCATCCACATGCGCACGCAGAGCATCGGTTACCGTCGTCTTGCGTCCAGAAACCTTGATATCCATACGTGGCTCCAATCTGCCTCGGGGACTTACTGTACTGGCTATGTACCCATTGCCGTGCATTTAATCACGCGGATTCCTAAAGACCCGAATAACGATTGCTTGATACCGCATACCGAAGTCTCGCACTTTTCTGTGGCAAAGTGCGCTATAGGAGGGGGCCGGCGGCTTTGTATTTGATCCCGAAAATTGGCTTTGACCTGCTAGTTTTATTGGGATGAAAAAGCCGGGCTCCCCCATCGGGGAAGCCCGGCAATGCGTGTTGAAACCGTGAAGAAGTGTCCTTTCCAACGTATAGGAGACACCACCCCTAGCAATAACTAGCTATTGAGTTTGTTAATGTCGTCGTCGGTGATGGTGCCTTCCTGGCTGGACGAGTTGTCCTCGGCGGATGCGGTCTCATTGTTGGAATCGGAGGACTCGCTGCCGGAGGACGTGGTCTCACTGGACTCAGAGTCGCCCGGCTGCACGTTAGCGCCCGAAACCGTCTTAGTGGTGAGGTCGTAGGGCATCCTGCCATACCAGACGCAGTGGACTGCCTCGAGCGTACCGTCGACCGTGATGTCGTCGAGGGCATCGCTCACGGCACGGCACAGTTCGTCATTGGACGAGAGGCCCACAACACCAAGCGTCGAGGGCGCCTCGAGCGCACCGACATAGGAGACCTCGCTCATCAGGCGTGCAAGGTAGCCGCCGGCCGTGGAGTCGCAGATCACATAGTCGACCTCGCCGGACTCAAGCGCCTCAAAGCACTCGTTGATGTTGGAGTAGGTCTTTTGGTTGGCGGTGATGCTCTGCTTAGCAAGCGCCTCCTGCGAGGCCGAGGACGTCTGAACGCCCAGGGTGGACGTGTTAAGGGTATCGGTGGAAACGCTTAGCGACCCACCATCGCTAGTTTTACCGAACACGGAAGTGGCATCGTACAGGCAGGTGCCGAGCGAGCTAATGTCCCCGTCCGCGGAGTTAATCTCGCCGATAAAGATATCGGCCTTTTTGTCGCCGAGCGCGGAACCTGTCGAGGACGCATCGACAAAGGCGACCTTAAGGCCCATGCGGCTTGCGAGGGCGCGGGCGGCGTCGACCGCATACCCCGTGAGCTCGCCGTCGGCGTCCTGCATGGCCTGCGGCGCATCGGAAGTATCGAGGGCGACCGTCAGGGTTCCGGGAGTGACCAGGGCGTCGTCCGACACCGCCGGCGTGACGGTCTCGTACTCGATCTGGTCGATCGTGGGAGTCGTGAACGTAGACAGCGGGTTGAGCGCGCATCCGCTCAGGCCCAAAACGGCGATGACCGCTGCGGTCCCAGCACCTAACCGAGCCGCGTGCATCAAGCTGCCCCTCACCATGTCCACTACCCTGCCTTCTGTGTCGTATACGATCCGTGCGTTGCGCGGAATATCAGGTTGTTCCCACCAGCTGACCTGGTATTTGACCCCACACTTGCGCACCGGGGTGTTTGCTCGGGAGGCCGCAGCCACCTTCACGACTGGCCCGCTCGCCCGCGAGGCGGTATTGCCCCAAAGAAAGTAGAACGGACGGTGCGGCTTACATCTAGGACGCGCCATGATCGCGCCGCGCGCACGCGGTCGCTTACGTGGATCCCTTTGACCGCGTCTGTCTTGGACTAGGACGGGCATTTCGTCCGCCCGCAACCACAGCCTGGCAGGAACGTAGCGCATTATAGCTAAGTTCAAGCTAAAGTTTAAGGTTAGGGGCGTTATTCGCATCGCGAGTACAGATTTCGCAGGTCAGGACGGGCCGCACGCGCTCTGATTAAGCCCGTCGCTCCCCCATGGAAAGCCCCAGCACACCCGTCTTAGGGCGCCGTGGCCAAAAAATAGCAAATATGAGTACTGTTACCAATTTAGTAGCAGGAGTTTTTGGCTCTGCAAGCTGTTTTCACGCTCTATAACGTCAGATTGATGCCAGGATATTCCACATTTGTTTAATAATTTTCTAATTTACGCCATCTTCAAGTCCCAAAATCCCTGATTTTGCTGTTACTGAATTTGTAGCAGTACTCATATTTGCTATATTTTGGCCAGAGCATATATCCAACCCCCTGTTTCAGAGCATTGTTAGGCGGGTTTAAGCCCAAAACACGCCCGCAGCGTGTTAAGCAGCGCCTCTTGCTTTTTCCTGCGGGCATCGACACGATTCCGGTACCGCTTTCGCATACGCTGGTGCATGCGCCATGCGAGCGCCTCCATCGCTTCCGTGTCGCAGAGCATTTCGTTGTTAACCGTCGCGACCTCGATTCCCATAGTAATCAAGCCCGTGTTGCGTTTTTCATCATGGATACGTCCCCTCCGGGAGGAATGGCCCAGCTCACCGTTGTATTCCAGGTCAAACTGGGCTGCTTCCTGATACGCATCGCAAACTGCATGCGGCATCCCCGAGATTGCCTGCGCGCGGTCATCGAACTCGATCTTGTAGTCGGTCTTAAAGGGACCGCAGGCAAATCCGCCATAGGAAAACGGAAGCGAAAACATGGCAAGCATGATGCACTCCATGGGTGAACGCAGGTTTTCCGACAGATAGGGACACAGCCGCCGCAGCTGCTTGGCCGCGCTCCCCTTGCATGCCGCGAGGTAATCTACCAGGCAATCGGGTGTCAGCACGGACTCGACCTCAAAGTAACCGACATCTGGCGGCTGGTCCTTGTCCTTTGCCAATTTGTTCACGACAGGCGATGAGTAGGGAGGTAGATACTGCCCGCGGTCACTCAGCGAAATCTTAGAGCACAGCTCCTGGGCCAGGGCAAATGCCTGGATACAGCCGACCTCGCGGGCGACGGCAACACAAAGGGCCTCGGGAGATAGACTGTACACCCCTGGTTCCACCTCTAGAATCGAGCCGGCGGGCAACCCAGAGCATACGGACCAGCCCACGCCAGGCATGCGGCGGCGCTGCGCCGCAGATCCCACCAGCAAGCAAAGATCTTCTTGCACCTCGCCGCTTGCGGCCCCAATCCGCACCAAGTCGGGAAGATAGATGTCCTCGATCGAGGGCGACGACGCGCGCAGCACACGGCACTCTTCATCGGGACTGAGGTCCCTCCAGCTGATGTAACCCATTTGTCGGCGCTCGGCGCGCATCATGCGTAGCGCCGAGGCGCCCGTCAGAATTACGGAAGCAGCCAGCTGCTCGCTTGCAGGCTTGCCACGCTGCCCGATCTTTATTGCCATCTGAACCACCCCTACCAAACGCGTGCGATAGCGAGGCCATCAACGGCCGTGGCACCGGCGCGCTTGAGTTCCGCCGAAGCCGCTGCCATCGTCGCACCCGTGGTGATAACGTCGTCGATAAGCAGCAGGCGGCGGCCGTGCACGTCCTCAACCGTCTCGTACATACCTCGGGCACGCTCGCGGCGCTCCTCACGACCGAGTTCGCGCTGGTCGCCATGCCCGTACTTGACGAGAGCATCGAGCAGAGGAACACCCGACAGCTCGCAAAATGGGCGCGCAATAGCCTCCATATGATCAAAACCACGCCGCCGAAACGCTGCCGCCGTCGCAGGCACAAACACCACCGCATCCGCACCGGAAAGCACGCCTCCGTAGCGATCGGGAGCTACGACCTGGGCATGCAGGGCGGTGTCGTAGAGCAGCTCCGCCAGATACGGAGCCAGACGTCGCTCGCCCGCATCCTTGTACGCTTTAATGATGCGCGGCAGCGGATGCGCATAGACGGCGCACGCCAGGCAGCGGTCGAGCGCCTCCGCCATTGCCGAAGACGTGCCCTCGACCGAACACTCAGTGCACAGCAAATCCCCAAACGGGGCGCCACATCGGGTGCAGCTATGACGTGGGTCGATGAGCGTGAGCGCGGCCAGGCAGTCTTGGCAAATAAGCGCACCGGCGCGCTCGCAGCCGGTACATCGTGTTGGCGACAATGCCTCGAGCGCCTCGTACGTCGCGCGCTCGGCAAACGGTAGCAATTCGTCCGCAAACGGTAGGGCACCGGCACTCTGCAGACGGCTCAATATGTTCAGATGGCTCTTCAAGACACAACCCTCCCTACGCTCGATCGCAGGGAGGGTTGTTGATTCGGCGCTATGATACCCCGATGCGCTCGGGGCAAGGCAGGTTAAATCCGCTCGCGGGCGTTATTCGCCGGCGGGCGGTTGTGGTGCGGACGAAGACGGGGTCGAGCCCTCGCCACCATCCTGGCGCGGCTTGCGGGAACGGCGACGGCGACGGCGCTTCTGGCCCTGGTCGGCCGAACCCTCGCCACCACGATCTTCGCGCGACTCGCGTTCGTCACGAGCAGCACCGCGCACGGCCTTGGCAGCTGCCCCTCCGCCATCTCCGGGGCGACGACGTGTGACCTTGACCTCGCCATCCGAGACCTGATCGGCCACGGAGGGCACTGAGGGCTTCTGTTGCGCGCCCGAGGAATGGCGACGGCGCGGACGCGGCGCGCGCTCCTCCTCGCCACGTGACTTGCCGCTCTTGTCGACAGGCGCATCGGAGGCCGAGGCGCCCTTGGAAGTGGCACCGACCTCGCGAGCAGCTGCGGCGCGGAAGGCGTCCTCGCGCTCCTCGCTCGACAGATGACGGCGGCGGCGACGTGTGGGGTTCATGCCGCCGCCGCGATTCTGCTGCTGGGGCTGCTGAACCTCGCGCTCGCGAGAGGCGTTCTTGCCCGCGGCTGCAACCTCGGTAGCATCGCCCGAGCCCGCGCGCTTGCGACGGCGACGGCCATCGGCCGCCCCCTCGGCCTCGGGTGTCTCGGCCTTACCGCGGCCCTTTCCGCGGCCACGGCCCTCGCCCTGACCCTGACCGGCGCGGGCATCGGATTCAGCATCGCGACGACGGCGCTTGGGCATCGACGTGCCGGCCAGACGGTCGGCACTCGACAGGCCATCGCCCACATCGACGCCGTTTTCGCGATCAAGCTCCATGAGCGCCAGACGCATCTCGGGCGACTCAATGCGCTCGAGCACGTCGCGCGTCACGCAGTCGGGGCGGCAGTTGCAGCCCTGCTCGGCGGCCTTCTTTTTGCAGCCCTCCGAGCACGTCATATCGGCCAGGTTGACCTTAAAGACTTTGCCGTTCTCCAGGCGCAGCACCAGCTGCTCACGCGGCGTGTCATACTCCTGGATACGCGCCTTGCCAAGCGGCGTATCGATGAACGTCTTCTTTTTGGGCGCACGGCTCTTAAAGTCCTTGTAGGCCTCGAACTCGTAGCGCAGGCAGCACATCAGACGACCGCACACGCCGCTGATCTTGGAGGAATTGAGCGGCAGGTCCTGCTCTTTTGCCATGCGGATCGAGACGGGCTCAAACTGTCCGCCAAAGCGCGTGCAGCAGAGCTCCTGTCCGCACTGGGCATAGCCGCCCACCAGGCGGGTCTCGTCGCGCACGCCGATCTGGCGCATGTCGACGCGGATGTGCAGCGTCGAGGACAGATCCTTGACGAGCTGGCGAAAATCGACGCGTTCCTCAGCCGCAAAGTAGAACACGGCCTTCTCGCCGCCAAACAGGTACTCGACGCCGACCGGCTTCATCTCGAGGTCGAGCTCCTTGACCAGGCGGCGGAAGTCGACCATGGCCTCGTCGCCCTGGATGGCCAGGTCGTCGGCAAGCTGCAGGTCGATGTCGCTCGCCACGCGCAGCACGGGCTTAAGCGGCTGACCGATCTCATCTTGCGGCACCTCGAAGGGATCGGCCGTGACCAGGCCGATCTCGGTTCCGCGCTCGGTGGAGCAAATGGCATAATCGGCCTCGAGGATATCCAGATCCTGCGGATCGAACCACAGGTCGCGCGAGGCGTAGGTAAACTTAACGGGTACGACTAACGGCATTTCAGTGCCTTCCTGATATCGAACAGCATGACCTCGATGGCCAGCTGGGGAGTAACGTTTCTGGCGATGTTGCGCTCGGCGGTCGCGACTGCCTCGAGCGCCCGCGTGGCACCCGCAACATTGGTCGCGGCGGCAAGCCGACCGATCGTGTCGTGCACGTCTTCGTTCACCACGTCGGCTGCCTCGTCCTGAAGTGTCAGCAGCACGTCGCGCATGAGCGTCCGCGCGCTCGCCAGCGCTTCCATGATACCCGAACGCTCGCGCGCGTTGAGTTCGCGCTTGTTGCGGTCCTCAAGCTGCTTCAATGCTCCACGCGACAGGTAGTCGGCGTTTTGCTCGAGCACCTTTTCCTGTGTGGACTTGACCTCGGCGAGCGGTGCCTTAACGGCGACAATAAGCGACTTGGCGCGGCTGAGCACATCGGCCTCGTCGGCAGCGATGAGCGAATCGATGGCACGGACCATCTGGCGGCGAGCATCCTGGCGCTCGGCACTCTTAAGGAACTCGATACCGCGCGTGGGGCTTCCCGCCACGGCGACCGCCATGCGGCAACGCGCGAGATCCTGACCCGTCGCGCGACTCACGGCACGCGCGGCCACGGTGGGCGACACCAGCCGAAACGGCACACACTGGCAGCGGCTCACGATGGTGGGCAGCATCACATCTGCCGAGGTGCCCAGCAGGATGAACATGACGCCCTCGGGCGGCTCCTCGAGTGTCTTGAGCAGTGCGTTGGCGGTGTTGGCGCGCAGCTGCTCGGCACGGTCGATGATGTAGACCTTGGCCTTGGCGCGGATGGGCGTCAGCGGAACGTCGTCGAGCAGCTCGCGGGTCTGGGCAATGAGGTATCCCGTGGCGCTCTCGGGCGTGTAATAGTGCACGTCGGGGTGTGTGTGCCGAGCAACGCGCACGCAGCTATCGCATGCGCCGCAGCCGTCCTGCTCGCACAGGAAAGCTTGGGCGAGCGCCCACGCGGCATCGAGTTTGCCGGCGCCGGGAGCGCCCAAAAACAGGTAGGCGTGCGATGCGCGGCCGCTGGCGACGGCGTTGGTCAAAAAATCGCGCACGCGCTGTTGGGTGTCGAGCTTGGCCAGCAGGCTTGTCTGAGCGGGGGCCATGTTACTCGGCCTCCTTAGCAAGCGCGCCGACGACGGCGTCTTGCGGAATGTCGAGACCATACGCGCGAATCTGCTCGACCGTCTTCTCGAAGACTTCCTCGATGGTCGCGGTAGCGTCGATGAGCTTTACGCGGTTTGGCTCCTCGGCGGCAATTGCGCAAAAGCCCTGGTAGACACGCTCTTGGAAGGCCATGCCCTTAGCCTCCATGCGATCTGCCGCACCGCGGTCGGCCATGCGCAGCGCCGCCTGCTCGGGCGTGATGTGATAGACGAGCGTGAGCGCCGGGTGCGTACCCGCGACGGCCAGGTTGTTGGCATCGCGCACCATCTGACGATCGAGGCCATCGGCAAACGCCTGGTAGCAGGTCGTGGAATCGTAGAAGCGATCGCACAGGACCACCTTGCCGGCAGCAAGGGCGGGCGCGATGACCTCGTGCACCAACTGAGCGCGTGCCGCCTCGTAGAGCAGCAACTCGCAGGTGTCGCCCATCGCCGTATTGGCAGGGTCGAGCAGCAGAGCACGGATCTTTTCGCTGATGGCGGTACCGCCCGGCTCGCGCAGGCTCACAACCTGGTAGCCAGCGAGCTCGAGCGCACGGGCAAGCAGGCGCGCCTGCGTAGATTTACCGGCGCCATCGACACCCTCGAGCGTAATGAAGCTATGTTGAGCGGGCTCAAAAGCCATGGGCGCAGCCCCTTCCTACAAGGCGCGTAAATGCAGATATATCAACCAAGCCATGATACCCCAGGGGCAGGCGCGTCCCAAATCCAACCTAGCCATCGAGGCATCCCCGAAGTTGCGGTGAAATAGGGACTGATTGAAGCTCTGAGACCGCCAAACAGTCCCTATTTCACCGCAACTTATGATGGGGAATTTTGGACGCTGGGTATAATCGTCGTATTGCATTGAAATGTGGCGAAAGGAGTGGCAATGTCTCGGTATTGCGCCTCGTGCGGCAAGCTTCTTGCAGATAATGCCAAGTTCTGCACCTCGTGCGGTGCACCCGTTGAGCAAACAGTCGCGAGCGATAGCCAGCCCGCTTTTGAGCAGACCGGTTCCCTCGATACGCCGCAAGCCAAGGCGGACGACCCCCTCGCCTATCGACCCGACCCCGCCGCAAGCCCCGCGGCCGTCGAGACCACGCAGCGCATACCCGTCGCGAGCGGCTCGCCCCAACAGCAGCCGGCTCCCGCATACGCGCCCGCTTCGCCACAGACCCCCGCTCCCAAAAAGAGCGGCACCGGGCCGCTTATCGCCGTTATCGTTGTGCTGGTGGCGATCATCATCGCCCTGGTCATCTTCTTTGCAATCAGACCTTTCGACAACGCCGCCACGCAGACGGCTGCCGAGGTAGCTAAGCTGCACCATGACGTCGACGAAGATGACCTAAAGCCTCTCGGCGATCCCAACAGCCTGTACGACGATGATGACGATGACGACGAGGATGGCGGCGAAGCAACGCTCTCCGAGCAGAACCTCTACCGCCGACTGAGCGAATACTACGACTTGCTCGAAGACCTCGACAACTACGTCCGTGGCTGCGCGCAGAACTTCAACGGCAGCCATCTGGAAGAAGATCGCACCACCCGTCAAAATCTCGCCGACGTCGCCGAGCGCACAGAGGACACCATCGAGCAGTATTACGACATCGTCGAGGACCTGGACGTCCCGACGAGCTCTAAGAACTACAGTTCCTGGAAAGACATCGTTGCCCTGTATGACGACCTGGATCACCGCATTGACGCAATCTGTGATGCTTGGGAGATCAGCCTGAAATACGCCAAGCCTGCGGACCACAAGAATGAGATCGTGGCGCCGCTGTCGCGCGACAACGTGGCGGGCACCAATGACAATAAGTACCGCCTAGACTTTGAGGAGCGCTATCCCGGCGCCAAACCCGTCGAAGTGAACTAGCGCTTTGTCGTTCCCGAGCCGGCAGTTAGGGACGTTCCTAAACTGCCGGCAGAGACGATATGAGCAGGACATAAAAACATTGAGAGCCCCTGCTGC
>ENA-UOJL01001385-UOJL01001385.1-human-gut-metagenome-genome-assembly--contig:-P47-NODE-1385-length-25955-cov-5.592819_pt1 | contig 25955 bp, 23 predicted proteins | sample MGYA00242347_ERZ723894 | MGnify/ENA metagenome assembly ERZ723894
CCCTAAAGAGGAATCCCTGCCGGGGGAGTGAAATATTACGCTAAAACGGGGCACAAGGGGTTTTATTCCGCTTTTGCCAACAGCTTGAAGTTTTCCTTCATAGCGGGATACAGGCTCTTGTACACCTGATAGAAGCCGTCGTACTTGGGCACGTTCTCCGGGATGGGGTCCTGGGGATCGTTGGTCTTGATCATAGCGTCACAGGCTTCCTGCACGGAGGGATACAATCCTGCGCCCACGCCTGCCAGGATGGCGGCGCCCAGGGCGGGGCCTTCCTTGGACTTCACAGTCTTAACAGGGCAGTTGTAGGTGTCTGCCAGCATCTGACGCCACAGGGGGGAGCTTCCGCCGCCGCCGCAGGCCAGCATCTCGCCGATGTCCACGCCCATGCCACGGAGGATCTCCATGCAGTCCCGGAGAGAATAGGTCACGCCTTCCATGACGGCCCGGAGCATGTCCCATTTGGTGTGCATGGCGGAGAGTCCGAAGAACACGCCGCGGCAGTCAGGGTCCAGGTGAGGCGTACGCTCGCCCATCAGGTAGGGCAGGTACAGCAGCCGGTTGCAGCCGATGGGAGAACGCTCTGCTTCTTTGTCCATCAGGTAGTAGGGGTCCACGCCCATGCCCAAAGCGGTCTCTTTCTCAGCGCCGCAGAAGTTATCCCGGAACCACTTCAGGGACAGGCCAGCGCCCTGGGTCACGCCCATCACGTGCCAAGCGCCGGGAACAGCGCAGCAGAAGGTATGTACACGGCCCTTGGGGTCGATGGAGATATTGTCGGTGTGGGCGAATACCACGCCGGAAGTGCCGATGGTGGTGAAGGCTTTGCCGTCACGGACAACGCCGGTGCCCACAGCAGCCGCGGCGTTGTCGCCAGCGCCGCCCACCACGGGAGTGCCGGCCTTCAAGCCGGTGAGAGCAGCGGCCTGAGCAGTGACTTCGCCGGTGACCTCGGGGGACTCGTACACCTTGGCAAGCAGTGCGGGATCGATGTCCAGCTTGTCCAGGACTTCCTGGCTCCAGCAGCGGTGAGGCACGTCCAGAAGCTGCATGCCGGAAGCGTCGGACACTTCGGTGGCGAACTCGCCGGTGAGCATGTACCGCACATAGTCCTTGGGCAGGAGGATGTGGGCGCACTGGGCGTAGATCTCAGGCTGATGGTTCCGGACCCACAGGATCTTGGAAGCGGTAAAGCCGGTAAGGGCAGGGTTGGCGGTGATCTCGATCATCTTGTCGGCGCCCACCCGCTGGGTGATCTCTTCGCACTCGGCGGCGGTGCGCTGGTCGGCCCAGATAATGGAGCGGCGCAGCACGTTGCCTTCCTTGTCCAGCATGACCAGGCCGTGCATCTGGCCGGAAATGCCCACGCCCTTGATGTCGCCGCTGTCAATGCCGCTCTTTTCGATGACGGTCTTGATGGTGCGGCAGGAGGCGTCCCACCAATGGGCGGGTTCCTGTTCTGCCCAGCCGTTATGTTCCTGATACATGGGGTATTCCACCGTGGCGCTGGCCATCACGTGGCCTTCCCGGTCGAAAAGCACCGTTTTGGTACCACTGGTGCCCAGGTCAATACCGATTAAATATTCCATTACAACTCGCGTCCTTTCTCTGTTCCCCGAAAAGGGGGAAATTGTCTGTACAATACTACTCTTATTTTCCCCGATTTTGCAGGGCATGTCAAGGGAAAAGGTGCCTTTTTTCACGATTTCTTTCCTTGCGGTGCAGTGTGGTTTGTGCTATTCTAATATTATCGGCGGCTTGCCGGAACCGGGGAAAAAGCCCGGGGAACTCTTTGAGATAATTGGGGCGGTGAAGGAATGGAACGGTACGATGCGATCGTCGTGGGAGCCGGAGTCGTGGGCTCCGCGGTGGCCAGGGAACTTTCCCGGAGGAGAGGAAACTTCCTGGTGGTGGAAAAGGCATTGGATGTGTGTGAGGGCACCAGCAAGGCAAATTCCGCCATTATCCACGCCGGGTTTGACGCGGAACCCGGCACCATGAAAGCGAAAATGAATGTAAAAGGCAACCGGATGATGGACCAGCTTTCGGAAGAACTGGACATCCCCTTTAAGCGGGTGGGAGCCTTTGTGGTGTGTTTTTCGGAAGAGGAACTTCCCAAGCTTCAGGAATTGTACGACCGGGGCGTGAAAAACGGGGTCAGCGGCATGAAGCTGCTCACCGGGGACCAGGCAAGAGCCTTGGAGCCCAACCTGTCGGAAGAAGTGGCAGGGGCCCTGCTGGCGGAGACTTCCGGCATTGTGTGTCCCTTTGAGCTGACCTTGGGAATGGCGGAGAGCGCCGCCAAAAACGGGGTGGAGTTTTCCTTTGACACCCAGGTCACGGGCCTGGAACGGAACGGGGACGGCTGGACCCTGCACACTTCCCAGGGGGATTTGGAGACCCGGGTGGTGGTCAACGCAGCCGGAGTCCATTCCGACGAGCTCCACAACCTGGTGTGCGAGGAAAAGCTGCACATCACCCCCCGCCGGGGAGAATACTGCCTGCTGGACCGGACCGCGGGAGGTCACGTGTCCCACACCGTGTTCCAATTACCCGGGAAATACGGCAAAGGCGTGCTGGTTTCCCCCACAGTCCATGGAAACCTGCTTTTGGGCCCCACCGCCAAGGATATTGAGGAAAAAGAGGACACCGCCACCACCGGAGCGGGCCTTGCCGAAGTGTTGGAGAAATCCGCCCTGGGGGTGAAAAATATCCCCACCCGGCAGGTGATCACTTCCTTCTCCGGACTGCGTGCCCACGAGGACGGGGACGACTTTGTGCTGGGAGAATCGGCGGAGGGCTTTTTCGACGCGGCGGGCATCGAGTCCCCCGGTTTGACCAGCGCCCCGGCTATCGGGGAATATTTGGCAGGGCTCATCGCCCAGAAGCTGGGGCTGCCGGAAAACCCGGCGTTTGACCCCATCCGGAAGGGCGTGCCCAAGCTCAAGGAGATGGAGCCGGAAAGGCGGGCGGAAATGATCCGGAAAAACCCGGCTTACGGGCAGATCATCTGCCGGTGCGAGGAAGTTTCCCAAGGGGAGATCTTGGACGCCATTCACGGCATTTTGGGGGCCAAGACCCTGGACGGGGTCAAGCGCCGCACCCGGGCGGGCATGGGCCGGTGCCAGGCGGGATTCTGTTCCCCCAGGGTGATGGATCTCCTTTCCAAGGAGCTTTCCCTGGACCTGACCCAGGTGCGCAAAAGCGGCAAGCAGTCCCAGATCGTGCTGGAAAAGACCCGGGGGGAGGATCAAACATGAAGCATGACATTGTGATTATCGGCGGAGGCCCGGCAGGTTTGGCCGCGGCCATCTCCGCCCGGAAAAGCGGCGCCCAGGATGTGCTGATCCTGGAACGGGAGCCGGAATTGGGAGGCATTTTGAACCAGTGCATCCACAGCGGGTTCGGCCTTCACACCTTTAACGAAGAATTGACCGGCCCGGAATACGCGGCACGGTTCATCGATGAAGCCCTGGAGCTGGAAATTCCCCACTGGCTGTCCACCACCGTGGTGGACCTGCATCGCCAGGGGGACAGCCTGTTTGTCACCTGCGTCAGCCGGGAACGGGGCCTGCAAGTGGTGGAAGCCGGAGCCGTGGTCCTGGCCATGGGCTGCCGGGAGCGTCCCCGTGGCGCGCTGAACATCCCCGGTACCCGGCCTGCGGGCATCTTTTCCGCCGGCACCGCCCAGCGCCTGGTGAACCTGGAAGGCTATCTTCCCGGCCGGGAAGTGGTCATTCTGGGCAGCGGCGATATCGGCCTGATCATGGCCCGGCGCATGACCCTGGAAGGGGCCAAAGTCAAATGCGTGGCAGAGCTCATGCCTTATTCCGGGGGCTTGAAGCGGAACATTGTCCAGTGTTTGGATGACTATGGCATCCCCCTGAAGCTGAGCCATACGGTGATCGACATCCAGGGCAAAGAGCGGGTTACCGGCGTGACCATCGCCCAGGTGGATTCCCACGGGAAACCTATCCCCGGCACCGAGGAGCAGATCCCCTGCGACACCCTGCTGCTGTCCGTGGGATTGATCCCGGAAAACGAGCTTTCCAAGGCCGTGGGGGTGGAGCTTTCCCCTGTGACCAACGGTCCCAAGGTCAACGAGAGCTTGGAAACCAATATTCCCGGTGTGTTCGCCTGCGGCAACGTGCTTCACGTCCACGACCTGGTGGACTACGTGTCCGAGGAAGCGGAGCAGGCCGGGCGTCACGCCGCCGCCTTTGTGGCTGCCGGTTGCCGGGAGCAGGACGTGAAAGAGATCCCCTTGAAGCCCGAAGGCGCTGCCCGGTACACCGTGCCCGTGGCCATCAGTCCCCAGCGGATGGAGGAGAAAGTGGTGGTCCGTTTCCGGGTGGGCAGAAACATCCGGAAAGGCGTGGTCAAAGTGTATGGGGACGACAAGCTCCTGTATCAGCGGAAACGGCCTGTGATGGCCCCCGGTGAAATGGAGCAGGTGGTATTTCAGAAAGATTGGCTCACCGGCGGGGAAAGCGTGATCCGCGTGGTGGCCGAGGAAGAGGAGGCGCAGTGACATGGCGGTAATCGAACTCACTTGCATCAGCTGCCCCCTGGGCTGCCCGCTCAGAGTGGAAACCGATGAAAACGGCCAGGTGGTAAGCGTCACCGGCAATACCTGCAAGCGTGGAGAAATCTACGGCAGGAAGGAAGTCACCGCCCCGGAACGGGTGATCACCTCCACCGTGAAAGTGGAGGGTGGCACAGCGCCCTTGGTCCCCGTGCGCACCAAAACCGAGATCCCCAAAGGGAAAATCTGGGAGTGTATGGCAGCCATCCGGAAAGCAACCGTAAAAGCCCCGGTAAAATTGGGGGATGTGGTCATCCCCAATGTGGCGGAAACCGGCGTGGACGTGGTCGCCGCCAAAACCGTGGAATAAAAACGGAAACATAAAAGTTTTGCTCAAGCTTTTTCAAAAGCTTGCAGTTGGTAAGGCGGAGCCTTACGACCTTAACCCGGCGAAGCCGTAAAAAGAACTAGGAGCGAAGGCGCACGCGCCCGAAGGGCGATAGCCGCCGCTCCGGCCGGTTCTGGCGAAACCAGCCCACGACCTTAACCCGGCGAAGCCGTAAAAAGAACTAGGAGCGGAGGCGCACGCGCCCGAAGGGCGATAGCCGCCGCTCCGGCCGGACTTGGCGAAACAAACCCGCCACTTAAAACCCGGCGTAAGCCAACGAGAATCAGGAGGAAACTATGCTGGACCCACAGATCACAACGGTGCTGTTCGACTTGGACGGCACCCTGCTGCCCATGGATTTGGAAGCGTTTACCAAAACGTATTTTGGACTGCTGGCCAAGAAAGCGGCTCCCTATGGCTATGAGCCGGAGCCCTTGGTGGCGGCGGTTTGGAAGGGTACCAAAGCCATGGTGAAAAACGACGGCACCCAAACAAACGACACCCGTTTCTGGGATACTTTTGCCCAGGCTTTGGGGGAGGACGTGAAAAAACTCCGACCGGAGTTCGACGACTTTTACGCCCGGGAATTTCACGGGGCAAAAGTTGCCTGCGGGGAAAATCCCCTGGCTAAGAAAGCGGTGGAGGGCTTAAAAGCCAAGGGATATGACGTGATTCTTGCCACCAATCCCATTTTCCCCCTGGTGGGAGTGGAGACCCGGCTTTCCTGGGTGGGGCTGAAGCCGGAAGATTTCTCCCATGTCACCTCCTATGAAACCTATACCACCTGCAAGCCCAATCCGGAGTATTATGCCGAGATTTTGCGGAATACGGGGAAACGTCCGGAAGAATGCCTGATGGTGGGCAACGACGCGGTGGAGGATACGGCGGCTCTGGAAAAGGGCCTTTCGGTGTACCTTGTCACCGACTGCCTTTTGAATCCCACCGGACGTGACCTGGAACAGATCCCCCACGGCAGTTTCCGGGAGTTTTTGACCTTTGCGGGATGCAACTAAAAAATTTTTTCCAGTTGTGGCATTTGCAACAGCGAAAAGCTTTCCTTTGGGGTATCATAAAGGCACAGACCAAGTAATACCCTAGAATGAAACACAGGAAAGGATGGATAGATTATGGCAGTTCTCACCATTACAAAAGACAATTTTCAGCAGGAAGTTTTGAATTCTCAGATCCCCGTTCTGGTGGATTTCTGGGCCAGCTGGTGCGGACCCTGCAAAATGTTCTCCCCCATCGTGGACGAATTCGCGGAGGAGAATGAGGGCAAGGTAAAGGTTGGCAAGATCAACATTGACGAAGAGCCCGATCTGGCTTCCCAGTTCCGGGTGATGAGCATCCCCACTGCCATGCTGTTTGAAAACGGCCAGGCCAAGGAAGCACTGGTGGGCGTGCAGCCCAAAGCCCGACTGGAAGCATTGCTGAAGTGAGCTGATTTATATGGCGGAAAACGTATATGACGTATTGATCATTGGCGGAGGGCCGGGAGGATATACCGCGGCCCTGTACGCCGCCCGGGCCAATCTGAGCGTGGTGGTGCTGGAAAAGCTGACCCCCGGCGGCCAGATGGGCACCACGGACGTAATCGACAATTATCCCGGATTTCCCGAAGGCATCGGGGGCTTTGACCTGGCCATGCAGATGAAGCAGGGCGCCGAGCGTTTTGGCGCGGTGACCAAGCTCAGCGAAGTGGTGAGCGTGGAGCTTTCCGGGCCGGTGAAGCAGATCCGCACCCAGGACGGCACCTATCAGGCAAGGACCGTGGTGCTGGCCAGCGGAGCCAATCCCAGGGAGCTGGGCTTGCCGGGAGAACAGGAATTGCGGGGCCGGGGAGTATCCTACTGCGCCACCTGTGACGGCATGTTCTACCGGGGCAAGACCGTGGCCGTGGTGGGCGGCGGAAATACCGCTGTGGCCGACGTGCTGTACCTTTCCCGGCTGTGCAAGAAAGTGTACCTGATCCACCGCCGGGACGAGCTGCGGGCCTCCAAAGTGTATTTGGACCCCCTGCAAAAGGCGGAAAACGTGGAGTTTGTCTGGGACAGCGAAGTGAAAGAGCTGCTCCACGGGGAGACCATCACCGGAGTGCGGGTGAGGAACAAGAAAACTGGCCAGGACCAGGAGCTTGCCTGCGACGGTGTGTTCGTGGCCGTGGGCCAGGTGCCCAATACCCAGTTGTTCAAAGGCCAGGTGGACCTGGACGAAAGCGGCTATGTGTTGGCTGGGGAAACCACCAAGACCAACCTGCCCGGAGTGTTCGCCGTGGGTGACCTGCGGAAAAAGCCTTTGCGCCAGGTGGTCACTGCTGCCTCTGACGGAGCTGTAGCGGCCCATTTTATCGAAGAGTACTTTACCACCACCATCGGTGGATAAGGGCAAATAAAAACGCCAGGGAGCTTTCCCTGGCGTTTTTTGTATGTTTTCGTTTACTGGTCGTCTTTCTTTTCCCGCATCAGCACAAAGGGGGTCATTTCCTTGCCGTTGCCCGCAGGGTTGTCCTTCAAAAGCTTTTGCAGCAGAGGCTTGTCAAAAGGCGCCTTGGGGGAAATGGCCAGCACTTCGCCGCCAAAGTCGTTGATGTCCGCCACGCAGCAGTGGATTCCGGTCTCCTCTTCCACCTTGGCCACAGCCTTGTCCGGGTTCTTAGGAGAAAGGATGCCGAAGTTCTTGTAGTCCGGGAAATAGGTGCTGTAAAAGCCGTCCAGCCCAGCCACCTGGGGCCCGGTGATCTCATAAAACACGCCCCGCTTGCCGAAGATCCGGCCCACACCGGCAGCCAAAGCAGCGTACACCACCTTGGGAGCGCCGCACAGCATGATGGCCACCTGCATCTTGTACACGTTGTGTACGCCGATGCCGGCGGAATCGTTGGTGCTGGCAAACTTGGACAGGAATTTGGCCAGCTTGGAAATTTTCAGCGTCTCCTTGGGGATGATGTCCTTCTGGCAGAGGGACACGATCTTTTCGCTGATATAAACCACGTCGTTCTCTTCGATATAGGGCTGCACATATTGGCGCATCAAGTCAGAAAGGTTCTCGCCGGGCTTGATAAAGTGGGTGTGGATGGGGCAGCGGTAATACTCTTTGCCGTCCACCTTGAGAAGTAAGGGTTTTTCCGGGTTCGTTTTGGATATTTCGTCGAGAGAGCGCATAAAAAACCACCTTTCGATAGGGTTCTTTTTCTGTTCCTCCATGCCAAAAACAGGCACTTTTCCGCCAGCCTTCCTCAAAACTGACGGCCTCCCATTGCTGTAACACCATACCGGGGAACTTTTTCCCGGCAAACCGGCCGAAGCCTGAAAAAAGAATCCCCACCGGCCCGGGTTGCAGATTTGTAAATATTATACCACAGTTTTTAGAAAAGAAATATGGCGTTTTTTTGGATAAGCTGGGTTGTATTTTCCAAATTGTACCAGTGTACAAAATAAGTGTCAAAATCGTGTAAAAAGTTTCTGTTTGAACAGAAGTTTAATGCATAATAATCCACAAAAACAACAAATGGCCCGCAAAATTGTGCCTAAAAAAATCGGGGATAAGGGGGAGAATTTCTACTACGTCGGCAGAGAAAGAGGCATAGTTTTCCCCCCGGTCTCATAGATATGGGACTGGATATAGGAAGAAGGGAGGAATCCGGTGGCTTATTCCGATTTGGAGCTCCTGGCCCGGATCATCGAGTGCGAGGCCGGAGGAGAAGGGGATACCGGCATGAGAGCCGTGGCTTCCGTGGTGATGAACCGGGTGCAGGTGGATTACGGCGAATATGGCCGGCTTCATTCCATTCGGGAGGTGGTTTTTCAAAAGGGCCAGTTCACCTGCGCCATGGAGACGGTGGGCGGCCAGTACAACATACAGAACATCTACAATATGCGGCCCACCCAGGTCCATTACGACATTGCCAACTGGGCCATTGCCGGGAACCGGCTGACCAACTTGGGCTTTGCCCTGTGGTTTTACAATCCGTTTTCGGTCACATGTCGGGATAATTTCCCATCGGCGGTGGGGCAGTTGGTCATCCGGTTGGGGGACCACTGTTTTTACAACCCCACCGACGCCTATGCCTTGACCTAAACAAAGGAGGGACCTTATGGAAGATTGGAGAAGGAATCAGCCGGAAACGGCCACCAGTCAAATGGACCGTTTGCGGAACCGGAGCGATTTTCAAGAGTCGTCCGACGGCAGCCGTCACATGGACAATTTCAACACCCCGCCCCAGCCGACCTTTGACAGCGAAGAGATGCGGGGGTCCATGCAGGCGATCCTGTCTCAGAACATAGGGGAATACGTGGTGATCGAGTTTCTCATCGGCACACAGCAGATGATCCGCAAACAGGGCATGCTGTACTTTGTGGGCACCAGTTTTGTGACCTTGTACGACGAGAACGTGAACAACTTTATTGTGTGCGACATTTTCTCGGTAAAGTTTGTGTATTTCTATATGCCCGGCGACCGGCCCCGGTACAATTACAATTTGCTTCCCCCTGTCAGCGGGGAGCCGGGGATCAACATGAGGCCGCGGTAAAGACCGGAAACCTGAAAAGAAAAGACTGTCCCACATGGGATGGCCTTTTCTTTTTTATTGGAGGTTTCTCCCGCCTCAGCAGTTTGATTATTGGCCCAATACCGATTCAATGAAGTATGTATCCGAGTGAGAAGGGCTTATGAACAGCACACGGAAAGCGCCCCTTGAAAGGGATTTGAAACGGCCCGGAGCCAGTATACATGTAGGATAAAAAAGATCCCCGGCAGTTGCCGGGGATCTTTTTAAACTAGGGGCTTACCCCTTTATCACGTCCACGTTATCCTTGATGTAGATGACTCCGGAAATGACGGTAAACACGGTGGCAATGACAATGAGCACATGGCCGATCACCGTGGCGGGGGTCAAGAACGAGGGCACAAAGCCCGCGATATACTGGAACAGCAGAATGGCAATGATGGCCACCATCTGGGAGATGGTTTTCAGCTTGCCCCAGTTGTTGGCGGCAATGACTCTTCCCTGCTCCACCGCCAGCAGACGGATGGAGGTGATGGCAAATTCCCGGATCATAATCAGCAGTACGCAGACCGTGAAGGCCAGATCCAGCTTTACCAGGCAGATCAGGGCGGAGATCACCAGGATCTTGTCCGCCAGCGGGTCCATGAGTTTGCCGAAATTGGTGATCAGGTTGTCCCGCCGGGCGATCTTTCCGTCCAAATGGTCGGTGTAAGAAGCCCCGCAGAACAGGATCAGGGCGAACAAAAACCGGTGGGGCACAAAGTCCGCCAGCATGAAAAACACGAAGAAAGGCACGATGCAAATGCGCAGCACCGTTAGTTTATTGGGTAAGTTCATGTTGCCTCCCCTTTCTCAGTCCGTAAGTTCGCCGGTCAGGTCGCAATCCATGCAATCGGTGATCTTAACGTTCACAAAGCTGCCCAGCATGGGACGCTTGCCATCGGTGGTGAAAAATACCTTTCCGTCAATGTCCGGCGCATCCCGGTAGGAGCGGCCGAACCAACATTCCGCGTACCGGTCGAACCCTTCCACCAGCACCTCCAGAGTCTGACCGATCAGCTCCTGGCCCTGGGCGTCCATAATGTCCATCTGGTCCCCCATGAGGATCTCCGCCCGGTGTTCTTTTACGTCCTCGTCCACCTGGTCCGGAAGTTCCGCTGCGGGGGTGTCCTCCTCCTGGGAGTAAGCAAAGCAGCCCAGACGCTCAAACCGCACGTCCTTCACAAATTCCGCCAGCTCGGTGAAATCTTCCTCCGTCTCCCCGGGGAATCCGGTGATCAGCGTAGTGCGCAGGACCACTCCCGGCACCTTCTCCCGGATCTTTTTCATCAGGGCGGTGAGGCTCTGCCGGTCTCCCCGGCGGTTCATGGCTTTTAAGATCCGGCCGGAAGCGTGCTGCAAGGGCAGGTCGATGTAGGGCACGATCTTCTTCTCCCGGGCCATCAGCTCCAACAGCTCGTCGGTGATGGAATCGGGATAGCAGTACAGCACCCGCAGCCAGTGCAGGCCGTCAATCTTGCACAGCCGTTCCATCAGGGCCGCCAGGGAGTATTTTCCATACAGGTCAATGCCGTACCGGCTGGTGTCCTGGGCAATGAGGATCAGCTCTTTGGCCCCGTTTTTCACCAGATCCCGGCATTCTTCCTCAATGCTCTCCATGGTCCGGCTGCGGTAGCCGCCCCGGATCAGGGGGATGGCACAATAGGAGCACCGGTTGTCGCAGCCCTCGGCGATCTTCACATAGGCGAAGTAGCTGGGAGTGGTCAGTTCCCGCTGGCCGCACAGGGGCATTTTGCTCTTTTCCGGGAAGGATTCCACAAAGGCGTCCTCTTCCATCATTTTTTTCAGGTTCTGGGCAATGTCCCCGTTGGCGCCGATGCCCAGTACCGCGTCCAGTTCGGGAAGCTCTTTGTGCATCTCCTGCTGATAGCGTTCCGCCAAACAGCCGGTGACCACCAGTTTTTTGATCTTGCCCTCTTTTTTCAGCTGGGCCAGTTCCAGGATCTCCTCAATGGATTCCTTTTTGGCGCTTTCGATAAAGCCGCAAGTGTTTACAATGGCGATGTCCGCCATGGCGGCGTCGTCCACCGTTTCAAATCCGGCGTTTTTCAGGGAAGCCATGAGCACTTCCCCATCCACCTGGTTTTTGGCGCAGCCTAAGCTGACCATTCCTACTTTGTATGTCATAATCTCGCTCCTTTTGTCATCCTTGTTGTGCTGGTGTGTCCAGCTTGTCCCGGAAAAAGGCTTCCATCCGGGAGAACAGGGCTTCTCCCTCTTCCTGCTGCCAGGATGGCGTTAAATACATTCCTTGACCCACAAGGTCTCGCCACTGGGAGAAGTCCATCCACTGGGCGGCATCGGTCTCCCCCGGCTGCAACATCAGCTGGGAAAGGGGAACCTCCTTCTTTACGGCGTAAATGTCCAAAAACGCCCGAGGGAGGCAGTCCGTGGCCAAGAGTGTCAACTCCTGGGGCTGGACCTGGATGCCGGTTTCCTCCCAAAGCTCCCGGCAAGCGGCAGTGGGGGAATCCTCACCCGCCTGGGCACAGCCCCCGGTAATCTCCCAGCAGCCGGGGTGCTTTTCCTTTTCCGGAGAACGCCGGGTGAGGAGCACCTCCCCCCGAGAGTTGAACACGGCCACGGCTACTGCCACATGATAGGTTCCTTGCGGAAGAGGAGTGCCTCTGGGATGGGTGCAGTGCAAAGGGGTACGACCTTTGTCGTATAGGTCCCAAAGTTCGCAGACGGTGGGGAACTTTTTGGAAAACTGCCGCCGGCCCTGGAGATATTCTTCCAGCCTGCGGTATAGCTCTTGTTTGTATTCTTCCCGCCATGCAGGGCAAAGCGTGCTTTCCGTGCCTGCTATGGCCTCCCACTCTTTCCGGGATTCCCACCGGGCGGCGTCGGTTTCTTCCTCCTGGAACCGGATCTCCTCGATGGGTACATCCCGGGTCAGGGCGAAAATGTCGAAATGGCAGTCCATCCGGCAATCTTCCCGCAAAAGCAGGGTAAATTCTTCCGGAGCCGCCACCAGGCCCGTCTCTTCCCGGAGTTCCCGGCAAATAGCCTGCAAAGGCGTTTCTCCCGCCTTCACCGCGCCCCCGGTGTTTTCCCACCAGCCGGGGCAGGCGGCTTTCACCTTGGCCCGCCGGGTGAGAAGCACTTCCCCGCGGCTATTTAAAATGACCACGATCACCGCCAAATGATAGGTGCCCTCCGGCAGAGGCACGCCCCGGGGATGGGTGCGGCCCAAAGGGCGGCGGTTTTCATCGTATAGATCCCACAGTTCCATGATAACAGTCCTTGTAAAAAAGTAAAATCAGGTCACAGGGTAAAAGTTTGAAAAAGGTCTGCATTGCCGCTTCGGTGAGTGGGGAGGGCAAGAAATTCCAACTCTTTTACATCCCGTTTCCATTACCCCTAATTAAACCATAAAACGCGGAAAACCGCAAGCGGTTTCCCGTTTGCGGCTTTCCTATGCCACTCCTTTTTCCCTATTTAGACGGTCCAAAAAGGAGTTTGTTACAGTATTTGGAAAATATTTTAGGTATCGTTCTCTTGACGGAGCAGGTCCCCGGCGGCCTGGACCGCCAGCCGGACATATTCCCCCAAGGGGAGCTGGTTGACCCCAACCACGGTGACCGAGCAGCGGTTTACCGGGATAAGCAGCTTTTTGGCGGGGCTTTCGGAAACCGCTGCGGCCATGGCGGGAGTGATCTCCCCCAGCAGGGCGTTGGCGGTGAGGATGCCCATGGGCCCTGCAATGATGTCCGCGGTGCGGGCGTTGACCACCACCGGATTTTCCCCGGTAGCGCCGGCGTCCGCCCCGGCTTTCAGCATGGCGGTGGTGGCGGCGGAATTGGCCCCCACGGCAATGATCTCCGCAGGCAGGGCTGCCGCCTTGCATTGGGCCACCAAAGCGGCGCCCATCCGGCCTCCCTGGCCGTCAATGACCAGAATTCGTTTTTGCTTCATAAGTATCGATGCCTTCCTTTTTGCACAACAATTACTCCCGATAATCCGTTTCCACGGTGCGGGTGACGGTGGGCTCCTGACCCACAAATTCCTGGGCGGTGTGTCCGTCCACGGTCAGCTCTTCCCCATTGCAGCGGATGGACAGGGTGGCTAAATCCCCGGCGTTTTCCGTGTAGCCCGCAAAGGTGGCTGCCATGGCCTGGAGCATCTGGACCCCTTCCTCTCCGGAGAGGGACAGCGCCTGGTTGGAAAGCTCTACCGTGAGATTGACTCCCACCCCATATGTACTGGTGCTGCTGTCCGCGGCAGACTGAGTGTCACTGTTTTCCAGACGGGAGGAAAGCAGCGTGGTGCCCGACGGAGCCCCTCCCAAGTACACCATCTGTCGGAGGATGTCCTCCAGATTGCCGGGGGTGTTGTGGACCACGTATTCCGCAAATCCTCCCTCTTCCGGCACATACACGGACACATCTCCCACCCATTGGGAATCCACGGAGGAACTTTCTTGGTCTTGGTCCGTGGGAATTTGCACCTGGCCGTAGGGAGAGCTGCCGAACCAACCGTATTCCACCCCGGCATAGGCCAGCACCGCAATGGCGATGACACACACAGCCAGGTAGGGCATGAGAGTGTCCATGACCCGCCGGGTGCGGCGGAACCGCTGGCGGGTGGCAAAGCCTTTTTGACGCTGCTGGGAGAGGAATTCCTCCCAGACTTTTTCCAAATTTTCCTCCCCGGGGGCAATGGTCTCCAGATTGGCCCGGGCCTGGCCCTGGGTGATGCCCGCTTTTTTCAGAGCGGCCGCCGCCAGGTGTTCACACCGGGCAGGGGACGTGCCCATGATCCGGGCGGAGTCTTCCGGGGAAAGCCCCAAACGCTCCTGGCAGAACAGGGCGGTGCGGGGAGTGATCCGCAGCCGGAGGATCTTCCGCAAAGGGTCTGTCATGGAAAAGGGCAGCACCGTCCGGGGGCTTTCGTCCTGGGATTCCCCTTTTTTCCGTTTCACCCGTTTGGGACGGCGGAGAGAGGCGTCCACACAGTTTAAATGCCCCACCCGCAGGAATCCTTCCCGTCCGCTGACAGCCAGCTTCCACAGTTTGGGGCTGGCGGCCATGTCGCACAGGGCGGAGACCATCAGGTCCAGGGCGTAAACGGGGCGGCCCCCCTGTAAGTAACAAAGGGCGAACAAGTCCGCCCCGAATTGGTCATAAAGCTCTTTGAGCTGGTTAAGATCCGGTGAGAAAGAAGCCACAAGGCTCACTCCTTTTTAGAGGATTTCTGGGACCGTTTTTCCATACGTTCCCGCTGTTTGCGCTGGCGGTGTTTTTTTCCCTTTTTCCGTAGGTTGTGCAGGTCCATGCCAATGCCGCTGGTTTCCAGCCACATGCTCACCTCTGCCCCCAGGAACATGATGTACATGCAGGAGAACAGCCAGAACATGAGGATGACCAAGGTGGCCAGACTGCCGTAGATGGAGAAATCGGAGAAGTTTTCCACAAAAATGGAGAAGAAATAGGAAAACAACACCCAGCCCGCAGCACTGAAGGCCGCCCCCGCCAGATTGTGCAGGAATTTTACCCGGCGGCGGGGCACACCGCTGTAAAGCAGGGTGAAAAACAGAAACAGCATGATAAACCCTGCCAGGGATTTGAATTTGATCAGGATGGTGGCGATAAATGTGGAGGAACGCTCCAACAAAAAATGATAAATGGTGGTGCCGAACACCAACAGCGCCGCCGCCACGATCAGCACTGCGGCAAATACGAATACATATAATACGGCCACTGCCCGCAGGTGGAAGAAACCACGGGTCTCTTTCACTTCGAAGATCTGGTCCAGCCCTTTGATGACGGCCAGCATGCCCATGGAGGAGGACCATATGGCGGCGATCACCGCCACGGGCAGCACCCCGCTGGAATGGATGGGGTCGGGCAGCAGGTTATATAAATAGAAGGCCACGCTGTCCGGGAAGATGCTCAAGGCCGCTTCGATCAGGGTGACCCCATCGGAAAAGTGGATCTGCTGCATCAGCGTGAGAAGAAACGCCACAAAGGGCAGGAAAGAGATCAGCAGAAAAAAAGCCCCATGGGCTGCGGTAGAATCCAACCGGTCCTGATCCACACGGTGTAAAAACCAGCCCAGATGCTTTTTCAAAAGCTTCACGGACTCCCTCCTTTCTGTGCCAATACAATCCATACTAAATAATAAAGACAGGGAAATGAAAGGAACGGCTTTTACTTATCTTACCACAAACAGGTGGTTTTTACTAGGGCAAGGGAAAAAGGATTTTTCTTTTGCGGGGGTAGAAAAAGGGGAATTCGCAAAAAAAAGAGGGGAAAATTGCAAAAAGCAAGACGGGGAGACGAATGTCCTTGTGCCATGGATTTGTGAAAAACGCTTTAAGAAATGCAGGGAAAACCTGGGAGGCACCAGTAAAAATGGTTACAAAACTGAGACATTTTCCGGGAAAAACCTTAGGGAAACCTGGAAAATAGGCAGAAACAACAAAAAGCCAGAAATGGAAAATTTGAATTTTTCTCAAATGACAGTTGCAAAATTCGGAGAATGGGCGTATAATTACCACATTGTGAGTCGATGGTGACCCAAAGGAGGCCATAACCGACTCACAAAATTTTATACTCTGAAAATCAGGGGGAATTAGAATGAAGCTCAGAAAGATCCTGGCTGCTGTCCTGGCTGCGGCTCTGCTGTGCACCTCGTTTGCCGCATGCGGCAATACGTCCGGCACCAGCAGCACTGCCAGCGGGACCTCCAGCACAACCAGCGAAGCAAGCACTGCTGACGATTCCAGCAGTGGAGCCGAGGCCGAGACTACCGGCACTTCCGGTGGCACGCTGAATATGCGCAGCACCATGGAGCCCACCAGCTTGAACAGCTTGCTGGCTACTTACGCTTACGACTTTACTCCCATGCAGGCCATGATCGAGTGCCTGTATCGGGACGATGAAAACGATGTTCCCCAGCCGGCTGCTGCCGAATCTGTGGACATCTCCGATGACAAGCTGGTCTATACCTTCCATCTCCGTCAGGGCGCTACTTGGTCCAACGGTGATCCCGTGGTTGCCACCGACTTCGAGTTTGCTTGGCAGCAGGCCCTGAATCCCGAGGTCGCTTCCAGCTATGCTTACATGCTGTTCTTCATTCACAATGCTGAGGCCTATCTGGAAGGCACCTGCGAGTGGAGTGACGTTGGCGTGAAGGTCATCGACGAGTACACCTTGGAAGTGACTCTGGACGATCCCCTGCCCTACGCTACTGACCTGTTTGCGTTCCCCACTCTGGCTCCTATCAACCAGAAGTTCTATGAGGAAGTTGGCGCCGACAAGTATGCTACCGATCCTGAGTACTTCTGCGTCAACGGCATGTATGAGATGACCAGCTGGAACCACAACAGCGAAATCGTCTTTGAGAAGCGCGCCGATTATTGGAACGCTGCTGAAGTTGGTCCCGACAAGATCGTGTACAAGATCATCACCGACGATCAGGCTGGCTTGAACTCCTACCTGTCCGGCGAAATCGATTACACCGACCTGAACAGCGGCGAGACTGTGCTGCAGGCTGAAAACGCCGGCTTCGAAGTTGGTGTTAAGCTCGCACGTTCCACCTACTATGCTTATGTGAACACTCAGAATGAGTTCCTGTCCAACGTGAACCTGCGCAAGGCTCTGTCTTTGGCGTTCGACAAGCAGGCTCTGATCGACTCCATCTTCAAGAACGACAACCTGCCCGCTACCAGCTTGACTCCTCCCGCCATCATGGGCGCCAACGAGAGCTCCTTCCAGGAGGCTCTGTACGATGAAGTGGGCGAGCTGTGGCCCGCAAACGGCGATGTGGAGAAGGCTAAGGAATATCTGAACACCGCTTTGGAAGAACTGGGCTGCTCCGCCAGCGACATCGTGTTGTCCATCGACTGCGCTGACTCCAGCCTGTCTCAGAGCTACGCCGCTTTCCTGCAGGAGCAGTGGCGTGTGAACCTGGGTCTGGAAAACATCACCATCAACCCCATGCAGACCAAGCAGGTTTCCGCAAACCGTAACTCCGGTGACTATTGCCTGTCTCTGGCTGGTTGGTCTCCCGACTACAACGACCCCATGACCTTCATGGATCTGTGGGTCACCGGTGGCGGCAACAACCAGACCTTCTGGGGCAACGAGGAATATGACTCCTTGATCGAGCAGGCCACTGCTGAGTCCGATGAGAACGCCCGTCAGGAACTGCTGATCAAAGCCGAGCAGATTCTGGCCGACGAGTGCCCCATCCTTCTGACCTATTGGCAGTGCCAGAACTACTCTTACAACACTGACAAGATCGTGGACGGCGCTATCATCACCGCCAACCAGACTACCTTCTACTATGCTACTCTGGCCGAGTAATTTACTCGCTGCCTAAAATGGCACAATACGTTTGAAAAGTCTTTACCGCACATAAAAGCAGGCGAGGGCGCTCCGGTGTCCTCGCCGCGCGGTGTTTTAAAGAGCCTTTCCCGGGCAACCGGGAGGGAATGGGGAAATCAGCTCCTTTCCCAGCATGCGGGGGGCCCAGTAGGGGCCCCAGGCATGCCCTTTTGCTGAGAGAGAAACAGAATAAGAATATGTACAAAATTTGGAAAGGAGGAAACTTGCAGCATGGCTAAGTATTTTCTCAAACGTGTGGCCTATGGTATCGTCACCCTGTTCGTGCTGGTCACGCTGACCTTTTTCATGCAGCAGCTTCTGCCGGGCGGCCCGTTTACGGGTGATAAAAATCTGCCCGAGGCCACCATGGAGGCCTTGTACGCCAAGTATGGTCTGGACAAGCCTCTGGCGCTTCAGTATTTGATCTACCTGGGCAACTGCATCCACGGCGACCTGGGTGTATCCCTTCAGAATAACCGAGAGGTTACCACTGTCATTGCAGAATCCTTTGTGGTGTCTTTTGATGTGGGTATCCGGGCCATTATCTTTGCCTTTGTGCTGGGCGTGATCCTGGGCACATTTGCTGCCATCAAGCGGGGCAGCGCGATGGATACTGTTTGCATGTTTATCGCCCTAATCGGTGTTTCGGTGCCCAGCTTTATTGTGGCGTCCATCCTGCAATACTTCCTAGCCATGAAGCTGACTATGACCACTGGAACCACCTTCTTCGCCACCACCGGGTGGGGTCCCTGGAACTCCAAGATCCTGCCTGTGTTCGCGTTGGGATTTGGTTCTCTGGCGCAGATTTCCCGTCTGACCCGTACCTCCATGTTGGACGTGCTGGGACAGGACTACATCAAGACCGCCAAGGCCAAGGGACTTTCCCAGCCGGCAATCATTTGGAAGCATGCTCTGCGTAACGCCATTATGCCGGTTGTCACCGTTTTGGGTCCCATCACGGCAGGCGTGCTCACCGGCGGTTTCGTGGTGGAAAACATCTTTTCCATTCCTGGCATGGGCCGGTACTTTGTACAGAGCATCCAGAACCGAGACTACACCTTGATTGCTGGTACCACTATCTTTTACGGCGCATTCCTGATCGTGGCCAACTTGGTAGTGGACTTGGTGTACGGCCTGATCGACCCGAGAGTAAAGCTGGAGGAGGGATAAACCCATGGAAAAAATTGACAAGAGCAGGTTTGCCTGGGTGGGAGCCGACCCTGAAAAACGGGAAAGTATGGCCCGTCCCAGCGTGACCTATTGGAAGGACGCTATGAACCGGCTCAAGAAGAATAAAGTGGCTATGGTTTGTTTGGTCATCATTATTCTCATCATTCTGTCTTGTATTGTAGTGCCGTTTATCACTCCTTTTGAGAGCCGTGAGCAGCATTTGACCGAGAGCAGCATGGGCTTCTTCACCCCTTGTACCGATTCCCGTTATGAGGGCCAGAACCTGATGCACATCTTCGGTACCGACAAACTGGGCCGTGACTTGCTGGTCCGTACTTTCGAGGGCGGCCGTGTTTCTTTGACCATTGCCTTCGCAGCGGTGCTGGTGAACCTGATCATCGGTATGATCTACGGCGGCATTTCCGGTTACTTCGGCGGTACGGTGGATAACATCATGATGCGTATCGTGGAAGTGATCAACGGTATCCCCTACCTGATCGTTGTGGTGCTGTTGATGATGGTCATGAATCCAGGTATCTTTACCATGGTTGTGGCTTACGCCACCGTGGGTTGGACCGGTATGGCCCGTCTGGTCCGTGGTCAGTGCCTGAGTTTGAAAAACCAGGAATTCGTGGTGGCCGCGGAGGCCATGGGCGCCAAGGCTTCTCGTATTATTGGAAAGCACCTGCTGCCCAACACTTTGTCCGTGATTATCATCAACGTGACTTTGGCTGTGCCCAGCGCCATCTTCACCGAGGCGTTCCTGTCTTACATCGGCATGGGCGTGCCTGTGCCTCAGCCCTCTTGGGGCATGTTGGCTCAGGAAGGCGCCAGCGTGTTCCAGCTGTATCCCTCTCAGCTGTGGATTCCCGCAATCGCCATCAGCTTGACCATGCTTTCTTTCAACCTGTTAGGCGACGGCCTGCGGGATGCCTTTGACCCGCGCTTGAGGAGGTGACCATCATGGCAAAGGATATGAAAAATGTAGTTTTGGACGTAAAAGACCTGCATGTGTCTTTCGATACCTATGCCGGTGAGGTCAAAGCTGTGCGCGGCGTGACCTTCACCCTGCATGAGGGCGAAGTGCTGGCCATCGTGGGCGAGTCTGGCTGCGGCAAGAGCGTTACCGCCCAGACCGTTATGAAGCTCAACCCCATGCCCCCTGCCCGAATCCCCCAGGGCGAGGTCCATCTGGGCGAGCATGACATTGTAAAGGCCAGCGAAAAAGAAATGCAGAAACTTCGGGGCAAGGAAGTGTCCATGATCTTCCAGGACCCCATGACTTGCTTGAACCCCACCAAGACCGTGGGCAAACAGATCGTGGAAGCCATCCGGCATCACCGGAAGCTGTCCGCGGCAGAAGCGAAAGAGGAAGCCATCAAATATTTGAAGATGGTAAACATCCCCAATCCGGAAGAGCGCGCCAAGCAGTATCCTCACGAGTTTTCCGGCGGTATGCGGCAGCGTGCCATGATCGCCATGGCCCTGTCCTGCAACCCCAAGGTGCTGATCGCTGACGAGCCCACCACCGCATTGGACGTGACCATTCAGGCCCAGATCATGGACCTGCTGGCAGAGATCAAAGAGGACACCAACACGGCCATCATCCTGATCACCCATGACCTGGGCGTTGTGGCCGGCATGGCAGACCGTGTGGCTGTTATGTACGCGGGCAAGGTGGTGGAGACCGGCGCTGTGGAAGATATTTTCTACCGCAACTCCCATCCCTATACCCAGGCTTTGCTGAAGAGCTTGCCCACCGTGGATTCCGACAAAAAAGACCGTCTGGTGTCCATCGCGGGTACTCCTCCGGATCTGCTGAACCCGCCCAAGGGCTGTGCTTTTGCGGCCCGCTGCGCTCACTGCATGAAGATCTGCCAGGAGGAACAGCCTCCGGAGTTCACCATTTCCGATGGTCATGTAGCGTCCTGCTGGCTGCTCCATCCTGACTGTCCCAGCGCGGAAGAAAGGGGAGAGAAAGATGTCGACTAAAAATAACGAGGTGCTCCTCTCCCTGGAGGACATCTGCAAATACTTTAAAGTGTCCGGCGGCACTCTGAAAGCCGTGGACCACGTTTCCTTTGACATTCACAAGGGCGAAACCGTGGGCCTGGTGGGTGAATCCGGCTGCGGCAAGTCCACCTTGGGCCGTGTGGCCATGGGCATTTATGCGCCTACCTCCGGTAAGCTGCACTATAAGGGCAAGGAAGTGAACCTGAAGCACGCCAAGGACCGGTTCAACTATTCCAAGCTGGCTCAGATCATTTTCCAGGACCCCTATGCCTCTTTGGACCCCCGTATGACGGTTTCCTCCATCATCGAGGAAGGCATGGCCATCCACAACATGTACGATGAAAAGCGCCGCAAAGAGCGTGTGTACGAATTGCTGGAGATGGTCGGTCTGAACCGAGAGCATGCCAACCGGTTCCCCCACGAATTTTCCGGCGGCCAGCGGCAGCGTATCGGCATTGCCCGTGCGTTGGCCATTGAGCCTGAGTTCATCGTGTGCGACGAGCCCATTTCCGCATTGGACGTGTCCATTCAGTCCCAGGTCATCAACCTGCTCCACGACTTGCAGGAGCGTTTGGGCCTGACCTATCTGTTCATCGCCCATGACCTGAACATTGTGAAGTACATCTCCGACCGTATCGCCGTGATGTACCTGGGCAATGTGGTGGAGCTGGCCAGTTCTGACGAGCTGTACAAGAACACGCTCCATCCCTATTCCAAGGCTCTGTTGTCGGCAGTGCCCATTCCGGACCCCAGCCAGGAGGCCCAGAAGAAGCGCATCATCATTTCCGGCGACGTGCCCAGCCCCATCAATACCCCCAAGGGCTGCAACTTTGCAGGCCGCTGCCCCCAGGCGTGCGACCAGTGCAAAGAGTCCAAGCCCAAGCTTCAAGAAATCACTCCCGGACATTATGTGGCCTGCCATTTGGTACAGCCTCAAAAATAAGGGAAACGACCATAGTAAGTGGCCTTGCCTTTGTGGCAAGGCCACTTTTTTTGCCATGTGGGAAATTTTCCACATGGCTTACGTTCAGGTTTAAAATCTGCTCTCTGTCAGAAAAGTGCAAAAAAATGAGGGTAAAATATAAAATTTGTACCCTTTTAAAGTGGCGGGGAACAGGGTACAATGGAAGAAAATCCCCGGCAAAATGCTGGGAACCTATTGGGAGGAGTTACCATGAAAGCTTTGACGCCAAAATACCCCCACTTGCTTCATGGGGGAGATTACAATCCCGACCAGTGGCTGGACCGTCCGGACATTCTGGAGGCGGATATCCAGCTGATGAAAGAAGCCCATATCAACTGCGTGTCCGTGGGTATTTTCGCCTGGGCCGCCCTGGAACCCCAGGAGGGCGTGTACCAGTTTGAGTGGTTGCAGCAGGTGATCGACCGGCTGTATGAAAACGGCATTTATACCGTTTTGGCCACCCCCTCCGGAGCCAAGCCCATATGGATGAGCGAGAAGTACCCGGAGATCCGCCGGGTGCGGGCGGACCTTCGCCGGGAAGAGACCGGCGGGCGGCACAACCACTGCCTTACCTCCCCCTTGTACCGGGAAAAGGTGAAGGCCATCAACACGGCCTTGGCCCAGCGGTTTGCCAATCATCCCGGGGTGATTTTGTGGCACCTTTCCAACGAATACAGCGGGGCTTGCTATTGCCCCCAGTGCCAGGCGGCGTTCCGTCAGTGGCTGAAGGAAAAATACGGCACCCTGGACAACCTGAACCACCAGTGGTGGAGCCCGTTCTGGAGCCATACCATCACCGATTGGGAGCAGATCCACGCGCCGGGTCCCCTGGGAGAAAGCAGCGTCCATGGACTGAACCTGGATTGGAAACGGTTCGTGACCCATCAGGCCATTGACTTTATGAAGGTGGAGCGAGACGCTGTCAAGGCGGTGAATCCGGACATCCCGGTGACCACCAACTTCATGTACGATTTTTACGAGTACAATTATTTCAAATACAAGGACGAGCTGGACGTGATCTCCTGGGACGCCTACCCGGTGTGGCGCAATAAGGACAACACCTCCATGGTGGCGGATTTTGCCCTGTGGCACGATGTGATGCGCTCCCTGAAGCGCCAGCCCTTCCTGATGATGGAATCCACCCCCAGCTACACCAACTGGATGCCCGCGTCCAAAATGAAGAAACCCGGGCAGCATTTGGCGGCTTCCATGATGGCAGTGGCGCACGGGTCCAATTCGGTGGAGTATTTCCAGTTCCGCAAAAGCCGCGGCTCCTTTGAGAAATTCCACGGGGCGGTGGTGGACCACTACGGCAAGAGCGATACCCGGGTGTTCCGGGACGTGGCGGAATTGGGGAAACGGCTGGAAGAGATCGACCAGGTTTCCCAAAGCAACGTCAACGCCCGGGTGGCCCTGGTGTTTGACATGGAAAACCGGTGGGCTGTGGAGGACGCCGCTGGTCCCCGGAACTGCGGCATCCACTACGCGGAGCAGGTGAGGGCCCACTATCGGGCGCTGTGGCGCATGGGTGTGCCTGTGGACATTGTGGACGAGGAATGTGACATCAGCGGGTATCAGATGGTGATCGCTCCCATGCTGTACATGCTCCGGGCAGGGTTTGAGGAAAAACTCAAGGCCTTTGTGGAACAGGGCGGCATTCTGGTGGGCACATATCACACCGGGCTTGTGAACGAAAACGACCTGTGCTATCTGGGCGGCTGGCCCGGCGGCGGGCTGATGGACGTGTTCGGCCTGTGGCATGAGGACACCGACGGCCTGTACGACGAGGAGAAAAACACCCTGTGCATGAAGGACGGCAGAACTTATGAGATCCGAGAGCTGTGCGCCTTGATCCATCCCAAGGGCGCCCAAGTGCTGGGTACATACGGGGAAGATTTCTACCAGGGCGAGGCGGCTTTCACCGTGAACCAGTACGGCAAGGGCAAAGCCTATTATCTGGCGGCTCCCTTGGAGGCGGGATTCTACCGGGATTTCTACGGAGAGCTGGCACAGGAGCTGGGCCTGGAGCGGGCCCTTCCGGAGATTCCCCCGGAGGGAGTGGAAGCTTGCCTGCGGGAAACAGAGGATACTCAGTACCTGTTTGTGCAAAACTATTCCGGTGAAGAACAAAAGGTGACATTGCCGGAAGGATATGCCACCCTGGAGGGTCAGCCGGCAGGGGAATGTGTCCTTTCCAAGTATGACAGTCAGGTGTTTCAGAGGAAAAAATCGTAAGATACCGGGAATTTCCCGGCGGGGAAGCACAAAACTGGGCAAAAAATAGAGATATTAATTGTTCGGTACGGCAAAAATGGAAAAATAAAAAGACTTCCTGTAGAAAACGTTCCGGATATATGTTAATATTCTATTAAGAGACTGTCGGAAAATCCGCCTTGAGCACCCATGTTTTTCCAAGAAGGAAAAGAAAGGAAAGACCTGAATATGGAACAATCGGCTCAGTTTTTTTTCAGCCCTGAAAACCGTGTAGCCCCCCTGGGGATCGTCGCCCTGGAAGGAGCGGAGGACCTGGCCAACGAAATTGAAGCACATCTGGTGCGGTGGGCAAACCAGGCGGGCATGAACGTGGACACTTTCCGCATTGGATGCAGCTGCCCCCGGTTCTCCTCGGGAGACGGCAAAGGCATCCTCAGCAGCTCTGTGCGGGGATATGATTTGTACTACATTGTGGACGTGGGCAATTACAGCTGCACCTACAAATATTTCGGCCAAGAAAACCACATGTCCCCGGACGATCATTTTCAGGACTTGAAACGGTTGATCCAGGCCGCCATGGGCAAAGCCCATCGGATCAACGTGGTGATGCCCCTGCTGTATGGCGGGCGTCAGCACCGGAGAAGCTATCGGGAATCTCTGGACTGCGCGTTTGCGCTGCAGGAGCTGAAGAGCATGGGCGTGGACAGCGTCGTCACCTTCGACGCCCACGACCCCCGTGTGGCCAATGCTGTGCCCCTGATGAGTTTTGACAACCTGATGCCTTCCTATCAGGTGCTCAAAGCGATGTTCCGCAATTTTCCCGACATTTCTACGGACCGGGAGAGCTTCATGGTGGTCAGCCCCGATGAAGGCGCTTTGAACCGGAACATGTATTACGCTTCCGTGCTGGGAGTGGAACTGGGCATGTTCTACAAGCGCCGGGACTATTCTCGGATCGTGGATGGCCGCAATCCCATTGTGGCCCACGAATACCTGGGTTCCGACGTGGCTGGCAAGGATGTGTTCGTTTCCGACGACATTATTTCCTCCGGCGAATCCATGCTGGATATCGCCTACAATCTGAAGGCCCGAAAAGCCAAGCGGATCTTCACCTATGCCACTTACGCCATCTTCACCAACGGTCTGGAAGCGTTTGACAAGGCTTACCAGGAAGGTGTGATCGACGGTGTGTTCGGCTCTAACCTGACCTACCGCACGGAAGAGCTGAAAAACCGTCCTTGGTTCTACGAGGTGGATGTTTCCAAGTATATCGCCTACTTTATTTCCGCCTTGAACCACGATATGTCCGTGTCCGCCATGATCGATCCTCACCAGAAGATCGACGCCCTTTTGGAGCGCCGCCGTAAGGAATTGAGCACCCAGCAAGGCGCCCAGCTGTCCTTCTAACCAGCGTGACGCTGGACCCAAGTCGCACCATGGGCCGTTCGCTTCGCTCAGGCTGCGTAGTGCGCTGCCTCGCGTCTGCGCCGTTGAATTTCTGAAAGCCGACGACAACAAAGCGTGAGGGCATGAATTTTATCCCGTCAACCCCCGCGGACAGCGCTTTAACGAATCTCTGCGCGGGGAGTAAGCAAAGCGCACGCCCCCGCGACTTGCCCCTGGTGCAACCAGCGTGACACTGGACCCAAGTCGCACCACGGGCCGTTCGCTTCGCTCAGGCTGCGTAGTGCGCTGCCTCGCGTCTGCGCCGTTGAATTTCTGAAAGCCGACGACAACAAAGCGTGAGGGCATGAATTTTATCCCGTCAACCCCCGCGGACAGCG
>ENA-UOJL01001388-UOJL01001388.1-human-gut-metagenome-genome-assembly--contig:-P47-NODE-1388-length-25896-cov-9.240045_pt1 | contig 25896 bp, 18 predicted proteins | sample MGYA00242347_ERZ723894 | MGnify/ENA metagenome assembly ERZ723894
GCCGCCCGCGACCCCATCGGCATCCGGCCGCTGTTCTACGGCTACTCCAAGTCCAGCCACCAAATCGCTTTTGCATCCGAGATGCAGAACCTGATCGGCTGGTGCGATGACATCCGTCCTTTTCCCATTGGCAGCTACTACTGCGACGGCCGCTTCGTGCGCTATGAGGACATTGCCGACGTGCCCGCTCCCATGCAGGATGACATGGACACCGTGCTGACCAACATCCGCGAAAAGCTGATCGCCGGTGTGGAGAAGCGTCTGGACGCCGATGCCCCGGTGGGCTTCCTGCTCTCCGGCGGCCTGGACTCCTCGCTGGTGTGCGCCATCGCCGCCAAGAAGCTGGGCAAGCCCATCCGCACCTTTGCCATCGGCATGGACACCGACGCCATCGACCTGAAATATGCCCGTCAGACCGCCGATTATCTGGGCAGCGAGCACCACGAGATCATCATCAACCGCGACATCGTGCTGCAGAACCTGGAAGAGGTCATCCGCCTGCTGGGCACCTGGGACATCACCACCATCCGCGCCAGCATGGGCATGTACCTGCTGTGCAAGGCCATCCACGAGCAGACCGACGTGCGGGTGCTGCTGACCGGCGAGATCTCGGACGAGCTGTTCGGCTACAAATACACCGACTACGCTCCCACCGCCGACGCCTTCCAGCAGGAGAGCCAGAAGCGCATCCGGGAGCTGTACATGTACGACGTGCTCCGCGCCGACCGTTGCATCTCGGCCAACAGCATCGAAGCCCGTGTGCCCTTCGGCGATCTGGACTTTGTGCGCTACGTCATGGCCATCGACCCGGAAATGAAGCTGAACCGTTACAACAAGGGCAAGTACCTGCTGCGCAAGGCCTTTGAGGGCGACTGGCTGCCGCCGGAGATCCTGTGGCGTGAGAAGGCTGCTTTCTCGGATGCCGTGGGCCACAGCATGGTGGACGACATCAAGGAGTACACCAACAGCCTGTACACCGACGAAGAGTTCCAGCTGCGCCGGGCCAACTACTCGGCTCACTGCATGCCCTTTACCAAGGAGAGCCTGTTCTACCGGGAGATCTTCGAGAAGTATTACCACGACCAGAGCCGTACCATCGTGGATTTCTGGATGCCCAACAAGGCATGGCCGGGCTGCAACGTCAACGACCCTTCCGCCCGCGTGCTGGCAAACTACGGTGCCTCCGGTGTGTGATCCGTTTTCTTCACAGCAACAAAAAAGCCATGGCAGCTGCCATGGCTTTTTTGTTGTATTCACATCCGGATCTTCTGCGCTGCCCTTGCGATAGAAGCAAGCAGGGCCACCAGACGGGTCTCGTCCATCTGGCCGCAGTAGCTGGTAAAGGTGTAGTAGCACCCCTGCACACAGAAGGACAGCACCACCTTGCGCACTACGTCGTTTTCAAAGGCGGGGTCGCTCTCGGCAATGCACTTGCACAGCGCCGCCTCCACCCGGTTGATGAACAGCCCCTGCCGGGAATCCGCAAACAGAGTGTTAATCTCGTTCTGGTGCCGGACAAAGGCCCGGAACATCTCGCGGGCCAGCCACTCGGTACGCTCGCTCACATCCCGGGCGGTCAGGTTGGGCAGGCTTGCGACCACGGCCTCCACCATCTCGTCCTCCATGGCGTTGGCCAGGGCGTAGATGTCCTGATAGTGGGCATAAAAAGTGGATTTGTTGATGCAGGCCCGGTCGCACAGCTCCTTGACCCGGATTTTTTCCAACGGTTTTTCGGCCCGCAGCTCCATAAAGGCCTGCTTGATGGCGCGTTCCGTTTTTTCAATGCGAATGTCCAGAAAATCCACCTCTTTTACATTTGGGTTGGCTATCCAACGTTTTTCCACTTTTGCGGATAGACAAGCCCCACAGCGTTTTTTATACTGATTTTATCCGGAGCTGTCTGCCCCGCACGGTCATTCCCGGCGGTACAGCAGGCCCTGCCGGTCCAGTTCTGCGCGGATGCGCTCAAAGCTGGCCCGGTCCGGGCAGCGCAAAGTGTGCAGATGCACGCCGCCGGTCATCCGGCTCAGCAGGCTTTCCGGCGCACTGCGCGCCTGTACCAGAAAGGTGTCCACATCGTAGCGGCTGGCCAGATTCAGGTTCGCACGGATCTCGCCGTACAGGCTGTTTTCCACGGCCACATCCACGGCCACACCGCCCTGGTCCACAATGGTGTACAGCTCCCGGCGCATTTCGTCCTCGGTGCGGTGCACGCAGGCCAGGATGCCGGTATAACCTTTCTCTGCCGGGTGTAGCTGGTAGCCCCGCGGCGTCGCGTCGATCTGCGCCCCGCCTGCACGCAGCAGTGCCACGTCCCCCACCACGATCTGCCGGGAGACCCCTAGCTCAGCGGCCAGTGCACTGGCACTTACCGGGTTCTGGGCACCGCTCAACCGGGTCAGGATGCATTCTCTGCGCTGTGCTGCGTTCATCTTTTGTCAGGCTCCCTTCCGTTTTCCGACGTTGCTGCCCCTATTGTAGCAAAACCGGCCGCAATGTGCAAGCCGCTTACTTTTTCAACCGCAGGATGGTGGCATAGTTGGAAGGCAGCTGCACCTTCATGCGGCCCCAGTCGAAGCTTATCATCACCGGCTGCGCGCCCACGGTATCGGCCAGCAGATCCTCGGCCGCATTGGCCTCCACCGGCAGCTGGAATTCCAGCTGCGCCGGGCTGTCGCCGTTGTTCAGCACCGCCACAAGGGCTTCGCCGTCCAGCACACGGGCGTAGGCGTAACACTGGGTGGTGAGGTGCAGTTCCTTGAACTCGCCCCAGGTCAGGGCCGGTTCCTCGGCCTTCAATTTGCCCAGTGCCGCATATACGCTGGTGACCGGGTTGGTGATCAGGGCGTCCTTGTAGTTCTCCAATTCCAGACAGGGGCGCAGGGGCCAGTCGCTGCCCCACTCTTTTTTGCCCTCGATGCCAAACTCCGAACCATAATAGATGGACGGAATGCCCCAAAGGGTATATACTAGAATCGCAATGTGACGGATGTGTTCCCGGTTGCGCAGCTTGTTGGGCAGGCGCTCCACATCGTGGTTGTCCGAGAAAAGATACAGCCGGGTGTCGTGGCACAGCCCCTGCAGACGGCGCATGGTGTGGGCGATCTCGAAATAGTTGTGGTCGTTGTGGCCGCTCCACAGGCCCTTGTGCAGCTCGTAGTTGGTCACAGAGTGCAGCATTTCGGGGTTTGCCCAGCGGCTGTAGTCCCCGTGGATCACCTCACCCATGAGCCAGAACTCCGGTTTGATCTCGTTGGCCAGACGGCGCAGCCCGCGCATGAAGTCAAAGTCCAGCACGTCAGCTGCATCCAGCCGGATGCCGTCGATGTCAAACTGGTCTACCCAAAAACGGATGGTGTCGAAGTGATAGTTCTGCACCTCCGGGTTGCGCTGGTTCAGCTTGACCAGCAGGTTGAAGCCGCCCCAGTTGCCGTAGGAAAAACCGTCGTTGTACTCGTTGTTGCCCCAGAAGTTCACATCGCAGAACCAGTCCTTATAGCGGGCGTTCTCGCGGTTGGCCTTCAGGTCCTGGAAGGCGAAGAAGTCGCGGCCCACATGGTTGAACACACCATCCACGATGACATGCTGGCCGCGGGCGTGGCAGTTGGCCACGAACTCCTTGAACTCTTCATTGGTGCCCAGACGGCGGTCCACCCGGCGGTAGTCGATGGTATCATAACCGTGGGAGCCGCTCTCAAACAGCGGGCCGATATAGATGGCGGTGCAGCCGATGTCTGCTGCATGGGCCGCCCAGTCGTTCAGTTTTTGGAATGCACCCGGGGTGGGCTGGCCGTCATTTTCGTGCGCGCAGCCGCACAGCCCCAGAGGATAGATGTGATAGAATACCGCATTGTCATACCAAGCCATTGTTGAATACCGCTCCCTCTTTGCAAATAATCTCCTGCCGCCGTTCGGTCAGCGGCAGGATTAGTATAACACAAAATCTGACAAATATGTGAATTTTTGCCTATTTTTGTCAAGATTCGCCAAGAATACCGGCTACAGTGCCGGTTATAAACCATTTTCCTTGGATAAATTGCCCAATTGCAGCACCGCAGCTGCCGGTGCTGCCCATCATACACAGGAGGAGATCTTTGCATGAATTACCCTGCCATTCCCCGTGAATTTTTCAATGGAGACTGCTTCGACGCCTACCGCATTCTGGGCGCACATCCCTGCACGGCCCCGGACGGTGCCGAGGGCTGGCGGTTTGCGGTCTGGGCCCCCGGTGCCACCGCCGTGGAGGTGTGCGGCGGCTTTGACGGCTGGGAAGCCGGTGTGCCCATGGAGCGCGCCGAGACCGGCGTGTGGAGCGCCTTTATCCCGGGCCTGGCCGAGGGTGATCTTTATAAGTACCGCGTCCACGGAGCCGACGGCAGCGTGGTGATGCGCAGCGACCCCTATGCCTTTTCTACCGAGCTGCGCCCCGGCACGGCCAGCCGTCTGGCAAAGCTGGATTTTGCCTTTGACGACCATGCCTGGATGGAGCGGCGCGACAAGTGCCGCAACCGCCCGCTGAACATCTATGAGCTGCACGTCGGGAGCTGGAAGCACAAACCCGGCAGCACCCAGCCCGACGGCTCGGACGGCTGGTACAACTACGAGGAGCTGGCCAAGGAGCTGATTCCCTGGCTGCTGGACCATCACTTTACCCATGTGGAGCTGCTGCCGCTGGCCGAGCATCCCTTTGACGGCAGCTGGGGCTACCAGACCACCGGGTATTTCTCGGTGACCAGCCGCTACGGCACCCCGGCCCAGTTCGCTGCCTTCGTCAACGCCTGCCACCGCATGGGCATCGGCGTCATCATGGACTTTGTTCCGGTGCACTTTGCCGCCAACGCCGACGCACTGGCCAAGTTCGACGGCACCCACCTGTACGAGTACGACAGCGACGTGGGACAGAGCGAGTGGGGCACCTGCAACTTCAACTACTACCGCCGGGAGGTATGCAGTTTCCTGAGCAGTGCCGCCGGCCTGTGGATGGACGTGTACCACTGCGACGGCATCCGCATGGACGCCATCTCCCGCGCGCTGTACTGGCAGGGCGACCCCAACCGCGGCGTGAACCAGGGTGCGGTGAACTTCCTGCGCAGCCTGAACCACGGGCTGAACAAGCGCTGGCCCACCGGCATCTACATGGCCGAGGACTCCACCAACTTCCTCAAGGTCACCGCCCCCACCCGCTACGACGGTGTGGGCTTCGACTACAAGTGGGACATGGGCTGGATGCACGACACGCTGGACTATTTTGCCACCCCCTTCGGGGAGCGGCCGAACGCCTACGGTAAGCTGCTATTCAGCATGCACTACTTCTACAACGAACTGTATCTGCTGGCCCTGAGCCACGACGAGGTGGTGCACGGCAAAAAGACCATCATCGACAAGCTGTGGGGCACCTACGCCGAAAAGTGCGCCCAGCTGCGCACCCTCTATTTCTATATGTACATGCATCCGGGCAAAAAGCTCAACTTCATGGGCAACGAGCTGGGGCACTTTCGCGAGTGGGACGAAAAACGGGAGCTGGACTGGGACCTGCTCAAGTATCCCTTCCATGACGCTTTCCAGAAGTATTTCGCCCGCCTGAGCCTGGTATACGCCACCGAACCCGCCCTGTTTGACGGCGAATACAACCCCGACTGCTTTGAGTGGGTGGCCAGCGAGAGCTGCACCGAGGGCGTCTACGCCTGGCTGCGCAAGGGCCGGGGCCAGAACCTGCTGTGCATCATGAACACCCAGGACCACGCCCACAAAAAGTTCCCGCTGTACCTCAAGTTCCCCTGCTCTGCGGAGCTGGTGCTGGACACCGAGGCTGCCGAGTGGGGCGGTGCCCACAAGGGCCGCCGCAAGCTGCACTTCCACACCACCGACGGCGGCGTGTACGGCCGGGATTATACCCTCACCGTGGACCTGCCCGCCATGGGCAGCTTCCTGCTGCGCCTGACCCCGGAGGCCCCCAACCCGGACGCCGCCCGCATCAGCGCCAACAAGGCCATGGCCCAGAAGCGCCGTACCGCCCGCGCCAAGAATTCCAGCAAGTAATATTTGTGTCAAAATGTCCCGTGTGCTTTGAAAGCAGCGGGGCATTTTTGGTTTTGCCTCCGCTATGGCTGGACAGTGCCCCCTGTGGTTTGCTATACTGTAAGCTGTGAATTTATGCTGTGTGCATCGCGCATTTTTATAAGGAGGATTTTTTCTCATGTCAGCAACTCTTTCCAAGCTGCGCATCTCGTGGGTAGGCAGGGCCCTGCTGGCCTATGCCGTGTCCGCACTGGCGCTGGTGGTGCTGAGCCTTGCCGCCCCCGGCAGTGCCGTATTTTTCCCGCTGGTGAGCCTGTGGTGCAACCTGGCCCTGTTCGGGCTGGTGCTGGTGGTGCTGCGGCTGGCGGACGTGAAGTTCGACCTGTTCCACTGGGCCGTGATCATCGGTTTCTGGGCCGCGGCGCTGCTCTACTTCTACTGGGCCGAGACCCGCCGCAGCTTCATATACATCTGGGATTACGTCAACTACATCAGCAAACAGTATGGTGCCGAAGCTGCCTTTGCCCAGACCCCCATGACCGGCTTCCACTATATCTTCGACTCCCTGGCCGAGGACTACACCAACTTCATCACCCTGTTCATCGAGTTCCCGTTCTGCCTGACCGACCGCACCGGCGACAGCTTTGCGATCTGTCAGGTGTTCAGCATCGTGCCCATGCTGCTGCTTTTGCTGGCCGGTCTGGTGGTCAAAGTGGGCCAGATGCTGCAGGTGAAAAACCGCTTCTGGTATTTTCTCATCGGTCTGTCCTGGACCTTTACCTACCCGTGGCTGCGCATGAGCGCCGTGCTGAGCCAGCCGGACTGGTTCGGCCTGATCTTCGCCTTCAGCATCCTGCTGCTCACGCTGGATTTCCGGTTTGAAAAGCTGGACCTGCCCCGGTTCGGGCTGCTGTTCCTGGCCACGGCGGCCATCATCCTGTCCCGCCGGTGGTATCTGTACTTCGTGGTGGGCTACTACTTTGCCTACGCCGTGCTGGTGCTGGTGAGCAGCGCCCGCATTGCCAAAGTGGGCCGCAGGCAGGATGCCCTGCTGCAGGTGCGCAACCTGATCCTGTTCGGCCTGATGTCCATGGTGGCCATGGTCATCCTGCTGTGGCCCTTGGTGAGCCACATTCTGGGCTACGACTACGCCGACCACTATTCCTACTACAACGGTGGCGGCATGGTCACTGAAACCTACCTGCAATGCGCCCGCATGGGCCTGATGAACCTAGTGCTCATGGGCATGGGCCTGTGGTTCTGCTTCAAGCGCAGAAAGATGCCAGCTCTGCCCTGTCTGGCCGGGCTGGAGATCCTGCTGAGCATGGTGCTGTTCACCCGGGTGCAGACCACCGGTTCCCAACATATGCTGCTGTTTTTACCCGGCTGGTTCCTCCTGTTCCTGATCGGTGCCGCAGCCCTGGCAGAGGGCATGAACCGCCGCCGGAATCTAAAGATCGGCTTCTGGCTGTTCACCATCGCCTTTGCCACCTCGGTGCGCTGCTCCCCCCTGACCACCGTGGCTCTGCCGGATTTTCTCATCGGCCGCACTCTTCTCTCGGCTTCTCCGCAGGAGAGCGCCCGCGATTTTGCCGCCATTGATGACCTGGTCTATGACCGCAAGGATCTGCCGCAGATCAAGGCCATTGCCAGCTGGATCGACACCCACTGCGCCGATGGCGAGATCGCCTACATGATCCCCCACGACACGCTGTACTGCCCGGACCACTTCAAGAACTGCCAGCTGCCCGCAACCCCCATCAACAACAAGCTGGCCTTTGGCTTCTCGGTGCCTGGCACCCACTACTTCCCTATGCAGTTCTTTGAGGCAAAATACGTTCTCACCGCCGATCCTTTCCCGCTGACTCATGTAAATGACCCTGAGAACGAGATGTCCCACAAGCTGAACGACATGTTCCTGGCCGTGCGCGACGAATACTTCGCACTGGAAGAGACCTTTGACATGGGCAACGGCACCACCTTTACCATCTGGCGGCGCACTGTAGCCCCCACCCGCGCCGAAGTGGAGTATTACCTCAGTGCCTTTACCGAAGAAGATGCCAAATACCCTGAGATGTTCTCTCAGGTCGCCGAAAACTGGCTTGCTGCCCGCGGGCTGTAAGCGCTTACTGGAATGGAGGTTCCCTGCCATGGAACAAACCGCAAATGCTCTGCCGCCGGTCACGCTGGGGCAGTACAAGGGCCTGCCGGTCACCCGCCGGGTGCGCCCGGTGACCGAAGCCGCCGTTGCTTCTGAACTGAAAAGCCTTGCCCGCCGTCATGCGCCTTTCTGCGCCACCAGCGCCCCCGCTGCCCGGGGGATGCGGGTCACGCTGGATTTTGAGGGCTTTCTGGACGGCGCGCCCATCCCGGACAGCCGCATGGAACAGGTGACCGTGACACTGGGCACCGCCCAGCTCATGCCTGCCGCCGAGCAGGCCGTGTACGGCCACTGCGCCGGAGAGACCTTCCGCTTTGATTTCACCTACCCGGACGAGTTCCGCGTGCCGGAGCTCTCCGGCAAAACGGCGCAGTTCGAGATCTGCCTGCACACGGTGGAGCAGAAGCAGGAACCCACCGTGGACGATGCCCTGGCCCAGCGGCTGGGCTTTGCCACGCTGGACGCCCTGCGGGAGAGCATCCGTGCCAAGAAAGCGGCTTCTCACGAGGCCAACGCTGACCGTCTGGCTGAGGCTGCCCTACTGGACCTGGCCGGGGCCAACCTGACCGTGGAGCTGCCTGCTGCCGTGCTGGACCAGAACGCCGACCACGCGCTGCAGCAGCTGAAGGATAAGCTTTCCCGGAGCCGCTTCTCGCTGGAGCTGTACTGCCAGGCCAACAACACCACGCCGGAACAGCTGCGGGCCGGCTATCGCCAGGACGCCGCACGCCGCATGCGCGCGATGCTGGCCGTGCCGGCCATTGCACAGGCCGAGAACATCACTGTGAGCAATGAGGAAGTGGACGCCGAATACGCCCGTCTGGCCCGGCTGCACGGCAACCCGGAGGAGGAGATCCGCCGGGTTCTGGCCCGTGATGCTGTGGCCGCCGCCCTTACCAACCAGAAGGTCCAGCGCTTTCTGCTGGACCATGCAGCTGTCACGTCGATCGTAGAAAAGGAGTGATCGTATGGGCTTTTTTACAAGAGCTGCGATGGATGCACTGATGAAAACCACCCATCCGGAGATCAACCGCCGCCAATGCTGGAACCTGCACCCGCACCGCAAATCCTGCACGGCCTGCAAGGATATCTGCCCCTACGGCGATCAGATCTTTACCCGTCCCAACCTCGTCAAGGACTGGGACCCCTGCACCGACTGCGGTCTGTGCGTCTCCGTATGCCGCAGCCGCTGCATCTCCCCCTCGCCGGAGCAGGTGGAGCGCGACACCTCTGCCGCCGACACCGACAACGATACCATCTGGATCGGCTGTGAGAAGTCGGCCCGCAAAAACTCCATGGTGCGCGCCTGCATCGCGTCCCTTTCCTGGGAGGCGCTGGCCTATCTGGCCCTGAACAAAAAGATCGTGCTGGACCTGACCCCCTGCGGCGAGTGCGAGAACGACACCTGCGCCGACCAGCTGCGGGCCGAGCTGACCCGCCTGGTGGAGTTCTTCGGGGAAACGATGTTCGAGGCCCGCTTCACGCTGGCCTATGAGCCGGACGAAGCCCCCTACCACGTCAAGGAGCTCACCCGCCGCGAGATGTTCGAGCAGGTGGGCCACGGCTCCAAGAGCGGCACCAAACAGCTGCTGCGCATGCTGCCCGGCCTCCGCAGCGACGAGGACGGCGGTGCAGACTTCCGCCTGCTGCTGCACCAGCGCACCAGGCAGCTCAAGGCCGCCATGCCGGACAATCCCCTGCACTACGGCTGCTATCTGCCCAGTTTCACCGACAAGTGCTTTGCCTGCGGCAAGTGCGAAAAAGCCTGCCGTGCAGGTGCCCTGAAGCAGGAGGATCTGCCGGACGGCCAGACCCGCATGGTGGTCACCCCGTGGAAGTGCAGTGAGTGCGGCGTGTGCGTGGCGGCCTGCTCCAACAAGGGGCTGGACGGCATGAAGCTGCGCCAGCTCACCACCCTTGGCCCGGTGAGCCTGCACAAGTGCACCAAGACCCTGTGCAAGAACTGCGGCAAGCCCATTGCTCCGGACAGCGCCGAGGGCCTGTGCTCGGTGTGCCGCATCAAGGAGCGCACCAAACAGCGGCAGGAAGAAGCCCGTGCCCGCGCACAGAAGCTCAAGGAAGAGCGGGAGGCCAAAAAGGCCGCTGAGGAAGCCGCCAAGGCGGCAGAGCAGGCAGCTGCCCCGGCTGCAGAACCTGCCGTGGAGGCTGCTGCCCCCGCCGCACCGCAGTCCGTGGCTGCCATGCTCACCGATGAGGCTGCCGCTGCTGCCGGTGCAGAAACTGCCGCCGCTGTGCCCAAAACCGATTGACGCCGCGCGGATTCAATGTTATACTTGCGTTGGTTACCCGTTGGTAGCTGTACGCTGTTACAAAGAGGTAACGGATGGATTCCGTTGCCTCTTTTTTCGGTTTGTGCCTGCGGGACAATTTCATCCGATCCAGACCCGAATCTGAAAGAAAGAGGGATTTTTTATGCGTCATACCATTACCCGCCGCCAGTTCCTGAAAGTCGGCGGCGCCGCTGTTGTTTCCACAGCGGCAGCCGGCCTGCTGAGCAGCTGCGGCGGCTCGTCCGCTTCCGGCAGCTCCACCGGCGGCTCCGGCAGCAGCACCTACACCCTGCTGTACTCCCGTCAGCCCGCCACCCTGAACTATCTGATCTGCTCCGCAGACCCGGACCTGTACCACGGCACCCAGTGCGTGGACACGCTGGTGGAGTACGACAACCGCGGCAAGATCCGCGAGGGTCTGGCCACCACCTGGGAGTGGGATGCGGATACCCTGACCTGGACCTTCCACCTGCGGGACGAGAACTGGGTGGACTGCAGCGGTGAGGTGCTGGGCCCGGTCACCGCACAGGACTTCGTGGATGCGCTGCAGTATGTGCTCACCCCGGCCTATGCATCCTCCACGGCCAGCCTGGTCACCCCCTATGTGGCCGGTGCCGAGGATTACTACAACTATCTGTTCTACAAAGCCAGCGCCGCCAACGGCACCGTGGCCGAGGACGGCACCACCTACACGCTGGAAGCCGACGGCTCGGTGACCGCCGCAGCCGCCGATGGCACCACCACGAGCTATGCTCCCGTGGATTTTGATACCGTGGGCGTCAAGGCCGTGGACGAGCACACCCTGACCTATACGCTGTGCTTCGACTTTCCCGGTTTTGTCAGCCTGCTGAGCTACGCTCCCTACGAGCCGGCCTACGGTCCCCTGCTGGAAGAGCTGGGCGACCAGTTCTGCACCAGCGCCGAGACCGCCTGCAGCTGCGGCGCGTTCTATCTGGCGGAGTATGTGCCGCTGGAAAGCTGGGTGATGAAGAAAAACCCCGAAAACTACGACAAGGACAACGTCTACATCGACACCATCCGCTACATCTACAACCAGGAAGAGCTCATCAGCGGCCCGGAAATGGTCCGGCGCGGCGAGATCGACCAGGCCACCATCAGCTCCGACATCCTCGACAGCTGGCTGTCCGACGACACCACCAAGGATATGGTGTCCATGGAGCGCCCGGAGACCGGCAAGAGCTACTTCTACATCTTCAACTTCCTGCCCTACGCCCACGAGTTCTCCAACTGGAACGTCACCGGCGTGGACGCCCAGTATGAGCCGGACAACTGGGCCAAGGCCGTCAACAGCACCAACTTCCGCAAAGCCTTCCTGTACGCCATCAACCCGTCGGTCACGCTGGCCGTCACCGCTCCGGAAGGCTACGACAACTACAAGCTGCACACCATCACCCCGCCGTCCTTCTGCGCCAACAGCCAGGGCGTGGACTACACCGAATGCGGCGATCTGGCCAACCTGTCCGACTTCTTTGACGAGGCAAAGGCCAAGGAATACCGCGACGCCGCTGTGGAAGAGCTGACTGCTGCCGGGGCCACCTTCCCCATCAAGGTGCAGTACCCCTACAACCCCGCCGTGGTGGACTGGGACAAGCAGTGTCAGGTGTTCAAGCAGCAGGTGGAGGGCGTTCTGAACGACGGCTTCGACTTTATCAACATCATCATCACCCAGGGCCCCTCCGACAACTTCCTGAACGCCGTGCGCCGTGTGGGTGCCTATGAGCTCATGTCCTACTACTGGGGTGCCGACTACTCCGACCCCGAGACCGAGGTGTACCCCTTCTATCAGGAAGCCGGCGACCGCGGCACCTGCTATGCGTTCCTGCGCACCGGCGTGGAGGACGGCATCATCACCGGTGAGACGGCCGAGTACGTCATGACCTACATGGACATGGTGGAAAAGGCCAAGGCCATCACCGAGGATCTGGATGCCCGGTATGAAGCCTTTGCCAATGCCGAGGCCTATCTGATCCAGAATGCCCTGGTGGTGCCGCTGGGCCTGCCCGTGCCGCCGTACATTGCCACCCGCCTGAACCTGTGGGAGGGTCAGTACGCCCCCACCGGCCTTTCGTCCAACCGCCTGAAGGGCGTGCACATCCTGGATCACTACGTCTCCATGGACGAGTACGACCAGAACCGGGACGCCCGGTAAATCATTCTGAATATCCTCCGCTTCGCTCTGGATATTTTCAGCGGAAATATGTTTTTCTTTGCAACTCGGAAAAATCTGCGGATTTTTCCGAGTTGCTTTTTCACGGGAAGGGAACTCCCTCAGTCTGCTTCGCAGCCGTGACTGAGGGAGTTTCCACCGCCTTTTCAACAGCTTTTGCTCCAAAAATCTTCAAATCACTTTTCAAAATCAAGAAATTGCGGTATTCTATTCTTATCTGTATTTCAAAAGAAAAAGAGAGGTGCACACTATGGTGCAATATCTCGCAAAACGCATCGGGCGTTCTCTGCTGACGCTGTTCATCATTGTAACGCTGGTGTTCTGCCTGCTGCGGCTCATGCCGGTGGAAGGCTATTTTGCAAACTACGAAAAAATGACCGCAGCCCAGATCCAGGCGGGTCTGCAGTCCATGGGCCTGCTGGACCCGCTGCCGGTGCAGATCGGCCGGTTCTGGAAAGACGCCCTGCACGGTGACCTGGGCGTGAGCCACATCTACAAGGTCAACGTGCCGGTGACCGAGATCCTGGCCCAAAAGCTGCCCATCTCCATCCAGATGGGCGTGCTGGCTATGCTGCTGAGCCTTGTGCTGGGCATCCCGCTGGGGCTTGTCATGGGCCGGTGCAAGAACCGCTGGCCCGACAAACTGGGCACAGCCCTCATCGTGCTCATCCAGGCCGTGCCGGCTGCCGTGTACTTTTTGTACATCCAGATGTACGGCACCTCCGTTCTGGGGGTGGGCCTGCTGTTCGACGCCGCCAACTGGCGCTACTGGGTGCTGCCGGTGTGCAGCATGAGCCTGGCAAACCTGGCCTTCTACGCCATGTGGCTGCGCCGCTATATGGTGGACGAGAGCAACAAGGACTACGTCAAGCTGGCCCGCGCCAAGGGCGTGAGCGAGAACAATATCGCCCTGCACCACGTATTCCGCAACGCCATGGTGCCGCTGGTGCAGTACATTCCCTCCGCATTCCTGAACACCGTCGTCGGCTCCATCTACATCGAAAGCCTGTACAGCATCCCGGGCATGGGCGGCCTGCTGGTCACCTGTGTGCAGCGCCACGACAACACCATGGTGCAGGGCATCGTGCTGCTGTACGCCTGCGTGGGCATCGTGGGCCTGATCCTGGGCGATGTGCTCATGGTGCTCATTGATCCCCGCATCAACTTTGGCAAGAAAGAAGGTGGCCGCTGATGCTTTCGTTCCTGAAACGGGAAAAATCCAAAAAGCTGGAAAACCAGCTCAACACCCTGCAGAAGGAAGGCCCTGCTGCCTGGGCAGACCTGCCGGAGGACGAACTGTTCACCCCCGCCGGGTTCCACGCTGAGCAGGCCGAGGCCACGGCCAGCTCCAACTACAGCTACTGGGGCAGCACCTTCCGTGCTTTCTTCAAGAACAAGGTAGCCGTGACCCTGCTCATCGCGCTGGTGGCCGTGGTGGCCTTTGCCTTTCTCCAGCCTTATCTGCCGGGGCAGGCAGACCCCAACCTCTGCGCCGTGGACCCCGTCACCGGCATCCAGTACCGCAACATCGCTCCCGGGCAGGACGGCTTTATCTGGGGTTCCAACTCCATCGGGCAGGACCTGTGGGCCCGCATCTGGGCCGGTGCCCGCACCAGCCTGACCATTGCCTTTTTCGTGGCTCTCATCGAAGCCGTGGTGGGCATCACTGCCGGTGTGCTGTGGGGCTATGTGCGCGGGCTGGATTTTCTGTTCACGGAGCTGTACAACATCTTTGACAACATTCCCACCGCCATTGTGCTGATCCTCATCTCCTATGTGGCCTCCCCCAGCATCTGGACCATGATCCTGGGCATGTCCATCAAGGGCTGGATCGAGATGGCGCGGTTCATCCGCAACCAGATCCTCATCATCCGTGACCGTGACTACAACGTTGCCTCCCGCTGCATCGGCACCCCCACGGTGCGCATCGTGCTGCGCAACCTGCTGCCGTATCTGGTGTCGGTGATCATGCTGCGCATGGCTCTCACCATTCCGGAAGCCATCGGCAACGAGGTGTTCATCACCTACATCGGCCTGGGCCTCTCGGTGGAGACGCCCTCGCTGGGCAATCTGGTCAACGACGGCCGCAAGGTGATGATGCAGGCCGGTCTGCGCTACCAGCTGCTCTACCCCACCCTGATTCTGAGCTTTGTCACCATTGCGTTCTATCTGATCGGCAACGCGTTCTCGGACGCCGCCGACCCGAAGAACCACCTGCAGTAAGGAGGAATGCATGATGAACGAAAATGACTGCATCCTCTCGGTGCGGGGGCTGGATATCCGGTTCAACCTGCGCGGCCGGGTGCTGCACGCCATCCGCGGCATCGACCTGGACCTGTACCGGGGTGAAGTGCTGGCCGTCGTGGGCGAGTCCGGCTCCGGCAAGAGCGTGTTCACCAAGAGTTTCATGGGCCTGTTGGACACCAATGGCTCCATCACCGGCGGCACCATCGACTACTGCCCTACCCCCGGCGCAGAGCCGGTGCGCCTGTCCGGCCTGAAAACCGGGAAGGACTGGCTGCGCATCCGGGGCCGCGAAATTGCCATGATCATGCAGGACCCCATGACCAGCCTGAACCCGCTGAAAACCATCGGCGACCAGATTTTGGAGGCCGTGACCCTGCATCAGGGCCTGAAGGGCACCGAGGCCAGGGCCAGAACACTGGAATACCTGCGGGACGTGGGCATCTCTGACCCGGAAGTGCGTTTTAAGCAGTACCCCCACGAATTCTCCGGCGGCATGCGTCAGCGCGTGGTGATCGCCATTGCGGTGGCCTGCAGCCCGAAGATCCTGATCTGTGACGAGCCCACCACCGCGCTGGATGTGACCATTCAGGCTCAGATTTTGCAGCTGCTCAAGGAGCTGCGGGCCAAGTACCACCTGACCATCGTCATGATCACCCACGACCTGGGCGTCGTGGCCAACATTGCCGACCGGGTGGCCGTGATGTACGCCGGCGACATCGTAGAGATCGGCACCGCCGACGAGATCTACTATGACCCCCGCCACCCCTACACCTGGGCACTGCTGTCCAGCATGCCCCAGATGGGCATAAAAGGCGAGGACCTGTTCAACATCGTGGGCACCCCGCCCAACCTCTTTGCCGAGATCCGCGGCGACGCCTTTGCGCCCCGCAACCCGCAGGCACTGAAGATCGACTATGTCAAGCGCCCGCCGTACTTTGAAGTTTCGCCCACCCACAAGGCCAAGACCTGGCTGCTGGACCCCCGGGCACCCCACATCGAGCCGCCTGCTGCGGTGAAAAAACTGCAAAAGGAGGGCTTGTAAGATGGCCGAGGAAAAAGAAGTCCTTCTGGAAGTGAAGGACCTGAATGTGACCTACGGCTCCGGCCGCAAGGCCTTTGCCGCCGTACAGAACGCCAATTTCCAGATCTACAAGGGCGAGACCTTTGGTTTGGTGGGCGAGTCCGGCTCCGGCAAGACCACCATCGGCCGGGCCATCCTGCGCATTCTGCCCACCTCTGGCGGTGAGATCCTGTACAAGGGCCAGAAGATCAACGGCAAAATCCCGCGTGCGCTGGACAAGCAGATCACCCGTGAGATCCAGATGATCTTTCAGGACCCGCAGTCCTCGCTGAACGAGCGCGCCAAGGTGAGCTACATCGTGGGCGAGGGCCTGCAGAACGTGCGGCCCGACCTCTCCGCCGCCCAGCGGGAAGAAAAAGTGCGGCAGGCTTTGCTGGACGTGGGCCTGCTGCCGGAATTTGCTTCCCGCTTTCCCCACGAATTTTCCGGCGGCCAGCGGCAGCGCATCGGCATTGCCCGTGCCCTGATCGTGGAGCCGGAATTCATCGTGGCCGATGAGCCCATCAGCGCTCTGGACATGTCCATCCGCGCCCAGGTGCTCAACCTGCTGCGCCGCCTGCAGAAGGAGCGCGGCATCACCTACCTGTTCATCGCCCATGATCTCTCGGTGATGCGCTACATTTCGGACCGCATTGCAGTCATCCACAAGGGCAGCATCGTGGAACTGGCCGACGCGGAGGAGCTGGTGGCCAACGCCATCCATCCCTACACCCGCAGCCTGCTGTCCGCCATCCCCATGCCGGACCCCCGCCGGGAGCGCAATAAAAAGCTGTTGGTATACGACCCCGCCATGCACGATTATTCCACCGAAGCGCCCCAGTGGCGGGAGCTGCGCCCGAGGCACTGGGTTCTTTGCAGCGCCGCCGAGGCCGCGCAGTGGCTGCCGCAGGCCTGAGCTGCTTCGGGTCGCGATCCAATCCCTTTACACAGTTTTTACCAGATGAACTGTTGACGGTTCGTCCTTTTTTGATTTCTCACAGTTTATTCATTGACATTCCGACTGCCGTCCACTACAATAACGGTGGGCCGTTTTGGCCTTTTGCCTGTCAGAAAGTGTCCGGCAGAACATGCTTTTTCTGCCGTTTCTGGGAAAATGAAAGAGGAAGAAAAAAAAGAAAGGTCCTGAATCCTATGACGACTGCACCACACGAACCCGTCTACGCATCCGTCGCAAAACCCTGGCTCAAATACTATGACCCCAAGTTCTTCGATCAGACGCCACCCGAATGCAGCGCCTTCGAGTACGTCTGCCGCCAGAACAAAACGCACTTGACCGAGACCGCCATCACCTATTACGGCCGCAAGATCACTTATGCCGACCTCATCGTCAACGTCAAAAAGACGGCGGCGGCCTTCCGTGCCATCGGCATGAAAAAAGGCGACATTGCCACCGTGGTCAGCGTGATGACCCCGGAGATCATCTATGCGTTCTATGCTGCCGACATGATCGGTGCCTCCCTGAATCTGGTGGACCCGCGCTATAGTGCCGAGGGCATCCACGAGTACATCACCGAGGTGGACTCCCACCTGCTCATCTGCCTGAACGTGGTCTACGACCGCTGCCAGCAGGCTGCCAAGCGCACCAACGTGGAACGGGTGCTGGTGGTGTCCCCCGCCGACTCCCTGCCGCTGCATCTGGCCGTAGGCTACAAGCTGTCCACCCCCGACAAGAACCGCTATTCTTCCAACGTGATCCACTGGAAGGATTTCATTGCCGCCGGTGAGGGTAAAGACACCGGTGCCGAGCCTTACGACCCGAATCACACCTGCGTGGTGGTGCACACCGGCGGCACCACCGGCTCGCCCAAGGGCGTCATGCTGACCGATGTGGACTTCAACTCCATCGCACAGCAGTTCGGTGCTTACGAAAAGCTGTTCCGCCGCGGCCAGAAGCTGATGAACATCATGCCCCCGTTCATTGCCTATGGCTACGCCTGCGGCGTGCACCTGCCGCTGGTGCTGGGCCTTACCGTGATCATCATCCCCAATCTGGACCCTGCAAAGCTGGGTGCCCTGATCTGGAAGTACAAGCCGGAGCACATGTTCGGCGTGCCGGCCCACTACCAGCAGATGGCCTCTTCGCTGCTGCTGAAGAACAAGGATCTGTCCTTCATCCGCAACTATGCTGCCGGCGGCGACGCCATCACGGTGGGTGCCGAGCAGAGCGTGAACGACTTCCTGGCCGCTCACGGCGTGGAGTACGGCCTGGCCAAGGGCTACGGCATGACCGAGGTTTCTTCTGCTGCCACCGCTGCTTCCGGCCTTGCCAACAAGGTGGGCAGTGTGGGCATCCCGCTGGTGAACACCCTTGTGTCGGTGTTTGAGCCCGGTACCGACACCGAGCTTCCCATCGGCGAGCGCGGTGAGCTCTGCATCTCCGGCCCTGCCATCATGAAGGGCTACTACGGCAAGCCCGCCGAAACGGCTGCCCTGCTGCGCCACCACTCGGATGGCCGCGTCTGGGCACACACCGGCGACGTCGGCTATATGGATGAGGACGGCTTCGTGTTCCTGGACTCCCGCATCAAGCGGCTGATCATCCGCCACGATGGCTTCAAGGTGTTCCCCTCCATGATCGAGAACGTCATCAGCCGCCACCCCGCCGTGCAGCAGTGCTCGGTGGTGGGCTGCACCGATAAGGACCATGTGCAGGGCCGCCTGCCCTTTGTGTATGTCGTGCTGGACCCCGCTGCTGACCACAAAAAGCGTCAGATCGTGCGGGAGCTGCAGCAGATCTGCAAAGAAGAGCTGCCGGAGTATGTGCAGCCGGTGGCCTACAAGTTTATCAGTGAGATGCCCCTGACCCCTGTGGGGAAGATCGATTACCGCAAGCTGGAAGAAGAGATCAGCCCCCGGGATTATTAAGCTCTGCCTGTTACGGTCGTGCCCTGTGCACGGCCGTTTTTGATTTATCCGACATTTTTTGAAAAACATGCCTTGACATTGCCCGGTTCTCTTTTTATGATAGAAGAAAACCCCATTGGTCAAAAAGGAGAAGCATTATGAAAAAACGCCTTGTCAGCCTGCTGCTGACCCTGGCTCTGCTGGTGCTGCCGGTGGTCTCTGCCGGGGCTGCCCAGCCAGACCCCACCCCGGTGCAGACCCAGACGGAAACTGCGGAAGCAGCCCAGCACCAGTATTCCTACATTGCCCTGGGCGACAGCATCGTAGCCGGCATCGGCCTGCCGGATGCGGTCTACCAGCGGAACGGCCGGTACTACGATGTGTCCGGCAACTACCAGGGCTACTCCAAGGATTGCTATGTGGCCCGGGTGGCCGAGGGCCTGGGCCTGAGCCGGGATCAGACCGCCAACTACGGAATGCCTGCCCTGATGAGCGGCGACCTGCTGGAGCTGGTACGGACAGGCTCCTGCCAGAGTGCCAGCATCAATTTCTCTCTGCCTGACCTGCGCCAGGAGCTGAAGCACGCTCAGGTGATCACGGTGGAGATCGGTGCCAACGACGTACTGGTGCCTATCATGTACGGCATTGCCTCTGCCATGGGCGGCCCCCAGGTCTTTGAGGCCCTGCTGCCTATGCTGGAGGGCGACTTCCGCCAGATGGACGCCTCCTCCTTTGCCGCCCTCCGGGAGAACCTGGACTCTTTGAACATCACGGCTCAGCAGCGCAAAGCCCTGCTGAAGCTGCTGGACAGCGGCATTGCAGAGATCTGCGCCCAGAGCCAGGCCACCACCCTGGCCAACCTTGAGGCCCTGCTCCAGGAGCTGAAGGCCCTGAACCCCAACGCCCAGATCGTTCTGGTGGGCTACTACAATCCCGTTCCCCTGCTGCCGGCTCCTGCCAACCCCTTTGTCAAGCACTTCCGCACCCTGAACCGCTCGGTGCAGAAGCTGGCCCAGCAGTACGACGTGGCTTTTGCCTCTGCCGCCTACACCCTGGTGGCCAACGACGCCCACCCCACCGCCTGCGGCCACAAATATCTGGCACGTCAGATCCTGAAGGCTCTGGAAAAGTAATTTTTTCTGAGTTTGCCATATAAGGAGGTTCATTATGAAAAAACGTATTGTCAGCCTGCTGCTAGCCCTGGCACTGCTGGTGCTGCTGGCTGTGCCCGCCTTTGCGGAGGACGGGCACGCTTATACCTATGTGGCCCTGGGTGACAGCATCACCACCGGCGTAGGCCTGAAGGACACCCACTTTTCCATCACCGCCAAGAGCTATGATGTGCAGGAAAACTACCATGATTACTCCAAAGACTGCTATGTGGCCCGGGTGGCCGACGCCCTGGGCCTGGACCGGGACCATGCCGTGAACTACGGGATGCCTGCTGCCATGAGCAGCAACATCCTGGACCTGGTCAGGACCGGCTCCACCGCCTCCGGTGTCGCCTACTACGACCTGCCTACCCTGCGGCAGGAACTGGCAGACGCCGACCTGATCACCCTGCTTATCGGCTCCAACGACACTGTGCTGCAGCTCATGGGAGCCATGGGCAAAGCCACCAACGGCAAGGCCACCAAACTGCTGATCCCCCTGCTGACAGGCACAATGCGAGAGATGAATCTCCAGAACCTCCAGACCCTGAGAAAGGGCCTGGAAAACCTGGACCTGACCCCGGAAGAGCTGAAGGCCGCCCTGAAGCTGCTGGATTCCGGCATGGAGGAGATCTGTGACCAGACCCGGGGCCAGACCGTGGCCAATGTGGAACAGATCCTCCAGGAGCTGAGAGCCCTGAACCCCGATGCCCAGATCATTCTGGTGGGTTACTACAACCCCCTGCCCTTCCTGCCCACCTACGGCAGACACTTCCGCCTGCTGAACCGCTCCGTCAAGGCCCTGGCCCAGCAGTACGGCGCAGACTATGTATCCATCCCCTATACCTCCATTGCCAACGACGGTCACCCCACGGTGTGCGGTCACAAGTACATCGCTCGCCAGATCCTGAAGGCCGTCCGCAAGTAAACGTTTCGTTTTTTCAAGGCCCTGCCTGTCCGGCAGGGTCTTTTTGCTTTCCTGCGTTTATTTCCGGCATTCAGCTTCAAAAGCTTCTATTTTGACAACTTTTTTCTGCGATTTTCCACGTTTTGTCAATTGACATTTCCCCTTCATTTCCTTATCATGGAAGCAGTTCCGCAGCCTTGAGATGTTGCGGGGAAAGAGGGAATGATGACCATGAAAACAAAACGCATTGCAAGCCTGCTGCTGTCGGCCGCGCTGCTGCTGTCGCTGGCCGTTCCTGCCTTTGCAGAGAACCCCACCACCGAAGAGACTGCTGAGCCGGAAACCGCCGTGCAGGAAGTGGAGCCGGAAGCTCTTACTGAAGACGATGCTGTGGCGCCTGTTGCAGAGCCCACCGCCAAAAAAGAGTACACCTATGTCGCTATCGGTGACAGCGTGACTGCCGGCGTGGGCCTGAGCGGCCTGCAGTACAAGCTGGTCCAGAACGGCTTCGATATGTCCGGCAATTACAAAGGCTACGATGGCCAGTGCTTTGTGGGCTATGTAGCCGACCAGCTGGGCCTGGATCGTGACCACGCCATCAACCTGGGCCTGCCCGCCGTGATGACCCGCGACCTGGCAGACCTGATTGAGACAGGTGCCATGCCGGCCATGAACCATTATTCCGGCGTGCAGTATACCTCGGTGCCGGAGCTGAAGGAGTACATCCAGAAAGCGGACCTCATCACCCTGCAGATCGGTGCCAACGACGCCCTGATCCGTACCATCGTGGCCCTGGGCGAGGCTACCAACTGGAAAAGTGAAAAGCTGGCCAACAGCATGGTCACCGGAATGTTCCGCAACCTGACCCCGGACAACATCGACTACTTTATGGACTGCCTGAAGCAGCTGACCCTGACCCCCTCGGAGTTCCGTGCCGTGATGCACCTGCTGACCACTGGCATGAACCAGATCTGCACCTCCACCTACGCCGACACTGTGTCCCAGCTGGAGCGTGTGATGAAGGACCTGCGTGAGCTGAACCCGGAGGCCCAGATCATGATACTGAGCTACAATAACCCGGTGCCCCTGATGCCCTCCTGGAGCCGCCACTTCCGTCGGCTGAACACCGCCGCAGCCAAGCTGGCCGCCCAGTATGATGTGACCTATGTGCCCATCCCCTATACCCGCACCGCCAACGACGGCCACCCCACCGTTTCCGGCCACAAGTACATTGGCCGCCAGATCCTCAAAGCCGTCAATTACTGATCCATAAACATGCAGCAAAAAAGGGCCTGTCTCTTGTGAGACAGGCCCTTTTTTTGGGGTTGCAGTTTGTTTTCTCAGCTCAGGCGGCCGCTTTCTACCGAGTAGGTCACATCGGCGGCAGCCATGGTGGACTTTCGGTGGGAAACCAGCAGCACCGTCTTGTCCCGGCACTCGGCCCGCACCGCCTTGAGGATCACGCCCTCGTTCAGGCTGTCAAGGTTGGAGGTAGGCTCGTCCAGCAGCAGGAAGGGTGCATCGTGCAGGAATGCCCGCGCCATACCGATGCGCTGCCGCTCGCCGCCGGACAAGGCCCCGCCCAGCTCACCCACGGGGGTGTCATACCCCTTGGGCAGGCTGCGGATAAAGCCATCCAGTGCGGCCTTTTTGCAGGCCGCTTCCACTTCTTCGCGGGTGGCATCCCGCTTGGCGATGCGGATGTTGTTCTCGATGGTGTCGTTGAACAGCTCCGTCTCCTGGGTCACAAGGCTCTCCTGTGCCCGCAAAGTGGCCGTGTTCACCCGGCGGATGTCCTCCTCGCCAAAGCGGATGGTGCCGGTGTTCACGTCCCAGAAGCGCATGAGCAGCCGCAGGAAGGTGGACTTGCCGCTGCCGGAACGGCCGGTGATGCCCACGATCTTCTTTTCCGGGATGGTCAGGCTCAGGTCGTGCAGCACCTCTTCGTCCGCATAGGAGAAGCTCACATGCTCCGCCTGCGCCCCCGCAAAGGCAGTGTGGGCACCGTCGGTCACGTCGGCGGTCACAGGCTCTTCGTCCAGCAGATCCAGCACACGGTCGGCGCTGGCAAACACCTGGGTCAGGCTGGCACCGAGGTTGGCCAGTGCCACCACCGGGCCAAAGGAGCTCAGAGCCGACAGGGTGCAGATGAGCACCCCTTCCTCGCCCATCCGCCCGTTCCGGTACAGCTGCAGGCTCACTCCCAGCACCGCGATGACCGTGAACAGGATCAGGGTGTTGGTGATGGCCACGGTCAGGCCCTCGCGGTATTTCAGGGCCTTCTGCTTCTCGCCCAGTGTCTCGCTGTGGGCCGTGATGCCGGCCGCACGGGCGGCGGTGTCCTGATATTGCAGCGTATCACGCAGGCCGCGCAGGCTCTCCAGCACATAGCTGTTGGTGTCGGCCAGGGCCTGCCGGTACTCCCGGGCCACCTTGTCGCCGCGCTTTGCGCTCCACACCGGCAGGGCCACGCCCACCAGCAGGTACCCGGCCAGCAGCACCAGTGCGGGCAGGATGTGGTAACTGGCCACAAAACTGGTCATGCCGATGACACAGATGCAGGCAATGCAGATGGGCGAGATGGTGTGGGCGTAGAACACTTCCAGCGCCTCGATGTCGGCGGTGATCAGGGAGATCAGGTCGCCGCGGTCACGGCCCTCCAGCTTGGCCGGGGTCAAGCGGCGCAGCGCGCCGAACACCTGATCCCGGATGAGGGCCAGCAGCTTGAAAGCGATATAGTGGTTGGAAGCCTGCTCTGCATAGCGCAGGATGCCGCGCAGCAGGGCAAATACCAGAATGCAGGCAAAGGCAACGCCCACCGAACGCAGCGGGCTGGCCAGCCCCAGCGCCCGCAGGATGCCAAAGCCGCCGAAAATGGTGATGAAGGTGGCGCAGAAATGCCCCGCCACGCCCATAACGATGGCCGCCAGCATGATGGGCAGCATGGGCTTGACCAGCACGATGAGGCGGCCCACAAGGACAAAGGGGCTGCGATGCTTGGGTTCGTTCATATCAGGCATCCTCCGTTTCCAGCATTTCCAGCTGCTTCTGGGCCGTGTACAGACGGCTGTAGGTGCCCTGCTTTTTCAGCAGTTCCGCGTGGGTGCCCCGCTCTGCGATGCGGCCCTTGTCCAGCACATAGATGCAGTCGCTGTCCACCACGTTGGCCAGCCGGTGAGAGATCAGGATCACCGTTTTGCGGCCCGCCAGGCTCCGGATGGCTGCCATGATGTCGTTTTCGCTCTCGGCGTCCACGTTGGAAGTGGCTTCGTCAAACAGATAAATGGGGGTGTCGTGCAGCAGGGCGCGGGCCATGGCAAGGCGCTGCCGCTGGCCGCCGGACAGGTTGCTGCCGCCCTCATGCAGGGCCGTTTGCAGGCCGTCCTGGCTGCGGCAGAAGTCGGCCAGGTTCACCTGTTCCAGCGCGGCCCAAAGCTCGGCCTCGGTGGCATCGGGCTTTGCCATGCGCAGGTTTGCTTCCACCGTGCCCTTGAAAATGGTGGCATTGTGGGGCACCAGCGTCAGGGCACGCAGGCGCTGGGCCCGCTGCAGCTGTTCCACCGGCACACCGCCCAGCGTCACGCTGCCGGTGTAACCGGTGCGGCTGCCGGACAGCAGCGCCGCAATGGTGCTCTTGCCGCAGCCGGACTCACCCACCAGCGAGACAAAGCTGCCCTGCGGGATGGTCAGGGACACGTCCTGCAGAATGGTGCGGTCCTTCTCGTACCCAAAGGTAACGTGCTCCAGCTGCAGGGCAGCCTGTTCCGGCACGGTCTGTTCGCCATTGGCGGGTTCCTCTGCTGCCAGCAGTTTGAAGATTTTTTCTGCCGAGGCAGCACCGTTCATGGCAATGTGGAAATAGCTGCCCAGCAGCCGCAGCGGCAGGAAGAAATCTGCCGCCAGCAGCACGATGGTCAACGTGGCCGTCAGGCTCAGCTGACCCTTGGCAAAGGCGGACACCGCACTGATGATGCCCAGCCCGGCCCCGCCGTAGGCCATCAGGTCCATCAGGGTCACCGAATTCAGCTGCATGGTCAGCACCTTCATGGTGATCTTGCGGAAGCGCTCGGCCTGGGCGTTCATCTGCTCATGCTTCCAGCCATCGGCCTGATAGATCTTCAGGGTGGTCAGGCCCTGGATGTTTTCCAGAAAGCTGTCGCCCAGGGTGGTGTACTCGCCCCAGTATTTTGCCAGCAGCTTTTTGGCAAATTTCTGCACCGCCACGATGGACATGGGGATGAGCGGCACACAGCACAGCAGGATGATGGCCGACCGTGCGTGCACTCCCACCAGCAGCACGAACAGGGTGACCGGGGCCAGCAGGCTGTATACCAGCTGGGGCAGGTACTTGGCAAAGTAGGTGTCGATCTGTTCCACGCCTTCACTGGCCAGCATGACCACCTCGCTGGTGGCGGCGGTCTCGGTGTAATTGGGGCCCAGACGGGTCAGCTTGTCGTAAATGTTGCTGCGCAGAGTGCGCTTGACGTTCTTGGAGGCCTGGTCGCTCATGCCGGATGCCAGCAGGGTGAACACAAACCGGAACGGCACCGTGCCCAGACACAGCAGAAGGTTCTGCCACAGCACCCCAGTGGTGAGCATGCCCGCAAAGGCCGCCCCCACCAGCCGGGCGATGGCCCGCACAAAGATCACGTTGCACAGCATGCCCAGCCACTGGAACGCCACGTTGGCCCCCACAAAGCGCAGGGCCCCGCGGTCAAAGGAGAGCAGTTTTTTGTTGATCACGGATTTTTCTCCCTTTCTGTCCGGTCAGCGTCAGCGCCGAACAGACGGTCGTATTCGCCGGTAAAAATGCGGTCCGGCAGGGCGCTGGTCATGGCCAGGGCCGCAGCGGTCTTTTCCTCCTCGGTCAGGGATTGGCTCACCGGCGGAAAATGTTCCAGAATGCTTTCCATCTCCGCATGCACCTGTTTGGCCACCCAGATGCCCCGGTCGGTCATATAGATCTTGCCGTAGTGCTCCTTTACGATCATGCCGCGCTCCATGAGCA